>Ga0126305_10000465_pt1 | contig 17549 bp, 16 predicted proteins | sample Plot26_FD_92536 | JGI IMG/M metagenome (GOLD analysis project Ga0126305, IMG submission 92536) | Serpentine soil microbial communities from UC McLaughlin Reserve, CA, USA - Plot26 | ecosystem: Environmental > Terrestrial > Soil > Grasslands | place: USA: UC McLaughlin Reserve, Lake County... | reverse complement strand
GGCCTGGTCTCCCTGCGGCTCGAGTGCGAGGAGGGGCTCCAGCCAGCGAAGGGCCTCGCGTTGACGCATTCCCCGGATCCACAGCGGCTCGAGCGCCTCGGCGAGGCGCAAGCCGAGCGCCGCATCGCGGATCTCGAGCGCGACGTAGTGCTCGGCGTGGCGAAACCGCAACTCCTTCGCGTCGTCCAACCGCTCCGCCGCAAACTCGCGGACCGTCTCGAGCAGCGCCAGCCGACCGTCGTCGGCGGCGCGAACGAGCCCGACCTCGACCAGCGCGGTGAGGTCACCTCCGTCCGCAGCGCAGACATCCTCGGCGGCCTCGGGCGCGCAACCGCCGCGGAAGACGCTGAGGCGCGCGAGCAGCTCCTGCTGAGCACCCGCGAGGAGGTCGTAGCTCCACGCGATTGCCGCCGTCAGCGTCCGTTGCCGCGCCGGCGCATCACGGCGGCCCGCTAGAACCGGCAGCTCGCGCTCGAGCACCGAAGCGAGGCGCGACGCCGTCGTCCCGCGCGCGCGGGCAGCCGCGAGCTCCAACGCGAGCGGAAGCCGATCGAGGCGGTAGCAGATCCGCCGCACGGCGTCGCCGTCGGCGAAGCGAGGGTTGACGTCGCGAGCGCGGCTGACGAAGAGCTCGGCCGCCGCATCGGCCTCCAGTGGCTCGACGCGGTACTCGCGCTCGCCCGCCAAGCGCAGCGGCCGGCGGCTCGTCGCGAGGACATGGAGCCCGGGCGCTTCCTTGAGCAGCCTCGACACGAGATGGGCAGCCTCGAGCAGGTGCTCGAAGTTGTCGAGCACGAGGAGTACGCGCGCCTCGCGCAGCCGGTCGCGAAGCTGGTCTGGTGCCACGAGGAGAACGCCGGCGATGGCGGCCTCGACGTCCTCGGGCTCGCGGAGCGGGGCGAGGTCGACCAGGTAGACGCCGTCGGCGAAGTCGTCCACGAGCGCCGCGCCCGTCTCGAGCGCCAAGCGGGTCTTCCCGCTGCCGCCCGCGCCGGTGAGGGTGACGAGGCGCGCACCGCGGCGGAGGAGTCTCGTCGTGTCTGCGAGCTCGCGCCCCCGGCCGACCAGCGGCGCCGTGGCCGCCGGCAGGTTCGAGTTCGGCGCAGGCACGTGGGACGGTGCGAGCCGTTCGCGCAGGAGGCCGACGAATCTCTCGGCCGGCGGTGTCAGTGGAACGCCGCGAGCCCGGACGAGCGCGATCGTCCGGGTCAGGCGCCACCTGGGGACGTCGAGGACGACGAGAGCTCCGGCCTCCAGTTCGACCTCGAGCGCGAGATGGCTGACGGCGGCGATGCGCGAGCCTTTCGCGACGGCTCGCTTCACCGCCTCCCACGACGGCAGCTCGATCGTTCTGACGGCATGCAGGCCCATCTCCCAGCGGGCGGTCTCGACGGCGGCGCGCGTTGCGGACCCCTCCGCGCGCGAGATCCACGTCAGGCGCTCGAGATCCTTCGGCCGCAATCGCCGCCCGCCGAGCGGCGGGGCGCCGACCAACACGACCTCGTCGTCGAGCAGGGGCTCGCTGTCCAGCTCGGCCGGCGGCTCGAGCCCCCCGACGACCGCGACCTCGGCCTGGTGCGTCCGAACCCGGGCAAGCGCCTCGGCCGAGGTCGAGACGTCGAACTCGAGCTCGACTCCCGGATAGCGGTCGCGGAACTCGAGCAGAACGTCCGGCAGCAGGTATGTCCCCGGAATCCCCGACGCCGCGAGCGCCAGCGTGCCGGTCTCGGCCTCGGCCCCGGCGCCGAGCGCGCGCTTCGCGTTCGCGAGCAGCGCCTCCGCGCGCAGCACGTAGTCGGCGAGCAGCTCGCCGGCCGGCGTGAGCGGCGAGCCGGCCCGGCCGCGCGAAACGAGCGGCTTGCCGACCTCCGCTTCGAGCGCGGCGAGGTGCTTCGAGACCGCCGGCTGGCTAACGTAAAGCTCCGCGGCCGCGCCTGAGAACGAGCCGCGCCGTGCCAGCGCGGCGAAAGCGCGCAACCTCGCTTCGAGTTCCATGACCTGCGGTTATACAAGACGTGGCCAGGATGTATTGGAGTTGCGTGCCTCGAGGGCGTAGCGTCCGTCCCAGCTCCGCGCCAAGACCACTCGCGAACTAGACGCCGCGGAGCCCGCTACCGCAAGGAGGTACCACTATGCGCAGGCTTGCGCTGCTCTTCGTGCTCGCCGGGCTCGGCGTCGCCGTGATCGCGGCGACGGCACTTGCGGCGAGAGCCCATGACAACCCGAGGGGCGTCCGAGGAACCGTCTGGGCAGTCGAACGCTTCGACGGCGGCATCAACACGGTGACCGCATTCGACGCTTCGACCGGCGAGGTTCGCTGCTCTGCGGCGATCGGGAAGCGCCCGATCGGCGTCGCCGCCCCGCGGCACACCGACAAGGTCTATACCGCCGACGAGCGCAGCAACCAGCTCACGGTCCTGGCGAAGCGGGACTGCCTGGTCGTGAAGCAGATCCCGACCGGGCCGTTCCCGCACCACGTCATGCCGTCTCGCGACGGCCGGCTCCTGTACTTCGGCGAGTACGGAACGAACAAGGTCGGCGTCGTCGACACCCGCAGCGACGCGCTCGTGGCGGAATGGACGGCGAGCGACAACGAGCTCGCGAAGACCCACGCTGTCTGGATCACCCGCGACGGCAAGGACCTCTACGCAACCAACGAAGGCGCGACCCAGTCGACGATGGGCACGCTCTCGAAGCTCGACGCCGAGTCGGGCGCGATCGTCTGGGAGGTTCCGATCGGTATCCGGCCGAGCGAGGTGCTCGTCAGCCGGGACATCGCGTACGTCACCGTCCGGAACGAGAACAAGGTCAAGGTCCTCGACGTCAGCGGCGCGAAGCCCGCTCTACTGCACGAGGTCGGGATCGGCGGAATGCCCGACACCATGCAGCTGACCCGCAACCGGAAGACACTCGTCGTCGGGCTACGCGCGATTCCGCAGATGGCCCTGATGGACACCCGCTCGCTCGAGGTGCGGCCGGTCACGCTCACGGGATACGGGATCAGCGGCCACCAGTGGCTCACTCCTGACGGGCGCTACACGTTCATCGCGCTGGAAAGCACGGTGACGATCCGGCCGGGGGCGATCGCGACGGTCGACAACCGCTCGGGCGAGGTCGTGCAGACGTGGGACTACCCGAGCGGTCCGTGGCCGCACGGGCTGGTCTACGACCGCGAAGTCCTGCGGTAGCGGGGGAGCGGGACGGGCGGCCTACCTGTAGGCCGCCCGCGCCCGCTTCCAGCGCTCGTCGTCGGTGCGGATCAAGTCCGGGTTCACGCCGCGCCGCTCGGCGAGGGCCAGCGTCAGGAGCTGGAAGCGGACGATGTCGGCGGCCGGGTGTCGGGTCGCGACGAGCTCGACCTCGCAGCCCAGCTCGGAAAGCGCGGCGACCGCGTCGCGCGCTCGCTCCGCGGCACGGCCGTCGCCCTCGAGCACGAAGCAGCGAACCGTCTCGTCGACCGCGGCGAGGTGACCGTGGAGGAGCTGCTCGGTGTGATGGGCCTCGGCCGCGAGGAAGGCACCCTCGCGGAGCTTGAGGGCAGCCTCCTGAGCCGTCGGCCAGTCGCGTCCGGCGCCCGCTACGAGGAAGCGCTCATGATCGCTGGGCTCGGCCTGCCGCTCGAGCTCGGCCGCGACGGCGTCGGCGAGCCATGCGACGTCCTCGCCTTTGAGAGCGGCAATCGTCGCCACCGCGCTCGTGTAACTGGCTGTGTGACACCAGCTCTGCTCGATCTCGGGGGTCGCGACCACCACCTCGTCGGCGGCCTCCGCGATCGTGCTCTCCGGTGCACCGGTGATCACCCACGTCGGGCCGTTCCAGGCCCGCACGGCTTCGAGCGTGAGCGGCGTCCCGCCTTCATGGCTGATAGCGACGAGCACGTCGGCATCGCGCTCCGGTTCGAGGACGAGCTCGAGCGCCTGAACGGCGTCGCCGCCCGTGAGCGCTGCGTGGTACGAAGTCCCGCAGCCGGTGAACAGGGCGCGACGCGGCGGTAGGCGGCGGTCGCTCGGCACCTGTCGAAGCCAGTCGGGCTGGGCAAAGATCGCCTCGCGCGTCTTCTCGCCTGCCATATGACCGTCTATACCATGCGGCCGTGGACGGCTTCCCCTTCGTCTTTCGCGACGATGTTCGCTTCCGCGACCTGGACGGCATGGGTCACGTCAACAACGCCGTTTTCGCGACCTACATGGAGTCCGCGCGCATCGCGTACTTCCAGTCGCACGGGGCGGGCAGCAACCCGCAGCAGCACCTGATCCTGGCGCGCGTCGAGATCGACTTTCGCTCGCCGATCGCATTGGGCGAGCGCGTCGAGGTCGGCGTGCGCCCCTCCCGGCTGGGGACGAAGAGCTTCGACCTCGAGTACGAGGTGCGCGCCGACGGACGGCTCGCCGCCGACGGCAGGACCGTCCTCGTCGGCTACGACTACCTGAGAGGAGAAAGCGTGGAGATCCCTGTCGAGTGGCGCGAGTGGCTGCAGCGGGCCGAGGTGACCGTCTGATGGCCGTCTTCGAGCGGGAGACGCTCCCGAACGGGCTGCGGCTCCTGACCGCGCCGATGCCGACATCGCAGTCGGTGGCCTGCTTCGTCATGCTCGCCGCCGGCTCCCGGTACGAGACCCCGGAAACGAACGGCATCGCGCACTTCGCCGAGCACATGTTCTTCAAGGGCACGGAGCGGCGGCCGACGGCGCGCGACATCGGCAGCGAGATCGACGGGATCGGCGGCGAGTTCAACGCCTTCACCGGCAAGGAGTACACCGGCTACTACGTGCGCTGCGCGGCCGAGCATCGCGGGCTGGCGCTCGACGTCCTCGTCGACATGATCCGCCACTCGAAGTTCGAGCCGGAGGAGATCGACCGCGAGAAGGGCGTGATCGTCGAGGAGATGAACATGTACTTCGACACGCCGCGCGACTACATCGGCGGGGTCTACGACTCGCTCCTCTACGGCGACCAGCCGCTCGGCTGGGACATCATCGGCCGCAAGGAGACCGTGCGCGCCGCCACGCGCGACACCTTCACCGACTACATCGACCACTGGTACAAGCCCGAGCGGATGGTCGTCGGCTTCGGCGGCAAGATCGACGGAGACGTTCGCGCGGACGTCGTCGAGCTGCTCGGCGACCTGCAGTCGGCGTCGACGGGGACCCCGGCGCCGGTCGAGGTCCTGGCGAACGGGAACGCGCGCGTGAAGGTGCATACCAAGGAGTCGGACCAGGCGCACCTCACGCTCGGCGTGCCGTCGTACCCGCTCGTCCACCCCGATCGCTACGCGCTCCAGATTCTCGCGACCGTGCTCGGAACGGGCATGTCGTCGCGTCTGTTCACCGAGGTGCGCGAGCGGCGCGGGCTGGCGTACTACGTCTTCGCGGCGAACCACTCCTACACCGACGCGGGGTCGCTGTACTCGCAGGCGGGCGTCGACATCAACCGGGTCGACGAGGCGGTCTCGACCATCGTCGGCGAGCTCAAGCGCATCGCCGACGAGGCGGTTCCCTCGGACGAGCTCGAGAAGGCGCGGAACGTCGCGAAGGGGCGGTTCGTGCTCCAGCTGGAGAGCCCACACGCGCTGATCATGTTCGGGCTGCGGCGCGAGGTGCTCGAGGACGGCGCCACCGAGCCCGAAGAGGTGCTGAGCGGGCTCGACGCCGTCACCGCCGAGGATGTCCAGCGCGTGGCGCAGGACGTGATCGGCTCGCACGGGCTCAACCTCGCGCTGATCGGACCCTTCGACGATGCCGAGCGGTTCGAGAAGCTGCTGGGCTAGGCGCTAGTTCGGACGGCAGAGGCGGTCGCGCATGGCGCTCTGCTCGGCGTTTGCCTCCGCCTCTCGGGCCGGGTCGAATAGGCCCGGCTCGGCGCCCTCCCAGACGATGTCGGGGGTCACACCCGGGCCGATCACCGTGGCGCGATAGCGCTGGCCGAACCCTCCCGGCCGGATCATGTAGCAGAAGACGCCGGTGGGCCGATGGGCGACGAAGCTGTTCTCGCGCTTCCAGCCGCGGCCGTAGCGCGAGCTGAACGTGTCGAAGTAGATGTTGCGCCCGTAGCCGTCGAGCGGCGCGCCGTACCGATCGGTGCGAAAGCCGTGCACGGGCTTCCCGAGATACGTCAGGCGGCCGTAGATGTGGTCGAAACGGCGCCACGCCCAGTCGCTCTTGATCTCCAGTACGGCGAGCGGGCCGCTCCAGTGGGAGAGCCGTAGCTCGCGAGCCGACTGCTCGAGGCTCCTCGGCGAGTTCCCGAAGTTCGGCAGCAGGCGGGGCCAGCTCTGCAACGCCCAGTAGGAGCCGTCCCGAGCTTTGCAGGCGGCGACGCGCCAGCGGAGCGACGGGCCGTCGTACCGTGCGCAGCCGGCGCCCGGGAGCGACGGCGCGCTAGCGATGCGGAACTCGACCTGGGGTACGCTGCCGTTCGGCGCGCGAGCATTGACCGCCCCGGTCGCGAGCACGCGCTTCGTCGCCCCGCCTGCGCGATACGTGACGAGGGCGCCGGCCGGGGTCACCGACAGGCTCGCGCCCGTGGCACCACGGTCGATGAACTGAGACGCGGCAGCAGGTCCGGCCGTCGCGGACGCGACGACGGCGGCGACCGCTAATCGGGCGACGGCGGCAAACATCGCGAACCGCCACACAAGGTCGCACTCTCGGGCGCCGGGGTCAACTCTTGGCGGGCGGCGGTCGCTTGTGGTAGGACCGCGATCGTGGGCGCCGACATCGAACCTCATCTGATCCTGATCGACCACACGACCGGGGAGACTGCGATTCTCGAGGGCCGCCCCGTCGAGGAGCTCGCCTCGACCCTCGTCGAGCAGGCACGCGCGATCCAGACCGCGGCGGTCGGGATACCGCCGAGCGACGACGAGCCCGAGTGAGGGTCGACTGGGCGACGCTTGCCCGCTACGCGGAGTCGTCGGGCGGGCTGGCGACGCTGGTCGGGGCCGGAATCGACACGTACTACCCGCCTGACCTGCCGGCGCCGATCGTCCTGCCTCTCACCGTTCAGCTGCGCGGCGGCCAGGACGAGATGGTTCAGCCGCACCAGATCTCGTTCCGGATTCTGGACGCCGACCTCGAGCAGGTCGGTGAGGAGGGAACGCTCGGCTTCCAGTCGGACCCGAACCCCAACATCGAGGAGGGCTGGGAGGCGGGCGTGCTGCTCACGGTGGTCAGCCAGTTCGTCGCGGAGAACGAGGGCCCGTACTCGATCGAGATCGCGATCGCCGGCGAGCACAAGAAGAGCGTGCCCTTTCGGGTCCTGAGCGCCGCAGACGAGGCCGGCTAAGACCCGTCCCGCGTCCAACCGGACGCGCATCGGCAAGCCAGGTCCGCCGCGCAATCCCCCGTGGCGTGTGCTGTCGGCGGATTGTTAAGCCGGCAGCCTGAGTGACAAATGGGTCACGGGATGCGCGCGGAAGTGAGGACTCGTTTCCCCAGGGACTGCGCTTCGCGGTACGGGAGCTTCGGGCGGTAGACGAGGACGACCACGATCTTCGGGCCGCTCTTCGCGTAGACGATCGACGCGGTCAGGCGCGCGTCCGAGATCCAGCCGTTCTTCTGCGCCACCGGCGCCCCGTCGACGAACGGGCGCACGAGACCGGCGTTGTCGCCGCCGGCCCAGCCGGCGAGAAGTAGCTCGAGCGCGAGACGGGCACGCGCTCGCGAGAGACCCGTCTGGCGCTGCTCGTACCGGTTTCCGGACGCAGCCGCCTGCAAGGCGTACAGCGCCCGGCCGAGATCCCGCGCCGTCGTGTACCGCCACGTCGAGAGCGGCGGAGGCTTCGGCGCGTCGAGCCGCGCGGTCCCGACCCGGTACGGCCCCGGGTACGTGCTCTGGATCATCCCGAGCCCGCCCAGCGCGCTCGCCACCCGGGACGTTCCGAGCTGCGCGAGCAAGCGGTTCGCCGCGAGGTTCGACGACCACCCTGCGAGCTGCCTCAGGTCGTACCAGAAGCGAGACCGCTCCGGCGCGACGGAAACGGCCCGTAGCGCCGCCACGAGCACCCCGAGCTTGACCGTCGAAGCGGCGGGAAACCGCGCATCCGAGTTCCAGCCAGCGGTCCGGCCCGTGGTGAGGTCGTGCACCCAGAAGGCCGCCCAGCCGCGGTACCACTCGCCGAGAGCAGCCAGCCGGCGCTCCAACTCGACATCCGTCCGCGCCGGTGCCCGGGCTCGCATGGAGCCCGGAGGCAGCGCGGTCCGGGGGACTCCACGCCCGCCCCGCCACCCCGCCGGCCTGTGGTCGAATCGCTCGGCCGCGAGGATCGTCGCGCGCAGCCGCCCAAGCTCGACGCGGTCCGGAGACGGCAACCGCAGTACCGCCTCCTCGCGATCGCGGGCCGCGTCGTAGCGAGCCTGGACGACCGCGGGATCGTCGGCGGCAATGGCCGCAGGGACGACCACCAGGGCGAGCAGAAAAGCGACGAGGCGCACGCTCAGCGAAGCGTCGCGAGGTCCTCGTGGAAGTGTACGCGGTCGTCCGGGTCGGAGATCCGCGCCCCCGCCTCGACCGCGAGCCGCTCGTACGCCTCCGCCTCGGGCAGCTGTTCGGCAACGCGATGTGCCCGCGCCAGAGCCTCGTACGCGTACGCGAGGTCGAAGTCGGCGATCCCCTGCTCGTCGCAGATGTCGAGGCACCGCCGCCCGTGCCACAGCGCCGGCTCGGCCCGCCCGAGGACGGCGTAGACGCGCGAGCACTGCCACTCGCCGCGCGCGAGGTTGATTGGCTCCCCGACGACGCCCCAGTGATACCGCGAGGCATGCGCGGCGTGGATCATCTCGTCGACCTGCGTGGGCGTCCGCGACTCGGCGTCGAGCAGCGTCCAGACGTGGTTGAAGAGATCCTTCGCGAGCTGGCGCTGCCGCTCGGCGTCGAGCGGCGCCATAGTGGCTCTACTCCTCGTCGCGCTCGTCGACCGAGCGCTCCCGGATCTCGTCCACGACGGCCGGATCCGCCAGCGTCGTGGTGTCGCCGAGCGGCCGGTTCTCGGCGACGTCCCTCAGCAGCCGCCGCATGATCTTGCCGCTCCGTGTCTTCGGCAGCTCCTGAGTGAAGACGATGTTCGCCGGCTTCGCGATCGCCCCGATCTTCGTCGCGACGTGGGCGCGCAGCTCCTCGAGCTTCTCGACCGACCCCTCGGCGCCGCCCTTGAGCGTCACGAACGCGACGATCGCCTGACCGGTGGTCGTATCAACGCGCGACGCCACGGCCGCCTCGGCCACCTCTTGGTGATCCACGAGCGCGCTCTCGACCTCGATCGTCGAGATCCGGTGGCCCGAGACGTTCATCACGTCGTCGACCCGGCCGAGCAGCCAATAGTCGCCGTCCTCGTCGATCCGCGCGCCGTCGCCCGCGAAGTAGACGTCGGGGTACTTCGACCAGTACGTCTCGACGTAGCGCTCGTGCTCTTTGTAGAGGCCGCGGAGCATCGCCGGCCACGGGCGTCTCAGGACGAGATACCCGCCCCCACCCGGGCCGACCTCGTTGCCCTGCTCGTCGTAGACCGCCGCATCCACGGTCGGAAACGGCTTCGTCGCCGAGCCGGGCTTCAGCGTCGTCACGCCGGGAAGCGGCGTGATCAGGATCATCCCTGTCTCCGTCTGCCACCACGTGTCGACCACAGGACAGCGCCCGCCGCCGATGTTCTCGTGGTACCAGACCCAGGCCTCGGGGTTGATCGGCTCGCCGACTGACCCGAGCAACCGCAGCGAGGAGAGATCGTGCTTCGCCGCGTGCTCCGTCCCCCACTTCATGTGCGAGCGGATCGCCGTCGGCGCCGTGTAGAGGATGTCGACCTTGTAGCGCTCGATGATCGCCCACCAGCGATCCTTGTCCGGATAGTCGGGCGTCCCCTCGTACATGACGCCCGTCGTCCCGTTGGCGAGTGGCCCGTAGACGATGTAGCTGTGCCCGGTGACCCAGCCGACATCCGCCGCGCACCAGTACACCGAGTCGGGCTTGACGTCGAAGATGTAGTGGTGCGTCGTCGCGCAGCCGGCGAGATAACCGGCGGTGGTGTGCGCGATCCCCTTCGGCTTCGCGGTCGTCCCGCTCGTGTAGAGCAGGTAGAGCAGGTCCTCGGAGTCCATGGGCTCGCACGGGTACTCGGACTCGTCCGTCGCGACGCCGTGCCACCAAAGATCGCGGCCCTCGGTCATCGGCACGTCGCCCCCGGTGCGCCGAAGCACGACCGCGTGACGAACCGACGGGGCCGATTCGAGCGCCTGGTCGGCGGTCTGCTTCAGCGGGACCGTCGTCCCGCGGCGCCAGGCCTCGTCCTGCGTGATCAGGACCTCGCATTGCATGTCCACCAGCCGGTCGGACAGAGAATCGGCCGAGAAGCCGCCGAAGACGACAGTGTGTGGCGCTCCGATCCGGGCGCACGCGAGCATCGCGATCGGTGTCTCGGGAACCATGCCCATGTAGATCCCGACCGGGGTGCCCTTGTTCACGCCGAGCTCTCTGAGCGCGTTCGCCAGCTTCGTCGTCTCGCGCTGGAGGTCGGCAAAGGTGATCTCGCGTCGCTCGTCCTCGGGCTCGCCTTCCCAGTAGTAGGCGATCCGGTCCCCGTTGCCCGCCTCGACGTGGCGGTCGACGCAGTTGAAGCAGACGTTGAGCTTGCCGCCGAGATACCACTTCGCGTACGGCGGCTCCCACTCGTAGAGCTTGCCGAACGGCTCGAACCACGTCAGCCGCTCCCGGCCCTCGGTCTGCCAGAACTCGTCGAAGTCGCGGTCGTAGATGTCGGCTTTCGCGTTCGCCTGCGCGGCGAACTTCGGCGGCGGCGGATAGCGCCGCTCTTCCAGGAACATCGTCTCGATCGCGTGTCCGGTTTCGGTCTGACCCACCTGGTCGCCTCCTCGAAGAGTCGAGCCCTCGCCGGGCGAGCCGCTACTGCAAGTCGTACGGGAAGTCGGTCAGGTTCTCGCAGCCGTCCTCCGTGACGACCGCGAGGTCCTCCAGCCGGCAGCCGCCCCATCCGTGGCGGTAGAGGCCGGGCTCGAGCGTGACGACGTCGCCGGCGACGAGCTCGCCCGGCGCGCGGCCGAGCCAGGGCTGCTCGTGGACTTCGAGGCCGACCCCGTGTCCGAGGCCGTGGTAGAAGCCGCTGTCCAGCACCTCGCCCGGCTTCTTGGAGAGCTGTGTCGGGTAGCCGGCCTCCTGGAAGAGCTCACAGACCAGCGTGAAGACGGCGCGGCCCTCGACGCCGGCCCGTGTCGCTTCGAGCGAGCGCTGCAGCGCGTCGTACACGAGCCGGTGGTACTCCTTCAGCTCGTCGGAGGGCGTCCCGACCACGAACGTCCGCGTCATGTCCGCGAAGCACATCGACTCGCGGTCGCGCGGCCAGATGTCGATCACGACGGGCTCGTCCGCCTTGATCTCGCCGGAGCCCATGTCGTGGCCGACGGCGCTCTGTGCACCGTGGGACACGATGAACTCCTCTGCGGCAAGACCGTGCTCGCCGAAGACGCGCAGGATCTCCTGCTTCACGCGTTCGCTCGTCAGCGGTTCGCCGTCGAGCAGCACTGAGCCGTTCCGGGGCTCCGCGTGGCGAAAGAGCTCGCGGGCGGCTGCCATGGCCGCGTCGGCGCCCTTCTGCGCGCGGCGGATTCCCTCGAGCTCCGCTTCCGTCTTGACGCGCCGCCGCTCGAGGAAGAGATCGCGAGCGACGTTCAGCGTGACGCCGGCCGCACGCAGCCGGTCGGCCAGCTCGAGCGGAAACGTGCTCGGAACCGCGGCGCTCGACACACCCCATTCGCTCGCAGCCCGCAGCGAGAGCTCGAGATCCACTTCCTCTCGCGGCATCCCCTTCCCGATCAGCTCGTCCCAGCCGAACGCCTCGTAGGGCTGGGCGTCGATCCCGACCTCACGCAAACGGTCGACCTCGAAGGAGCTCACCACCGCGAGCTTGGAGCCGTTCCGTTCGAAATACAGGAACGGATCGGGGACCGCGACGGGCACCTCGTGCCGCAGCTCGGGCGACCTGATCGTGTCCGCGTGGATGAGGACGTCGGTCAACGCGGAGGCATCCTATATCTCGAGGCGAGCGCCTAGGATGCGATGGTGGACGAGCACTTCGAGCGCGCCCAGCAGCTGATCGCCGACTACGACCGCCAGCTCCGCGCAGCGCTGCCGGACGGCGCCGTCGTCTTCGACGCGCACGTCCACCTCGGACACGACATCGACGGCTTCCGGGGCATCTACGAGGAGCTAGAGAAGGAGCTCGATTCCTACGGCGCCTCGCGCTGCTTCATGTTCTGTATGGACGAGAGGGACCGGCACCCGGCGTTCCGCGCGGCCAACGACAGGACGCTCGAATACGCGCGCCGTTCGGAGGGTCGCTTCATCCCGTTCACCCGTCTCGACCTGGCGGAGAGCCCGATCGAGGAGGCCACGCGCTGCCTCGACCTCGGTGCCCGCGGGATCAAGCTGCACCCGCGCGCGCAGCGCTTCCTGCTCAACGACGAGCGGCTCGAACCGGTCTTCGCGCTCGCGGCCGAGCGCCGCGTCCCGATCCTGATCCACGGCGGCCGCGGCCTGCCGCCGATCGCCGATCACCTGCACCGGCTCGTCGACGCCCACCCCGAGGCGCAGCTGATCATCGCCCACGCCGGCATCGCCGACCTCGCCGCGCTCGCCGGCCACTTCTCCGGCAAGGCGGGCGTGTTCTTCGATACGTCGGTGTGGAGCCCGATCGACCTGCTCGACTTCTTCCACCAGGTGCCGCCCGAGCAGGTGCTGTACGCGTCCGACTATCCGTATGGCCGCCAGCCGAGCTCGCTGCTGATCGCGCTGCGGACGGCGATCCAGGCCGGCTTCAGCGACGAGGACCTGCGGAACATGCTCGCCGGCAACGCGAACCGGATCGCCGACGGCCTGGAGCTCCTCGAGCCGACCGAGCCGCGGGGCGGCGAGACCTTCACGCAGCCGGTGGCGTTCGCGCGTATCCATCAGTACCTCTCGATGGCCACGCCGCTCCTCTGGACCCGCCAGCCCGACACGATCGGGGTGCTCGGGCTCGCCCTGAACGCCTGCGACGAGCGCAACGGCCGGCCCGAGGAGCTCGAGCAGATCCGCGAGCTGATCTCGACCGCTCGCCAGCTCTGGCGTGTGCTTCCGGAGGTCGAGGACGAGGCCGACCGCGTGCGCGTCAGCCGCGCGACCTTCCGGCTCATCCATCTGGCGGACATCTACGCTGTCACCGCCGATGCCCAGTCTCCAAATTAACGGGCAGGCCCACGAGGTCGACGCAGCGGTCGGACGCACGCTGGCCGAGACGCTCCGCGAGGACCTCGGCCTGACCGGGACGAAGGTCGCCTGCGGCGAGGGCCACTGCGGCGCGTGCACCGTCCGGATCGACGGCGTGCCGATGCTCTCGTGCATCACGCTCGTCCACACAGTCGAGGGGCGCGAGGTGACGACGATCGAGGGGCTGCGCGACCACCCGCTGGTCGAGGCGTTCGTGAAGGCAGACGCGCTCCAGTGCGGCTTCTGCACACCTGGCCAGATCGTCTCCGCGTCGGCCCTGGTGGAGGCGGTTCCCGAACCGACGCGCGAGGAGATTCGCCACGCTATGGCGGGGAATCTCTGTCGCTGCGCGGCGTATCCGAACATCGAGGAGGCGGTTCTGGCTTGGCAAGGCTGATCAAGACCGAGAAGGAAGTCGAGGGCAACTACTCGGAGACCTGGGTCGTGGTCGAGGAGGACGCGCTCGACCAATGGCCTGCCGGCCCGCTCACCACCGTGGGTCGCGAGGCGACACGCGTGGACGGCGCGGAGCGCGCAGGCGGCGAAGCGCTGTACACGGCCGACCTGACCTTTCCCGGCATGCTCCATGTGGCGGTCCTCCGCAGCCCCTACTCGCGGGCGCGCGTTCGGTCGCTCGATCTCGCTCCCGCCCTCGAGGCGTCGGGCGTGCGAGGCGTTCTGGGGCCGGGCGACGTCGATGCCCTGACCGACGAGCCCGGCTATGTGGGGGCTCCGGTCGCCGCGGTCGCCGCCGACACGGACGTGCAGGCCCGGGCCGCCGTCGAGTCGATCTCGGTCGAGTGGGAGCTCGAGGAGCCGCTCGTCGATCCAGACGAGGCCGTCGAGCAGAAGGCGTTTCTCAGGGAGCCGCGCCGCTATGAGCGCGGCGACCTCGATCGCGCGCTCTCCGAGGCCGACGTGGTCGTCGAAGCCGAGTACCGCACCCAGGTCGCGCTCCACAACTGCATGGAGCCCCACGGCGCCGTCTGTCGCTGGGTCGGCGACACCCTCGAGGTCTACATCTCCACGCAGTTCATCTGGGGCGTGCGCTCCGACGTCGCCGAGGCGCTCGGCCTGCCCGAGGACCGGGTGCGCGTCGTCTGCGAGTTCATGGGCGGCGGCTTCGGCTCCAAGAACGGCCCACGTGAGCACACGTACGTTGCCGCGGAGCTCGCCAAGCGGACAGGGCGAGCGGTTCGCTGCTTCAACGACCGCCGCGAGGAGAACCTCGACGCCGGCAACCGCAACGCCACCATCCAGCGGCTGGTTGCGGGCGCACGCGCCGACGGCACGCTCACGGCGCTCGGCGGCGAGTTCGTCAACGCCGTCGGCTTCCGCGGCTTCTCGGCCAGCACGTCGGGCCCGATGCAGATGCTCTACGCGTGCGCGAACGTGCGCACGACCGAGTACGGCACGAAGCTCAACGTTCCGCCGAACGCGGCCTTCCGCGCGCCCGGCTTCGTCGAGGGCACCTTCGGCCTCGAATGCCTGCTGGACGAGCTGGCCGCGAAGCTCGAGGTCGACCCGCTGGAGCTGCGGCGGAAGAACCACGCCGACTCCGACCTCCTCGACGATCGCCCGTTCTCGTCGAAGAACCTGCTCGACTGCTACCGCCGGGCCGAGCCCCACTGGGAGCGCCGTCACGACGTCCGGGCGCGCACCGAAGGCCCATGGAAGCGCGGCGTCGGCCTCGCCAGTCAGATCTGGTACGGCGGCGGCGGCCCGCCCTCGTACGCCTGGGTTCGCGTCGGCTCGGACGGCCGCGTCACGGTCGTCACGGCGATGCAGGACATCGGAACCGGGACGAGGACCGCAATGGCGCAGATCGCAGCCGAGGAGCTCGGAGTCCCGCTCGAGCGCGTCCGCGTGGAGCTCGGCGACTCGGCCCGCGGCCCGTACGCGTCGATCTCGGCCGGCTCCTCGACGACGCCGAGCATGGGACCGGCCGTTCGCGCCGCAGCCGCCGACGCTGCCCGGCAGATCGTCGAGATCGCGGCACAGCGGTACGATCTCGAGCAGCGCGTCCTCTCGTTGAAGGACGGCAACGTCGTCTCCGCGAACGGCGGCTCGTGGTCGCTCGAGGAGGTGACCGGCCTGCTCGAGGACGGTCAGATCCTCGGCAAGGGCGCGCGGGGGCCGAATCCGACCGGCATGCGGGTCCTCACCTTCGGCGTCCAGGTGGCGGAGGTGGCCGTGGACGTCGAGACGGGTGAGATCCGGGTCGAGCGCGTCGCGGCGATCCACGACGTCGGCCGCATCATCAATCCGCTCGGCGCGCGCAGTCAGATCGAAGGCGGGATCATCCAGGCGGTCGGCTACGCGCTCACCGAGCAGCGGATCGACGACCCGGCGACCGGCATCCCGCTCACCCGGACGCTCGACGCCTACAAGGTGCCGACGATCGCGGACGTGCCCGAGATCGTCGCGGAGTTCATCGACGTCCCGGACGAGCACCTGACCAACCTGGGGTCGAAGGGCCTCGGCGAGCCGCCGATCATCCCGACCGCGGCCGCGATCGCGAACGCGATCCGCGACGCCACGGGAGCGGACGTCCACTCGTTGCCCATCACGCGCGAGGAGATGCTTCGCGCGCTCCGCGAGGCGCGCGAGCGCAGCCGCGACGAGGTTGCAGCTCCTACGACCTAGCTCGGTCGAGGAGGCCACTGCGGCGCTCGGCGACGGCGGCGCAGTGCGCGCGCTGGCCGGCGGCACAGAGCTCGTGCCGCTGATGCGCGACCACCTCGTCGAGGCGGAGATGCTCGTCGAGCTGCGAGAGGTGGTTCCGCGCGGCATCGAGGGCACGCGGATCGGCGCGGGAACGACCCTGGCAGAGCTCGAGGTCGACCCGCAGATCCCGAAAGCGCTCCGCGAGGCCTGCCGGCTGGCCGCGTCCCCCCAGATTCGATCCATGGGGACGATCGGCGGCAACCTGCTCCAGGCGACGCGGTGCTGGTACTGGCGACTGAAGTTCCCGTGCTGGCTGCACGGCGGCGAGCGCTGCCTCGCGAAGGCCGGGGCGCACCGCGAGCACGCGGTCTTCGGCAACGAGCGGTGCGCGTCCGCGCACCCGTCCGATCCGGCGGCAGCACTCGTGGCGCTCGGCGCGCGGCTGCGGACCAGCGAGCGCGAGCTGGCTGTCGAGGACCTCTACCGGCTGCCGACCGACGACGACCGCGCAACCGTGACGCTCGGGCCCGGCGAGCTGATCCTGGAGCTCGACGTGCCGGCGCCCGAAGCAAGCACGTACCTCAAGGCGATGGACCGAAAGGCGTTCTCGTTCCCGCTCGTGGGCGTCGCGGCCGCGCGCACGGGCGGGGAGACCCGGATCGCGCTCTCCGGCGTGGCGCCGATTCCGTGGAAGCTCGACTCGCTCGACGAGGCGACGCCGCTTCCCGGGACCGCGTTCAAGCTCGAGATCGCGCGTGCGCTCGTCGACCGTGCCCTGGCCGAGGTGGGTGCGTGACGCGGTGGCTCGTGCTCGGGCTCGCCGCGCTCGCGCTCGCCGGATGTGGAGGCGGGGATGACGAGTCCGACAGCGCGTCTGGCAACGCGACTACCGGCGCCTCGACGGCCGGCGGCTGTCACCAGGTAGAGCCGCCCGAGCCGCGGCAGGAGGACGGCGCTGAGAAGGAGACCGCGCTGCCGGAGGGCAAGAAGCCGGAGCTCGTCGTCCAGACGAACTGCGGCACCTTCACGATCGAGCTGGACGAGAAGGCCTCGCCGAAGACCGTGGCGTCGGTCGCGGGCCTGGCCGAGGCGGGGTTCTACGACGAAACGACGTTCCACCGGATCATCCCGGGCTTCGTGATCCAGGGCGGAGACCCGACCGCGACCGGCACGGGCGGCCCCGGCTACTCGACGGTCGACACGCCGGCCGAGGCGACGAAGTACACCAAGGGCGTGGTCGCGATGGCGAAGACGCCGACGGAGGCGCCCGGCACCGCGGGCAGCCAGTTCTTCGTCGTCACCGGCCCCGACGCCGGCCTGCCTCCCGAATACGCGGTGATCGGCAAGGTCACCGAAGGGCTCGACGTCGTGGAGAAGATCGGCCAACTGGGCGACGCGGCGACCGAGGAGCCGACGGAGGTCGTCGTCATCTCGAAGATGCGCCTCGCGGACGCGTAGCCGAGGGATGTGATCGCCGCCGTCGTTCTGGCCGCCGGCGCCTCGTCCCGGTTCGGGTCGCCGAAGCAAGCCCTGCTGCTCCCGACCGTCCTCGAACGCGTCCGCGCGAGCGGCGTGGACGACGTCGTCGTCGCCCTCGGAGCGCACGAGCTCGAGACCGACGCGCGCGCCGTGCGC
>Ga0126305_10000464_pt1 | contig 17558 bp, 15 predicted proteins | sample Plot26_FD_92536 | JGI IMG/M metagenome (GOLD analysis project Ga0126305, IMG submission 92536) | Serpentine soil microbial communities from UC McLaughlin Reserve, CA, USA - Plot26 | ecosystem: Environmental > Terrestrial > Soil > Grasslands | place: USA: UC McLaughlin Reserve, Lake County... | reverse complement strand
TCCGGCGTTTGTTGTCTTATGGCATCTTGATTCTGCCTTAATAAGCAGAGTTGATAATCCATTTATAAGAGATCTTATAGAGGTTTTTGTCGCTCTACTCGTTGTTGCTTTGGAGCGGCTGTTGTTTTATATTTTTTGTTTCGCCAATGACAATAAAAAATGGAGAACAGTACTGTGTTCTCCATTTTCATATAGTAGTTTCACTTATTAATGATGTTGATGTTGATGTTGTTCATTCATTTTAAGGAAATCGTCTTTTGTAATTGGAATGACTTCCGCATTTATTTGAGTTTCTGCCCAACCAAATAATTTTTGTGTCTGAAGACGATTGTATGCATCTTCTACATACTTACGGTCTTTCATCATACGATCGATATAATCTCTTACCCATTGCTGGTCTTCGTCCAAAGCTTGTCCTCCCATGTAGCCAAGCAATTGTTGTTTGGCAAATTGTCGAATTTCATCCGGTTCAACTTTGATGTTATTTTGTTGAATCAACCTCTCCGTTATCAAGGTCCATTTTAATTGATTAACGAATTGTGGAAATTCAGCTTCCACCTCCTCGTCTGTTTTCGGTTGATTGTTTTGTCCCTGCGTTTTTAGCCAGCGTTTCAGGAACTCAGCAGGAAAATTAATTTGCGTATGATCTAACAGAATATGATACAAACTATGTTGCAGTTGATTACGACTCTCAGCGTCCCACTGCTTTTGTAATTCATCTTTAACCTTCAAACGAAAAGCTTCTTCTGTCTTTATGTCTTCATTTGGAAATAACTGCGCAAAGAATTCTTCATTTAATTCCCTTGGCTCAATCAATCCAACTTTAGTGATGGTGATTTTGAAATTCCTTTCGGTTGCAGAATCAATTCCTAAATCATTCAGTACCCACTCTTTTTCCTGTCCCTCAAACGCATCATCCAATTTCAGCTGAATAGCATCATCTTTCTTTTTGCCAATTAAATTCGGTCTGAAACTTTCCTTGAAGTACTTTACAAGTAGAGAATTGTCTTTTCTAACGCCGCCCTCAACTTCATTACCCTCTGCATTTGTCTCAACAAAGGTTAGATTCAAAACATTTTCTTCGTTCAAAACGGTTTCCGGTTCTGTCATGTTGCCATAACGGGTGCGAAGACGTTGCACCTCCTCGTTAAGCATTTCCTCCGTAATCTGAACCTGGTAGCGTTTTACTTTTTCTTTGGCGAAATCAGGCAGGTTGAAGTCCGGCTTCATGCCTACTTCAAAAGTAAATGTATAGTTGTTGGGATTGTTGACATCCAGTTGGCCCAAATTCATTTCAACCGGAAGTGGCTGTGCAAAAATATCCAGCTTTTCCGTTTCCAGGTATTGAAAAACTTCTTTGTCAACAGTCTTTAAAACTTCATCAACAAACAAGGAGTTGCCATACATTTTTTTAATGAGTCCTGCAGGTACCATGCCTTTCCTGAAGCCTGGTATGTTCGCCTTTTTACTATATTCCTTTAAAGATTTTTCAAACGTTGGCAGGTAGTCCTCTTTGTTAATTGTAACATTAAGATGCTTGTGAAGAGGAGCCACATCCTGTTGTGTAACTGTAGCCATTGAACAAGTTTAATAGGTTGAAAAAGTTCAAGAAGTTTCGAAAGTTCAAAGCCTTCAAAGGTTCTCTAACCTTTTGAACTATTAAACGTTTTAAACTTCTTGAATTTTCATCGGTGCGGGTGGAGGGACTCGAACCCCCATGCCTCGCGGCGTCAGATCCTAAGTCTGATACGTCTACCAATTTCGCCACACCCGCCTTACTAAGTTCCAGTTTTGAGTGTCGGGTTTTGAGTCAAACTCAAGACTCAAAACTTTACATCCAAAACTTTTAATTGGGTTGCAAATGTAAGGCAATGGACAATCATAATCGGCATTTTAAAAACTAATGAGGCCGTTTTGCAGCAAACGAATCGTTAAACTGGGTGCAGGTGACGGCCATGCTTTTGCTTGATAACTTCCAAAGCAGGGGCAAAAACAGTAAATTCGTCGTTCTATGGAAACCGTAGCGCAGATACCGAAATACAATTTGAATGAAGAGCAGGAAAAGAAACTGATCTTACGGGAGTATCGTTCGCTTTTGCGTTCCCTGAAATCAAGAATAAAGCCCGGCGATAGGAGGCTTATCCGTATTGCGTTTGAAATGGCAGCTGACGCCCATAAGACCATGCGTCGCAAAAGCGGCGAACCTTATATACTGCATCCGTTAGCCGTGGCAAGAATTTGTGTTGAAGAAATTGGACTGGGTGTGCGTTCAACCATTTGCTCGCTGTTGCACGATACCGTTGAAGACACTGACGTCAGTTTAGATGATGTTCAGAAAGAATTTGGCGCCGAAATAGCCAAGATAGTTGACGGGCTGACTAAAATTTCTAATGTAATTGACGTCAATGCATCGCAACAGGCTGAAAACTTCAGAAAAATATTGCTTACACTTACTGATGATCCTCGTGTCATATTAATCAAGTTGGCTGACCGTCTTCATAACATGCGTACGCTCGATAGCATGAAGTCGGAAAAACAATTGAAAATTTCTTCTGAAACGGTTTATGTGTATGCTCCACTAGCTCATCGCATGGGACTATACACCATAAAAACAGAGATGGAAGATCTTTCTATGAAATTCCTGGAGCCGGAATCGTATAAAGAAATTGCCAGGAAGCTTGCGGAGACAAAAAGAGAACGCACACGATACATCAACGAATTTGTAAAGCCTTTAAAAGAAAAACTAGACAAGGGAGGCTTTGATTTTGAAATTTATGGTCGGCCCAAGAGTATTCACTCGATCTGGAATAAGATCAAGAAAAAAGGAGTAAGCTTTGAAGAAGTATACGATTTGTTTGCCATTAGAATAATTGTGAATTCGCCAGCCGACAAAGAAAAGGAAGAATGTTGGAAAGTGTATTCAATGATCACCGATGAATACACGCCTTCGCCGGAGCGCTTACGTGATTGGCTGAGCAATCCAAAAAGTAATGGTTATGAAGCATTGCATACAACTGTAATGGGGCCACAAGGTAAATGGGTTGAAGTACAGATCCGTAGCAAACGAATGAACGAAATTGCTGAAAAAGGACTGGCTGCTCATTGGAAGTACAAAGAAGACTCCAATGATGAAAGCCGCTTTGATAAATGGTTTAGTCAAATACGCGAAGTAATTACTAACAATGACGTTGACTCTGTTGATTTCCTTCATGACTTCAAAAGAAGTTTTCTTGCCGAAGAAATTTATATCTATACTCCAAAAGGTGATGTAAAAATGTTACCGATAGGCGCTACCGCCCTTGACTTTGCATTTGCTGTGCATACCGAAGTGGGAGTGAAGTGTATTGGTGCAAAGGTGAATCACAAGCTGGTTCCCATTTCGCATAAGTTAAAAAGTGGTGACCAGGTTGAAATCATTACATCTAACAAACAAAAACCTTCTGAAGACTGGTTGAATTTTGTTGTTACAGCAAAGGCCCGAAGCCGTATTAAAGACGCTTTGAAAGACGCCAAAAGAGCAGTTGCAGATGAAGGGAAATACGCAATACAAAGAAAGCTTGAGGGCATGGGCGTAGCTTTTAATTCACACAATATTGATGAATTGACGGGCTACTATAAATTATCTGCTCCTTTGGAATTGTATTACCAGGTAGCAGTAAAAACGCTTGATCTTAAAGAGCTGAAGGAATTTAAAATAATTGGTGACAGGATAGAAGCACCAAGACCCGTTAAGCAATTGGAGCCAAAGCCGGAATATCACCCGATGGTTCCAAAAAAAGAAACTGAGTTGATCATTTTTGGCGAGAGCAGCGATAAGATCATGTACAACCTTGCCAACTGTTGTAAGCCTATTCCCGGAGATGATGTATTTGGATTTGTAACCACAGGTAAAGGATTGACCATTCATCGTACTACTTGTCCAAACGCAGCCAAGCTACTTGCTAATTACAGCCATCGAATTGTAAAAACAAAGTGGGCAAAGAACAAGGAAATTTCTTTCCTCACGGGATTAAAGATATTTGGTATGGACGATGTTGGCATCGTGAATAAGATCACAAACGTAATTAGTGGTGATATGCGAATTAATATCTCTGCCATCACAATCGAATCGCAGGAAGGCGTATTTGAAGGAACCATAAAGCTATTTGTACACGATAAAGAGGAGCTGGACGAACTTGTTCGAAGACTGAAAAATTTGCCAGGAATTCAGTCGGTGGAAAGGTTTGAAACTGAAGTATAGTGGTGATAAGAATTCTTTCTCTAAACACTGCGGTAACGTACATTTGCCCCTCAATAAAAAAATATGGTCGATGTTATTTTGGGCTTGCAGTGGGGAGATGAAGGCAAAGGGAAAATTGTAGATTATTTTGCCTCAAATTATGATGTGATTGCACGTTTCCAGGGCGGTCCAAATGCAGGGCATACACTTTATGTTGGCGCTGAAAACAAAAAACTTGTTCTTCACCAAATTCCTTCAGGCGTTTTCCATCAAAACGCAGTAAACTTAATTGGAAATGGAGTTGTTCTAGACCCTGTTACACTGAAAAGGGAGGCAGATACTGTTGCTCCATTTGGAGTTGACCTGAAAAAAAATCTTTTTATTTCTGAAAGAACGAATCTCATTGTTCCAACGCATAGAGCTTTGGATAAAGCCGCAGAAATGGCGAAAGGCCATGACAAAATTGGTTCAACGTTGAAAGGCATTGGGCCCGCGTATATGGATAAGACGGGAAGAAATGCGTTGCGTGTAGGTGATCTCCTTCAAAAAAATTTTACAACTTCATATATTAAACTGCGTCTCAAGCATCAGAAACTCCTGGATAATTACAACTTCAATGAAGACATTTCAATTTGGGAAGAAGAGTTTTTTGAGTCTATTGAGTACTTAAAGACTTTGAACATTGTCAATGGCGAATATTTTATCAACGAAAGAATAAATAAAGGACAAAAAGTTTTGGCTGAAGGTGCTCAGGGAAGTATGCTGGATATTGATTTTGGAACCTTTCCGTTTGTTACTTCAAGCAACACTATTTCAGCAGCTGTTTGCAATGGGCTGGGAGTGGCTCCGCAAAAGATCAGGGAAGTTATTGGGGTGTCGAAAGCTTATTGTACTAGAGTTGGCGGAGGCCCGTTCCCTACAGAGCTGGAAGACGAGACTGGAGAAAAGCTAAGAAAAATTGGAAATGAATTTGGAGCTACTACTGGCCGACCACGTCGGTGCGGGTGGATAGACCTGGTGGCTTTACAATATGCCTGCATGTTAAATGGAGTTACTCAATTGGTTATTACAAAGGCTGATGTGTTGGATGCCTTTGGGGAATTGAGTATTTGTACTTCTTATAAAATCAATGGAAAAGAAACAACTGAAGTTCCTTTCCAGATGAGTAATGCTTCGATTGAGCCACAGTATCAGAACTTCCCGGGATGGAAGTCAGAAACCTCCCAGATAAAAGAAGAAAAAAATCTTCCGGACGCTATGAAGTCCTACGTTAACTTTATAAATAGCAATCTTACTGCGAGAGTGAAATATATTTCTAATGGACCGGGCCGGGACCAGATAGTAAAAATTAAATGAAAAATCACTTAAAAAATATTTTTTTTAAAATTTGGCGAATTAAAATCTTCGGATAAATTTTACAGCGCTAATCCAAAATCAAATGGCAATACTAACAGTGGAGGAATTGACCTCTGAAAAATCAGTAACCGAAATAATTGCTCAGGCGAAAAAGACTTCAAAACCCAAAACGGTAGAAGAAGATGAGGATGATGTTGAAGAAGATGTGGCTCCAAAGAAGTCATCAAAAAAATCAGCAGGTGCAGATGAGGATGATGAAGAAGGAGATGATGACGTAGCCGACGATTGGGAGAAACCAGAAGAGGAAGACGAATGGGATCCGGATTTCGAAGAATTTGATTTACCTAAATCAAAGAAAGCTGGCAAGAAAGGAAAGGAAGAGGAAGATGATTTTAAACTGGAAGAGGATGATGAGTTTAAGGACATGGATCTTTTTAATGACAGCGGCTTTGATGACGAGGAAGAAGATATTTAATTGATAACCTTCAATACACATAAACCCTGACTAGCTGCACATATCAATTAAACGATGTTGCAGAGTTTAAGAAAAAAATGTTGAACTGGGCTAACCGGTTCAACATTTTTTGTTTTTTAGACAACCAGGAGTATTCCATTAAGCCACAGCAATATGAATGTTTATTGGCTGCAGGTAGCTGCGGGTATGTGTGTTCTGATAACATACAACATGTAGACAATTTTCTTACAAATAATCCGGGCTGGGTTTTTGGTCATTTATCTTATGAGTTAAAGAATTCAATTCATCATTTTCATCCAGGTAAAAAAGATAAAATTGGCTTCCCGGTTTTTTATTTTTTTGTTCCTGAGAATTTACTTCAAATCAGTGAAAATGTTTTAGTTATTGAAGCGACCGATTGCGAAAAAATTTACAATGAAATAATCCGGCAGCAAATAGAAATACATCCTGCACCATCAATTGCAATTCAACCACGGTTAACTAAAGAACAATACATTCAAAAGATTCAGAAATTACAGCAACATATTGTTCGCGGCGATTGCTACGAGATCAATTATTGCCAGGAGTTTTTTGCTGAAAATGCTGATATTAATCCAATTGAAACTTTTCAAAAATTGATTGAAGTTTCGCCGAACCCATTCTCGGCTTTGTATAAGTTGAATGACCGTTTTCTTATTTGTGCAAGTCCTGAGCGTTTTATTGCAAAAAAAGGAAGCAGAATTTTTTCGCAACCAATGAAGGGGACAATTAAAAGAAATACTGTCGATGGAAATAAGGATGCACAACTAAAAGAGGCGCTACGAAGAAGTGCTAAAGAACGTTCTGAAAATGTAATGGTGGTTGACATGGTTCGAAACGATCTTACAAAAGTTTGCAAAGATAGCTCCGTAACTGTTGATGAATTGTTCGGTGTCTATACGTATCCCCAGGTTCATCAAATGATTTCAACCATTAGTGGCGAATTAAAACCTGGGGCAAAGTTTTCAGAAATTATTGAAGCTACTTTTCCAATGGGCTCCATGACGGGTGCACCAAAGTATCGTGTAATGGAATTGATAGATGAACATGAAGTTTCAGCAAGAGGCATTTTTTCGGGTTCTGTTGGTTACATATCGCCGGAAACAAATTTTGATTTTAATGTGGTCATCCGAAGCATCATGTATAACGCTTCCACAAAATATTTATCTTACCAACTTGGCTCGGGAATTACATTTTACAGCGATCCTGAAAAGGAGTGGGAAGAATGCCTGTTAAAAGGTGAAGCCATAAAAAAAGTGCTGACCTTTTAGCCAGCACCACTTATTTAAAACTCAAATGTTATCTCACCGTGCTCAAAAGTATTTGAATGGACTGTTCTAAGATCTGTTGTTTATTGGCCTGGAACACTAACATCTTATCGATTGGCAAACGAAGATTATAGCTTCCATTTGCTGACAGCTGCTTATCAAAATCCGGGTTTGATGTGTTGAAGTCAACAATACTCATTTGAAGATTTTGAGCAATAGCAATTGAGCTGTACTTGCCGCTAATATTCAATACTGAAGTGTTAGGATCAACAAACTGGTTATTGCTTGCAAATGTTAAAGCATCAGTTTCTTTTTTTGTAAGCGTAGTAAGCCCGCCATCGCCTTCCATTATATAATGTGTAGCAATGAATTTTTTTACATGATTTCTTGATTCGGCAGGAAGATAGTATTGCAAATCCCAAAAATTTGAACTTTTGCTTTTGCGAATAGCTGAATTCACAACGCCGGGTCCGCAATTGTAAGCGGCAATCACTAATAGCCAATCGTTATAAGTGTTGTACAAATCATTCAGGTATCTTGCAGCCGCATAAGTGCTCTTGTTGAAATCTCTTCTTTCATCAACTTTTCGGCTAACTTTCAAACCAAGGTCCCTGGCGGTTTCAATCATAAACTGCCATGGTCCTGCAGCACCAACCCGCGATGTAGCAGAGCTCCTTAGGTCGGATTCAATAACTGCCAGGTATTTTAATTCTACAGGCAGGTTTTTTCCTGCAAAAATTTTATCTATTCTGTCAAAAAAGGGTTTTGCCCAGTCTTTCATCCTGGTAAGTCTGTCAGCCTCATCTTCAACATAATCCTGTACGAAGCTTATGGCTTTCGGATGTAATTTAAAAGAACTGGAATTGCCGGGAGACTCAGGATCGAAAAGGTTTTTAAATGCATCCTTAGGGTCGGAACTGATTTGATCTTTAATTGAAGAATCTTCGGAAAAGTGGTTAGCATAGGAACCGCCTAATTGAGGAACACCCGAAAAACCTTCAAGTGTTAAACAGAAGAAGCTGGTAGCTAACAATAAAAGTTTGTTCATCACGAAACTTTTTTAAAGGGTAAAGCCAAAATCACACGGGGAATCTAACTCTCTTTTATTGTTGCATCAATTGATGCGAAAAGCGTAGCAAAGGTACCTCATTCTGCGGAGACGACAGGAGTTGTAATCCAAAAGGAAGGTTAGAGGAATGTTTAAAAACTGGTAAAGAAATAGCGGGCACCCCAGTAAGGTTAGCAAATACAGTAAAAATATCTCCCAAATACATAGCAAGTGGATCTTTATTTTTTTCTCCTAGATTATATGCGATTGTAGGGGAATTTGGCGCAAGAATAAAATCGTAGTCTTTGAAAATCAATTCCGTTTGTTGTCTTAATTGTTTTCGAACCTGTTGTGCTTTGGTAAAATAAGCTTCATAATACCCTGTACTTAAAACAAAGGTTCCCAGCATAATTCTTCGCTTTACTTCTTTACCAAATCCCACTGTGCGGTTTAGTTGATAAAAACTGTAGAGGTTGCCTGTTTCTTTTTCAGATTGATAACCAAATCTGGCACCATCGTACCTGGCGAGGTTTGAAGAAGCCTCGGCAGTAGTAAGAATATAGTAAGTTGGAACAATGAAATCTGTTAATGAAAAAGGGATGGGTTTTACCTTATGACCGTTAGTTTCTAGCTGTTTTAGATAATCCTTAAGTTGAGCCGAAATTTCTGGATCAATCGATGAATGTTCTATCCACTCAGGAAAATAAGCGATACGATATTGGTTGGTGCTTTCTAAATCAATTTGTTCCAGTTTTTTTGACAAGGCAGTGCTGTCAAATTCATCTGGGCCGGCCATAATTTCTAAAATCACTGCGGTATCCTGCACAGTATTGGCAAGAACCCCAATCTGATCGAAAGATGAACCATAAGCCATCAGGCCATACCTTGAAACTCTACCATAAGCTGGTTTATATCCCACCACACCACAAAAGTCTGCGGGTAATCGAACGGAGCCGCCTGTATCGCTACCTAACGCGGCCATACAAAGCCCGGCTTTTACAGCTGCTGCACTTCCACCCGACGAACCACCTGAAACCCGGCTGAGATCATTGGGATTTAGCACGGCACCAAATGCCGAGTTTTCATTGGAAGATCCCATTCCAAATTCATCACAATTTAAACGGCCAATTATAATGGCACCTTCGTTTTCCAGCCTTTCAACAGCAGTGGCAGAATAAGGTGAAATAAAGTTTGCGAGAATTTTGGAGGCAGCGGAAGCCTTATGTCCTTTGTAACAAATGTTGTCTTTAATACCAATTACTACGCCGTGCAACTTTCCTTGAACCTGTTGTTCATCCAATTGAACAGCTCTTTGAAGGGCGTGTTCAGCAAAAACTTCCACGAAGCAGTTAAGATGTTTATTTTTTTCAATGGCAGCAAGGTAATGCTGCACCGCCTGGGCACACGTAGCAGTGCCAGTTTTTAGTTGGTGATGATATAATTGAATAGAAGAATAGAAAAACAAACTTCAGTAATGGCCGAAGGTTAACAAAATTAAGACGGGGTAGAAGTTGATTTCTGCTCCTTCTCGCTAACTCCTTCTTCGATCTCTCTGCGAACGCTATTCTTGGCATCATTGAATTCACGCATACCACGTCCAAGCCCTCGCATTAATTCAGGAATTTTTTTGCCCCCGAATAATAAAAGAACAATGATGAGGATGATCAGAATTTCATTAAAACCTAGTGGACCCATAAAATGGATTTTATAATAATTGAATAGAAGAATGACAAAGGTATTGGAAATAGGTCATGGCTGTTAGGGTTAACAAAGTTTTATTTAGGTAAGGGTTTAAGAGGTTCAGCATGTAAAAGGCTCAAGAGGTTCCTAATTACGGCCTGCTAATTTTAGACCTTGGCTTCTTAAAAAAAAAGCGTTCCGCCATGGCGGAACGCTTTATAAATAGTTTAGTTGGACTAAGCAGTTTCCAGAGCTCTTTTCTTTTCCTGGATTCTTGCACTTTTACCACTGCGCTCACGCTGGTAGTATAGTTTAGCCCGACGAACACGGCCAGATTTGTTCAATACAATAGAATCGATATTCGGTGAAAAGAAAGGGAATAATCTTTCTACGCCAATTCCATCAGAAATTTTACGTACTGTAAAACTAGCTGTAGCCCCTTCTCCCTGGCTCTTGATCACATCGCCACGAAAAGACTGGATTCTTTCCTTGTTTCCTTCAATGATCTTATAGTTCACAGTGATATTATCACCAGCTTTAAACTTAGGGAAGTCTTTTTTGCCTGTTAATTGTTCGTGTACGTAGGCAACAGCAGCATTCATAACTCAAAATTTAAGGACGGCAAAGGTAAGCCTGAACAGCAGAAAATCCAAAAAGAAAAATCCCAAATGCGAGATTGAATGGCATTTGGGATTTAATATTTTAAAGCTTTAACGTTTATCTGGCAACATTCACTGCTCTCTTTTCACGAATCACAGTAACCTTTATCTGACCTGGATAGGTCATTTCGGTTTGAATCTTTTGAGCAATTTCAAAAGACAGCTTTTCACTTTCCTGGTCTGTGACCCTGTCAGCTTCTACAATAACACGCAGTTCTCTTCCGGCCTGAATGGCATACGCTTTTTCCACGCCGGTGTAAGCCTGCGCCATGTTTTCAAGTTCTTTAATGCGTTGCAGGTATTGTTGCATAATCTCCCTTCGAGCCCCCGGTCTTGCTCCACTAATGGCATCGCAAGCCTGCACAATAGGAGAAATCACGTATTGCATTTCCATTTCGTCGTGGTGTGCGCCAATAGCATTGATAATGGCTGGATTCTCTCCATATTTTTCTGCAAGCTTTGCTCCAAGCAAAGCATGGCTTAATTCTGTTTCTTCATCCGGAACTTTTCCAATATCGTGAAGCAAGCCTGCACGTTTAGCCAGTTTTGGATTCAATCCAAGTTCTGAAGCCATAACACCGCAAAGGTTTGCCACCTCGCGACTGTGCATCAAAAGATTTTGGCCATACGATGAACGAAAACGCATTTTGCCAACGATTCTCACCAGCTCCTTATGCAATCCGTGTATGCCCAATTCAATAACAGTTCTTTCGCCAATTTCCATTACCTGCTCTTCCAACTGTCGCTTGGTTTTGTCGACCACTTCTTCAATCCGTGCAGGATGAATGCGTCCATCTGCAACCAGTCTTTGCAAACTTAACCGGGCAATTTCCCGACGAAGGGGATCAAAGCAGGAAAGGACGATTGCCTCCGGCGTATCATCTACAATTAAATCTACCCCGGTAGCTGCTTCAATAGCACGAATATTTCTTCCTTCCCGGCCAATGATCTGGCCTTTAATTTCATCACTTTCAAGGTTGAAAACTGTAATTGCATTTTCGATGGCTTGTTCTGCTGCCGTCCGTTGAATACTTTGAATGATAATTTTCCTGGCTTCTTTGTTCGCTTTTTGTTTTGCTTCGTCAATAATTTCCTGCTGTAAACCCAGCGCTTGTGAATGCGCTTCCTGTTTGAGGCCCTCCACCAATTGTGCCTTTGCTTCCTCAGCGGTTAAGCCAGAAATTTTTTCAAGACGTCGGGTATGTTCTTCCTGGTGCTTTTCCAGTTCTGCCTGCTTTATGTTCACCACTTCAATCTGTCGATTAAGGTTTTGTTTGATAGCATCGTTTTCCTTGATCTGCCTTTCCAGGTGTTCTGTTTTTTGGTTAAGTGTGTGTTCTTTTTGTTTGATGCGGTTTTCACCCTCAACCACTTTTCTATTCCTTTCTAAAACTTCTCTTTCATGCTCAGCCTTTAGCTGTACGAAACGCTCTTTGGCTTCCAGTTCTTTTTCTTTGCGGATTGTTTGTGCTCTTAGTTCAGCTTCTTTGATGAGAGTTTGTGCCTGGAGTTCTGCTTCTTCTACTCGTTTGCGGGTATCTTTTGCAAAGATGAGTTTACCCACTATAATGCCAACCACAAGGGCGGCTATAGCTGCAATGATCGTAATTATGTAGGGATCCATTCTTCAGATTTTTAGGATTTAGGTAGATAAAAAAATTGCAATTGCCTGTCATTGAGTTAATAGGTAGTGGGCGAAGATACAAAACGGCAGTTATTTTAATAAAGGTGTAACGTTAATCTGGCCACGGTAAAAGGTTTTTCGGGCCAATTTGACTAAAATTGCATCTTAAATTTTTCAGGAATGAATAAGCTCTTATTTTTTTTAATAGCACCGGTTTTTTCTTTAGCCCAATCACCAAAGGAGTTTGAGTTAAAGGGCCAATTGAATTTATCAAAGCCCGTGGACTGGGTTTACCTGCGGTATGTATCAGGTGAGGAAAATATTACTGACAGTATACAACCCAAGGATGGTGAGTTTAAATTTAAGGGAAAGATCATGGAACCGGTAGTAGCCACTCTAATTACAAGATTCAAACAACAGGGTGAAGACAAACCTGCGAGGGAGTTTGTGCAACTGTTTTTAGAGCCAACCAAAATTGAATTTACCGCAAAGGAGTCGTTGAAAAATAGTTCAGTTAAAGGTTCTGTAGGTCACCCGGATTTTACGGCTCTTATAAAACAACAGGAATCATATAGCAGCAAGTTTGAAGTTTTATATGATCAGTATGATAGTCTTCAGAAAGCCGGTGATAAAGAAGGACAGAAAAAAACAGAAGACGCAATTAATAAACTTAATCATGAAATGAATGAAGTGGTTTATAGCTCGTTTCTGAAGAACCATTCAAATTCAAATGTGGCATTGTATGCGTTGAAACAATATGCCGGGTATGATATTGATCCCGCTAAGGTAGAACCGTTATTTAATGCATTACCTGCGTCCACCAGGGCATGGCCATCTGCAAAAGCACTACAGGAAAGAATTGGTATAGCAAAGAAAACAGCCATTGGGAATTACGCGATGAATTTCACCCAAAATGATACGTTAGGTAAGCCTGTTTCGCTGTCATCGTTCAGGGGTAAATATGTATTAGTAGATTTTTGGGCTAGCTGGTGTGGACCCTGCCGTAAGGAAAACCCAAATGTTGTTAGGGTGTTCAACAAATTCAAAGACAGAAATTTTACTATTCTGAGTGTTTCATTGGACCGGCCGGATGCTAAGGACAAATGGCTGGCTGCTATTCACAAGGACGAATTGACTTGGACACATGTGAGCGACTTAAAATATTGGGATAACGATGTAGCAAAGCAATATGGAATCCGTGCAATCCCTCAGAATCTTTTGTTAGATCCCCAGGGAAAAATTATTGCAAAGAATTTAAGGGGCGATGACCTTGATGCAAAATTGACCGAGGTATTTAGTAAGCTGCAAAAGGCGAGCTAAGTATTTTGATAGTGCGATATTTGATCCCGTCTAAATGGCGGGATTTTTTATTGTTGAAAAACGGACTGGTTTATCATGGTAAAGAATGTTATTGAAACACATCCTTTTGAAGTCTTCATACCAAAAAACATCAAGAGTTTGATTGTTGGAAGTTTTCCAGGAAAACAGCAGACACAAAGTGAATTGGATGAAACACATTGGTTTTATGGGGCGCCAAGAAACCAATTGTGGAAGATTTTGGAGCTCGTGTATAAAACTGAATTAAAGAACAGGCAACAGAAACAACGCTTATTTGAAGAGGCAGGAATTGGGATGACTGATATTATTAAGTCCTGTGTTCGGATAGAAGGAACGAATCTTGATGAAAACCTGGATATCAAAGAATACAATAAAGAAACCATTGAAAAAATCCTCAAACAGCATCGACCTAAAGTTTTATTCACAAGTCGTTTTGTTGAAAAAGAATTCAAAAAGTTATTTGCTGACTATAAGAATATAGACATTCTTCCATCTCCCTCACCAAGATATTTCAGATTGAGAATTGAGGATAAAGCGAAAATTTATAAAGAGAAGCTACCTAAGTTGAGAGAAATTTTGTGAAGGATGAAAGGAACTGTACACGTTCCAAATTATATATGAGTCACTCACAAGAAAAATTATCAGAGAAACTATAAAAATTTTGTTTTGAAATTTTGTTCCTATTACACCGCCTAAAGAAGAGAAGGTTCCAAGAAATAAAATCACAAAAAGAACAAAGTAAAAATGTGCTATTACAAAATAGGTGTCGTGAAAGTGAATATCTACCGTTGAATTGCTGAACCAAACATCACATCTCCACCAAATTAAAAGCAGAATAAGGACCGAAACAGCAAGAAAAATTAGTGCACTTTTCATTACCCCTCCAAAACACCATCTATCATTTTTTCCAGGGTTTGAAGACGGCTGCTAACGTTATCTAAATTCACCTGGTTAGAAATGGAGGCGTTTTGTTCGGTGGCAAACCAAACCAGTACCATGGCAATATAATCCTGCATGTCCTTGCCGGCAAAATGAGTTTTAAACTCCATCATTTTGTCGTTAATGGTTTTTACCGTTTTACGAACCACTTCTTCATCTTTAGGATGAATGCGGACGCGGTAAGTTCTGTCGCCGATAACAAGATTGAGTGGAATAAGATCGGTATTGTCAGTCATAACTTTAGGGAGAGGTGAGCGGTCAGTCGTGAAGATGAAGTTTTATTTACTCAGCATTCACCACTCACCACTCACAGTTTTATTGACTTAAAAAAGAAATACACTTATCGATTTCACGAAGATATTGGTTGACTTTTTTTTCAAAAGCTTTTTTGTCCCGATCATTCATATCACCGGTAGTCAACTTCAAAATTCCATTTTGTTGCTGTAGTTCATCGACCCGGGACAAGGTTTCATTTTCTCGTTTTCTGGATTGTACTAATTCCTCTTTCAACCGTTCGTTTTCTTTTTGCAGCCGGCTGTACTGCTTTAGCAGCTGTTGTAATTTTTCATTGAGTGTTGTGAACTGTTGATCGACGGTCATTGTTTTCTGATTTCAGCATTTAGTTCTTTCTCTAAGGTAATCATGATCTTGTTCATCCAAGCATCAATTTCTTTATCTGTCAAAGTTTTTTCTTCATCAAGAAAAGTAAAGTTTACTGCCATTGATTTTTTATCCTTGCCCAGTTTTTCACTTTCAAAAACATCAAACAGTTTCACGTCTTTAAGTGTATTCAACTTCAATTTGTCAATTCGTTCACTGATCTCTTTGTACTTCATAGTTTTTGGTACCACCATGGCAAGGTCTCTTTCTACTGAAGGATATTTTGATACTTCCTTGAATTGAACCTGTCGTCCTGCATGTTTCAGAACTACATCCCAATTGACGTTGGCAAAAAAAATAGGTTGTTTAATATCAAATTTAGAGGCCAGGGCAATATTTACCCTACCCAGTTCTAAAATCTTTTCCCCATTGATGTGAGCTGATACACCGTACTGCAGCTCACTGGTAGTAATTGTTTCAAGTTTATCATAGCTTAAGCCAAAATTGTTAATGATGGCCTGCGCAACACCTTTGATGAAATAAATATCTGAAAGCCTGGATTTATCGTTCCAATGATTTGAATTTACATGGCCTGTCACATAAAGACACAGGTGATTGACTTCATTGTATTGTCCGGGACCAGTTGATGAATAAGTTTTTCCAAACTCAAAAAATTTGAGGTTGCTATTCTTTCTATTAATGTTGAATGCAATCACTTCTAGTGCCGTATGAAGCATGGAAGGACGCATGATGTTTAACTCGTTGCTCAAATTATTCAACAGCCTTACAGCAGTCTTTAGCTCTGCATTGGAAAAATAGGCTGAGTTAGTAATGGAGTTGGTCAGAATTTCGGTGAAGCCCATTCCGGTGAGAACATTAGAAATTTTCTCCTTTAAGACTTCTGCGAGGTATTTTACTTCAACGGAAGGGGAAATGCTTATAGTTGTCGGGATATCAATATTATCTAATCCGTCAATACGCAAAATTTCTTCAACAATATCTGCAGGCAAAGAAATATCCGGCTTGTGATAGGGCACTTCTACCGTAATGGTATCAATGCCTTCTCTTATGACTGCAAATCCAAGAGATTCAAGTATTTTCTTTACGGTATCCGGATGATAATTTTTACCGCTTAATTTTTTGAGATAGTGATATTTGAGTGAAACTTCTTTTTTGGGCTCGGGTTCAGGATAAACATCAATAATGTCCGAAGCAATAGCGCCTCCACCAATTTCCTTTATAAGCATGGCCGCTCTCTTTGCCACATTTACAGTATTGGAGATATCGATTCCCTTTTCAAAACGGGTCGCTGCATCTGTCCTTAACCCGTGGCGAAATGAAGTTTTTCGAATGAACACCGGGTCAAACCATGCACTCTCTAAAAAGATATTGGTAGTTTTTTCTGTAACACCACTATGCAAACCTCCAAACACTCCGGCGATGCAAATCGGTTCCTTGCCATCGCAGATCATAAGATCTTCAGCATTTAGTTTTCTTTCTTTTTCGTCAAGCGTTACAAATGGTGTTCCGTTAGGCAATGTTTTTACAATAATGGTTTGATTCTTTATTTCATTGTAGTCAAAAGCATGAAGCGGTTGTCCGGTTTCGTGCTGGATAAAATTTGTAATGTCGACAATATTATTAATAGGTCGCAGTCCGATGGCTTTCAACTTTTGCTGCAACCATTTTGGAGATTCCTGCACTTTTATATCGGCAATACAAATTCCTGAATAACGTTTGCAGGCCTGTTTATTTTCAATAGAAACGGTAATAGGTAAGCCAGGTTTGTCAACCTTGAAAGTTGTCTGGGGAATTACCGGCTTTAGTTCTTTTTTATCGTGATGGGTTAAAAATGCACACACATCCCTCGCTACGCCCCAATGGCTCATTGCATCCATCCGGTTGGGAGTGAGTCCAATTTCATAGATCACATCATTATAGGGATTGAAATATTCTTGTGCCCTCGTTCCAACCTTTACATCATTTGGTAAAACCATAATACCTGCGTGCGATGAACCCAGTCCAATTTCATCTTCAGCGCATATCATTCCATGGCTTTCCACTCCGCGGATTTTGGCAATTTTCATAGTCAATGGTTCCCCAGATGTTGGATGAATAGTTGTTCCAACCGTGGCCACAATTACTTTTTGGCCAGGAGCGACATTGGGTGCACCACATACAATTTGCAGAGGTTCGCCATTTCCAACATTAACTTTTGTAAGTTTTAATTTATCAGCGTTGGGATGTTCTTCTGCCGCCAGCACTTCACCAATCAGTAAACCTTTCAATCCACCTTTTACCTCTTCAAATGTCTCCATTTTTTCCACCTCCAAT
>Ga0126305_10000463_pt1 | contig 17573 bp, 19 predicted proteins | sample Plot26_FD_92536 | JGI IMG/M metagenome (GOLD analysis project Ga0126305, IMG submission 92536) | Serpentine soil microbial communities from UC McLaughlin Reserve, CA, USA - Plot26 | ecosystem: Environmental > Terrestrial > Soil > Grasslands | place: USA: UC McLaughlin Reserve, Lake County... | reverse complement strand
CCGATTCCCCGCTCGAGCTGCTCAGCCAGGCGCTCGTCGCGGAGGATGACGTCGAGCATCAGCTCCGCCTCGGTGATGGCCCGTCCGACGTCGCCGGGCGCCTCGCAGAACGACGACCATGCCGCCGGCCCGTGCGCGCGCAGCCGCGTTGCGAGCGATCGCGCCGATGCCTCGGTGCGCTCCGAGGGCGTCTCGCCGATCGCCGGGAGGATCGCGTATACGCGCCCGTCGATTGTCTGGGTGATCGCGCCCGAATGCTCGCCGGCGATCAGGGCCGCCGCGTGGAGCGGGCGGGCCGACCGCACCTCGGACACGAGCGCGACGGCCCCGCGCGACAGGTCGCACCCGAGCCGGACGGCGCGGCGTTCGACGTCGCCTCCGGTGACGCGCCCCGAGCGCAGCTCCTCCAACAGCGTTCCCCGCACCTCGTCCGCCACCTGGTCGCGTGCATCGTTCACCGCCACCTCCGTGAGTGCCGCGAGCGCGGCGATTCGCAGGACCTCCTCGCGGTCGACGGCGGGGGCGGGCAAGCCGTTCGTGGTGGCCCCCATGGCGAGCACGAACCCCATCGGTCCCTCGCTGGTTTCCACCGGACGGGCGAGCTCGACGCCGGCGGGTGCGTGCGCCGCCGCGCCGCTCAGGCGCTCACTCGCGAATCTCGTCAGCTCGTCGAGAGCCACGGCCTCCGAGGAGGCATCCGCGAGGCCGCGGGCCGGCAGCACGATCGCCACCGGCCCGCCGAGCTCCTCCGCCGCAAGAGCCGTGATCCCGTGGAGGCCCTCGCCGGCGAGCACCGCGGCGAGCATCTTCGTGTGAAGATCCTCCATCCGCGGCGTCCGTCAGACGGCCCCGAGGGTCACAAGATGGGCAGGTACTTGTCGAGCTCCCACCTGGTCACCTGGATCCGGTACTCCTCCCACTCGGCTCGCTTGAGCTCGACGTAGCGCTCGAAGATGTGATCGCCGAGCGCCCGGCGCACCAGGTCGGACTCCGCCAGCACGTCGATCGCCTCGCCGAGCGTCTCCGGGAGCTGCTCGATACCCCGTTCGATCCGCTCGTCGTGGGAGAGCTCGTACAGGTTGCGCTCCATCGGATCCGGGCACTCATACCCGTGCTCGATGCCGTCGAGGCCCGCATGGAGCATCGACGCGAACGTCAGGTAAGGGTTGCATGACGGATCCGGGCAGCGAAGCTCTGCGCGCGTCGCCTGCTCCTTTCCGGGGTGATACACCGGCACCCGAACGAGCGCCGAGCGGTTTCTCTGCGACCACGCGCAGTAGACCGGCGCCTCGTACCCGGGCACCAACCGCTTGTAGGAGTTGACGTTGGGGGCGAAGAGCGCCGCGATCTCACGCGCGTGGCGCAGGAGCCCGGCGATATAGGACTTCGCCGCATCCGACAGGTGGTGGTCGCCATCGGCGTCGTAGAACGCGTTCTTGCCGTCCGAGAAAAGCGACTGGTGCGTGTGCATCCCGGAGCCGTTCTCACCGAACAGGGGCTTTGGCATGAACGTCGCGTACACGCCGTGCTCCGCCGCGATCTCCTTGACGACGATCCGGTAGGTCATCGCGTTGTCGGACATCCGCAGGCCCTCGGCGTAGCGCATGTCGATCTCATGCTGGGAGGGGCCGACCTCGTGATGGGTGTACTCGACCGGGATCCCGACCGCCTTCAGCGCGTTGACTGTGTCCCTCCTGAGGTCGGAGGCGGCGTCGAGTGTCGTGAGGTCGAAGTACCCGCCCTTGTCGAGGATGGTCGGAACGTCGTCCTCGCCGAGCCCGTCGGAGGCGAAGTAGAAGAACTCGAGCTCGGGACCCAGGTTGAAGGTGTCGAAGCCCATGTCGTTCGCGCGCGCCAGAGCGCGGCGCATCACGAACCTGGGATCGCCCTCATAGGGCTCGCCGCCTGGCTTCAGGACGTCGCAGAACATGCGGGCGACGTTGCCCTTCTCGCCATGGGCCCGCCAGGGCAGCAGCGTGTAGGTGGCCGGGTCGGGCATCGCGATCATGTCCGACTCCTCGATCGCGTTGAAGCCGGTGATCGAGGAGCCGTCGAAGCCCATGCCGTCGGCGAGCGCATGCTCGAGCTCCTCGCGGCCGACCGAGAAGCTCTTCAGCTGGCCGTTGATGTCGGTGAACCAAAGCCGGATGAACTCGACGCCGTCCCCGTCGGCGCGGGCGACGACGTCCTCGGGCTTGGTGCTGGGGGTGGTGGCGGTTGCCATCAGTAGGTCTCCTTGTCTGCTTCCGTTGTCCTTGCTTGAAGATCCGGGGGGTGAGATACAGGCGCCGGGGCATTTGCCCCGGCGCCCTTCCAAACGCGTCGTACTCTAGGCGGGAATCTCCGCGTCGGAGTGGGCCTGGAGGACCTTCTCGCCCTCTTCGCCCGTCCGAATGCGGATTGCCTCCTCGATGTTGGCGACGAAGATCTTCCCGTCGCCGACATCGCCCGTGCGGGCATGCCTGAGGATTGTCTCTACCACCAGGGGCTTGTCCGCATCGTCGACGACGATCATGAGCTGTAGCTTCGGTCGTACGTTGACGGTGAGGGTGGAGCCACGGTAGTGCTCGACGACTCCCTTCTGACGTCCCGAGCCCTTGACCTCGCTGATCGAGAGAGAGGGAAATCCCTTCTCGAGCAGCTCGGCCCGAATTGGCTCGAACGCCTCGTGGCGGATATATGCGTCGATCCTCTTCATTCGATCGATCCTCCTATCCCTGGGTCTCCGGCTGGGTCGCCATCTGCGTGACGGCGGCCGGGGCCGGACTGGCGGTCGGAGCCGGGCCAGCCCCATGGGCGAGGCCGGTCGAGTACTCCGGTTGCGGGATGAACTGCTCGGGATAGCCGTACATCCCGTGCTCGGAGATGTCAAGCCCGGCGTCCTCCTGCTCCTCTGTGACACGGAGGCCGATCGTCTTCTTGATCGCCCAGAACGCGGCGTAGGAGACGACGAACACGGTGGCGAACGCCACCACGATCCCGAGCGCCTGGGCACCGAGCTGGTGGAAGCTGCCCGTGTACCAGAGGCCTCCTTCCCCGACTGCGTTCAGCTCCGCCAGTCGCGGCGCCGTGAAGATGCCGCAGGAGAGCGTGCCCCAGATGCCGGCCAGGCCGTGCGCCGAGAGTGCACCCACCGGATCGTCCAGCAACTTCTCGATCGCCAGGACGCCGAGGACCACGATGACACCCGCGACCGCGCCGATGATCGGAGCCGCCCAGTACTCGATGTACCCGGACGGCGCGGTGATCGCCACCAGGCCCGCGATCGCGCCGTTGCCGGCCATTCCGATGTCGATCGTCTTCGACTTCAGGTACATGATCGAGGTCGCGGCCACCACTCCGGCTGCCGCCGCGAGGTTCGTGACTACCACGACCTCGGCGAAGCGGTTGCCGATCGCACCGAGCGTCGAGCCCGGGTTGAACCCGAACCAGCCCAGCCACAGGATCAGCACCCCGAGGCCGACGAGCGGCATCGAGTGTCCGGGGATCGCCCGCGGCTTGCCGTTGGACGCGTACTTCCCGATCCGCGGACCGAGTAGCAGAAGCGCCGCCAGGGCGCCGGTCGCGCCGATCAGGTGGACCACCGTCGAGCCGGCGAAGTCCTGCATGCCGATGTTGACCTGCAGCCAGCCGCCGCCGAAGATCCAGTGGCTGATGATCGGATAGATCAGCGCGCTGAAGATGATCGCGTAGATCACGTACGCCGCGAACTTGATGCGCTCGAGCGTCGTGCCCCAGACGATCGCCAGCGACACGGCGCAGAACACGAACTGGAAGAACAGGAACGCGGCCGGGTTGATCCCATAGGTTCCGACGAACGGAATGAGCTCCCCGGTCGAGGCGGCATCCGAGCTGACGTTGAGGAAGAACCCGTGTGTCCCCGCGATCTCGCCCAGCCCACCGAAGGCGAGCGCGAACCCGACCGCCCAGTAACAGAGCGATGCGATCGAGAAGTTCACGAGGATCTTGGCGACCCCCGCGCCCGCGTTCTTCGCCCGTGAGAACCCGATCTCCAGCAGGGCGAAGCCAGCCTGCATGAACATTACGAGCACGGCGGCGACGATTACCCAGGTCGTGTTGACGCTGGAGATCGTGTCGGTGAGTGACGGGCCCTTGGCGCCCAACGCGGCGCTTGGCACCAGAAGCGCCGCAATCAACCCCAACGGGGCTGCGGCAAGCAGCTTACGTCGCATGTGTCATTTCCTCCTAGGCCACCGGGGCACCGCCCCGAGGTCGCGGTTATCGGAATCTGGCCGCGAAGTTAGGTGCGCTCGGCCCGGAAGTCTCTAGCCGCGTGTCGAGAATTTTCGGCGGGCGTTTGTACCGACTGTCGAAACGCCCTGCTCCCGCGCATGGACAGGATGGCCAGGCTGCCTTGCCATCAGTACCGTCAGGCCGTGGTCGTCAGGCCCGCGGGCGTGGCGGCCGTGCCCACCTCGAGCTCCTCGCCCTCCCTGGCCATCGTGATGAGCGCGGGGTCGCCGCCGAGCTCCGCCCACCGCCGGCGGGCAGCCGCGTGCAGGTCGTCGAGGAAGCCGTCGGCGTGCAGCGGGTCGTGATGGAAGAGCAGCATGCGTCGGGCGCCGACACACGAGGCGAAAGTGAGGGCATCGCTCATGCCTGAATGCCCCCAGCCGACGTGCAGCGGGTACTCGTCGTCCGCGTACTGGCAGTCGTGAATCAGAAGATCGGCGTCCCGTGCGAGGTCGTAGCCCGAGATCCACTCCGGGTCCGTGTCCCCTAACACCGTGCCCAGCGCCGGCTCGTGGTCAGGGATGTAGCAAAGGGTGGTATCGCCCTCAGTGATCCGGAAGCCGAGAGTCGGTCCGCGATGGTTGATCGCCTCGCAGCGGATCGTCGCCGACCCGAGCTGCCATTCGCTGGGCGGTGTGTCCCGAAACGAGACGTCGCATGGCAGCTCCCGGACCTCCACGGGCGAGAGGGGCGCCGAGATGTAGCGGGCGACACGGTCCTCCAGCGACGCCTCCGGCGAGGCCGGGCCCCAGATCGTGATGTCGGCGTCGGCGCGAAAGCACGGCGGGAAGAACATCAGTCCCTGGATGTGATCGAGGTGGAGGTGGGTGAGGAGGATGTTCACGTGCGGTGAGACGGTGAGGTCGAGCCCAAGCGTGCGGATCCCGGTGCCCGCGTCGAGGATGAGGTGCTCGCCGCTCGCCAGCGTGATCTCGACGCACGAGGTGTTGCCCCCATAGCGGTTCATCTCCGGCCCGGGCGCAGGCACCGACCCTCGCGCTCCCCAGACCTTGAGCCTCATGCGTCCTCCGCTTCGTCGCCGTCCTGTGGCCAAAAGAAGATCATCGCCCCGGAGGATCCCTCCTCCGACGCCACGATGGGGAAGGCGCTGGACTCAATCTCGCGCTTGCTGCCGGTCGCCGAGCGGATCGTGAACACCGCATGCGCCGGCCGGCCGTCCCGCACGGCCCGCGTCGTCGGAAGCTCGTCCAGTTCGAGGGGTTGGCCGTTGGAGTCGAACGGGCCGTATCTTGAGGTCCACTCCTCGGGCGACATGCGCCCCACATCTTCGAACGAACGGCCGAGCAGTGCGCCAGCGGCCTCGTTGTAGAAGACCAGTGCCGCGTCTTGGTCGACGAGGAAGGCGGGGGTCGAGATGCTGGTCAGCAGGTTCCTCGCGAGGATCAATTCCAGGGGCTTTTGCGCCGCCATCGTCCCCATTCTTCCATCCTTGAATCAACTGGCACGTGATTCGGGAGGCGGAGGTAGCCTGGCGGCTCGGATGATGCAGCGAGCGGCAGCGGTCGCGGTCGCCTTGTTGGCGATGCTGGCGGCTCCGGCGATTGCCGGGGCGCAGACGGCTGGGGTGACCCCACCCGCGATTCCGCAGGGCCCGATGGCGGGCGACATCACGCCCTTCGAGGGATCTCCGGCAACGCCCGACCCGTTCTTCCTGCCTCGTGTTCCCCAGAACCCGTTCATGGCGCCGAACGGGCTCTCGAACCTCCACAACGACGCCCACCAGACCGATGCGTACCGCTGGAACGGGCCCCTGGGTCGGGGAACCCGCACACAGTCCGCTTTTTACGCGGGCACCGTGCTGAGTCGCGAGTGCGCCTCGATCACGTTCGACTCGCAGGGACGCCTGGTGGCGATCTGCGTGGGGCTCGACAGGCCGGTCGTGACGATCATCGACCCGAAGACGCTGACGCCGCTGGCCACCTACCCGATGCCGCCGCGACAGCCCGGCGCCGGCAATCCCTTCACCGACTTCAGCGGTGGTGGCTACTTCTACCTCGACCACAAGGATCGCGTGGTGGCGCCGACCACCACGCGGCACATCTTCGTCATCGCCGAGACGCCGGCCCCGGGCCTCGAGCGGCGGCGGGACTTCGACCTCTCGGGGCGCCTCGCGAGCGACGACAAGGTCGTGTCGGCGCTCCCCGACTGGGACGGGCGAATCTGGTTCGCGTCGCGCGAGGGCGTGGTCGGGTGGGTCAACCGCAGGACGGGCAAGATCCACACTCGCGACCTGGGCTCGCCGATCGGCAACTCATTCGCGGTCGACGAGCACCGCGGGGTTTACGTCGTGACGGACGGGGCGCTCTACCGACTCACGGCCAGGCGAGGCCACGTGCGCGTCGTGTGGCGCCACGGCTATCCGAACGACGGCACGGTCAAGCCGGGCCAGACGGAGGCCGGATCGGGAACCACGCCAACGATCATGGGCGGCGGCCGCTACGTGGCGATCACGGACAACGCTGACCCCGTCCACATCATGGTCTTCCAGCGCCGCGCGGATCCCGATGGCCGGCGGGTCATCTGCCGCAAGCCCGTCTTCAAAGAGGGTGCGTCGTCCACCGACCAATCGCTGATCGGCGCGGGCCGGGCGCTCATCGCAGAGAACAACTTCGGCTACACGATCATGGCGACGCAGAACGGGGGGGTGACCTCGCCGGGCCTGGAGCGGGTCGACGTCGACCGCGACGGTCGCGGCTGCCGCAAGGTCTGGCACAGCGGGGTGCGCGCCCCGTCGGTGGTGCCGAAGGTCTCGGCCAAGGCGGGCCTCGTCTACACGTACACGAAGCCGCAGCGGAAGGACGACCAGGACGCCTGGTACCTGACGGCCCTGGACTTCGACACTGGCAAGACCGTGTGGCACCGCCTCTCGGGCGAGGGCCTCGGCTACAACAACAACTACGCCCCGGTCACGCTGGCCCCGAACGGCACGGCATACGTCGGGGTGCTGGGCGGCATGGTGAAGTTCCGGGACGCCGGCGGCGGCTGAGGGACGGGGCACCCAGGAAGCGGTGGCGCAAGCCGGGACGAGTGTGGGATTAACCACCTATACGGTGGTAAATCGCACACTCGATGGCAGGTTCGTCCGGAGAGCCGAACCCGCTTCCCCTGGGTGCCGCCGTTTTTCGTCCCGGTGATGCGCCACGCGCTCAGCAGAGCTCCAAGAGCTCCGCCAACGATGCGTCAAGCCCGTCGGCCAAATCACTCACGCCGGGGACCGCGCCAGGGTCCGTGCAGAAGCCGAGCCCCATCCTGCCCGCGAGGGAGATCGCCGAGGCCCGGAGGGCATGGCGGTCGGCGGGCTCGGCTACCGAGTAGAGCTCGGCGACGCTCTTGCCCAGGAGGCTCACCGGCTCCCTGGGTCCGGGCACGTTCGACACCGAGAGCGCGAACTCCCTCGGGCCCGAGGCGAACCCGGAGGCCACCTTGTAGAGCGGGCGGACGTGGGACAGGCTGTGGAAGAACGAGTACAGCTCGTCCGGATCGTGGTGCTCCTTGCGGTCCTTGGTCTCGGCGTTGATCGCCTCGAGCCGGGCGCGCGGGTCGGGCTCGGAGATCGGCAGCTCGCAGAACAGGAACGAGTCGCGATTCCCCAGGGCGTCGCCGTCCTCGTCGCGGTGATGCATGCTGACCGGGATCTGCACCCGCATCGCCTCCATCGGCCGCTCGTGCGTGGAGAGCCAGCGCCGGATCGCGCCGGCGACCATCGCGAGCACGACGTCGTTGACGGTGACGCCGCTGCCCACCGAGTGCTCGATTCGCTTCAGGTCGGCGAGGCTGCAGGAGGTGAACGCGAGCTCGCGATCGCCGCCGATATGGCGGTCGAACGCGGTGTCGGCGCCGATCGGCCACAGCTCGCGCCGCAGGGTTCCCGGAAGTGCGGCGAGGCCGCGACCCGTGTCGCGCCACCGCTTTGGGGACACCGCCGCTCCCGCGCCGCTCGAGACGGCGCCGCCGAGATGGCGCACGCGACTGCCGACGCCGGCGGCCAATAGTCGCGCGGCGTTCGGCTCGGGGCTCGCCTCCCAGGTCATGGTCGAGCCAGGCTGCGGGCCCTCCGCGTCGTCATCCCACAGGAGCTGCGAGAGCATCCGAAGCGCCGTGACCCCGTCGGCCATGCAGTGATGGATGCGGATGACCAGTGCGGTTCGGCCGTCGTCGAGGGGGCCGGCGAAGTCGATGCACCAGAGCGGCCGCGAGTGATCCAGTCGCTCGGCCATGACCATGCCGGCAAGCGAGACGAGGTCGGCTCGGTCGCGCACCGGCTCCGACGCGAGCCGAACGTGGCGGCGGATGTCGAAGCTCGTGTCGTCCACCCAGGCCGGTGTGGCGACACCGAAAGGCGTCGGTGCCAGGCGCTGGCGGAGCCGGCGGACACCGGCGAGCCTCGATCCGACCCTGCGGCGAACAAGATCGAGCGTCGGCGGATCGCCGTCCTCCGGCGGCTCGACGATGACGACCTTCAGGGTGTGCCCGGCGATGACATCGGATTCGAGCCGCAGGATGCGCGTGTCGTCGGGACTGAGCCGCTCCACGCATGCGTTTATCGCAGATCCGGCCGGGGGGAGGCCCGCCGCGTCCTGCGGGCGCGGCGGGCTCCCACTCTTCCCCGGCTAGCTTGGGGACGTGCCGGACGCGCCGGCGTGGGGGTGGATCGGGGCGATGAAGGTCTTGGATCCGGCCTCGATCCCGATCGCGGTCACCTCCGGTGGATCCAAGCCCGAACTTAGCTCGGGCTCGTCGGTATCCCCGGCGTAGACATAGCGGAACGACCCCGCCGGAACGCGCGTGCCGTCCTCGCGGCGCAGCCACACCGTGCACAGGGTCCCCGGTCGAAAACCGTGCACCCGGACGCTGACGTCGCTGCCCCACGGACGCGGCTCGAGGCTGGCGTTGATGGACACCCCCTTGGGAAGACCCTGGAATGCCACCGTTTGGCTGGCCGGCCGCTCGCTCGGCGACCCGGAGAAGACAGTCGTGAGAAGGACCGCTGCCGTCGCGGCCGCGGCAGCTGCCCCGAGCCCGAGCCCGACCCACGCTCGACGACGACGGGTGACCCGCCGCTCGGTGGCGATTTGCCGGGCGATGCGATCGGCGAGATATGGCGGGGGGGCGGGGGTGGGGCCGAGCCGCTCAGGGTCGGCGCGCCGAAGCACGCCAGCCATCGGGGCGAGGGCATCCGCCTCCGCCCGGCAGTCCGCGCAGCCCTCGAGGTGAGCCTCGGTCGCGGCCCGCTCCTCGGGTCCCAACTGACCGAGGACGAGGGCGCCCAGGCGCTCACGCCAGATGCGACAGTCGTCAGCCGTCATAGCCCATCTCCTCCAACGCATTGCGAAGGGCTCGCAACCCGTAATAGACGCGGCTCTTGACCGTCCCCTCCGGGACGCCGAGCTCCCCCGCGACCTCCGCATAGGGCCGGCCTCGCAGGTACGTCTCCACGAGCACCCGCCGGTGCTGGTCGCCGATCCGGCGCAGCGCCTCCTCGACCTGCCAGCTGACCAGGATCTCCTCGAACGGCTCGTGTCCGCGCTCGGGGATCTCGCCGGTCGCAACGGGCCGGGCGGAGCGCGCTCGACCCAGATCGATGACCACATTGCGCAGGATCGCGAAGAGCCAGGTTCGCAGCGATCCGATCTGAGGGTCGAATCGATCGCCGGCTCGCCAGGCGCGCAGGAACGTGTCCTGCACGGCTTCCTCGGCCATTCCAGGATCCCCGAGCGACCGCAGCGCGAATCCATAGAGCTCGCCGGCGTGCGCTGCGTAGGCCTCGCGGACGTCCGCTTCCCGCGTCAGAGCTCCCACAGCCGTCAATGTCGATCTCGTCGTCGCGCCCACACGCTCGTAATACTCCTCCGCCGGCGGGGCAGTTCACAGCCCCGCCGCCCGCGCATGACGTTCAAGCCTCAAGCGCGACCCCGTCGGCGCCGATACTGATGACGACTTGCGCGCCAGGGACCGGAACAGCCTCGCGGAGCAGCTCGCGGCGGCGCGCCAGCGCATCGCCGAGCTCGAGGGCAGGCTTTCCCAGCTGGAGCACCGCGACCCGCTCACCGGAAGCCTGCTCAGCCTGCGCTCCTTCAGGACCCAGCTCGAGCTGGACGTCGCGCGCGCGGAGCGCTACGGCCGGCCCCTCAGCGTCGCGCTGCTGGACGTCGACCGCTTCCGAAGTCTGAATCTGGAGCACGGCTACGCCACGGGCGACGCGGTGCTCGCGAGCCTGGGCCACCTGATCGCCGACCAAACGAGGATGAACGACCTCGCGTGCCGGATGGGGAGCGATGAGTTCGCCATCCTCTTCGGAGAGACCGAGGCCGTCGAGGCGCTCACGGCGGCCATCGAGCGCATCCTCATCGAGCTGGAGGACATCGAGGTGGGCGCGATCCGGGGGATCGCGGTGTCGGTCGGCGTTGCCGGGCTTCAGCCGGGGCAGCGGCCGGAGGCTTTCGTCGCCGCCGCCGGTGCGGCCCTGGAGCAGGCGCGCGCTGCGGGTGGGAGCCAGGTGATCCTGCACGCCGGTGACCGGAGCGAGAAGCTCCCCGAGCTCGGCCAGGGGAACGTGATCGCGGCGCTCGCTTCCGCGCTCGAGGAGCGCGACCGCTACACGGGCGAACACTCGGAGAGCGTCGTCGACCTCACCGCCCGCGTGGGGGATGCCCTTGCGGTCGGCGGAGGAGATCGAGCAGATCCGCACGGCCGCTCTGCTTCACGACATCGGGAAGGTGGGCGTGCCCGACGAGATTCTCCACAAGCCGGGCAAGCTGGACGAGCGCGAGTGGGAGATCATGCGCCAGCATCCGGTGATCGGCGAGCGGATCCTGAGGGCGATCCCCGGATTCGGGACCATCGCGCGCATGGTCCGCCACGAGCACGAGCGCTGGGACGGCGGCGGTTATCCCGATGGGCTGGCGGAGACGGCGATCCCCGTGGGCAGCCGGATCATCCTGGCCTGCGACGCGTACCACGCGATGACTTCCGATCGCCCCTACCGCAGGGCGATGCCGCACGCTGACGCAATGGCCGAGCTCACGGCGAACGCGGGCACCCAGTTCGACCCGGACATCGTGCAGGCACTCGTCGGCTATCTGTTCGGCCGCCGCCAGGCGGGCTTAGCGGCCGTCTGAACGACTGCGACGACCCCGGGACGTGCCCGGCGCCGACGCAGGCGCTAGTCGGTTGCTGAAAGGTCCGTCTAGAGCTTGCCGATCTTGAAGATCTTGGTGCCGCAGTCAGGGCACGTGCCCTGGATGGCCGGGCGACCGTTCTTCATGGTCACCTGCTGTGGATCCTGGATCTCCACCTTCTTGCGTTCCTTCACGCAGTAGCCGGTTGGCATCTGAGGTCTCCTTTCAGGAACCGCGTGTGTGCGTAACGCCAATGACAAGGGATCTCGCCTAGGCATGCAACCGACCGTAGAGGACTCGCCGGACGCGTGCGTAGGAATCTAGTGCGAATTGCTACTAACCGTACGGACCGCGGCGTCAGCCGCCCGCCGACGTGCCGCCGCTTCCGGTCCCGTCGCCGCCCGAGTCCGCTCCGCCCGAGCCTCCCGATCCACCACCGGTCGTGCCGGTGCCCGTACCCGTACCCGTGCCCCTGCCACCGAAAGATCCTCCCGTGCCCGCGCCGGTGCCCCCGGTCCCGGTGGGAGAGCCGCCCAGTCCACCGTTGCCCACCGTCGTGACCTCCTCCTTCAGCGCATGGATCCGGCGCTTCAGGCTCGACTGGTCGCCGGAGATCCCGTCGAGCTGCCCCTCCAGCTCCGTTACACGGTCCTCCAGCGATTGCATCTTGCGCTCGGCGGCCTGAGCCGCTTCGTCCTGGATTGTCGAGATCTGGTCCCCGAGCGCGGCGACGTCATCCTTCGACGCCGAGTCCTGCTTGAGCTGGAGCACGAGAACCAGCGCGACGACGCCTGCGGCAAGGGCGAGCACTGCGACCGCTCCGAGCAGGTAGGTGCGGATCCCAACGCTCCGGTCGAGTTGTGCGAGCCAGGCGCGAAGCCCCTCGATCCGGCTCTGCGGGTCCGGCGACGCCTCCACTAGCTGCCGGGCTGAGGCGGGGCGACCTCGCCATCAGGCGGATCGAGCTCGAGTCCGTACTCCACCCATTGCTGCAGGCCCCCTTCGAGGTTGTACGCATCCCACCCCGCCTGTCTGAACGCCGCGGCCGCCAGCGCCGACCGGTTGCCGGAGCGGCAGTAGAACACCACGGCCCGGTCCCGGGGAACGGACTCGGCGTTGTTCGCCAGATCGTTCATCTCGAGATGGCGCGCCCCGGCAATCCGGCCGGCCTCCCACTCGTACGGTCGCCGGACGTCGATCAAAAGCGCGCCCGACTCGGCGAGCTCCGCCGCTCGCTGGGCACTGATCTCCGTCTCGGTCACGGTCTCGTCGGCCACGGCGTCAGCTTACGGCCTCATCCGCCTCCTTCTGTGCGTTGTGGCGCGATTCCCGCCTCCACCCATATCCTCTGCGACCCCGCACCAACGACTTGTGGCGGCTTAGCCGCCCGAAGGGAGACTCGCAATGCCGGAAGCCGTGATCGTCGACGCCGTTCGCACCCCGATCGGACGTGCGTTCAAGGGGTCCCTCGCCCAGCTGCGCCCCGACGAGATGGGCGCCTACGTCGTCGACCAGCTGCTGGAGCGCAACCCGGACGTCAGCGCGGACTCGATCGAGGATGTGTTCTGCGGCTGCGGCATGCCCCAGGGGCTTCAGGCGTTCAACATCGCTCGCATCATCGTCCTGCTCTCCGAGCGTCTTCCGCAGACGGTCAACGGAGTGACCATCTCGCGCTACTGCTCGTCGAGCCTCGACGCGATTCGCCATGCCGGCAACGCGATCAAGGCGGGGGAGGGCGATGCGTACATCGCCGCGGGGGTCGAGTGGGTCAGCCGCTACAACGAACGGACCGAGCCGGCGGGTGCGGCCGACCAGAACGAGAAGCTCCAAGGCAAGGACGGCACCCCGAACGCCTACATCGAGATGGGCTTGACGGCGGTGAACGTCGCCGAGCGCTACGAGGTGAGCCGCGCGGACATGGACAAGTACGCGCAGCGCTCTCAGGAGCTCGCTGTCGGATCGCAGGAGTCCGGGTTCTTCGACCGGGAGATCGTCCCGGTGAAGCTGGAGGACGGCACCGAGGTGGCGAAGGATGACGGCCCGCGAGCGAGCTCGACGCTGGAGAAGCTCGCCGAGCTTCCCGAGGCGTTCGGCGGTGGCGGCGTCACCGCGGGGAATTCCTGCCCCCTCAACGACGGGGCGGCCGCGGTGCTGATCATGTCCGACACGAAGGCGAAGGAGCTAGGACTCGAGCCCCGTGCCCGGATCGTTACCGCGGCCACCTTCGGCAACGAGCCCGAGTACATGGGAGTGGCGCCGATCGGGGCGATCAAGAAGGTCCTCGATCGGTCCGGGATGACGATGGGCGACGTCGACGTGGTCGAGCTCAACGAGGCGTTCGCCGCCCAGGTGATCCCGATCATGGCCGAATGCGACATCTCGCTCGAGAAGCTGAACACGCACGGGGGCGCGATCGCCCTCGGTCATCCCTTTGGGATGACCGGTGCCCGCATCATGACGACGCTTCTGAACGCGATGGAGACGGACGACCATCAGGTCGGGCTCGAGACGATGTGCGTCGCCGGAGGGCAGGGCAAGGCCATGATCGTCGAGCGGCTGAACTAGCCGCAAGCTTCCCAATCAGCTGAAGAACGCCACGCTCCGAGCGAACGCGGCAGACAGCCGCCCCCGACCGCTTTGGTGCTCCCGTGCCGCGCGTCGGTGCAAGCGTCGCCGCGGCTCCTGGACGGGCCGCTTCCACGCATCCTTCGTCCGGCGGGCGATCTCGCGATCGCGTTCCTCCATCACGGCGATCATTAGTGCGGGGTGCATGACCTACCTCCTCTCGGTGCTAACCTGTAAAGACCACTAGCTGGTTACAACACTAGCAAAAACGATTTGATGGTGTCAACCGGCTACCCGAGTTTGATGGTGTCTAACCATGACCGTTGAAGCGAAAAAGCCCCCGGACGACGTCGAGCTCGTCAGCTCTTTCGTGAACACGCTGGAGAAGAACACCAGCGTTCCGGACGTCGAGGAACTGGACTCGCCAGCGGCGCTTGGCTCGTGGATGGATGAACACGGGATTCCTCGTGAAAACGCGCTCGGGCCCGAGGACGTGAAACGGGCCGTCGAGTTTCGAGAGGCATTGAGACTTCTGCTGCTGGCGAACAACGGAGCGGAGCTCGACCGCAGCGCGCTGCGGGCGCTGCGGGACGCTGCGCGGGAGGGCCTGATCCAGGTGGAGATCGACGCGGCCGGGAAGGCCACACCGCGGCCGGCCGGCGCGGGCGTCGCAGGGCTGTTCGCGCGCCTTTTGGCGGCGGTCGCCGGCGCTCAGGCCGCGGGGGCGTGGGAACGGCTCAAGGCATGCGCCGCAGACGACTGTCAGTGGGCGTTCTACGACTCATCGCGCAACCGGTCGCGAACCTGGTGCTCGATGGAGGTCTGCGGCAACCGCGCCAAGACGCGGGCCTACCGCGCCCGGCTGTCCGACGGCGCTTAACGGCGGCGACTTTGTCGCCGCAGCAGCAGGTCAGACGGCGAAGCCGCCGCAAGTGATTTAGCCTGCGGCTTCGGCCTTGCGGAGGCCGCGGAGGGCGAACACGGCCAACAGCGCTCCCAGGCCGGCCGCCGCGGCGAACGCGAGCAGGATGTGGAAGGGATCGCCCGCCATCAGGCTGCGGCCCGCCTCAATGATCGCGGTCATGGGATTGATCGTGGCGACCGACGAGATCCAGCCCTCGAGGAGGTTCCGCGGCACGTACACCGGCGCGGTCATCAGGATCATGAACAGCGGGAGCTGCATGGCCGGCGCCGCCTGAAGGGTGCGCAGGCGGGTCATGACGCCGGCGGCGAAGAAGAACGCGGCGACGTTCACCACGAGCGCCAGGCCTACGAGGCCGGCGAGGTCGATCCCGTTGCCGTCGATCTGCATTCCGGTCACGAGCGCGATCGCGAAGACCACGATCCACACGAACACGGCCCGGATGACCGCCGCGATCCCGAACCCGGCGATCACGGCGGAGCGGTCCCGCGCCGCGAGAAGCAGGCGCCGGGTAAAGCCCGAATCGAAGTCGGCCCCGATCGAAAAGCCGATGAAGACGCCGCCGAACGCCGCCGACTGAAGCAGCACGAAAACGAACTGGAAGGCGTCGTAGTTGTAGTAGTTGAAGCCCGGGAGGCTGCCGACCGCGGAGAGCCCCCCCGCGAACGCCATGTAGAAGAAGAGCGGGAAGGCGAGCATCGGAAGCAGCAGCGCCGGCGCCCGGATCACGGAGTGCAGGTTCCGCCACGCCACGGTCTTCGTGACGGCCCAATAGCGCGCCCGCCGGCTCACGTGCGCACCATCCTCTGGCGCAGGGCCAGTGTCGAGGCCCAGAGTCCGATCGCGAAGATTGCGAACGCCACGCCGAAGCCAAGCGCCAGCGCCTCGGCGTCCCATCCGGTGATGATCAAGCTGCGAAGCCCCTCGATCAGGTAGCTCACCGGGTTGATCGTCGCCACGGTCTGGAACCAGTCGGAGGCGATCAGATCGCGCGGGAGGGCGGCCGAGCTCAGGAACAGGAGAATGAACATCAGCGGGAAGAGGCCCTGAACGGCCTCAGCGGAGCCGGTCCGCAGCCCGGCGAAGAGCCCGATGGCGCCGAAGGCGGCGGCGATCGAGAGCGACAGCGCGAACAGAACCACGGCTCCAAGCACGCCCGACTGGAGGCTCGCCCCTGCCGCGAGCCCGGCGCCCAGGAACGCGACAGCCTGCAGCATCCCGATCAACAGGACGCCCGTGAGCTGGCCCACGAGCAGCGAGGGACCGCTCATCGGGGTCAGGGCCAGGCGGTTGAAGAAACCGGACCCGATGTCCTGGGCGACGTTTGTGCCCGCCGTGTTGGTCGCGAAGATCGAACCCTGCATGAAGGGGAAGGCCAGCGCGAACGCCAGGTAGGAGCTGGTCGGGAAGTCCGGGATGTTCGTCGCCGCGCCAAGGCCCGACGCGTTGATGGCGAGCAGGAACAGCGGGAAGACGAGCGGTGGCACGATCACGATCGGCTGCCGCATCGTCCGGACCACGGAGCGCCAGGCCAGGTACCTGGCCTGAGTGCGGAGGGCGGGTGTGGTCGACGGGGCGGACATGCTCCGGGCTATGACCTCGCCGCCTCGGCAGGGTCTTCTGGTGAGGGGGCGCTGGCCCCCGAAATTGGCTGGTGCCGTTGCAGATGTTCCTCGCCGGTGTCCTCCTCCGCGACTTGCTCGTCGCCGGCGCCCTCCAGGGATCGGCCGGTCTTGGCGAGGAAGACGTCATCGAGGCTTGGAGCGTGCAGCTGGAGGTCGGCGACCTTGATGCCCTCGCCGTCGAGGCCCCGCACCACGTCCGCGAGCTCCTCGGTGCCGTCGGACAGTCGGATCGCGACGGAGCCATTGCTGACCGGCAGCGGATCGCCGAAGCGCGACAGGATCCCTTCGAGACGCTCTACCTGATCGGCCTCGGCGGGCACGGCCTCGAGCGTGGGGCGCCCGATCTGAGCCTTGAGCGCGGCCGGCGTGCCCTCGGCGACGATGCTGCCGCGATGGATGATCCCCACCCGGTCGGCCAGGGAATCGGCCTCCTCGAGGTACTGGGTCGTGAGGAATACGGTGACGCCCTCGCGACGGGCGAGACCCGAGACCTCGTCCCAGAGGGCGGCCCGGCTCTGCACGTCAAGCCCTGTCGTCGGCTCGTCGAGGAACAGGATTCTCGGCGAGTGGACGAGGGCGAGTGCCAGGTCAAGCCGGCGCTTCATGCCGCCGGAGTAACCGCCGACGCGGCGGTCGGCGGCCTCAGCCAGCCCGACCCGCGCGAGCAGCTCGTCTCCGCGCTGCTTGATCTCGTCCGGCGACAAGCCGTGCAGGCCACCCTGAAGCTTCATGTGCTCGCGACCCGTGAGCAGCAGGTCGAGCGCCGCGTCTTGAAGCGCGACGCCGATCACGTCACGCACGGCGGCGCCCTCACGCACGATGTCGTACCCCGCGACGCTCGCTCTTCCCGCGGTGGGCGGGAGGAGCGTCGTCAGCATGTGCACCGTCGTCGACTTGCCGGCACCGTTCGGACCGAGGAAGCCGTAGATCTCGCCGGGCCGCACGCGGAGGTCGATCCCGTCGACCGCCCGCGGACCGTTCTTGAACTCGCGGACGAGGCCCTCGACCTCGATGCCGTTGCTCGATTCCATGCGAGTCCTTTCCGCGCCTGGGTTACGCTCGTTGGGG
>Ga0126305_10000461_pt1 | contig 17592 bp, 8 predicted proteins | sample Plot26_FD_92536 | JGI IMG/M metagenome (GOLD analysis project Ga0126305, IMG submission 92536) | Serpentine soil microbial communities from UC McLaughlin Reserve, CA, USA - Plot26 | ecosystem: Environmental > Terrestrial > Soil > Grasslands | place: USA: UC McLaughlin Reserve, Lake County... | reverse complement strand
TGGGCGTCACCCATCGCAACATCGTGCGGCTGGTGCGGGAGAGCGGTTTCGCCGATCTCGGCGCGGACCAGGTCTTCCTGCAGCTGGCGCCGATCTCCTTCGACGCCTCGACCCTGGAGATCTGGGCGCCGCTGCTCAACGGCGGCCGGCTGGCGCTCGCCCCGGCCGGGCCGGTGGCGCTGGAGGAGCTGGAGCACGTGATCGCCCGCGAGCGAGTCACCACTCTCTGGCTGACGGCGGGCCTCTTCCACCAGATGGTCGACGGCCGCCTCGAGGCCCTGCGGCCGCTGCGCCAGCTCCTGGCCGGCGGCGACGTGCTCTCGCCTCCCCATGTCCGGCGGGCCCTGGAGGCCCTCCCGGGCCTGACGCTGATCAACGGCTACGGCCCGACGGAGGGCACGACCTTCACCTGCTGCTTCCCTCTGCGGAGCCCGGACGCCGCGGGGCCGACCGTGCCGCTCGGCCGGCCGATCGGCAACACGCGGGTCTACGTCCTCGACGCGAGCCTGCGGCCCGTCCCGGCCGGCGTCTGGGGCGAGCTCTTCATCGGCGGCGACGGCCTCTCCCGCGGCTATCTCGGCCGCCCGGACCTGACGGCGGAGCGCTTCGTTCCCGATTCTTTTGACGGCGACGGCGCGAGGCTCTACCGGACGGGTGACACCGTCCGCTTCCGTCCGGACGGCCTAGTCGAGTTCCTCGGCCGGCGCGACGGCCAGGTGAAGCTGCGCGGCTTCCGCGTCGAGCTGGGGGAGATCGAGAGCGCCCTCGCCCGGCATCCCGCGGTGCGCGAGGCCGTCGTCGTGGCCCGCGACGATGGCGGACCCGCGGGCCGACGCCTCGTGGCCTATCTCGCCGGATCCGAGGATCCCGGCCTGGTCGACGCCGTGCGGCATTTCCTGGGCTCGGAGCTGCCGGAGTACATGGTCCCCTCCGCGTTCGTCCTCCTCGCCGCTCTGCCGCTGACGCCCAACGGCAAGGTCGACCGGGCGGCGCTGCCGGCGCCGGAGGGCGTAGCCGAGGCCCGCGAGTGGCTGCCGCCCGCCAGCCCGCTGGAGGAGCTGCTGGCCGGGGTGGCCGCCGAGGTGCTGGGCCTCGAGCGGGTGGGCATGGGCGACAACTTCTTCGACCTCGGCGGCCACTCGCTGCTCGCCACCCAACTCGTCTCGCGCTTCACCCAGGTGCACGGCGTCGAGGTGACGCTCCAGATGGTGTTCGACTCGCCCACCTTCCGGGACCTGGCCGACCACATCGTGGAAGCCGAGCTGGCGGGCGCCGGCGACGAGGAGCTCCAAGCCCTGCTCGCGGAGGCGGGTCTCCCGTGACCGATCCCGCATCCCCCCAGGACCGCCTGGCCGGGCTGTCGCGCGAGCAGCGGGCGTTCCTGTTCGAGCAGATCCGCAAGCGCAAGGAGAAGGAGCGCGCCGCGGTGCCCGAGGGGATCCCCCGCCGGCCGCCCGGCCTCGATCCCCTGCCGCTCTCCTTCGGCCAGGAGCGGCTCTGGTTCCTCGACCGCCTGGAGCTGGGCAACACGGCCTTCAACATGGGCTCGTCGCTGCGCCTGCGGGGCCGGCTGGACGCCCAGGCCCTGGAACGGGCGCTCAACGAGGTCGTGGCCCGGCACGAGTCGCTGCGCACCACGTTCGCCGAGGCCGAGGGCTTGCCAGCCCAGCGGATCGCTCCCAGCCTGTGGGTTCCCCTGGCGGCGGTCGACCTCTCGGGGCTGCCGGCGGAGGCCCGGGAAGCCGAGTCCGGCCGCGCCGCGCGCGTCTCGCTGGCCTCCCCCTACGACCTCGCGGCCGGCCCGCTCGTCCGCGCCGCGTTGCTGTGCCTCGACCCGGACCTCCATGTCTTCCTGCTGGACGTCCATCACATCGTTTCCGACGGCTGGTCCGCGGGGGTGATGAACCGCGAGCTGGTGACGCTCTACGAGGCCTTCGCCGCGGGCGAGCCCTCGCCCCTGCCGCCGCTCGCCATCCAGTACGGGGACTTCGCCCACTGGCAGCGGCAGTGGCTGCGCGGCGAGGCCCTGGAAGCGCAGCTCGCCTACTGGCGCGGCAAGCTGGGGGGAGGCCTGGCGCCGCTCGACCTCCCCACGGACCGGCCGCGCCCGGCCGTCCAGACCTTCCAGGGGGGCAGCCTGCAGCTTCGGGTCGGGGCGGAGACGGGCCGGGCCCTGCGGGCGCTGACGCGCCAGCGGGAAGCCAGTCTCTTCATGACCCTGCTCGCCGCCTTCAAGGCCCTGCTCGCGCGCCTCTCGGGCCAGGACGACGTCGTGGTGGGCTCGCCCATCGCCGGCCGCCGCCACGTCGAGACCGAGTCGCTGATCGGCTTCTTCCTCAATACGCTCGCCCTGCGCACCCGCCTGGCCGGCGACCCGCCCTTCCGCGAGCTGCTGGACTGGGTGCGGGAGACCACTCTGGGCGCCTTCAGCCACCAGGACGTCCCCTTCGAGGCCCTGCTCGCCGAGATCAAGCCGGAGCGCGACCTCTCCCGCACGCCGGTGTTCCAGGTCTTCTTCAACATGCTGAACTTCCCTTCCCAGGGAGCCCGGCTGCGCGACCTGGAGATCGACTTGGGGCCCGTCCCGGAGCCGGAATCGAAGTTCGACCTCACCCTCTACGCCGTCGAGGAGGGCGACGAGATCCTGGTGCAGCTCGTCTACAACGCCGGCCTGTTCGGCGCGCCGCGGATGGCGGAGCTGCTCCGGCAGTACCGGACGGTGCTGGAGACGGTCGCCCGCGACCCCGGGCGCCGGATCGGGGACCTCCCCCTGGTGACGCCGGAGGCCGCGCTCCTGCTGCCCGACCTCTCCCGGCCGCTCGCCGCCGGCTGGCCCGGCGCCGTTCACGAGCGCTTCCTGGCTCATGCCCGGCGGCACCCCCGCCGTGTGGCGGCCGCGGACGAGCACGGCGTCTGGACCTGGGAAGACCTCGATGCCCAGAGCGGCCGGCTGGCGGCGCGGCTCCTCGCCGCCGGAGTGGGGGAGGGCGAACCCGTGGCCGTCTGGGCCTACCGGGCTGCCCCCCTGGCCGCGGCCCTGCTGGGCGTGCTGCGAGCGGGAGCGGCGTTCGTCCTCCTCGATCCCGCCTACCCGCCGGCGCGGCTGGCCGCGGTGGTGAAGCGCGTCCGTCCGCGGGCCTGGATCGACGTCCCGGGAGCGGGTCCCCTCCCCGGCGAGATCGAGTCCTTGTTCGGCGAAATTCCGCGCCTGCGGATGGAAGGGCCCGGCAGGTCTGCGGACCCGGAGGCGCCCTGCGCCGCCGTGCATCCCGACGCTCCGGCCTGGATCGCCTTCACCTCCGGCTCCACCGGCGAGCCCAAGGGGATCGTGGGCACTCACCGCCCGCTGTCGCACTTCCTGGAGTGGCACGAGGCGACGTTCGGCCTCGGCGAGACGGACCGTTTCAGCCTTCTCTCCGGCCTGGCCCATGACCCGTTGCTGCGCGACGTCTTCGCGCCCCTGTGGAGCGGTGGAGAGCTGCGCGTGCCGCCTTCGGAGCGGTTGGGCGAGCCGGGCTGGCTCGCCGGCTGGTTCGCCCGTGAGGGGATCACGGTGGCCCACCTCACCCCGGCCATGGCCCGGCTGCTGGCGAGCGGGGAGAGCGGCCCCCTGAGGGCGCTACGGCTCGTCGCCTCGGGCGGCGAGGCCCTGACGGGCGGCGACGTGGAGCTGCTGCGGCGGATCGCTCCGAACGCCCTCCTGGTCAACTTCTACGGCGCCACCGAGACCCCCCAGGCCATGGGCTGGAAAGTGGTGGAAGAACCTGCCTGTCAGGTCCCACTGGGGAAGGGGATCGAAGGGGTGGACCTTCTCATGCTGGCCCGCTCCGGAGGCCTTGCCGGCATCGGCGAGCTGGGGGAGGTCTGCGTGCGCACTCCCTACCTCGCCCAGGGCTACCTGGACGACCCCGCGGGCACGGCGAAGCGCTTCGTCCCCGCTCCTGGCGGCGCCCGCCTCTACCGGACGGGGGACCTCGGGCGCTACGGACCGGACGGCGACGTGAGCTGGGCCGGCCGGGCCGACCGCCAGCTCAAGATCCGCGGCTTCCGCGTCGAGCCGGCGGAGATCGAGGCCGCCATCCAGCGTCTCTGCGGCGTCCGGGCCTCCGTCGTCGTGCCGCGCGACGGCCAGCTCACGGCCTACGTGGTGCCTGCGCCCGGCGCCGGGCCGGACCTCGCCGGCCGGCTGCGGGCGGGGCTCGCCGCCGGTCTCCCCGACTACATGGTGCCGGCCGTCTTCGTGGAACTGGACGAGATCCCGCTCACCCCCAACGGCAAGGTCGACCGCCGGGCCCTGCCGGCGCCGCGGCGGCCGGAGCAGGAGGCGGGCACGGGGCCGCGCAACCCCGTGGAGGAGAAGCTCGCGGGCCTGTGGGCCGAGCTGCTGCGCCAGGAGAGCGTGGGCGTCCACGACAACTTTTTCGAGCTGGGCGGCCATTCGCTGCTCGCCACCCAACTCGTCTCGCGCATACGCGCCGCCTTCGGCGTCGAGGTCTCCCTGCGCCGGCTCTTCGAGAACCCGATCCTCGAACGGCTCGCCGCCGTGATCTCCCCCCTGACCGGCGCGGCCCCGGACCCCGCCGGCACGGCCATTCCACGCCGGCCGCCCGGGCTCGATCCCGTCCCGGCCTCCTTCGCCCAGGAGCGCCTGTGGTTCCTCGACCGCCTGGTGCCGGGCAACCGGGCCTACCACATCGCCAAGGCCTTGCGCCTCCTCGGCGGCGTGTCGCCGGCCCGGCTGGAGGCCGCCCTCGGCGCCGTGGTGCGCCGCCATGAGTCCCTGCGTACGACCTTCGTGGAGCGCGATGGCCAGCCGGCTCAGGCCGTGTCCCCGCCGGGCCCCTGGAGCCTCCCCCAGGCGGACCTCTCGGGGCTGCCGGCGGACCGGGTGGAAGGCGAGGCGCGGCGCCTGGCCCAGGAGTCGGCGGCCCGCCCCTTCGACCTCGCCAGGGGACCCCTGCTGCGCACCACCCTGCTGCGGCTGGCTCCTGGCGAGGAAGAGTCCACCGAGCACGCCCTGCTTCTGGCCATGCACCACGTCGTCTCCGACGGCTGGTCCATGGGCGTGCTGGTCCACGAGCTGATCACCCTTTACGTCGCGGCGGCGACCGGCCGGCCCGCCGTCCTCCCCGAGCTGCCGATCCAGTACTCCGACTTCGCCGTCTGGCAGCGCGCGTGGCTCCGGGACGAGCGGCTGGAGGAGCAGATCGCCTACTGGCGCGAGCGTCTGGCCGGAGCCCCGGACCTCGCCATCCCCACCGACCGGCCGCGGTCGCCGGTCCCCGATCCCCGCGGCGGCCGCGTGCGCGTCGAGCTCCCCCGGGGGCTCGGCCGCGAGCTCGCGGCGCTCTCCCGCCGGCAGGACGCGACCCTGTTCATGACCCTGTTCGCCGTCTTCCACACCCTGCTCGTCCGCTATACGGGACAGGACGACTTCGTGCTCGGCACCGGCGTCGCCAACCGCGTCCGCCGGGAGATAGAGCCTCTGATCGGCTTCTTCGTCAACGCCTTGGCGTTACGCGCGGGCCTACCCGGCGATCCCTCCTTCCTCGACCTGCTCGCTTCCGTCCGGCACACCACGGTGGAGGCCTACACGCAGCAGGACCTCCCCTTCGAGCGGCTCGTCGAGGAGCTGAAGCCCGAGCGCAAGCTCACCCGCAACCCGCTGTTCCAGGTCTCCCTGGCGCTGCACAACACGCCCGAGGTCGAGCTCCACCCCTTGCCCGGGATCACCTTCGCGCCCCTCGAATTCGAGGCCCCCGGCCCCGTCTTCGACCTGGAAGCCCATTTCTTCGGCGGGGAAGCCGACCTATTCGCGGAGATCGGCTACCGCTCGGACTTGTTCGACGAGGCCACGGTCCGGCGCCTGGGCGGACACCTGGAGCGGCTGCTCGCTGGGGTCGCGGAAGACCCGGCCCGCCGCCTCTCCGAGCTCCCCCTCCTTCCCGAGGCCGAGCGGCACCAGCTCCTCCACGAGTGGAACGACACGGCGGTAACGGATGGGGGAGCCTTCCGCGACATCGCCGGGCTGGTGGCGGAGCAGGTCCGCCGCTCCCCCGGCGCCCTCGCCCTCGCTCACCACGGCCGGCGGCTCACCTACGCCGAGATGGACGCCCGGGCCGAGCGGCTGGCGCGCCTCCTGGCCTCGCTCGGCGTTGGCCCCGAGACGCTGGTCGGCCTGCACGTGGAGCGCTCGCCCGAGATGGTGATCGGCGCCCTCGCCATCCTCAAGGCGGGAGCGGCCTACGTGCCGCTCGATCCGGACCATCCGGAGAAGCGCCTGTCCCACATCGCGGCCGAGACCCGCATGCCCGTGGTGCTGACCCGGGGGAGCGGCCTCGGCTGGGCGGGTGGCGCGGTCGAGGTCAAGGTCGATGAGAAGGGAGAGGCGGGCCGGGATGGCGAAAGCCCGGCGGCCTCTCCCGAGAGCACGGCCTACGTCATCTATACCTCCGGCTCCACCGGCAGGCCCAAGGGGGTCCCTATATCCCACGCCGGGCTGCTCAACATGGTCCGCTGGCAGTCGCGGAGCTACGGCTTCGCCCCGGGATTGCGCATGGCCCAGGTGATGGCGCCCGGCTTCGACGCCGCCGTCGGCGAGATCTGGCCCAGCCTCGCGTCCGGCGCCAGCCTGCATATCGCCGACGAGGAGGCCCGGCTTTCTCCGGACCGAATGCTCGCCTGGTTGGCCGCCGAGGGGATCGGCCTCTGCGTCCTGCCCACGGCCCTGGGCGAGCTGGTTCTCGAGCTAGCCGAGCGCGGCGCCCCGCCGGGGCTCGCGCTGCGCACCCTGATGGTGGGGGGCGACCGTCTGAAGCGCTTCCCGTCCCCCGCCCTGCCGTTCCCGGTAGCCAACAACTACGGTCCCACGGAGGCCGCCATGGTGGCGACGTGGTCGCCCGTGGAGCGGGCCGGCGAGCCGGCCGCCGCGCCGCCCCACCTGCCGGCGATCGGCCGCCCGGTGGACAACGCGCGGGTCCACGTGCTCGACCGCTTTCTCCATGCCCTGCCCGCCGGCATCCCCGGCGAGCTGGCGATCGGCGGCCCCGGGCTCTCGCGCGGCTACCTCGGCCGGCCGGACCAGACCGCGGAGCGGTTCATTCCCGATCCCTTCAGCGCAGCCCCCGGCGAGCGGCTTTACCGTACCGGCGACCGGGTGCGCCGGCGGCCCGACGGCCGCCTCGACTTCCTGGAGCGGATCGACGATCAGGTCAAGATCCGCGGCTTCCGCATCGAGCTGGGGGAGATCGAGCGCGTGCTCGAACGCCATCCCCAGGTGAGCGAGGCGGTGGTGATGATCCGCGCCGAGGGGGAGGCCACCGGTCCGCGGCTAGCGGCCTACGTCGTGCGGCGCGACGAGGCCGACCGCGGCGGCGGAGAAGACCTGGCCCACGTGGAGCAGTGGCAGAACCTGTACGACGAGGCCTATGTGCCGGACCTCGAAGAGGCGGCCGATCCCACCTTCGACATCCGTGGCTGGAACAGCAGCTACACCGGCGGTCCGATCCCCCCTGAAGAGATGCGCGAATGGGTGGAGAGCACCGTCGAACGCATCCTTGCCCTCCATCCCCGAAGGGTGCTGGAGATCGGCTGTGGCACCGGCCTCCTGCTCTTCCGGGTGGCGCCGAGCGCCGAGCTCTACCTGGGGACCGACTTCTCGTCCGTGGCCCTGGGCGGCATCCGCCGCCAGCTCCACGGCCTGCCCCAGGTCGAGCTTCGGCAGGCGATGGCCCACGAAGTGGCGGCGATCGCGCCGGACGGGCTCGACCTCGTCGTCCTCAACTCCGTGGCGCAGTATTTCCCCGGCGTCGATTACCTGGTGAACGTGCTGGAAGGGGCCGTGCGGGCGGTCGGGCCCGGCGGCGCCGTCTTCGTAGGCGACGTGCGGAGCCTCCCCCTGCTCCAGGCCTTCCACGCCTCCGTCGAGCTGTTCCAGGCCCCCGACTCCATGCCCCTCGCCGAGTTGCGGAGCCGGATCGCCCGCCGCCTTGCCGACGAGGAGGAGCTGGCGGTCGATCCGCGCTTCTTCTTCGTCCTGGCCCGGCGCCTGCCCCAGATCAAGAGAGTCGAGATCCTGGTCAAGCGGGGGAGCGCCCATAACGAGCTGACCCGCTTCCGCTACGACGTGGTGCTGCGTCTGGGAGAGGCGCCCGCCGTGCCGCCGGGCCCCCGCCATACAGGTCTCGATCTCCCCGCGATCGAGCGCCTCCTGGCCGCTGGCCCCGAGGCCCTGACTCTCACGGACCTCCCGAACGCCCGCCTTGCCATCGAAGCCGCGGCTCTCGACGTGCTGAACCGCCGGGAGGATGGGATCGAAACCACTGGCGCCCTGCGCCAAGCCCTGACTCGCCAATCCCTTCCTGGCATCGACCCCGAGGACCTCTGGGTCCTGGCGGAAAAGCACGGCTACGACGTGACGCTCGAAGTCGATCCGGCCGCTCCCTTCCACTTCGGAGCGGTCCTGCGCCTTGCAGCTCTCCCCCCTCTATCCCTGATAGAGGGGGGCCTGGGAATCCCAACAGTCCCGGACCTCCCCTGGAGCGCCTACGCCAACGACCCCCTCGCCGGCAAGGTCGCCCGGCTCCTGATTCCCGAGCTGCGGGAATTCCTCCAGGAGGAGCTGCCCGACTACATGGTCCCCGCTTCCTTCGTGCTTCTCGACCGCCTGCCGCTCAACGCCCACGGCAAGGTCGACCGCGCCGCGTTGCCCGAGCCTGGAGCCGCGCGCAGCGGAGCGCGCGACCGGACGCTGCCGCGCACGCCCGCCGAGAAGACCCTGGCCGCCCTCTGGAGCGAGGTGCTCGGAATCGACGACGTCCGCTTGGAGGACAACTTCTTCGAGTTGGGAGGGCACTCGCTGCTGGCCACCCAACTCGTCTCCCGGGTACGCGGCGCCTTCGGAGTCGACCTGCCCCTGCGCCGCCTGTTCGAGAAACCTGCTCTGGGAGAGCTGGCTGCCGCCCTGGAAGACGGGCTCGCGCCCGTCGTTGCCGCTCCGGTCCATGAGGAGCGGACCACAGCCCCTCTCTCCTTTCCCCAGGAGCTGGCCTGGGTACTGGGCCGGCATGGCGATCCGGCTTTCAACATGCCGTCCCCGCTACGGATCCTCGGACCGCTCGACCCGGACGTCCTGGAGCGCTGCTTCCGGGAGATCTTCCGGCGGCACGAGGCGTTGCGCACCCGCTTCCTCGAGAGCGATGGCGTGGCCGTCCAGCGGATCGATCCGCCGGGAACCTGGTGGCTGCCGCGGGTCGATCTGGCCGGCCTGCCGGAGGCGCTCCGCCAGCGGGAAGCCGCACGCCTGGTGGCCCAGGAGGTCTCCCTGCCCTTCGACCTGGCCCGCTGGCCTTTGATGCGTGTTGCCCTGGCCCGGCTCTCGTCCGGAGAGCACGTGCTGCTCCTGACCAGCCATCACATCGTCGTCGACGGCTGGTCCATGGGCGTGCTGACGGGGGAGCTCTCGGCACTCTACCGTGCCTTCGCCGCGGGCGAGCCGTCACCCCTGCCCGAGTTGCCCCTCCAGTACGCCGATCTTGCGGTCTGGCAGCGGGAGAGGCTGTCCGGCTCCGCGCTCCAGGCCCGGCTCGACTGGTGGCGGGAGACGCTGGAGGGAGCTCCGCGGCTCTGGTCCTTCCCGCTCGACCGTCCGCGGCCGGCCGTCGCGTCCCACCGCGGCGCCGTGCTGCTGAAGATCCTGCCGCCGAGCCTCGTCGCCCGGCTGAAGGCGCTGGGGGCTTCCGAAGGGGCTTCCCTCTACATGACCATGCTGGCGGCGCTCGCCCTGGTGATCCACCGCTGGAGCGGTCAGGACGACGTGGTCGTGGGCTCGCCGCTCGCCGGGCGCCAGTGGCTGGAATCCGAGCGGATGATCGGCTTTTTCCTGAACGTCCTGCCCATGCGGATCGGCTTCTCCGGGGAGCCGGCCTTCCGCGGGCTGCTGCGGCGGGCGCGGCAGACCGCGCTGGACGCCTTCGCCCACCAGGAGGTGCCCTTTCTGAGCCTGATCGAGGAGTTGGGGTTGCCGGCCGACACCTCCTACTCGCCGCTCTTCCAGTGCACGCTCAACATGCTGAACTTTCCCCCTGCCCCGGACGAGCTCCCCGGGGACATCAGGCTCGAGCCGCTCCCCTCCGGGAGGATCGAGGCGAAGTACGACTTTACCCTCTACGCGATCGAAAACGGGGAGGGCGGCCTCTCCTGCTCCCTCGTCTACAACCGCGACCTCTTCGAGCGTCCGCGCATGGAGGCGCTGCTGAACGAGCTGGAGGCCGTCCTGGAGGAGGCGCATTGATCTGCCCGGGAGGCGGTCTGTGGTAAATTACGCCTCGGACGACAGGCCTCCCGGCCCTGGCGTCTTATTGGGTCCCCATCGTCTAGAGGCCTAGGACACTGCCCTTTCAAGGCGGCGACGCGGGTTCGAATCCCGCTGGGGATATTCGCCAAAATCGGAAACCGGGCCGCGCTTCTCCGCTACGATCGCTCCGTCGCCCCTTTCTCCGTCCCTGATGTCATAGCAGAATCGTTGGAGTTCTGTCCTTTGGCCCGGCGTTCCCTAGGGGGCTTACTCGGTCTCGCAGCCGAGATAATTGAGGCTGGTCGGGTCGTTGATATCTGCCAAGCACTCTCCGCAGACGGCTTGGCAGCAGGTGATCATGCCTTGACACTGGCAGCCCGTGCAGTCGCAGTACTCCACACTGCAAAGCCCTAACGCCGAGGCCGGCGGATTCTGGCCGACTACGATCAAGAGGCATGCGAAGAGGGAACCGATTCGGAATGCTTGAAGTGCTCGAGCCATTTCTATCTCCTTCAATGAGGACGGTGCGGAGGGTCCAAGGCGCAGGCGAGGCCCCCCTGGGCGATAGAATTGGCTGCGCCGGACACCGCGGGTGATGCGGGCCGGCGTCCATCCAACCGCGAAGACGAGGAGGAGACGTGGACCGATTTCATCCCCCTGGATTCCTTGAGGACTTCGCGCGCCGGCCCGACAGCGCGGAGGACCGCGCCAAGGCCTGGAGCGCGATTGTGTCGGCCTGGATGGACAATGCCGCCGAGGCGTACGGGACGCCGGAGCTCCCCAGCCTGTTCTTCAATCCCTTGCAGGACGAGACGCCCGGCGAACCCGCCTCGGAATCGATCGCCTGGGATGCCTTCCCGCGGTTCCTCACTCGCTGGTTCCAGGACGACGACGAGCCGGACGAGAAGCGCTGGCTGGCCGCCGAGACGCTACGCCCGCTGCGTATCAACGGGCGTGCCCTGCGCCGCGTCGACGAACAGGGTTTCCTGCGCGAGGAGCTCCGGCTGTTCTACCGCCAGCAGGACGAATACTGCGAGTGGCACGTCGACCGCGATCGGCGCGACGGCGAGGGACGGATCACCCGCATCTGCTTCTCCAGCGAGGCTCCCGAGTACTGGGATTTCCTGGCCGAGGGGACGCGGCCGTTCTTCGCGGCGGGAGACCCGCGGCGCGACCTCGTGGCGGGGGACCTGGGGCTGGTGGAGGAGCTCTACAGAGAGCACGTGAACCCCGAGGTGTCGGCCGCCGACCTCGTCTGGCCCTCCGACATCGCCTTCTTCGACGACGAAACCGATCCTCAGACCGGCGAGCCGTTCGGCTGGCGTTTCTATGCCCGCAAGGGGACCTACAACCCGTTCAACAAGTGGACCACGACCGACGGGATCATGCACCTCACCCACCCGGCGAACACTCTCCGGGGAGAGTTCCGCGTGGGCGGCGGCGCCTCGGTGCAGCGGCGGGACGGCGACGGCCAGGCGGTCGTGGACCCGGAGCAACTGGTCTGCTGTTCGGGCTTCGGCGACCCCAACCGGTCGAGCGACCCGGCCATCGGCGCCGCAGTCAACAGGTTCGCCCGCTCCGGGCTTTCGGTCTCCCTGGCGGATCCGGTGGGCCTCTACATCTCAGAGCTCGCGCTCGACGGCTTTTCCGGGCCGGCGGGGGAGGAGATGGCAGCGGCCTGGCAGGTGGACCGGGGGAGCCGGGAGGACCGCAGGATCCTGCGAGCCCGCTTCGAGGTGCCGGAAGAGTTGGGCTTCACGGTCGACCAGGTGCTGCTCGACGCCGACGGGATCCGTTTCGGCGGCCAGATCGCCGACCGCATTCAGATGGTGCTGACCGGCATCGCCAAGCAGCTCGTGGCCGAGCCGGTGGCGTTGCGCGCCTGCATCGGGCAGTGCTGTCCCCATCGCGAGAAGGGGGAGATCGAGCACGTCTTCCAGATTGGAGTGAGCTGCGAGGACTTGCCACCGGAAGCCTGGGCAGAGGTCGCTCCCGTGCTGCCGGAGGCGCCGGCTCCCCCCGGCATGGCTGAGATTGCCTTCGGGGCCGCTGATTTCGCCTCGCTCAGCGCCCGAGCCGCGGGTGCGGTGACGGCGGAGCCGGAAGTCAAGAGCGGGCTCGGCTCGCGGCCCGGTCGCTGAGCGAGGCAACGATGGAGCCCCTGCAGGCTTTCGATCCCGATTCGGACCTGATCACGGGCCCGGAGATCCCGGGCGCGCCGGTCGAGCCGGTGCTCGACGTCGACGAGATCCAGGGCAACATCCTGCCCGGGTTCGGCTCTCGGCACCAGGTCCTGCTCGGGCTCAAAGTCGACGAGGGCCAGACCGCGGACGCCAAGTCCTGGCTGGCTCGGCTGGTGCCGTCTATTACGAGTCTGCGCGACGTCAACACCCTGCGGAACCTGCGCCGGTCGCTCCTGCGCCGGCAGTCGGCCTTGCCCGCGGCGCCCTCGGCACCCTCGGCGCCATGGATCAACATCGCCTTTTCGATCGGCGGCCTGCGCCTTCTGACGCCGGACGCCGACACCATCCGCGACCCCTCGTTCCGGAAGGGTATGGCCCTGCTTTCCGGCAGCCTGGGAGATCCCACCCGTCCCGACCAGGAGGGGCACCCCTCGCGCTGGATCGTTGGCGGTACCCCGGAGACGACGCCGGACGTGCTGCTGATCCTGGGAGCGGCGGACGCCTGCCAGCTCCGCGACCTGGCCGGGGGGCTCCGCATGTCCCTCGCGGGATTGCCCGCTTCGGGGCTGCGGGTAGTCTACGACCAGGAGGCCTTCGTCCTCGAAGGCGAGAAGGAGCACTTCGGATTCCGCGACGGCATCTCGCAGGTGGGGCCCCGGGGGCGGCTGTCCGACCTCCCGTTTCACTTCCTCACCCGGCGCTACATCGATCCGGCGGATCCCCGGGCGCTGACCCACGGCAAGCCGGGGCAGCCGCTCGTCTGGCCGGGGCAGTTCGTCTTCGGGTACGCCACGCAGCAAGACGACGAGGCCGGCCCAGGCCCCATGGCCGACGGCGGCCCGGAGTGGATGAGGAATGGCTCGTTCCTGGTCTTCCGCCGCCTGCGGCAGGACGTGGCGGCGTTCCGCGCCTTCCTCCGCGAGCAGGTCGCGGAGCTCGTCCGGAACGAACCTTTCGCGGAGATGACGGAGGCCCGGCTGGCGGCACAACTGGTGGGGCGGTGGCCGAGCGGCGCGCCGCTGCTGCGTAGCCCGGAGCGGGACGATCCGGCGATGGTCGACGATTCCTTCGCTCTCAACCATTTCCAGTTCAACGTTCCGGCGGACGGTTGGCGTGCTCACCGAGGCCGGCGCGCCGCCCCGCATCGTCGCGGGGGCGCCGGCCGACGCCGTGGGGCACCTCTGTCCACGGTTCGCCCACGTCCGCAAGGTCAATCCGCGCGACCTGCCCACGGATCAGGGCGGAGCCTTCCACCAGACCCTCACCTTCCAGGTCCTGCGCCGCGGGATCACCTGGGGAGACCCCTTCCCCCAGGAAGAGGGCGTGGCCGATCTGGCGGACGGGCAGCGGGGGTTGCTCTTCCTCTGCTACCAGACCTCGATCCGCCGGCAGTTCGAGGTCCTGAACAACAAGTGGATGAACCGGCAGAACGGGCCTCAGGACGGCGGGCACGATCTGCTCGTGGGGCAGAGTCGCGCGGCGGGGCGCGAGTGCCTGCTGCGCACCCCCGGAGGGGAGATCTCCTTGAAGACGATGGCCGACTGGGTGATCCCCACGGGCGGCGGCTATTTCTTCGCGCCATCGATCAGCGCTTTACGAAGCCTGATCAAACGTTGATCACGTTCCGGTCCCAAGGTAGGTCCGGCTAGTGGTAGTTCCGGCTAGTTCCAGCTCTCGCAGCAAACTGTGGTATCTTCTGCACACTAATTTGAGAAACACTGAGGATCTCGGTGGTGCGCCTTCCGCAGGGTTGGAAGCATGGAGTCCGACCAAAATCGTCTCATGACGCCCTTCCGGCGATCGGCGATATTGTGGGTGGCTACCGTATCCTCGGCCGTCTCGGCGCCGGGGGCATGGGACAGGTCTTCCGCGCGCGGGACGACGATCTCGAACGTGACGTCGCGCTCAAGCTCCTCCATCCGAAGCTGACCTTTCAACCCCGCGCCATGAGCCGGTTCCGTCGCGAGGCGCGGCTGCTCGCGGCGGTCCACCACCCGAACATCGCGACCATCTTCGGCACCTTCGAAGACGGCGGCGTCCGTGTCCTGGTGATGGAGTTGGTGGACGGGGAGACCCTGGCGCAGAGGCTCGACAGAAAAGGCCGCGGTGCACAGGGCCGGGATGGCCAGGCACAGCGGAAAAATGCAAACGGCGAGCAGCCAAAGCGACGCGGAATCGATCATCTTTCGAATAGCAATCATGACTTTCCTCCCAGTTTGATGAAACTGTTTAGCTCGTGTTTCAGTTCCTCGATCGAATCCGGATTCGAAAAACTGAACATTGCAGCCGGCGTGCCAAGCCGGCTCCCGGGGGAGGTCAGTCTGTCGGGGGGGTACTAAAGGGTAAATAAAGTGATATTTGACATGTCATTCGGGGCGGATTGACATGTCAAAAGCCGAAGGCGGCGAGCCGCCTGGGATTCTGAGGGCTAACTACAGAAACCGGGGTTCGAGGGGGCGAGCTCGCGCCCCCTGGGGATACCACCAGATTCAACTCAAGGTGTCAGCTCACGCAGAAGTTGCTCGATGTGAACGAGCATGGCGTCTCGCGATGCGGCGTACTCCGTGCTGACCGGTGGGACTTCCCACTGTTGGAATTCGCCGCCTGCGTGGTCGTCTGAGCAGTCGCCTGAGCGGCCAGGGCCGAGCGAAGAGCCTGGGCGAGCCGGGCCGCCGGTCCGAGCCCCCAATAATGGAGGAAGACGATCCGGGGCTCCTCGCCGGTCATGTGGCTGTGGATCGCCACCACGTCGATGCCGCCCTTGCGAAGCGCCTTGAGCACCGTCTGGAGCTCCTGCTCTTCCATGGCGAAATCACCGTCCACCGCGGCTTGGCCGTCGCTGCCGGCGAAGGCGGCCCAGGTGTTGACGCCCATGGCCGCACCTACCGTCTCACCATGCATTCGGGCCGTCTTGCCAAAGGTGAATCGGAGGACGCCGTCCTTCATCTCTCCCTTGGCGCCGAGGGCCGCTTCGACCTTGGCGGCGTCGAGGGAGGTCTTGGCGGGATCGACCTCGACGCGCGGAATCGCCGGCGCCTTCTCCTTCATGGCGCGGAAGACCTGTCCCACCGCCGTAGCGAGGTCCTCGACGGAGCCGTGGCCGCCGATATGCATGAACATGATCCTGGGCTCATCCCCGAAGAAATGATTGTGCAGGGCCGTCACTTCGAGCCGATTATCGAGAGCCACGGACATCACGGGATTGACCTGGGACTCCAGCAGGACCATGTCGCCCATGACCATGACGCCGTGCCCGGTCCTCTGGAAGGCCGCCCAGGAGGTGAGGCCGAGACGGGGGTGCATTCGAACGCCTCCGACCTGCACGGCCAGATCGCTTCGGGGAACGCTCACCTTGAAGACGCCGGCCGCCGTATCGAGGGAGCCCTTGGCTCCGGTCAAGCGCTCGATCGTGGCAGTGTCGAGGCTTCCAGAGGCGTCTGCGGCGGGCGCCTTCGCCTGCGCGGCGAGCCCTCCGGCCAGCAGGGCGGAACCGAGCAGCCCCAACCCTGTCCGGCATACGAGCTGTCGTTTGGAATGCTTGGAATGCTTGGAATGCATCATTCTGGATCTCCTTCCTGAGCGAGTTTTGACGCGGGGCACAGCCTCCATGAGCTACGATTGTAATCAACGTGATGGCGACCGGCTCGAGGCCACGGGTTTGACCTGGATTGCCGGATGGGCCACAATCCCGCTGTGCCGCTTCGCAAGCCCCTCGCCGCCGCTCTCCTCCTGCTTGCGGCTGCCGTGATGCCGCAATTGCTCTGGCTGGGGTCGCACGCGCTTTTGCACCATGAGCACGCGAGCGATGCGGCCGGGCACCGTGCCCATGATGCCAAGAGGTCGGAGCTCGCACAGGTCCTGACCCACGGGCATGGGCATTCGGAGCAGGTGCCCGAGCACGAGCACCACGTCCGGCCCTCGCCGCCGCTTCGGGCGGACGCGCCGCGGGAAATCCAGGCGCCGGGTGTCGCTTCCCTGGAAGCTCCGAATTCGGGATACCTCCTGCCCTCCAGCACCCGCCCATGGCAGGGAGAGACCCGACTCTCCGGCTCCAGCCCGCCGCGGCTCCAGCTCCTCTGTACCCTGCTGATTTGATCCCCGCCTCCTAGATCCGGCTCCTTCCGGGGTGTGAACGGCTGCCCGCTGGCCGCCGCGCACCCACGTTTCCCCCAGGTTTGCTGAATGGAGGCGCCATGCAACGCGCACGAATCGTCCTGTTTTTCTGCTTCCTCGCGCCCACGGCGCTCGGGGCCCAAGGGTCCACGACTCTCACCGAGGAGGAGCTCATCGCCGCGGTGACCGCGGACCACCCGGCCGCCGTGGCGGTCGCCGGGGAACGTGAGATCGCCGCCGCCGAGGCGCTCCGCGCCTCGCTGCTGCCGAACCCCGCGGTCCAGGCCAGCGTCGAGGAGCCCAAAGGGGCGGCGAGGGAGACGGCCGCCGGTGTGACCTGGACGCCGCCGCTCGATGGCCGCCGCGCCTTGCGGCGAGAGGCGGCGGAAAAAGGATTGGCCGCGGCGGAGAGCCGTCTCGAAGCGGCGCGGTTCCGTCTCCGTCTCGACCTGCGAGCGGTATACGCCGATTGGGCCTTCGCCTGGGAGCGGAGGGAGCTGCTGGCCGGGCAGCTCTCCCGGATCGGCGAGTTGGCGGAACGGGCTCGCGCACGGGCGAGTGCCGGGGAGATCCCGGGGCTCGCCGCCCGCCGCTTCACCCTGGAGGAAGCGCAGGCCCGGACCGACCTCGGCAGGGCCGAAGCCCGCCTGGCCGCCGCCCGGGCCGCCGTGGCGGCGTGGTATCCGGGCAACCTCCAGGACGTACGGCCCGCCTCGCGGCCTCTGCCTCCCGCGGCCCCGGCGGCGGGAGCTCCTCCGGACCTCGCGCGCCGGCCCGATCTGATAGCCCGGGAACGGGAATTGGAGCGCGCCGAGGTGCTGCGGAAGCTGAGCGCTCGGATTTTCGAAGCGCCGGAGCTGGGCCTCGGCTGGAAGCGCATCGAAGACACGTCCGCCGACGCTTCCGGCCCGGTGGTCTCGGCTGGCTGGACGGTGCCGCTCTTCGACCGCCGCCAGGCCGATCGCCGGGAAGCGGAGGCGCGGCTCTCCACCGCCCGCGCCG
>Ga0126305_10000459_pt1 | contig 17628 bp, 17 predicted proteins | sample Plot26_FD_92536 | JGI IMG/M metagenome (GOLD analysis project Ga0126305, IMG submission 92536) | Serpentine soil microbial communities from UC McLaughlin Reserve, CA, USA - Plot26 | ecosystem: Environmental > Terrestrial > Soil > Grasslands | place: USA: UC McLaughlin Reserve, Lake County... | reverse complement strand
CGCCAGCAACCGCGACTGGCTGACGCGCATCGGTGGCGCGATGCTGATCGTCCTCGGACTCCACCAGATCGGCATCGTGCGCATTCCGCTGCTCGACCAAGAACGCCGGCTCCCGGCCGATCAGCTTCCGGCAGGTCAGGTGACCTCGTCCTTTCTGGTTGGCGTGACATTCGGGGCCGGGTGGTCGCCATGTGTCGGACCGATCCTGGGGGCGATCCTGACGATGGCGGCGGGTCAGGGAAGTATCGACCGCGCCGCCTTGCTCCTGGCCACCTACTCGGCGGGACTTGCCGTGCCGTTTCTCCTGGCGGCGGTCGCCCTTGGCTCGGCGCCCAGCATCATCCGCGGCATCAACCGGCGATTACCCCTGGTGACCGGAGTGAGCGGCGGGGTGATGGTGGCCATGGGGGCGATCATGACGCTTGGCATCTACCAACAGTTCTTCGCGCGGCTGGTCGCACTCTCACCGTGGAGTCCCTGGGAACCGAGCCTGTGAACTGTCTCCGACCAACCTATGAGCGCCTCGAACGCGGATGACGCACGCCTCAGTCCAACAACCCCTGGCGAAATCCCGCGCGCTTTCCGAGATGGTCGTCGACCGTATCTGGAGGTTTTTTTGCTCGGTCCGCGCCGCCGTCGCCGAGATCGCCATCCTCGCCGTTCTCGTGCTCGCCGGCACCCTGCGCGGCAGCTCCGTGCCACAGGCGATTGCGGACCTCTTTCCGGTCACCGCGCCGGTCGTCGATCGCTGGTACGCCTGGGACGTCTTTCGATCGCTCCCGTTCGCGGGGATCCTGACGATCCTGGCCGTCGCCATTGCGGTCTGTACCATCAATCGCGCCCCAGGCATCTGGCAGGCCATCGCCCATCCTTCTGTCACCACGACTCACGGCTTCCTGCGTAACGCCGAAACGTCGGCCGTTTTCGCGGCTCCCATGCCGGCTGACGCGTTCGCGAGTCAGCTCGAAACCGCACTGCGCTCCCGGAGCTATCGCGTGCTATCGGAGGAGCGTAACGGCGAGATCCATCTGTACGCGGACCGGTGGCGGTTCTCCCGGCTCGCAACCTTTCCTTTTCATCTAGCGCTGATCATGATCCTGGCGGGTGGGATCGTGGGGGCCACTTGGGGGTTCCGCGAAAACGAGTTTTACATCCCCGAGGGATCCGTTCGTGAGCTTGGGTACGGAACCGGGTTGGATGTCCGTCTCGACGACTTTTCCGAGGTCTACCGGGAGGATGGCACGGCACTCACCTATCGCAGCGATGTGACCCTGATGCGGGACGGCGAACCGATCCAGTCCGGATCGATGACCGTGAACAACCCGCTGACTTTCGGCGACATCGTCTTCTACCAGTCGGGGTTCGGTCAGGCGGTCGCCCTCAAGGTCGAAGACAGCGCCGGCCAGGTGCTTTTCGACGATGCACTGCCGCTCGGTCCGTTCCAGTCGAAACTCAATCCCGACGCACCGGCCGCGCGCATGAATCTCCTCCCGGCGGGCGTGGCCCTGAGCGTCATCGCACCGGACGAGAATCCCGCCAACGCTCCCGAGCTCGACACGTTGCAGCTGCGATCGGGCGAGATGTTCTTCATGATCAGGCCGCTTGGCGCCGACAGCCCGATTACGCAGCCGATCGGCGCCACGGTCAGACAGGGCGACTCGATCGAGCTCGGGGATCTAACACTGACTTTCGTCCGGGAGAGGCGGTTCTCCGTGCTCCAGATAGCGAGCAATCCAGGGATTCCATTGTTCTTTGCGGCGGCAGTGCTCCTGGTCGGCGGGTTGGCCGTCACGTTCTACTTCCCGCACCGGCGGGTGCGGGGTATCGTCTCTACGTCGGCGGACGGCAGTTTGGCGCGGTTGGCCCCCATCGCGCGGCGCGACTGGAGTGCGAAGCGCGTCTTCGAGCAGCTCGCCGTCGAGATTGGTCGCCAACTCGGGACCGATCCCGAGTTACACGTCAACGAGCCAGCGAGCTCATCTACAGGATTAGGTCAGTCCGTCCGGCCATCTTTTTGAGCCGGTGCTAGAGGAATACGACATGGAAGCACTTGTCCGCCTGTCGTTCTACTGCTTCGCGGCCGCGACGATCGCGTTCGTCGCCTCAGCCGCGTGCTACCTCGCCTACGCCGTCGGCCGCGTTCGTCTGCGCCAGAGGACGCTGGCGACGAGTGCGGGGACGACCCTAGTCGCGCACGAGGCGAGCCTCGAGCCGGCGGCACTCGGTGTCGGCCGCTTCGCCACCCTTCTCGCATGGTTCGGCGTGGCGTTTCAGGCTGCGTCGATCCTGCTGCGCACGGTTGCCGGGGGCCGGCTGCCTCTCTCGAACATGTACGAGTTCTCGACGACCTTCGTCCTCCTCGCCGGTGTCGTCTACCTGCTCTTCGAGCGCTGGTATGGGGTGCGCCAGCTCGGGGCAATCGTATTGCCGCTCGTCGTCGCGATGTGCGGCTATGTCTGGCTGCTGCCGGCCGATCTTCGCGAGGTCAATGACTTGATTCCGGCACTGCAGAACCGGCCACTGATGACGGTCCATGTCTCTTTGGCAATCCTTGCCTACGCCACGTTTGCGGTTGCCTTCGCGGCCGCAGTCCTCTTTCTGATCGCGAACCGCTGGCACGTCTCCTGGCTGCCCAGTCCAGACCTTCTCGACGATCTCGGCTACCGCGCGGTGACGATCGGGTTCCCTGCCATGTCGCTGGTGTTGATTCTCGGCTCGGTCTGGGCCTATCGTGCCTGGGGCACGTACTGGCAGTGGGACCCGAAGGAAACGGCCGCCCTTTTCACCTGGCTGATCTACGGCGTCTACCTGCACACGCGCTCCTTACGTGGCTGGCGCGGCAGCCGCAGCGCGGTGGTCTTGCTGGTCGCGTTCGGAGCGGTGGTCTTTACCTACTTCGGGAACTACGTCTTCGGCGGGCTGCACGCGTATGGCGGAGTCTGACAGCGCCTCACCCGCTCCCACTCAGGGAGCGCCCGTGAGTGAACGGCCGAGGACCGGCTACTCTCGGCGCACGGGTTCCACAATCGTCGGTCTAGCGGTGGCCGTGCTGATCGTCGCCGCGGCGTTAGCAATCGGGGCCAAATCGGGCTGGGACTCAATCGGCAGCGGCGGCATCAACCAGAGCCTGCTACCGAAAGTCGGTGAGGTCGCGCCCGATTTTGAAACCGAGGACGTATTCGGCAATCCCGTCCGGCTCTCCCAGTTCCGTGGACAGCCGGTCTGGTTGATGTTTTGGGGTTCGTGGTGTCCGCCCTGTCGGGCCGAGTTCCCCGATATCCAGGTTGCCTATGCCCAACTCGAACCGCGCGGACTGCGCATGCTTGGCGTCAGCCTGCGCGAGTCTCCAATCGACGCCGCGGCCTATGCCGCAGAGAACAACGCCACATTTCTGGTCTTGAGCGATCCCGATGAGCGCGACACGAGGTCGGCGTACCCCATTTTCAACTTCCCAACCCACATCTTCATCGACCGCGACGGTGTGATCCGCTCGATCGTGCTCGAAGACATGAACACGGAGCAGGCGGTCGCCGAGGCAAACCGCCTACTTGCACTCGATACATGAGCCTTGGCGCCCAGCCGGTTCCCGTTGCTTAGTCCACGCAGGCGATCATGATGCACACGCCATCGGGCGGGGTACAGATGCCACAGCTCTCGTTGCAACAGACTTGTCCAGGAGCGCAGATCGTCGGACCGCAGGCCACGCCCACCTGATCGGGTGGTGCACAGAAGACCTCGATGCAACCGCCGCCTAGCGGAGCGCAGATCCCGCAGCTTTCGTTGCAGCAATACTCTCCCGATCCACAGACGTTTCGTCCACACGGCTCTCCCGAAGATTGCTGCGGGGGGCAGTACTCATTCGTGCACATCTGACCGAAACCCGCGCACCGACTGCAAGCCTCATTGCAGCAATACTCGCCCGGACCGCACATCACTTGATTGCACGGCTGGCTCACGCAGAGGTCCTCAGAGCAAGGCATGGAGTTGGGAATGCAGATGCCGCCGCACTGCGGGCAACAGGTCGTGCCCTCGATGCAGAGAATCGCCGCGCAGTGGTTCTCATCGATCGGCACGCAGATCCCGGAGCAGTCCGCGCCGCCCGTGGCGGGATCGCAACTGTCGCTTGGATCGTCGACGCACACGAATCCATCAGGACACGGAAAACCGGCCAGTCCGCCGCACATGCCTCCCGGGGTCGAGATTTGCGCGAAGCCCCGTCGCGGTGATCTAAGCGCAACGATCGCGCCCGCCAGCCCCGCCAGCACGCCGCGCCGGGAGCGTGATCTGGAGAGTGTTTTCGTCCACCGATCGAACCGTCCGTTGTCCATCGTCCCCCCTCCGCGTCTCGGCGCTCGATCGCCGCCTGCGTCCCGTCCTGTCAACGCGGGAGGGACCGCACGCGTTCCTGGAGAGATCGCATCCACATCGATTGGCGGGTCGTCGCAGGCGACGTCACTCGATCGATTGCTCATTTATGTCATGCTCTTTTGGCCTGTTATACTGCCGTCGCTGTCCGCAGCGGCAAGTGCCCGTGCTGATATCGTCGATGCCCGGTGGCTGGGTCAGGGTGAGGGAAGACGTGACGATTCCACGCGGCTGGCGCACCTGGCTTCGTCCTGGGATGCATGTCAAAAGGTGGGCCGCCCTTTTCCTGTTTGGCACAATTCTGACTGGACTGGCCGTTGCGATGGGCCTGGTCTACTCCTATCGCTACGTCCCATTCCCGGAACCCGTCAGTGGCCTGGTGCAGGTGATTACGCTGCAATTTCTGCCGCGGGAGCTCCGCTTCCTGATCGTCCTCAGTGCCGGCATCGCATCGATGGTCTATGGGCTCTATCGCTTCAGCCGGGAGCTGATCCTACCGGTGCTGGCCCACAGCAAGGGAGACAAGGATCTGGTGCAAATCGTCGCCGAACATCGCTTCGGCTTGAGCCGGCCCGAGATCAACGTGGTCGCCATCGGCGGCGGAACTGGCCTTGCGACCCTGCTGCGCGGCTTGAAGCGCCACGACGTCTCGATTACTGCCATCGTCACAGTGGCGGATGACGGTGGGAGCACGGGGAAGATCCGCACCGCCTATGACATCCCCGCTCCAGGGGATATCAGGAACTGTCTTGTCGCGCTGGCCGACGATGAATCGCTGGTGTCAAGACTCTTTCAATACCGATTTGCCCAGGCCGGCTCCGAGCTCGATGGGCACTCGTTTGGCAACTTGTTCATCACCGCGCTGACCAAGGTCACCGGCAGCTTCGAGCGGGCCGTCATTGAATCGGCCAACGTTCTCAATATCCGGGGGCGGGTGCTGCCCTCCACGCTCGAGAATGTACGGCTGGATGCGGAGCTCACCGACGGCACGATGATCCAAGGTGAATCGAAGATCCAGTACAAGGAGGCTCCCATCCGTCACGTGCGGCTCTCACCTGGTGACCCAGCCGCATACCGGCCGGCAGTGACCGCGATCCTCAACGCCGATCTGATTGTTCTCGGCCCGGGAAGCCTCTACACCAGCATCGTTCCCAATCTGCTGGTCCCCGACATCGTGCGCGCGGTGCGGGCCTCGTCCGCGCCGAAGGTCTATGTGATGAACGTCGCTACGCAAAAGGGCGAAACCGATCACTTCACAGCGCTCGACCACCTCGTCGTCGTGGACGAGCAACTCGGGCCAGGTGAGCTGGATGCCGTTCTGATCAACAGCAACATGGCCTCGGCCGAGGCCATCGGTCCCGATCTTCCGATCGAACCGCTACTTCCCGACTCCTGGGATCGGGTCGATCCGAGCATCCGCGTGATTGCCCGGGACGTGGTTTCGGAGCAGAACCCGCTCCGGCACGATCCGGAGAAGCTCGCGACCGCGCTTTTCGACCTCACGAACGGCCGCTGGCGTGAAGAAACTCAAGCCTCAGACATTGAACGTGGCAAAGATATTGTCAGTGCTCGGCGGCGTGACCTGGTTGCCGCGGGCGGCACCAGGGAGTAACCGATGGTCTATCGGATCGGAGTTAATGGATTCGGCCGGATCGGCCGGCAGGCATTCAAAGCAATCAACCAGGGCAACTTCGCGGACCTGTTCGAAGTCGTTGCCGTCAATGACCTGGCGGCGCCCGAAACCCTAGCGACGCTTCTCACCTACGACTCGACGTACGGCCGCTACAACGCAGAGATCGCTTCGAGCGACAAGAGTCTCACCGTCAACGGCAAGGAGATTGCCGTTTTCGCCGAGAAGCAGCCACGCAAGATCCCCTGGAAGTCACAGTCAGTCGATATTGTGATCGAGTCGACCGGCTTCTTCACGAATGCCGACGATGCGAAAGCTCATATCAAGGCGGGAGCACGCAAAGTCGTGATCTCCGCCCCGGCAAAGGACGAGGACATCACCATCGTTCTCGGCGTCAACGAGGGAGCCTACGATCCAGCTGAGCACGATGTCATCTCGAATGCGTCATGCACGACGAACTGTCTGGCCCCGGTCGCCAAGGTGCTCCTCGACAACTTTGGCATTCGCCGCGGCATGATGACCACGGTGCACTCGTTCACGAACGATCAGGTGGTTCTCGACGGACCGCACAAGGACCCGCGCCGGGCGCGGGCCGCGGCACAGAACATCATTCCAACCAGCACGGGGGCGGCGAAGGCCGTCGCGCTCGTCATCCCCGAACTCAAGGGGAAGTTCGACGGCACCTCGCTGCGAGTCCCCACGCCGACGGTCTCGATCATCGACTTCGTTATCGAGACCGAGAAGAACGCCAGTGCGGAATCTGTAAACGACGCCTTCCGGGCCGCGGCCCAGAGCGAGCAGATGCAAGGCATCCTCGGCTACTCGGACGAACCACTGGTGTCGTCCGATTTTCGAGGCGACTCTCGCTCAGCGATCGTTGATGGACTTTCCACGATGGCCCTCGGCAACAACCTCGTCAAAGTCCTTGCCTGGTACGACAACGAGTGGGCCTATGCCTGCCGCGTGGCCGAGCTCGTCGCCCTCATCTGTGAGCAGGGCATCGCCAGCGACGAAGACGAGTAACCGCGCTCGTCGCTCTCTGTCCAGATGGAGCACCCCAACTATGCCGAAGCGGTCGATCACCGAGACCGACGTTCTCGGTAAGCGAGCGCTCGTCCGGGTCGACTTCAACGTGCCCTTGCGCGATGGCGAAGTGGCCGACGACACCCGCATTCTGGCATCGCTGCCGACGATTCAGCTCCTGCTGGACCGAGGCGCGGCGGTCGTGCTCGCGACGCATCTCGGCCGGCCGAAGGGGAAGGCGGACCCCGCGTATTCCGTGGCTCCAGTCGCGCGCCGGCTGAGCGAGCTGCTCGGGCGGCCGGTGGCCACGGTCTCTATGGTCGCCGGCCCGGAGGCGGAGCGCGCTGCCTCGGCCCTGCGTCCCGGCGACGTTCTCCTGCTCGAGAACACACGCTTCGAGTCCGGCGAGGAGGTCAACGACCCCGATCTCGCCGCCAAACTGGCCCGGCTCGGCGATCTCTTCGTTAACGACGCATTCGGGGCCGCGCACCGCGCCCACGCCTCGACCGTCGGCGTGGCGAATCTGCTGCCGAGCTACGCCGGTCTTCTTCTTCAGCGGGAGGAGACCGCGCTTTCCCGTCTCCTCTTCGATCCGGAGCAGGCTTTCATCGCCGTCCTGGGCGGCGCCAAAGTTTCCGACAAGTTCGCCGTGCTGGAGCATTTGCTCGGCCGCGTCGACGCGCTGCTGTTGGGCGGCGGCATGGCCAACACGTTGCTTCTCGCACAGGGGCATCAAACCGGCTCCTCGCTCTCCGAGCCAGACCGGGTGGAAGAGGCCCGCCGGCTTGTGGATAGTGCCGAAGAGCGAGGCGTGCACATCGATATCCCCACTGACGTTGTAATCGCGCGATCGCTCGACAGCACAACGGCGCAAGTCGTGCCCGTCGACACTATTCCTGCCGATCAAGCAATCTTCGACATCGGACCCGAAACAGTCGCCCGATACTGCCGGCAGATCGCCAGTGCCCGAACCGTCTTTTGGAACGGTCCCATGGGTGTGTTCGAGCGGGGGCGGTTCGCGAACGGTACGCTCGGCATCGCACGGTGTGTGGCCGATGCCACCGCGTACACCGTCGTCGGCGGTGGCGACTCGTTGGCGGCGATCGACGCGGCGGGCGTGGCTGAGCACATCGGCCACATCTCGACCGGCGGTGGCGCATCGTTGGAATATCTGGAGGGGCGGGTCTTGCCGGGAATCGCCGTAATCCCCGATGCGTGAGCGCAAAGGCTGATCGTGGTGGTACGCTTGTGGAGCGCAAGCTAAACGCTTAAATCGAGGCCGTGCCTCGACCGCTCGGAGCAGAAGTCAACTCATGCAAACCGCGCTCAACATCGTGATGATCATCGCCTCAGTGCTGTTGATAGCCCTGATTCTGATGCAGACAAAGGGATCATCGTTCACCGGCGCCTTCGGGAGTGACGCCGGATCGATAAATCGCACCCGGCGTGGCGTGGAGAAGACGCTTTTTCAGTTCACGATCGGAACCGCGGCCGTCTACGTGTTGCTGGCCATCGCGAGCAGTTTCCTCGTCTAGCCAGCTGCGTCCGGTTGCCGCGCCTTCATGGCTGACCTATACTCTCGGCCGTTTTGACAACGCTAGAGGGTGACGCGCCGCTCTAGCAGGAGGATGGAATATGCTAGGGCTTGGGTGGCAAGAGCTGGTAATCGTCCTGGTCATCATCATGATCATCTTTGGCGCTGGCAAGTTGCCGCAGGTCGCCAAATCGCTGGGACAGGGCGTGAAGGAATTCAAGCAGGAATCGACCGGTACGACCGATAGCCTGGCAGCCGCTTCCGCCTCCAGTGGCGATGCCTACGACAGGGTTCCGCCCGCTGAGCAGGCAAAGGTTCGCGCCGACGAGATCTAGTCTCTATCCCGCGGGCAAAATTCGGTTCCGACGCCTAGAGCGGGGCAATCCGCCCCGCTCCTCTTCTTGTGCGGACGCGACTCGTCGCGCCAGCGCCTCGAGGCACCAATGACACCAGATGGCAATCTCACGCCGGCCCTGACCCCGGACCCGAAAGCGGATGTCGTCCTTGTGGACCACGGCACCGAGGCAGCGCCGACCGCGAAGAATCAGGCGGGCCGAGCGGTAAGAGAGGTCGTCGAGACCCTCTTGCTCGCCGCACTCATCTTTTTCCTGGTCCGGCTAGTCGTGCTCAATTTCCGTGTCGACGGCGAAAGCATGCTGCCGAATCTGGATGACGGTGAAATGCTCCTGGTGAACCGCAACGCGTATCAGTATGTCGACGTTAGTGGAAATCGGTACTACCCATTCGATCCGCCGGAGCGCGGTGACGTGATCGTCTTCGATCCACCAACCGGGTCCGACAAGCCCTACATCAAGCGGATCATCGGGTTGCCGGGTGAAGAGGTCACCTTTGGCGACGGCAACGTCTTCATCAACGGAGAGCTGTTGCCCGAGGATTACATCCAGGATCGTACGCGATGTGGCGCCCGGTCCGATAATTGCGATGTGGTCGTTCCGGAGGGCTACGTGTATGTCCTTGGCGATCACCGCAGCAACTCATCCGATTCGCGCGTATTTGGTCCGGTCCCGGTGGGGAACATCGTGGGCAAGGCCTGGGTCTCGTATTGGCCCGTGGACGACGTCGGGTTTGTTCCCCACGAGTCGTACACGGACGACGTGGGGCCGGCTGCAGCCTCGGTATCGTCTACTCCTTGAGTGTTGTTTGCGCTGCGCTACCGAGCGCAACAGCGCGGAAGACAATCCAGGTCCCGCGGCATTGGCCCGTCCGCGAATCCGGGTTGTAAACTTCATTCGGGTCCAGTTGTCCGGGCGAGATGAATCGCCCTGGAGATGTCCATCCTTCCCCGGCCCAATTCTTGCGGCCGGAGGGCTATGCATGATCGAGACCGTAGTCGAAAGCATCCGGGTCAGTCTGGTGACCCAGCATCGCGTCGTGATCCTCAAAGAGGTCAACGGCGAGCGCCACCTGCCGATTTGGATCGGCTCATACGAAGCGGAAGCGATCGCCATGGAGTTGCAGGGGGTGACCGCCTCCCGCCCGCTTCCATACGATCTGATCCGGACGATCATTGACGACATGGGCGGTACCGTCGATCGCATTGCCGTGACTGACCTCTCCGATGACGTCTTCTACGCGCGCATCGTCCTGCAGCAGAACGGCCGTGAAGTCGAGATCGATTCTCGACCGAGCGATGCCATCGCGCTCGCGGTCCGGGCTAGGGTCCCCATCATGGTCGACGATTCGGTCATGGACAAAGCGGGCGTTATGCTCAGTTCGGACGAGGAGGAAGACACCGATGCCGAGGGCGGGACGTCACAGCCGGAACTGGAGCGCGCCGAGGGCGTTGATGAAGAGAGACTCTCGGTCTTCCGGGATTTCATCGACAGCCTCGATCTCGACGATTTTGATCGCAAGTCAGGAAACTGAGGATTTTTCCTCCTACGAAAGCGATAGTCATGGACACGTCTGAAAAGCAAATCAAGCGCATTGTTCTGGATCGCATGGAACGATGCAGCGTCTGTCATCGCGGTTTCGAACCGGATGACGTCCACGTCCTCTCTCGCAAGTCCGACATGTGGATGCTGATGGTCTCGTGCGGCGAGTGCCAGGCGCGCAACTTCGTCGCAGCAGTGATCGGCGACGGCGATGCCGAAGAGGCCCAGCTGGCACTCCGGCGCCTGGGTGAGGAGCACGTGCGGACCCGGACCGACATCGAGCCGGAAGACGAGGGCGAGCCCGGCGAGCCTGTCTCGGTCGACGACGTCATCGAGGTTCACCAGTTCCTTCAGGGATTCGACGGCGATTTCAAAGCGCTCTTTCGAGACCAGTAGCACCGCTCTCGCTAGGGAAACGTCGCGAGGCGACTCTCTGACATGAGGTGCCGACGTGAGCGCTCGGGGCGCGTTGACCGGCCCCTGTGGCGATTCTATACTCGCCTTGAGACTCGCAAACGTAGCCTGCACCTAGTGAAATCTCCGTCTATTGTCAGGGGCAGCAGTGGATAACATGGCGCCGACCATCTCCGGTCCGGATTCGGAGATGTCTTCAGAACGGTATGGCCAAACCAATCGCGAAAATGCTATCGATCTCGACGAAGTCCGGCAGATCCTCTCCCATTTCAAATACCGAGACTTTCAGGAAGCGCAAGAGCTCATCCTCTCCGCCCTTCAGGAAGTCAACGAGCATTTCGGCTGGGTATCGCTCGACGCCGCTGAGGTCGTCGCCCATCACTTCGGCACCACGGCGACCCGTGTCTACGGACTGCTGACGTTTTATGCCGACTTTCGCACCGAACCGCGGGGCAAGCACTTCATGCTCTTGTGCCACGGCATGGCGTGTTACGTCATGGGCTCACAGCGGTTGATCCAAAATTTGGAAGATGTGTGGGGGATCGCCGACGGCGATACGACGGCTGACGGGGAATTGACCGTCCAAGTCGTAAACGGCTGCCTCGGCGTATGCGACAAGGCGCCGATCTGCAAGCTCGACGCGGACTTCTTCGGCGACCTGACGCCCGAGACGCTCAATCAGGCAATCCGTGGCGCAATCGCCGGTGGCGGCAGCTGGCGAGACGCGCATCATCCGGTCGCCGCTGGGAGCAACCATGACCGATAGACTCGGGACGCGCGCCGACTTCGAGAGGTTCCAGCAGACCGCCCGGCACCGCTGGGAAGCGTTATGGCAAGGCGACAAGCTCATCGTGAGCGTCGGTGTCGACAGCTCGTCTGAACCCAAAGGCGCATCGCGAGTACTGGCCGCCTGTCGTGAAGCACTCCGCGGCACCAGCGCCGTTGTTCGAGAAGTGAGCGGGAACGGCGCCATGTGGATGGAGCCGACCGTCGAGATCAAGCGACCTGGCGAACCGCCTGTGGTCTACGGGTGGATTGAGCCGGAGGACGTTCCCGCACTCCTGGCCGGTGATCTCCAGGAACGGGCAGTTGGCGTGCGTGGACCCGAGGCGTTCCGTGGTATCCCGCCACTCGACAAGCATCCCTTCTTCAAACATCAGGTTCGCATCGTCATGGAGGACTTCGGGGTCATCGAACCTGATTCCATCGAGGACGCCATCGCCCGTGGCGCCTACAGCGCGCTGAGCAAGGTGCTCTTCGAGATGACGCCTGAAGAGGCTATCGCCGAGGTGACGGCATCCGGGCTGCGCGGTCGCGGTGGCGCGGGCTTTCCGGCAGGCATCAAATGGGAGAGCGGGCGCAAGGCGCGCGCCCGCCCCAAGTTCGTCGCGGTCAACTCGCACGAAGGCGAACCAAACGTCTACAAGGACCGCCGCATCCATGAGGGCGATCCGCACAAGATCCTGGAAGGAATGCTCATCGCCAGCGTCGTCTGCGGCGCCGAGCGGGCCTACAACTACATCGGCGGTGAGTACCCGCTGGCCATCAAACGGTTCCGCAGAGCAGTTGCCGACGCCGAGCGGCTGGGTCTCATCGGCAAAAACATTCTCGGCAGTGGTCAGGATGTCGAGGTACGTGTGCGGACCGGCGGCGGCGCCTACATTTGCGGCGAGGGGTCCGCGCTGATGTACTCCGTCATGGGGGTCCGTGGTCAACCCCGTACCAAGCCGCCGCGCTCGGTCGAGGAGGGCCTCTGGAAGCGTCCCACCGTCCTCAACAACACGGAGACCTTCGCGAACGTTCCCGCCATCATCAGCAAAGGCGGCGAGTGGTTTTCCCAAATCGGGACGGCGACAAGCGCCGGTACCAAGATGATGACCGTGCAGGGGCCATTGAAGCACGTCGGGCTAGTCGAGACTCCGATGGGGATCTCCATGCGCACCCTCATCGATGAAGTCTGGGGCGGCATGCGCGACGGGCACCAGTTCCGTGGCGTGCAGACTGGTGGCGTCTCGGCCGGTCCGCTGACGCCGGAGCATCTCGACTACGCCGTCGATTTCGATTCCATGACGGAGCTCGGTGGGATGCTCGGTTCCGGCGGCTTCGTCGTCTTCGACCAGCACGTCTGTCCCGTCGACTTCGCGCGCTACTTGACCGCGTTCAATCGCGTCGAGTCGTGCTCGAAGTGCGTCCCCTGCCACCGCGGCAACCCGGCCCTCGTCGAGATTCTCGACCGCATCCGTCTTGGTGGTGGTGGTCGCGACGATCTATCGCTGATGGAGCGGACCTCCAAGCACATCATCGATCTCTCGTTGTGCGGTCTCGGTCAGGTCGCGCCCATGCCGTTGCTGGGCATGATGAAGATGTATCCCCAGGATTTCCTGGACCATATCGAACGTCACGTCTGCGCGGCCGGCGCCTGCCCGATCGCGACGCCTGAGGCATTGGCCACAGCCGCCGACTAGCGGGCTCACGCTCAATTCAGGTCGATCTCCGTCCCCAACCCGCGCTCGCGTGCCTGGTCGACCGCGCGCCTAGCAACGACGACGTCCTGTACCGCGTTGCCGACGGACTTGAAAAGCGTGATCTCATTGGCACTCGCCCGGCCTGGAGCGGCGCCGCTCGCCACCATGCCCAGCTCACGGGCAAAGTGCTCGCGCGCCACCAGCCCATCGCGCAGCGGGATGATCAGGTCTCCCGCTTCGGCCAGGGCGGCGTCGACAGCGTCGACGACGACCGTGGCGCGCGCGACCGTCGCCGCCGGAACCTCTTGCATCTCCGGGGTGTACGCACCGACGGCACTGATATGGGTGCCCGGCAGAACTTCGTCATCCTGGAAGACCGGCGTGCGCGACGTCGTCGCGGTGCAGATGATGTCCGCTTCGCGCACCGCGGCGCCTGAATCTGTCGTCGTCTCCAGACGTGACTCAATCTCGGGCCAGTCGCTACGCAGCGACTGTCGTAGTCGCTCCAGCGCCGCGTCGCTGACGTCGACCGCAATCACCCGCTCGATGGGCCGTACCGCGCACACGGCCGCGATTTGTGTCACACCCTGCGCGCCAGCGCCGATCGCGACCAGGACGTGGCTATCGGCACGAGCCAGCAGGTCGGCCGCGGCGCCGGAGACGGCTCCCGTCCGTAACGATGTGAGATACGTGCCATCCATGATTGCCAGCGGCTGCCCCGTTTCCGGATCGACCAGCCCGACGATGGCATGAATGACTGGTAGCCCGCGCTCGGGGTTGCGCCGGAATACACTGACCGTCTTCAGTCCGAGAGCATCCATGCCTGGGACATACGCCGGCATGAAGAGCGCGTCCCCTTCCCGATCAGGCAAAGAGATGACTGTGCGCAAGGGAGAAACCGTGCGTCCCGCTGACAGCTCCGTGAAGGCCATCTTCATCAGCTCGACCGCATCCGGCATCGGGACCAAATCCCTGATCTGGTTCCGTGTCAGCATCAGCATCCGCCGTGCTCCTCTCTCGACAAACATCATGATTCGACCGGTTCGATCGCCGAGTCTAGCCCCGTAAGCGATGTCCCACAACGCGCCTGGTCTGACTCATGCGAACGAGATTCAGGAGACAAAAACCGCTCTCACCCCTGTGCTATACATGCCGGTCGGCACGATGGCCGATTGCCCGTGGTGAGGCGAACGGCCGAGCGAGGAGCAGGATGATGGCAGTTCAAGGGGATAATGCGGCGATGTCGGAGCGGAGCTCCACCCCATTGCTCGACCGCATCTCTTCCCCCGCAGAGCTCAAGACATTGCCACTCTCCCAGCTTTCCACACTCGCCGCCGAGATCCGGCAGGAGCTCATCGACGTCGTCACCCGCAGCGGTGGGCACCTCGGCGCATCGCTTGGCGCCATCGAGCTGGCCGTGGCGCTGCACTGGGTCTTCGATTCCCCGCACGATCGCATCGTCTGGGACGTTGGGCATCAAGCGTACGCCCACAAGCTCCTTACTGGGCGCCGCAACCGATTCGAGACCATCCGCCAGGAGGATGGTCTCTCTGGATTCCTGTCTCGAGACGAGAGCGAGCACGATGCCTTCGGCGCGGGACACGCCTCGACGTCGATTTCCGCCGCGTTGGGTATGGCCGTGGCATTCTCCCGGAGCGCCGAACCCGACCGGCATGTCGTGGCGGTGATTGGCGACGGAGCGCTCACGGGAGGCATGGCCTTCGAGGCCCTGAACAACGCGGGGATCCTCGATCTGCCCTTCCTCGTCATCCTCAATGACAACGAGATGTCGATCGCGCCGAACGTCGGCGCCATGTCCCGCTATCTCGATCGCGTCCGCACTGATCCCCGCTACCACCGCGCCAAGGACGAGCTTGCCCGCATCACCGAGCGCCTACCCCAGGGCGAGCTCCTCGTCGAACTGGGCAAGCGTTGGAAGGACTCCCTCAAGGAGTTCATCTATCACTCCATGATCTGGGAGGAGCTCGGATTCACCTATATGGGCCCAATCGACGGACACGATATGCGCGCGCTCGTCGAATCTTTGCGGCAAGCGAGCCTGGTACCGGGACCCGTATTCCTGCACGTCGTGACAGAAAAGGGACGGGGATTTGCCGGTGCCGCGACCGACCGCGAGCGCGGGCATGCCGTGTCGGCTCCAGCGTTGCCGGGAGCGCCACCATCGCCCCCGAAATACCAGGACATCTTCGCCCAGACGGTGATCGAGCTCGCGAAAGACGATCCGCGGATCGTCGCCGTTACTGCGGCAATGCCGACCGGAACCTCGCTCGCAAAATTCCAGGCGGTCTATCCGGATCGCTTCTTCGACGTCGGGATTGCCGAGCAGCACGCGGTCACCTTCGCCGCGGGTCTTGCCGCCGAGGGGATGCGTCCTGTGGTCGGCATCTACTCGACGTTTCTCCAGCGCGCCTACGATCAGATCATTCATGATGTCTGCTTGCAACGCCTCCCGGTGACATTCGCCATTGACCGGGCGGGATTTGCGGGAGACGACGGCCGCACACACCACGGTATCTTCGACCTGACCTACTTGCGCTGCTTACCCAACATGACCGTCATGGCCCCGAAGGACGAAAACGAGCTCCGCCATATGTTGAAGACAGCGCTAGATGTGGTCGAAGGCCCGGTTGCGATTCGCTACCCACGCGGTGCCGGCGTCGGAGCATCAGTAGCTGACTCGCTGCATGCCCTCCCTGTCGGTCGTGGCGAGACGATTCGCTCGGGCTCAGACGTCGCGATTCTCGCCCTCGGGACAATGGTGCTTCCCGCCGAGCGTGCCGCCGATCTCCTTGCCGCCGAAGGCATCTCCACATCAGTCGTCAATGCCCGCTTCGTCAAGCCCCTCGACGAGCGACTCGTTCTGGAGTTGGCGGCTCGATGTGGAGCTATCGTGACCGTCGAGGAGAATGTCAAAGCCGGCGGATTCGGATCTGCAGTTCTCGAGCTTCTCACCAGCCGCGATGTGCTGCTTCCGACTCGGGTGCTCGCGGTCCCGGATCGTGTCTTCGAGCAGGCGTCCCAGGGTCGCCTGCGGGAACTCGCCGGACTCACGCCCGCTCACATTGCCACCGCAGCGCGCGAGCTCGTCGGGCTCAAGCAAGACACTGTGTCCAGAACCGTTCTCGCATCGGGCCAGTCTGTCGGGTAGACTCGGCGGCATTGGGAGTGTCCCTTGGCGATCCGCCAGGTACGCGTTCGACGCCGGCGAGGTCATCGTGAACTCAATCGGCGGCGCTTCGTCGCTCTCGGCCGAGGCCGCGACCGACGCCGTAATGACCCTGTTCCCGCCCCTCAATGATTGGTCCGGTCTGGCAAACTCATCCGGGCGACTTGGCGTGTCGCTCGATGACGACGCCTTGGCGCGCTTCGCCCGCTACCGGGATCTTCTCCTCGAACGAAGCACGCGGTTCAACCTGACGGCGATCCGAGACCCCGCGGAGATCGAGCGGCGCCTCTTTCTCGACGCCATCGCCATGGTTCCGGAGCTCGACCATCTCACCGGGATTTCTTGCGACCCAACCGATCGCTCGGTCCGATTAGTGGACGTAGGAGCGGGCGCTGGGTTTCCCGGACTTGCCCTGAAGATCGTCCGTCCTGCTCTCGATGTGACCCTCATCGACGCCACGGCCAAAAAGGTCGCGTTCGTCAACGAGGTCATCGCGGCGCTCGAGCTCGAACGTGTCCGTGCCATGCAGGGTCGTGCCGAAGTGCTGGGGCAGGACAAGCGCTACCGATCGCAGTTCGAGGTCGCCACGGCACGCGCCGTCGCGTCTCTACCGGTTCTGCTGGAGTATGTCGTACCGTTTCTCACCATCGGCGGAACCGCGCTTCTCCCCAAGGGGTTAGAGATCACAGAAGAGCTGCAGCTCGGCCGGCGCGCTGCGGCGATTCTCGGCACGGAGATCGTTTCCGGGGCGGCGCTGCCGTTCACTACGACGAGGTTGGTTGTGGCCCGGAAGATTGCACCAACGGCGGCCGCATACCCGCGCCGAGTGGGCATACCCAACCGCGATCCACTCGGCGAAAGGGCCTGATCATCCATGGCTGCACGGATCTTCTATCGCAAAGAGAAGCTCCGCGGCGCCTGCTGGGAATATCAGGTTGAAGGTGGCTGGATCGCGGTGCCGACTGACGATGGACCGCGGCGCCTCCTCCACCACCGCTTCGCGTTTTACCGCGCCCGTGAAGTCGAGGTTCGCACCCCGCATGGCACGGAACGGCTCTCCCGCACCGGCGCCGAGCAATGGTTCTTCCCTGATCGCTGGTTTTCGCTTCTTCGCT
>Ga0126305_10000457_pt1 | contig 17655 bp, 17 predicted proteins | sample Plot26_FD_92536 | JGI IMG/M metagenome (GOLD analysis project Ga0126305, IMG submission 92536) | Serpentine soil microbial communities from UC McLaughlin Reserve, CA, USA - Plot26 | ecosystem: Environmental > Terrestrial > Soil > Grasslands | place: USA: UC McLaughlin Reserve, Lake County... | reverse complement strand
TGGTGTCACGCCCCGGGCTGTTCACGCAGCGCCGGGGCACTTGTTGTTAGGACCCGGCGAACCTAGAGTCCGTCAACGATGCAGTTCAAGCCTTTCGCCAATCGTTTCGCCAAAGCCTCCTATAGCGGTACAAAGGACGAACGCCGCGTTTCGTCTGGGCGGCGGCGGGAAGTTCGTTTGGGATGAACGACCAACCGCGGATCGCTCCCGGCAGCCGCCGCCAGATCGGGTTCGTCAACGCGCTGATCACCGGCGTGATCGGCAGGGCGAGCCACGGCCGGCCGCCGAACGTGTTCACGACGCTTGCCCGCAACCGCGGCCTCTTTCGCCGCTGGCTCTTCTTTGCCGGGGGGCTGATGCCGGGAGGGAGGCTGCCGCGGCAGGACACTGAGCTGGTGATCCTCCGCGTCTCCCATAACACGGGCTGCGAGTACGAGTGGTCCCACCACGAGCGTCTGGCGCAGCACGCGGGCTTCAGCGCCGAGGAGGTCGAGCGCGTCCGCACCGGCCCTGTCACCCCCGGCTGGACGCCCCGCCAACAACTGCTCCTCCGGGCCTGCGACGAGATCCACGCCGACGGCGCGATCGGCGAGGAGACCTGGGTCGGCCTCGCCGCCGAGCTCGACGACCGCCTCCTGATCGAGCTCTGCCTGTTGATCGGCCACTACGAGATGCTGGCGATGACCTTGAACTCGCTGCGCGTCCAGCTCGACCCGCCCTCGAAGCGCATCGCCTGATTCAGCCGAAGAATTTTCCGGGTACTCAAAGAGATACCCGCTTAGGATGCCCAGATCAAGCGGCTCCTCCTCGTATCTCTCGGCGTCGCCACTGCGATTGCGATCGCGGCGCTTCCCTCGCCACCCGAAGCGAAGGCGCTCGACTACGACTGCGCCGATTTCGCGAACCAGGCCGAAGCCCAGGGATATCTGCTTCCGGGCGACCCCTACCGGCTCGACGGAGACGACGATGGCGTCGCCTGCGAGGACCTGCCCTGCCCATGTTCGTACGAAGCGCCGCCTCCACCTCCCCCGCCACCACCACCCCCGCCCGAGCCGCAGATCCGCACCTACGTCGCCTGCGGCTTGAGCCGTTACGCACGCCCCGCCCATGAATGCGCCCACCGCAGCAAGGTCGGTGCCTTCATCCGCAGCACCCAACCGGTGACCTACACGGTGTGCATCACCTTCCCGGCGAAGAGGCGCATCTGCGCCGAAAACCAGGAAGCCGAAGCGGGAACGCTCTACGTCAACAAGGTCACCTCTTCGGCTGTCGGCTGGCACAAGGTCGTCTGGTTCGTCGACGGGCGCCGCTTCAGCTGGCGGTTCTGGCGCCGCTGAGAAGTCCGCGCCCGTCGCTGGCTAGAGTCGTGCGCGGCATGAAGGCGCTCGACATCAAGGACCTGGAGAAGCGATACCCGACCGGGGTCGAGGCGCTGCGCGGCGTCTCGGTGGAGATCGAGGAGGGCGAGTTCTTCGGCCTGCTCGGCCCCAACGGCGCCGGCAAGTCGACCCTGATCCACTGCACCACCGGCTCGCGCAGCCGACCGGCGGCTCGATCGAGATCTTCGGCAACGATGCGATCGACCACTACGCCGAGGCGCGCCAGGCGGTCGGGCTCGCCCCGCAGGAGCCGAACATCGACTGGTTTCTCACCGTCGAGGAGACGCTCGACTATCACGCCGGCTACTTCGGGATGCCGCGCCGCGAGCGCCGCGAGCGGACCCAGGAACTGCTCGAGATCTTCTCCCTGACCGAGAAGAAGGACGAGCGGACCCGCACCCTCTCGGGCGGGATGAAACGGCGGCTGATCCTGGCCCGGGCAATGATGCACCGGCCGCGCCTGCTGATCCTCGACGAGCCGACCGCGGGCGTCGACGTCGAGCTCCGCCTCGAGCTCTGGCACTACGTCCAGAAAATCAACCAGGAGGGGACGACGATCCTCCTCACCACGCACTACCTCGAGGAGGCCGAGCAGCTCTGCGACCGGATCGCCTTCATCGCCGAGGGGCAGATCGTCGCCGAGGGGACCAGCCCCGAGCTGGCCGAGCGCTTCGACGTCGCCAACCTCGAGGACGCCTACCTGGCTCTGGTCGGCCGCGGCGAGCTTTCCCGCTCCCACATCGAGGTCGTCCCGGAGGTGGAGGCGTGAGCGCCGCGCAGATCCGCTTCGCGACGCTCTGGCGCCGGGAGGTCAACCGCTTCATGAAGATCAAGAAGCAGACGATCGGCGCGCCGCTGCTGGAAACCTTCCTCTACATCTCCGTCTTCGGCGCCGCGCTGGGCTCCCGCATCGACAAGCTGCACGGGATCGACTACGTCGTCTTCGTCATCCCCGGCCTGATCATGATGGCCTGGTCGACCAACGCCTTCTCCAACAACTCCTCCTCGATCCTCCAGCAGAAGTTCCAGGGCGCGATCCAGGACCAGCTCTCCTCGCCCGCCTCGCCGGCGGAGCTGCTGCTCGCCTTCTCCCTCGGAGGCTTCATGCGCGGCCTGATCGTCGCCGTGCTCACCTTCATCGCCTCGATCCTGCTCGTCGACCTGCCGGTCGACCACGTCCTCGTCCTGATCCCCTCGCTTTTCCTGGTCGGGTTCTTCTTCAGCCAGCTCGGGGTCCTGATCGGCGTCCGCGCCGAGCAGTTCGACGACGTCGCCTTCGCCCAGACCTTCATCCTCACCCCGCTGATCTTCCTCGGCGGCGTCTTCTACTCAGCGGCGCTGCTGCCCGAGCCCTACGAGACGCTCACCCACTTCAACCCGATCTACTACATGATCAACCTCGTCCGCTACGGCTTCGTCGGCTACACCGAAGTCAGCATCGCCCTCTCGCTGCTGGCGCTGACGGCGGCGACCGCAGCCCTCTTCTTCGTCAACCTCCGCCTCTTCAGCAAGGGCTACCGCCTGCGCGCGTAGGGTAGGCCCGCCTGACCACGACTGGTGAGTTAACCCGCCTATAGGGAGGTCAACTCACCAGTCGCCGCCCCACTAGCAGCGGGGGCGCCGGCTTTCACTACCCCGGATCAGCCACCGGCACAGCGACTTTTTCATGGTCATCAGGAAGCAGCAAAATCGCCCCCTCGCCAGTGACGTAGGCCTCCTCGCCATGCTGGTTGATGTCCATCCCCATCGCCTCTTCTTTGTCCGTCGCCCGCAGCGGCATCACCGCACCGATCGCCTTCAGCAGGATGAAAGTCATCACGAAGGCATAGGCAGGCGCCGCCAGGACGGCGAAGACCTGGTCGAGCAGCTGCTCGGCGTTGCCGTAGAAGAGTCCGTCGGAGACTCCGTTCCAGGTCTCCTGGGCGAAGAAGCCGATGAAGAGGATCCCGATCAAGCCCGCCGTCCCGTGGGCGGCGAGGACGTCGAGGGTCTCGTCGATCCGGGTCCGGGTGCGCCAGACGATGATCCCGTAGCTGGGGATCGCGCCGAGAGCACCGAGCAGCATCGCCCAGCCGGGGCTGACGTAACCGCCCGCCGGCGTGATCAGGACGCAGCCGACGATGATCGCGGTGGCGGCGCCGATCGCCGTCACCTTGCGGCCGCGGACGAGGTCGAGCGCAAACCAGACCACCAGCGTCGCCGCGGGGCAGAGCAGCGTGTTGGTGAAGGCGAGCACGCTCCCTTCGCCGGTCGAGAAGCCGCTGCCGCCGTTGAACCCGAACCAGCCGAACCACAGCAGGCCGGCGCCAAGCAGGACGTAGACAGCGTTGTGGGGGAGGAGTGCCTGGCGGCCGTAGTCTTTTCGCGCGCCGACGACCAGCGCCGCCGCCAGAGCCGAGAACCCGGAGGCCATCTCAACCGGGACGCCGCCGGCGAAGTCCAGGGTGCCGCCGGAGATCAGCCAGCCGCCGCCGAAGGCCCAGTGGGCAAGGACGGCGTAGACCAGCACCGACCACAGGGCCGAGAAGACGAGGAACGGCCCGAACCGCATCCGCTCGACCACCGCGCCGGAGATCAGCGCCGTGGTGATGATGCAGAAGGTCGCCTGGAAGGCGAAGAAGACGAGCTCGGGGATCGTCGTCCCTTCCCGCGGGACGAAGTCGACGCCGCTGAGGAAGGCGTTGCCGAGGCCGCCGATCAGGGCGCCGTCGCCGTCGAAGGCGAGCGAGTACCCGATCGCCGCCCAGGTGACGGTCGCGACCGCGATCGCGGCGATGCTCATCATGAAGGTGTTGAGCGTGTTCTTGGAGCGAACCAGCCCGGCGTAGAACAGCCCCAGCGCCGGCGTCATCAGCAGCACCAGCGCGGTGGCGATCAGCATCCAGGCGGTATCGCCCGTGTCGACGCCGCTCATTTGTTCACCGGCGTCACGGCGCCTTCGTCGGTGTCGCCGGTGCGGATCCGGACCGCGTGGTCGAGCGAGACGACGAAGATCTTGCCGTCGCCGACTTCGCCGGTGCGGCCGCCTTCGCAGAGCGCTCCCACGGTTTTGTCGACGAAGCCGTCGGAGACCGCGACCTCGAACCTGACCTTCTCCGAGAGCCCCATCTGCACGGTCGTCCCGCGGTAGGTCTCGACCCGGTCCATCTCGCCGCCGTGCCCTTGGACCCGACTCATCGAGAAGCCCCGAACCTCTGCCCGGTGCAGCGCCTCGAGGACCTGGTTCGCCTGCTCGGGGCGAACGATCCCGATTACAAGTTTCACTTTTCTTCCTCTCCCTTGAACAAGAACCTGCCGCGCGCGAGCCTATCGGGATGGCAAGCGGGATTGCGCGCTTCCATCGCCCCGACGGCCGATGCCTGCCCCTCCGTACAATCCGGCGTGAATGGCCACCCGGGTCCGCAGGCGGCGTCGCAAGCCGCACCATCCCATCTGGCACAAGATCGCGATCCCGCTCGGGGTACTCGTCGCGCTTGTGGCGATCGCCGGCGGGATCGCGGCGGCCTGGGCGCTCAACATCTACAACTCAGCGCCGCCGCTCTCGAGCCTGAAGCCGGTGCAGAAGGGCCGCTCCTCGGCGATCTACGCCGCCGACGGCAGCCTGATCGGCTTCATCCGCTCCGAAAACGTGCGCCAGCCGCTGCAGGAAAAAGCGCAGCCGCAGGTCCTCCGCGACGCCACCATCGCGATCGAGGACAAGAACTTCTTCGAGCACGGCGCCCTCGACTACGAAGGCATCGCCCGCGCCGCTTGGAAGGACCTGCAGGCGGGAGCCGCAGTCCAGGGCGCCTCGACGATCACCCAGCAGCTGGTCCGCAACCTCTACATCCACAACCCGGAAAACACGATCAAGCGAAAGCTGATCGAAGCCTCGCTGGCGGTCGAGCTCGAGGAAGCCCACCCCAAGCAGTGGATCCTCACCCAGTACCTCAACAGCGCCCCCTACGGGACGGTCGAAGGTCAGACTGCGGTCGGGGCGGAGGCCGCCTCGCAGACCTACTTCTCAAAGCCGGCCAAGAACCTCAACCTGACCGAGGCGGCGCTGCTCGCCGGCCTGCCGCAGGCGCCCTCCGAATACAACCCCTTCCTCGACCCGAAGGCGGCGATGAAGCGGCGCAACGAGGTGCTGCTGGTGATGAACGAACAGGGTTACATCACCGGCAACGAATACCGCGAGGCGAAAGCCCGTGGCCTCGGTCTTAATCCCGGCGACAAGTACCAGGTGATCAAGGACCCGTTCCTCTTCGATCTCGTCCAGAACGAACTGATCGACAAGTACGGGATCAACACCGTCCGCAAAGGCGGGCTCAAGGCCTACACGACGATCGACCCCGACCTGCAGGCGAAGGCCGAATATGCGGTCGAAAACTACTGCTCCGTCTGCTATCCCGAAGGCGGCCCGGTCGCCGGCCTCGCCTCGGTCAACCCGAGCAACGGCGCGATCGTCGCCCTTGCCTCGACCGAAGGCTTCGCCGACGAATCCCAGTTCAACTACGCCTGGCAGGCGCGCCGTCAGCCCGGGTCCTCGTTCAAGACCTTCGTCCTCAGCACCGCGGTCAAGGAGGGGATCGACCCCGGCAGCACCTACTACGACGGCACCTCGCCGAAGACGCTGGAAATCCCCGGAGGTGGGACCTGGACGGTGAACAACTCCGAGGGAGAGGGCGGCGGAACCTATGACCTCGAAAGCGCGACCTGGCACTCGGTCAACGTCGTCTATGCCCAGCTCGACCTCGATGTCGGCCCTGAAAACGTGACCGAGACGGCGAAGGAAATGGGAATCGAATCGCCGCTGGAATCTGTCCCGGCGGAGGGAATCGGCGGTCTCGGTGCCGGCGTTACCCCGCTGGAAATGGCCGACGGCTACGCGACCCTCGCCAGCGGCGGCATCCACCACGACCCGACCGCGGTCAGCAAAGTCGAGTTCCCGGACGGCAAGGTCGACGACTTCGAGAAAGAGGCCGGCAAGCGCGTCCTCACCGAGGGTCAGGCCTACGAAGTGACCCGAATCCTCGAGGGCGTGATCACCCAGGGCACCGGCGCCGGCTACACCTCGATGGGCTGCTCCAGCGCCGCCGGCAAGACGGGAACCTCGGAGGAGCTCTCCGACGCTTGGTTCGTCGGCTACACCCCGCTCTTCTCAACCGCAGTCTGGGTCGGCCACCCGACCACCCGCGAATACACCGGCTTCGGCGGACCCACCGCCGGCCCGATCTGGGCCAACTACATGTCCGAAGCGGTCGCAGGGGACTGCCCCGAATTCGAGGCCGGTACGGCGCCCGAGCTCGAAGGGCTCGATAGCGACAACACCTCTTCGAGCAGCTACGACGGCTACGAAGAAGAAGAAACCTACGAAGGCTCCGAAGAAGCATCCGAAGAATCCGACGGCGAAGGCGACGACAAGGCCGCAGGCGAAGACGGCGCCCAGGAAGAAGCCGCGACGCCGGAACCAGAACCCGCAGCGACGCCGGAACCCAGTCCGACGCCCACCCCGCCCGCCGGCGGCGGAATCAGCGCTGGCTGACCCTGCTCCCACCCTAAACGCATACTCAACGAATGTTCGGGTAGCCCTCATCCATTAGGGAACTCGCTACGTACCCACGTTGGACGGAGCGGGGGCCAATCGATGAAGGAGGTAACGATGAGCATGCGTATCCGCAAGGTGGCAGCTCTCACCGCTGCGATCGCCCTGCTGGCGGTCGGCCCGGCGTCGGCGTTCGGTGGTCCGAACAGCGCCGGTGGGTCCGGCCATTTCCATCCGAACAGCGGGCCATGTGCCAGCGACAACGACCATCCGAATTGCCCGGGGCCGCACTGAGCGAGCCCAGGCCGCAGTATCGGGGCGAGGCTGCAACCAGTCACTCGTCCCGTCTCGACCAGTTACTCCCCGATCAGCTCGATCCGGTAGCCGTCCGGATCGCGGACGAAGCAGATGCGGTGGCCCTCGGTGCGGCCGCCGGGGCGGTAGGGCGGCTTTTCGGGCTCGATGCCGAGCGAGGCGAGGCGCTCGAGGGTGCCGTCGAGATCCTCGACGCCGAGGGCGATGTGGTTGTAGCCGGTGCCGTGGTCGTACTCGGTGACGCCGTGGTTGTAGGTGAGCTCCAGGCGCGGGTCCTCGCCGGGCATCGCCATGAAGACGTTGACCGCCTCCTCGCCGATCGGCATCCGCCGCACCTCCTCGAAGCCGAGCTTCTCGTAGAAGCCAACCGAGCGATCGATGTCGCCGATCCGGTAACAGGTGTGGAGGAAGCTTGGCATCCCAAAAGGCTATCGGGCGTCCAATAGGATGCCGCCAACTCGATCCCTCAGAGAAAGGCACGCTTTGCACAGCAAGCTTTCAAGCCACGCCCGCCTGCGGGCACCGGCTCTAGCGGTCTCGGCGACCGCGCTCACTCTCGTCCTCGGCGCCTCGGGTCTCGCCGGCGCCGCCGTGGTCCCGACCGGCACCACCCAGACGATCTCCATAGAGCTCGCCAAAGGCAAGCTGAAGTTCGTCGGTCCGGAATCGGTGACCCCCGGAGATCAGCTGGAAGTCATCAACAAGACCAGCCCGAAACAGGTCGGCCCGCACACCTTCTCGCTGGTCACCAAAGGCTCGCTGCCGAAGACCCGCAAAGCGCAGAACTCCTGCTTCACGCCGAAGAAGATCTGCTTCGCGATCGCCAAGTGGCACGGCTTCAACCCGAAAACCGAGAAGATCACGGTCAACTTGGTGAAGGCGGGCCCCGCCGGCTGGAGCACGATGGGCGACGCCAGCGGCAAGAAGGGCGACTCCTGGTTCACCGGTGAAAAGAAGACGGGGACGCACGTCACCCAGCAGGTCACCGCCGAGGCCGGCACCACGCTCTACTTCATGTGCGCGGTGCATCCCGAAATGCAGGGCGAAGTGGACGTCGTCGCTCCGGTAGTACCGCTGCCGACGCCGACCAGCTAGCGGCACGGCTGGGCAGCCCTCAACGCCGCCCCGCTTCGGGCGCCGAGCTCTGCTCGGCGCCCTGGGCGGCGGCGCTCTGGCCGCGCTCCTGCCCCTGCGGGGCGGGGGCGGCGGCCTGCTGCCGCTGAGCACCGAGCCGGAGCCGGCGCTGGCGGCTGTCCCCTTCCGCAGTCGCTTGCCGATCCCGCCGGTCCTGCGCGACGACCACGTCCGGATCGGGATCCGCGAGGCCGAGCAGCAGATCCTCCCGGGCGCCAAGACGAGGCTCTGGACCTTCGGCGGCAGCTTCCCCGGGCCGACGATCCGTCGCCGCGCCGGGCAGCGGACGAAGGTGACCTTCCACCACGAGCTGCCGGAGCAGGCGGGAGAGCTCTCGATCCATCTCCACGGCGCCCACGCCCGCACCCGGTTCGACGGGCAGCCCGGCGGCCTGACGGAGCGCCAGCCGACCTCGCTCTTCTGCAGCATCCCTCGCGGGCTCTCTGCCCGCGAGGCCGGCAACGACCTCCTGCTCGAGCCGGGCGGGCGCAAAACCTACGTCTACGACCTGATGGAGGACGGCAATCCCGAACGCGGCTCCCTCCAGTGGTACCACGACCATCGCCTCGATCGAACCGCACCCCACGTCTGGAAAGGGCTGGCGGGGATGTTCATCGTCGAGGACTCCTTCGAAGACGAGCTGGCCCTCCCGAGCGGCGACCGCGACCTGCCGTTGATGATCTGCGACCGCAGCTTCGACCGCGACAACCAGCTCACCGACCCCTTCACCAACCGCCGGCCGCCGAGCGACGGCATCCTCGCCGAGAGCGTCCTCGTCAACGGCGCCTTCATGCCGCATCACCCGGTCGAGCCCGGCCGCTACCGGCTGCGCCTGCTCAACGTCTCCTCCTTCCGCAGCTACAACCTGCAGCTATCCAGCGGCGCCCCGATGGTGCAGATCGCGACCGAGAGCGGGCTGATGCCGAAGCCGATCCGCCGCCGCGAAATCCTCCTCGGCCCTGCCGAGCGGGTCGAGGTGATCGTCGACTTCGCGGGGATGGCGGGGGAGACCGTCGAGCTCCGCAGCAGCAAGCGCCACTCCGGCCGCAACCCGGAGGGCGCTCACACCTACGGCGGGGCGCTGATGCAGTTCCGCGTCGGCCGCGAGCACCGGCCCGACCGCTCCCACGTCCCTCGTCACCTGCGCCCACTGCCGGCCTGGACCCGCAAGGCGAAGCGCAAGCCCGACAAGCGCTGGGAGATCACGATCGGCGGCTTCTTCAAGACCACCTGGCGGATCAACGGCCGCACCTTCAACCCCGCCCGCTCCGAAGCCTTCCCGAAGCTGAACACGACCGAGACCTGGGAGATCGTCAACAGGACCAACGTCGCCCACGTGATGCACCTGCACCACACCGACTGGTACCTGCTCGAGCGCAACGGCAAGCCGCCGCCGCCCTGGGAAAACTGTCTCAAGGAGACGTTCTTCCTCTACCCCAACGAAAAAATTCTCCTTGCCGGTCATTTCTCCGACTACACCGGGAAATACGTCATCCACTGCCACATGCTGGACCATGAGGACCATGGACTAATGAGCCAATTTCGGGTCGTCAGGGGTTGAGGAAACGCGTACGTTTGCCGATGCCCAGGCATGGGTTCTCCCGAAAATCGGGTAAGCATCAGACCGCCGGCCCGGACCCGGGCCAGGGCGACCGCGGCACTCTTCGTAGCCGGCTCGGCGTTGGTCGCGATCTCTCTGGTCCTCCCGCACCCGAGCGGCGGCGACGAGACCGCACTGAGCTTCACCGCGATCGCGATGGCGGTCGCGGGCGGGATCATCTGGTTCGCCGCCGAGAAGATCCCCGGAATAGGCGTGCACCTGCTCCTCGCCGCGGTCACCGCGGTGACGTCGCTGCTGATCTACGAGAGCGGGATCGCGGTCGGGCAGTACGGGACGATCTTCGTCTGGGGGACCCTCGTCTCCTCGATCTACTTCCCGCGCCGGATCGCCGCCCTCCACCTCGCCTGGTTGCTCCTCGCCTACGGCACCGTCCTCCTCCTGGTCGAAAGCACCGCCGGCTACTCGCCGCTGACCCGCTGGCTCTTCACCTTGATCTCCCTCACCGTGGTGATGCTGCTGATCACCGGCATCGTCGCCCGCCGTGCCCGCGCCGACGAGCGTGCCCGCCGCTTCTTCGACCTCTCCCGCGACATGCTCTGCACCGCCAACGTCGAGGGCTACTTCGTCGAGCTGAACGACGCCTGGAGCCGGCAGCTCGGCTACGGGCTCGACGAGCTGCGGGCGACCCCGTTCGTCGAGCGGGTCCACCCGGACGATCGCGAGCGCACCGAAGTCGAGGCCGCGGGCCTCTTCGAAGGAACCGAGACGCTGGAGTTCGAAAACCGCTACCAGGCGAAAGACGGCAGCTGGCACTGGTTGCGTTGGAGCTCCCAGCTCTCGCCGGACGAGTCGATGATCTACGCCCGCGCCACCGACGTCACCCACCTGAAGCAGATCGAGGCAGAACGCGAGGAGCTGCTCAACCAGGTGCAGGAGATGGCCCGGCACGACCAGCTCACCGGCCTCCCCAACCGGCGTGCCCTCGAGGAACAGCTGCCGCGGGCGATGGCCCGAGCCCGCCGCTCCCGCTCGCCGATCTCGATAGCGATTCTCGACATCGACCACTTCAAGACCTACAACGACACCAACGGCCACCTCGCCGGCGACGAAGTACTTCGCGCCTGCGCCAGGGCTTGGGATTCCGCCCTTCGCGGCGAGGACATGATCGTCCGCTTCGGCGGCGAGGAGTTCCTCGTCCTGCTCCCGGACACCGAACCTGAGCAGGCGGCCGAGATCGTCGAGCGGCTGCGGCTGAAGACACCGATGGACCAGACCTGCTCGGCCGGCCTCGCCTGCTGGGACTTCGCCGAGAGCATCGACGATCTGCTGGGACGGGCGGACAAAGCCCTCTACCTGGCCAAGGCCAGCGGCCGCAACCAGTTGGCGGAGGCGGCGCTAAGCCAGTCATGATGCGCGGATGGGCCGCCCCGAGCACGAAAGAGCGGTGCGCTTCCGCACCGCGCGCCGCGACCCTGAGCTGACCGTCGTCGAGGGCTTCCACGCCCTCAAGCACGCGCTCCGCTTCGGCGCCGAGCTGGTCGAGGCGGTCGCGGTCGAGCCGGACTCGCTGGAGGAGATGGCCGGCGACCTCGCTCCCGACCTTGCCGGGCAGCTCGCCGGTCGGGTCGAGGTCATCGACATGGAGACGCTGGCCGATCTCGTGCCGCTGGTTCCGCACACCGGCGTCGTCGCAATCGCCCGCCGCCCCAAGGTGGACCTCGAGGCGGCGCTGGCCGACCCTGCGCCGTCCCCCGCGGTCCTGCTCGAGCAGCCGCGCAACATGGGCAACATCGGCGCCTGCATCCGCGTCGCCGCGGCGGCCGGCTCCGCCGCCTTGATCACGACCGGGGAGAACGACCCCTGGCACCCCGATGCGGTCCGCGGCGCCGCCGGGCTGCAGTTCGCGCTCCCCGTCGCCGCCGCCGAGGTGCTGCCGCAGAGCGACCGGCCGTTGCTGGCGATCGACCCGGAGGGGGAGGAGCTGGCACCCGAGCGGCTGCCGGCGCGCGCCGTCCTCGCCTTCGGGACCGAGCGCCACGGCCTCAGCGGCGAGGTCTTCGAGCGGGCAGACGCGCGTGTCTCCATACCGATGCACGAGGGCGTCTCCAGCCTCAATCTGGCGACTTCGGTTGCAATCGTCCTGTTTGCAGCGAGAATGGGGGCCTCGTAAACCAGGAAAGGAATTTTTTGCTTTTACCAGTAGCCGACATCAGCTTTGGGGAACTCCTCCTCATCGCGCTCGAGGTCTTCTTCTTCGTGATCTGGGTCTGGATCCTGATCACGATCCTCTCCGACCTCTTTCGCGACCACGAGCTCTCCGGCTGGGCCAAGGCGGCTTGGGTGCTCTTCCTCGTCTTCATCCCTTTCCTGACGGCGTTGATCTACCTGATCGCGCGCGGTGAGGGGATGCGGGATCGAACGATCAAAGCCCAGGCGGACGCCAAAGCGCATTTCGACGAATACGTCCGCACTCAGGCCGGCGCCGGCTCCGCCGACGAGCTGCACAAGCTCTCAGAGCTGAAGGCGAAAGGCGATCTCAGCCAGGAGGAGTTCGACCAGGCGAAGGCAAAGCTGCTCGCCTAAGAGCTTGGCCTGAAAATTCCTGCAACTGCAAGGGAAGTTGCGGATTATCGACCCCTTGCTGGGCGGCGCAGGTGCTTCGCTAGCCTGCGCCGCCCGTGCTGTTTTCCTCTTCTACGCGTACGGGGCGGCACCGAGTTCTGGTCGCCGCCGCGCTTCTCCTCGCCACGCTCTGCGTGCTGGCGGCCTCCTGGGCTGAATCGGCCCCGGCCGATCCGCGGGAGAAACTGGAAGCGACGCGGGACAAGCTCGAAGGCGTTCGCGCCGAGAGCAGCGACCTGACCGCGACGATCGCCGAACAGAACCAGGCGATCGACGCCAAGCTCGGCGAAGTCTCCGCCCTGCGCCAGGAACAGGAAGCGGTCGAGGCCGAACTGGCCGAAAAGCAGGCCGAGCTCGACCGCGCGACGGCGGCGCTGGAAGCCGAAGAAGCGCACCTGGAGCGGGTGCGGGCGAAGCTGAACAAATCCCTCGACCTGCTCGGCGACCGGCTCGTGGCGATCTACGAGTCCGGCTCCCCCGACGTCCTCGACGCGATCCTCGAATCCGAAGACTGGGCGGAGATGAGCGCGCAGACCGAATACGTGCGCCAGATCCAGGCCTACGACGACGCCGTCGTCGACCGGGTCAAGGACCTGCGCGACGAAATCCGCACGGCGGTCGAACGGCTCGACGAGCAGCGGGCGGCGATCGAAGAGGTGCGAGACACCGTCGCCGCCCAGGAGCGCGAAGTCGCCGCCGCCCGTGAGGAAGCACAGGCGCGGTTCTCCGAACTGAAGTCCGAACAGGCCGCGCGCCAGGAAGCGCTCGACGCGCTGCAGTCGCGCGAAGAGGCGCTGGGCGAAAATCTCTCGGCGATCTCCGAACAGATCGCCTCCGAAGGCGGGGACGCGACGGAAGGCTTGATGCCGGCGCCGCTCAACCCCGGCCAGGAAGCCGAGCTGATCACCGAAAGCGAAGCGAGCGCCCCCGCCTCGGCGCCGCAGGCGGTGCAGGAAGTCGTCTCCGCCGCCAACGCGATCGGGACGACGCCCTACATCTGGGGCGGAGGCCACGGCTCCTTCGAATCCTCCGGCTACGACTGCTCCGGCGCCGTCAGCTACGCGCTGCACGGCGGCGGCCTGCTGGAAAGCCCACTGGACTCGACCGGCCTCTCGACCTGGGGCGAACCGGGCCCGGGCCGCTGGATCACCGTCTATGCCAACGCCGGCCACGCCTGGATGGTCGTCGCCGGCATCTCCTTCGACACCTCAGGCGGCGCCGGCCCGAGGTGGCACGACCCGTGGGCGTCGTCGCCGGAAGGGTTCGTAGCAAGGCATCCCGCCGGTCTGTAGTTCCTCAGGTACCTTTGCTCGATGAACTTGGAGGGGAAGCTGGAGGAGCTTCTCGGGGTCGAGAAGTTCGAGCCGCCGGAGGAGCTGCGGGCGAATGCGAACTGGAGCGATCCCGCGGTCTACGAGGAAGCGGCGGCCGACCCCGCGGCCTGGTGGCTTCAGCAGGCGAAGGAGTTGCTGGACTGGGACGTCGAGCCGACCCAGAGCCTCGACGACTCCGACCCGCCCTTCTACAAGTGGTTCGCCGACGGCCGCCTGAACGCCTCGGTCCAGTGCCTCGACCGCCACGTCGAGGCCGGTAACGGCGATCGCGTCGCCTTCCACTGGCGCGGCGAGGAGGGGGAGGAGCGCGACCTCACCTACGCCGACCTGCACCGCGACGTCCAGCGCTTCGCCAACGCGCTCAAGGACCTCGGCGTCGAGAAGGGCGACGTGGTCGGGATCTACCTGCCGATGATCCCCGAGGTCGTCGTCGCAATGCTCGCCTGCGCCCGCATCGGCGCCCCCCACAACGTCGTCTTCGGCGGCTTCTCGGCCGAGGCGGTGGCGGAGCGGATGGACTTCTCCGAAGCGAAGGCGCTGGTCACCGTCGACGGCGCCCGCCGCAAAGGCAAGACGGCGCCGATCAAGCCGCAGGTCGACGTGCACATGGCCAACCACCACGCTCTGGAGAAGATCGTCGTCGTCCGCCACACCGGGATCGAGTGCCCGATGACGGAGGGGCGCGACGTCTTCTACGACGAGGCGATGGTGGCGGCCGCGCCCGAATGCCCGGCGGAGCCGATGGAGGCCGAGCACCCGCTCTACATCCTCTACACCTCGGGCTCGACCGCGAAGCCGAAGGGGATCCTCCACACCACCGGCGGCTACATGACCGGCGTCACCGCCACCCACCGCTACGTCTTCGACCTCAAGCCCGAGTCGGACGTCTACTGGTGCGCCGCCGACGTCGGCTGGGTCACCGGCCACTCCTACATCGTCTACGGCCCACTCGCCAACGGCGCCACCTCGGTGATGTGGGAGGGGGCGCCCGACTACCCGCACAAGGGGATCTGGTGGGAGCTCGCCGCCCGGTACAAGGCGACGATCCTCTACGCGGCGCCGACGGCGATCCGCACCTTCATCAAGTGGGGGGCCGAGATCCCGGCCGAACACGATCTCTCCTCGCTGCGGCTGCTCGGCTCGGTCGGGGAGCCGATCAACCCCAAGGCCTGGCTCTGGTACCGGGAGGTGATCGGCGGCGGCCGCTGCCCGGTCGTCGACACCTGGTGGCAGACGGAGACGGGCGGGATCATGATCTCGCCGCTGCCGGGGCTGACCGCGACCAAGCCGGGGTCGGCGACGGTCCCGTTCCCGGGCGTCGAGGCCTCGGTCGTCGACGAGCGCGATGGCAAGCCGATCTCCGAAGGGCAGGGGCTGCTGGTCTTGGAGCGGCCGTGGCCGTCGATGCTGCGCGGCCTCTACAAGGAGGACGACCGCTTCATCGAGACCTACTTCAGCCGCTTCGGCAAAGAGCGCTACCTGGTCGGCGACGCCGCCCGCCGCGACGAGGACGGCTACTTCTGGGTGATCGGCCGGATCGACGACGTCGTCAACGTCTCCGGCCACCGGCTCTCGACCGCCGAGGTCGAGTCGGCGATCGTCGCCCACCCAGACGTCGCCGAGGCTGCGGTGATCGGCGAATCAGACGAGGACACCGGCCAGGCGATCTGCGCCTTCGTCACCCTCCGCGGCGGAAAGGACGAGAGCGAGGAGCTGGTCGAGGGCATCCGCGCCACCGTCGCCGAGCGGATCGGCAAATTCGCCCGCCCGAAGCGGATCGTCTGGGCCGACGACCTGCCGAAGACCCGCTCCGGCAAGATCATGCGCCGCCTCCTGCGGGACATCGCCGAGGGTCGCGCCCTGGGCGATGTCACCACCCTGCGCGATCCCGACGTGATGAAGGAGCTGGAGTCGAAGATCGCCGAGGAGCAGGCGCAGGAGAGCTGATTAGGTTCGGCTCGCCATCCGCTCGATCGCGAGCTCGAGCGCCTGCAGCTGCTCCTGGACGCTTTTCAGTTCCCGCAGCGCCAGCGCCTCGGCACTCAGCTTCTCCTCTTCCAGCTCTTCCTCGATCTCGGCAATTTCGGGGGCGAGGAAACGCTGGGCGAAGGAGCCGGTGAGGAGGGCGACGAAGCCGATCCCGATCAGGAGGACGAAGACGGAGACGATCTCGCCACCGGTCGTGCTGGGCGCGATGTTGGAGCCGAGCGTGGTCATCGTCGTGACCGCCCAGTAGATGTCGTCCCAGAAGTCGAGGTCCTGCCGCTGCTCGAAGGCGTCGAAGAGGGCGGCGCCGCCGACGACCGAGAGCAGCGCCAGCAGCGCGGCGTAGCGGACTCCCTCCAGTGAGAAGACCTCGCGCGAGAGCTGGGCCAGTCGCAGCAGTCGCAGCAGTCGCAAAAGCCGGAGGACCCGCAGGCTCTGCAGGCCGGCGGGCAGGACCGGCGGGGTGAAGAAGACGATGACGAAGTCGAGCGGGTGATGGCGGAGCCAGGTGCGGCGGTCCGGCACGACCGAGAGCATCACCACGAACTCGAACAAGAAGGCGGTCCAGGTGATCCAGTTGAGGGCGACGGCGACGTCCTGCAGCAGCCCGCCCGGCTCGGACTCGGTAATCGCCACGGTCGGCAGCGTCAGCGCCGCCGCGATCAGCATCGGCGTCTTCAGCCGTTCGGCCACCCGGGTGCTGCGAGCGTCCATCCCCGGCCCGTAATGGACAGGCGTCTGCGCGGCCTCCGTCGTCACCGCGATTTGTTCGACGCCAGGGGGCCTGAGCCTCTAGAAAAGACAAGACCCGCCGCGAGGCGGGTCGAGTCTGGTGAAGCGGGGAACCACCCCGCAGACGGCCGACAACCGTCCCTCAAGGTAGCACGGCACTCCGGGCTCCCTACTCGACCCGCCCGTGGCGGTCTATGTCTGCGGAGGGCACCGGACTCGAACCGGACCCGGCGGTTGACCGGGCAAAGTGGTTGTCGGCCACCTGGAGCACGCCTGTCTCCTTCAACCCTCCGGCGGCCGATCCTAGGGGTGGAAATCGCCGATTCAATAGGCGTTACTGAATTGGTTCAAAGGAATGACTCTTTCGTGCCACTTCTGCTCCAAATGCGTGGCTAAGAGCTTGATTCCGTCACCGGCTCCGCCCCCAGCTCGACGTGCGCCCGGCTGTCCGCGTTGCGGATCAGCAAGAGCGTCGCTATCAGCCCGAGGATGGCGAAGCCGGCGCCGACTAGGAAGGCGGAGGAGAAGCCGTCGGTGAGAACGACCGGGTCGCGGGAGGTGCCGATCTCGGAATTGGCGATCGCGGCGAGGATCGCGAGGCCGAGGGCGCCGCCGACCTGTTGGGAGGTGTTGATGAGGCCGCTGGCGAGGCCCTGCTCGCGGTCGGCGACGCCGGAGACTGCGGCGATCGTCACCGGGACGAAGGCGAAGCCGAGGCCGACGGCGGCGAAGAGGGAGGGGCCGAGGATGTCGGCGAGGAAGGTGCCGTCGGGGCTGATCTGGGAGAACCAGAGGAGGCCGATGGCGATGAAGACCATGCCGGTGGCGAGGATCGGCTTGAAGCCGACTTTCGTCACCAGGCCGGAGGCGACCCCGGCCGAGAGCATGATCGCGACCGCCAGCGGCAGGTAGGAGAGCCCGGCCTTGATCGCGCTGTAGCCGAGGACCTGCTGCATGTAGAGCGAGATGAAGAAGAACATCGAGAAGAGCGAGGCGCCGACGAGGATGCCGACGACGTTGGCGCCGGTGATCGTCCGCAGGCGGAAGATCGAGAAGGGGACGAGGGGC
>Ga0126305_10000456_pt1 | contig 17669 bp, 12 predicted proteins | sample Plot26_FD_92536 | JGI IMG/M metagenome (GOLD analysis project Ga0126305, IMG submission 92536) | Serpentine soil microbial communities from UC McLaughlin Reserve, CA, USA - Plot26 | ecosystem: Environmental > Terrestrial > Soil > Grasslands | place: USA: UC McLaughlin Reserve, Lake County... | reverse complement strand
TCCCGATTCGGCGGGAGGCCGTGTTCCATAAGCGTCTCATACTGACTCCTTTCCGGGTATGGCCCGCCTGTCTGGCGAGCTCCTTTTACTGATAGGTCACCACGAGCTGCGGCCGGTTGGCCGAGGTCGAGCTCTCGCCCGAGTAGTAGCCGATGTAGTCGTTGCCGCTGTCGTTGTTGTCGTCGAGGTTGAAGTAGACGCGGAGCTGGGTCGTCCCCGTCTTGTTGACGGCGGCGAGACCCGCGGCGTTGAGGCTGCCGGTCGACCAGTCCAGGTTGTTGACGGCGTTGGAGAGGCTCGCGGCCTGGACGGCGGTCGCCGCGGCCTGGAAGTCGCCGGTCTGCAGCGTCGTCGAACCCGAGAAGCCGCTGCCCGGCTGGACGTCGACCCAGCAGGTGCCATGAGTGGTGAAGGGGTTGGTGCCGGAGAGCGTGCCGCGGCGCAGGCGCAGGGTCACCGAAAGGATCGTGGCGCCGTCGGGGATCGCCGAGGTGTCGAAGGAAACCACGGATTTGTACTGCTTGTTTTTGTTGTCGTCGCCCACCCGCAACGCGCTGGTGGTGGTGGCGGTCGCGTCGATCGAGCCGCCGGCGTTGGAGGTCTCGGTCGACTCCAGCACCCAGCCGTCCTGGGCGGCCACGGAGGTGAAGGTGACGGTGGTCGCGGCCGGGTTCACGATCTGTGGCGAGCCGCTGTTGGTGCCGCTGCTGTCGATCCAGCCGCTCGCCCCGGTGAAGGTGGCGGTAAGGGTATGGCTGCCCACCGACAGCGCCGCGGTGCTGAACGCGGCCTGGCCGGCGCCGTTCACGGCCACCCCGGACGCCCAAACGGTCGCTCCTTCCGTGAAGGTGACGGTGCCCGCGGGCACGCCGCTGCCGGAGGTCACGGTCGCCGTAAACGTGACCGATTGCCCGAACGTCGAGGGATTGGGAGCGGAGGTCAGCGTGGTGGTGGTCGGTAGGACAGGGACCGAAGGCGTGGCCGGCGCCTCGTTCGAGCTCGCGCCCTCGCCCTCGGCGTTGGTCGCGGTTACGACGTAATAATAAGTCGTCCCGTTGGTCAGGCCCGTGTCGGTGTAGCCGGTTCCCACGACGTTGGTCTTGACCGGGGTGTAGGGTCCGCCGCTCGCCGTGCCGCGGCTGACGCTGTAGCCGGTGGCGCCCGTCGCGGCCGTCCAGGTGAGGCCGGCCTGCCCGTTGCCCGCCGTGGCCGCGAGCCCGCTGGAGGCACCCGGCGTGGGCACGGGATCGACCCGGAAGATGAAGGTGCCCGACTTCATGTCGGACACCAAGACGTTGCCGGACGGCAGGAAGACATGGAGGTTCCAGGCGCCGTTGTAATTGCTGGTGATCGTCTTGTTGAACGTGCCGTCGCCGTCGGGATCGCGCCAGGTTTCATATTTACCGACCTCCACGGGGTTGGCCGGATTCGAGATGTCGAACACCCGCAGGCCCGCCTCGTAGTAGGCGGTGAGCAGGTACTTCCCGCGCACCTGGCCGTTGTGGACGCGGGAATTCGTCGTGGCGTCGCCGGACCATTGGAAGGTCGCCACCTGCGTCAGGCTCGCCGGATTCGAGACGTCGTAGACGCCGATGTCGCGGACGTTGAATTCCTCGAAGGCGTAGAGATAGTGCGAGTCGTCATCCAGCCAGTTGCTGTGGGCGTAGATGCCCGAGACCGGGGCCGATTCGCCGAGCAGCGTGGGCGTCCCGGCGGAACGGACGCTGGTGATGTCGAGGATGCGGTAGCGGGTGGCGTACCCTTCCGCCGAATAAAGCAGGTTCTTGCCTCCCGACCCCGGCACGTTGGTGCGGGCGACGCTGTCGTGGCAGTCGCGCCCGCTCCCGCTCCAACTCGCGATGATGGGGGGATTGAAAGGATTTTGCAGCAGGTCGAAAATCTGGCAGCCGAGCGTGGACCCGCTGTTGGCCGTGTTCATGAACAGGAGGCCGTCATTGACGAATACGGTGTGCCCGTAGTTCGTGCGCCCCCGGTCGGCGATGCCCGCCGGCGGGATCGGGTTGGAGTCGACACCTTGTGCGGCCGAATCGGAGAGATACGAGAGGTCCACGATCCAGAGGTTGCCGTTCGATTGCGCACCGACGTACGCGTAGGACTTGCCCGAGACCGGGTCGCGGTGGACGTCGGCGTCCCGCCAGATCCGGCCCTTCGGCGGGGTGACGCCGCCCGACATGTCGATGAATTGCACCCTGAAGGGAGCGGCGGGATCGGTCACGTCGATGATGTGCAGGCCGAAGCTGTTGCTCTGGAGCGCGTACTCGCGCGTGCCGGCGGCGTAGCCCCAGATGCCGTTGTAGAGCGTGCCGGTCGAGGAGTTGTCGCCGTAGTAGGGGCTCGGCGGCTGGGAGTCGAGCTGCCCCAGCTTGGTGACGTTGCCGTTGCCGGTGTAGTTGGCCGGCGCCGCGGCCTTGGACACCCCGGGAACGCCGAGGCCGAGAAGGGCCTTGACATAGAGGTTCCGGTCCCGCGTGAGCCTTCCACGCTTCTCCTGATCGTCGAGCCACCGGTCGAGCTTCCCCATGCGGCCATTGAAGAAGAGGCGGTCGATGCGCTCGTGCTGCATTTCTGAAAGGGCACCGTCGTCGACCATGCCATGAAGGTAGGCCTCAATGACGGCGCGTCCTTCCTGGTGGGCCGAGGCGGACCTACCGCCGAGCAGCAGGGCGAAAAGCAGGACATGGCAAAGTTTTACTTTCAAGAGGGTGCTCCTTAAAAGGGATGTGGGAACGGCCATCACAGAGTAGCGGCCCGGAAGCGAGATGGATATCCTCTCTAGGGAGGATCTTTTGGAGCCCGGCATCCTCTCTAGAGAGGATGCCGGAGCGGTTTCGCCGCCACCGTCTCCCTCTTAATGTAGAGACGCCCTCACGGGTACCCCGTGGGGCGTCTCCTGGAGGGACATGGAGGGTCCGTCTGAAAACCCTTTAGATCGAAGAGAAGGCGCCCCGCGGAAGATATTCTAGACGGCGAGATTCTTCTTGATGGGGAAATCGTGCCCGCCTCGGAGACGCCCCACGGGGTACCCGTGAGGGCGTCTCTACATTATTGATCCGGCCATAGAATGTTGAACCCTTTCAGAGACCTCCCAAGGAGGGATTACGGCCGTATTGGCAGAAAAAGTCCAACATTCAGTGGCCGGAGCAATAAGAGGGGAGCCCACCGCCACGGGGCGCACTGGTTCTGGACCACGGGCTCAGCGACGCGTCGCGTAGCGCTGCGGCAGCAGATTCGGCCCCGGGCCGAGCAGCAGATCACCGGAGGCCGTCACGTCCATGCCGTGATTGCCCGCGGACGGCGCCCAGCCGGCAATCCTGCCGGTCCTGGTGTCGACCTTGAGCAGCCAGCCCGGGGAGAGATTCGGCTGTTGGAGCGGTTGCGTCGCCAGCCACATGAAGCCGCCGTCCGCCTTCAGCCCGAACGTCTTGCCGTAGACCCACTCATCCACGTACTTGCCCTTCTGATCGAACCGCTGCACGCGGCCGTTCTCGCGATCGGCCACGTAGACCAGCCCGGCCGGATCGATCTGGATCGAATGCGGCAGGACGAATTGGCCCGGTCCGGAGCCCGGCGTCCCCCACTCCGCCAGTTTCTTCCCATCGGCGGAGTACTCGAGGATCCGCGCGTTGGCATAGCCGTCGCTGATGAAGAGATGGCCATTGGCGGCAAACGCGATGTCGGTCGTGCCGCAGAAGTTGTTGCGGCACGGCGAGGGCTGGCCGCCGATCTCGATGTCGAGCAGCACCTGCCCGGTGGACGAGTACTTCGTTACGTGCGAGCTCGCCGCGTCCGTGGTCCAGACGTTGCCTTGCGGGTCGACGCGAATCGCGTGCGGCATCACGTAGCGGTTCTTGCCCCACGAACGCAGCATCTTGCCGGCGCGGTCGATGGCGATCACGGGATCGGCTTTGTCGCCACGCTGCAGCAGATAGACGGTGCCGTCCTTGGCCGACGCCACCCACGACACCATGCCGAGCTCCACACCCGGCACGGTGATGGCTGAGGCCGCGAGAGCCGTGAGTCGCGGCGCCGCGGCGACGGCCGCGCGCAGGCTCTGCTCCGCCGCGTCGGGCGGCGACTGCGGCTTCCCCAGGTCATAGCTGAACTTCGCCCACGGCACGTTGCCCATCTGCAGATCGGCGGTGCCGGTCATCTTCACGCCGGCCGTGTTCACGCCGGCCGTGCGGAAGGCAAACGAGATCCTGATCCGATCCTTCCACTTGGCAGAACCGCTGCCTCCGCCGGCCACCTGCGCGCGCGGGCGCCCGATCACCGCGGTGGCGCGCAATTCCTCGCCGACGATCGCCGCCGCGGTGATCGTCGCGCCGTCTTCGCCGCCAAGAAAAGGTTTCATCGTCCCGGTGATCTTGCCGTCCACGACCTGCAGCTCCAGCGTCACGGTCTGATCCTGACTGGCGCCTGGTGGTGGATCCTTGATCGCCCAGGCCTGCGTGCCGACCCACGTGCCGGCGAAGAGCGCCGGTTGCACCGCGGCCGCGGCCGTCTCTTGCTGCGCGGCTTGCCGCGCGTCGGCCCTCGCCACGGAAGGCCCCCCTTCGAGGGGTGCCAAAACGATCAGGAGAAGTGCGGCGACTCTCATCACGGACGGGAATCCTAACACCGCCGGCTTGACTCGTATCTCAAAAAGCGGTTCTATCGGCCTCTAATGGGCCAACTGCGCATCCGCGCCGTCACAGGACTGCTGATCGTGCTGCTTGCCGCCACCGCGGCGGCACAGCGCGGTAGCGCGCCTGCCATGCCACCACTGTCGATGACCTGTCCGATGCACCCGGATATCGTCGAGGCGCGCCCCGGCCGCTGCCCGCTCTGCAAGATGGCGCTGGTGCCCGTGCGGCTAGCCATGGCGTGGATGTGCCCGCTGCACGAGGCGGTGATGCGGGAAGGGTCGGGTACGTGCCCGCTCTGCCGCCGGCAGCTCGTGCAGGTGCGCATAGCGATAACCTGGACGTGCCTGGCGCAGCCGGGCATCGACCGTATGGAGGCGGGCACGTGTCCCGACGGGACGCCGAGGGTCGCGCGCCGCACGCTGCGGCCGCACGGCAATCACAATCCGCAGCACGGGGGCCAGTTCTTCATGGCGCCCGACAACCGGCACCATCTCGAGGGCACGTATCCACGGGCGCGACTCTTCCGGCTCTACGTCTACGACGACTACTCGCGGCCGCTGGCCGCCGCCGATCTGCGCCGCGTCCAGGCCCGCGTCGTCACACGCGAGACCTTCGATCCCGCGACGAAGAAGACGACGGAGCTGGCGGCGTTTCCACTGCGGGCGTCGCGGAACGGCGCGTATCTCGAGGCGCGCGTCGATCCGCTCGCGATGCCCGCGGCATTGACGGCGAAGGTGCGTGTGAAGCCGGATGCGCCGGAGTACCGGTTCGACTTCACCTTTCCCGCCTTCACGAAAGAACCCTCCATCACGAAAGAGCCCGCTTTCGCCGCAGCCGATGTCGATCCGCCGGCGGCGTCGCCAACCGGCGATTCGGCACTGATCGCCCTGCCGATCCCTGGCACGATTCCCGAGAGCACGATTCCCGAGATTACGATTCCTGAGAGTACGATTCCTGAAATAATCGAGCAGCTCAGGACGCGCGACGAGCAGATTCGCGATCTGATCCGCGCCGGCAACTTCAGCGCGGTGTGGGTGCCGGCGTTCCAGGCCAAGGATCTGGCGATCGCGCTCGAGCCGCGGGCCGGCCACCTGGCGCCACGAGCGCGCGAGTCGGCGGAGCCGGCGATTCAGAGAGTTGTCCGATTCGCCTGGCTGCTCGATGCGTTCGGCGACGCCGGCAACCGCCAGCAGCTCGAGACGGCATACGCCGCATTCGCCGCCGCGTTGGCGGAAGTCGTGACGGCGTTCGCGGGGGCTCGGTAGCGCATGGCCAAGGTCTCTCCCGCGCTGACCATCGCGGTCACGATGGCCGTGATCGCGCTGGCGTCCACGCGAAGCGACGCGCACAAACCGATCACGTCACCCTACACGTTCACCGAAGACGTCCTGCCGATCGTGCGTGAGAAGTGCGGCGCCTGCCACACGGCCGGCGGCGTCGCGCCGATGTCGTTGCTCACCCACGCCGGCGCGGTGCCGTGGGGCGAGTCGATACGCGCCGAGCTGATGGCGGGACACATGCCGCCGTGGCCGGTGGACGGCCCGTCCTCGCGGTTCAGGAACGTACGCGGCCTGACGGCCCGCGAGCTCAACGTACTGCTCACGTGGGCGAGCGGCGGAACACCGCCCGGCAACGCCGGCGCGACGGCGGCGGCCTTACCCGCGGAGAGACCCGCGGCGGCCTCACCCGCGGCGGCCTCACCCGCGGCGGCCTTCCTCGGGGACAACCAATGGCCGCTCGGGACACCCGATGCCGTGCTCTCGATGCCGTCCAGCGTCACCTTGCCGGCGACCGCGCAGGACCGCATCGAGGAGCTCAGGCTGCGGACCCCGTTCGACCGCGCTCGCCTGCTCCGCGCGGTCGATCTTCTCCCGGGAACGCCGGCGATCGTCCGTAGCGCGACGGTCTCGGTCAGGGCCACCGCGGGTCCGGCAAACGCGCAAGACACGCTCGCGTTGTGGGTGCCGGGCGATCCTCCGGTCCCGCTCGCTGCCGGCGCGGGCTTTCTGCTGCCGGCCGGCGCCGATCTCATCGTACGCATCCGCTATCTCAAGACGTGGGAGTACGAGCACCAGGAGATGAGCGATCGCAGCCGTGTGGGGCTGTACTTCGCTGACGAACCGGCGGAGACCGTGCGGGCCCTCGGCGTGCGGATGGGAACCACGGTGATCGGCGAGCCCGTCCGCGCGCTGGCCGTGTATCCCGACCCGGCGCTTGCGAACGCGCATGTGCGCGCCGTCGCCACGCGGCCGGATGGCTCACGCGAGGAGCTGATCGCGTTCCGGCCACGCCCCGGCTGGGCGCGCCGCTACTGGTTCGCCGAGCCGGTGGCGCTGCCGCGCGGCACGCGCATCGAGGTCACCGGTACGCCGGATGACGCGCTGCTCCCGCCCGGCGCGCTGCCCCAGCCGCCAGCCGACCTCTCGACGATCCGCCTGACGCTCGACGTGGTGCCTTGGGCCGCCGAGTAGCTGAGGGCTACTTCTTCGTGAACAGTTTGTTGGCGGGAATCTGAATCGGCTCGTCGTCGTTCCTGTTCCGATCGTTGACCGCGGTCCACGTCATGTAGACCGAATGCATCTCGTCCCACACCTGCTCGCCCCAGGGTACCGGGACCTTGGGATCGGGGTTCAGCGGATTGGCCGGCGAGTTGTCGTAGATGGCGAGGTACTCCAGCACCGATCCCTTGGCCACGCGCTCCGGGCGCGACAGGATGTAGTAGTTCTGCCACGCGTCGTCCCAGCGCGGAATGTGCAGCAGCACGGTGCGATGACCGTCGGGACGAATCAGCGAGGCGGTGCCGAGCTGCGCGCGCAGGTGCATGTGCGGCCGAAGGCCGTGGATGCGCGCATCGGCCGGAAACTGGAATGCGCTGATCACCTCGTACTTCTGCACCATTGGCGGGATGATCAGCGAGGTATTCGCCACGATGGTCGTGTTGACCTGCGTGTGGACCGGCGCCGTCGCGAGCTTGAAGCCGACCTTGCTCTGATCGGTCGTCTCCGTCCCGATTGCGTTGTAGTGCATCTGGAACGAGATGCGCGTCCCCTTCGGGAAGAACTTGCCGTAGCCCTCGCGCCACACCATCGCATCGATGCCCGGCGAATAGAGGTGCACGCTCTGCCCGCCGCCGGCGCCGTTCTCGTTCGGTATCTCCGCGATGACCACCGCGTGATGCACGACGAGGCGGTTGCCCGGACGCACTTCGACCGCCTGCACCCACGTGTCCGCCGGAAACACGTAATCCGTGGGGACGGTCATGTACGGGATCGTGCCCGTCGCCGGAATCTTCACCGGCTCGGCCATCGTCAGCACCAGATCGGGCGTGCCGATCTGCCAGCCGTCCGGGAACCGCGGCAGCGCCGGCGTGTCCGCGGGGTTGCCTTCCTTCGCGCCGCCATCGGCCCACGCGGCAATCGTCGCAATGTCCTTCTCGCTCAGCCGCCGCGGATCGCGGAACGTGCCGAAGTCAGGATGCGCGTTCCAGGGCGGCATCCGCCCCGTGACAACCGCCCGCCGGATCGCGCGCGCCCACGGCCGTGCGTCCTTGTAGCTGAGGAGCGAGAACGGCGCGACCTCGCCAGGACGATGGCAGTAGGCGCAGTTGGCGAAGACGATCGGCGCGACGTCGCGCGCAAAAGTGACCTCGCGCGTCAGCGCCTGATTCTGGCCGGCCATGCCCGAGGGAAACACCACGGCCGCGATGAGCGTGAGCCCCCAGGACAGGATCAGGCGTCTCATAGTGCCTCCACGTGATCAGAGAGCAGGCCGGCTGAGCAACGCTTCTCGCGCTTCTCGCGCTTCCGCGGACCCGGGCGCGATCACAATAACCTTTTCGAGAGCTTGCCGCGCCCCCTTCCCGTCACCCTTTCTTTGGAGAACGTGACCCGCTCTAAGGAGGGGAGTGGGCGCGCGGGGATCCGCCTGGGCGGCTTTCAGGTAGAACTGGAGGGCGCGGTCGAGTTTACCCTGGCTCTCCGCGATCTTGCCCAGGGCCATCCAGGCGGTGAGCCGGTCCGGGGCGAGATCCGCCGCCTGCTGGAAATGGCGCTCGGCGGCCGCGCCGTCCCCGGCCTTGGCCTCGATTTCCGCCAGCCGCATCAGAATCGTTACGCTCCGCGTCCCGGCATCCACCGCCTGGTTGAGCAGGCGGCGGACCTCTGCCGGACCGCGCGCTTTCTGGGCCAGGTCGGCCAGACTCAGCCAGGTTGCGGCGGAGCGCGGGTTCAGCTTCAAGGCGAGCTCGTATTCTTTGCTCGCCTCTTCCTGGCGGTTCAGGCGAACATAGGCCTCGGCCAGGTTGCGGTGGGACTCATCGCGCCGCGGATTCTCCTGGGCAGCCCGGCGATAGGTGGCGATGGCAGCGTCGCCGTCGCCGCTCGCGAGCTGCGCCGCGGCCAGAGCGGTCAGAAAATGGACGCCCCCCGGGTTGCGGCGTACCAGCTTCGTCAGCCTGGCCACCGCCTCCCGCGGGTTCCCTCGCTGCGTCAGCTCCTGGGCTGCCGCGACCTCGGCGAGCAGCGGGACGCCGTCCTTGGGATCGAGCGTTCCCTTGCCGCTCGACCCGGAGCTGGAGAGATAGCCGAGGCTCTCCAGGGAACTCGCTAGCTCGGGATCGGAGGCGTCGGCGGTGTCTGCCGGGTGGACCTGGAAGGAGCGATGCGCCGCGGCGAGCGCAGCCTTGAGCCGGCGAGCCGGTTCCCGCTGATCGCCGATGAGGTTCCGCGTCTCCCCTGGATCGGCCGTCAGGTCGTACAGCTCCGGCCGCGGGGCCACGATCAGCTTGAAACGGCCGTCGAACATCCCCTCCAGCGGGCTCCAGCCATAGGCGGTGAGCGGATACCGGGAAGCGAGGTATGCGGGGCTCGCGGCGCCGCTGGGTACCCCCGGAATTCCCGGCAATCCCGGCAGCGGCTGGCCGAACGAGGCGGCTTCCCGGCCCGGCCCCGACAGGCGCAGCAGGGTCGCGGCCAGCCGGCGGGGCGAGACCGCCTCCGCGACGGCCTTGCCCCCTGGCACTCCAGGACCCGCGAGGATCAGCGGCACGTGCAAGGTGCTGTGGTAGAGGAAGACGCCGTGGTTGCGCTCCCCGTGCTCGCCGAGGGATTCGCCATGATCTGCCACGGCGGCGATCAGCCAGCGCTCGGCACCGCCGGGGAGCGCGGCCAGCAGCCGTCCGATCTCCTGGTCCATGAAGGCGACCTCGCCGGCATAGCGTTGGGCGGCGCCGGTTTTGGGATCCACGCCGGGCGGGCTGTACGGGTCGTGCGGGTCGAAATAGTGGACCCAGAGGAAAAGGGGTTTGCCGCCGGGCGGTTTGCCCCCGGGTTGTCGTTTGAGCCACTCCACGGCGGCGTCGGTCATTTGACGGGCATTACGCTCGTTGACCGGCTCGCCCGGAACCTTGTCGTCGTAGTGCTGGAACCCGCGGTCGAGCCCGAACCGCCGGTCGAGGACCAGAGTGGCCACGAGCCCCGCGGTCCGGTAGCCACGGGAAGCGAAAGCCTCGGCCAGGGTGGGCACGCCACGGGGGAGCACGTCCGTGCCATTGACCTGCACCCCGTGCTCCGGCGGGACGAGACCGGTAAAGAGTGAGGAGTGGGCCGGCAGGGTCAACGGCGTCGAGGTGATCGCCTGCGTCCAGCGCACGCCCCGGGCCGCCAGTCCGTCCAGAACCGGCGTGCGCGTCCCGAGCGCATCGGCGCGGGTGGTGTCCAGAGTAAGGAGGAGCACGTTCGGCGGGGCGGCCGGAAGCCGTTTCGTCCCGGGAGGTGTCCCGGCAGGCCGCCAACCCAGAGTGACCGTGCCCAGCGCCAGCACGAGCGTGAGAAACGAGAGCGCGGCGGGTTTCGAGAGTCTCGTCATGGCCTAGACCAGGCAACTGTCCTTGAATTTTTCAAACAGCCAATCGTCGTCCCGCACCCGCCGCGCCGCGAAGTCCGCGCGCTTCTGCCAGACGTCGCTCTCCACGGCGTGCGCCAGGGCCGCGCCGAAGCGGACGTTGTTTCTCAGCGCTGAGGACACCCGGGCCAAGCGCTGGGGGCTGAAGTGAAGCAGGGCCACCCGCAACAGGTTGTGCGTGAGCCAATGCCATTGGATACCGTAAGGGCGAGCCTTCCGGAAGTAGTGCAGCACGGTGACCTCGGGCACCACCCACACCTCGTACCCCAGCAGCCAGTAGCGCACGCAGAGCTCCATGTCTTCCGAGCCCCACTGCGCCATCCCTTCATCGAAAGCCCCGGCAAGCTTCAGGGCTTCGTGGCGCATGGCCATGAAGCCGCCTCCCAGCGTCGGCACGGAATGGGGCTCGTCGCTTTGCCAGCGCAACCATTCCAACCGCAGGTTCGTTTCCGCGATCCGTTGCCCGTACGTCGCCCGGAGCTCGAGCTTTCCCATGACACCAATGCCAGGGCCGACCACCCCCACGTGCGGCAGGTTGAGCGTGCGGACTATGGGTTCCCACCAGCGCTCGGGCACATCGATGTGGGCGTCCGAGAAGACCACGAACTCGCCGCGCGCCTCGGCCAACCCGCGATTGCGCGCGGCGGCCACCCCTAAAGGTTCGGTCGAGCGGATGAGATGAACGTTCTCCCACGTCTCCTCCTCCAGGAAGTCGGCGCAACCGTCCGTGGAGCCGTTGTCGACGACGATGACCTCACTGTTCGCCGGCAACGTCGCCACGAACTGCTCGACGGTGCGCCGCAGCAGCACGGACTCGTTCGTGGCCGGCAGGATGACGCTGATCCGCATCGGCGTATCGCCTATTGGGTGATCGCCCATCGGGTGATCGCCCATCGGGTGATCGCCCGCCGAGTGATCCCCTATTGAATAGGCGCCCCGGAACAGCCGTGCCACCTGCTCGGCCGGCAGCGGCGGCGGCGGCGGAATGACCAGAAGGGGAGGGGGAAATGGGATCTCGTCCTCCGCCGAGGCCACGGAAGCCTTGGGTTCTCCCGATCCCGCCGCCAGGCGCGCGAAGACGCTCTGGACGGCCGGGTCCTCGGCCATTCGCTGCAAGGCTTCTTCGTAGGATTCCAGGCCGCCGACGAGCGGCACCACGTCGACGGTCATGTCATCCAGGCCGGTCTTGGGATAGGGCAGGATGGTGCAGAAGGGCTCACCCGCTTCAAACCGGACGGTTTGCCCGGGGCGAGTGAATTTCCAATCGATCACGAGAGTGCCCGGGACGGCGGAGGTATCGAGGATCGATTCCAACGGCATCAGGCCGTCTCTGAGGGTATTGACCGGGCCGCGCACCCAGAGACCATATTCACTTTCGGTCTTGCATTGGTATCCCGGATAGAACGTGATCTTCCCTTCGCCTCTCTGGCTCTGCACGAAACCCGCTTGCCCGGGTGTGTCTTCCGCGAGACGGATCTCGACGTCCTCCGCGCCGGGACCACCATGCCAGATGGCTTCGAAGGCGCACGGACAGAGGAAATCCCAGCCTTTCCCCTCGGATGAAAGTTGCAGGGTGGCCGCAGGGTCGAATAGAGGATAAGCGGTGATTTTCATGTCGGGTCCTCGGCTCTCGGCTTGCTGTTCTTGCCCTGCCCTGGCCCTCCCCCCCGGAACGGAGGAAGGGCCAGGTAAGGAGATTATCCGTACATTGTTGTGGTACCACCCGAGGGCGTGGTGGTACCGGGCGTGGTCGTGCAGGCTTCAGAGTCGGCGCTCGCCGTCACCTGGTGGCGCTTGTCGCCGTCGGCCTTGAGCATCCATTTGATCTCGTTGGTACCGGAGAACACTACTGAAAATACGTTGAGGTGCTCGCCCGGCAGGAACACGGTCGGCTGGCCGAGATCCTCCTGGCCCGGAACGAACATGTTCTTGGGCCCGGTCTCCAATGTGATGTTGGCGCCGCTGTTGTTGAGGTAACCGAAATGGGCCGTGTAGGTGCCGTCACCGTTGTCGTCCACGCACTCCAGCAGCGGGATCAACGTATGTCCCCCTTGGGCCTGCGCCACCCGCGCGATCATCGGCATCAGGGTCAGAGAAAGGCCCAGGGCGGCGAAGGAGGTGAGGGCCTCCCGGCGTGAGTACGTGGCCGTGGGAGGTGGCATGGGCGCGGCGCCGGATTGCAGCAGGCCGGCTGTCTGTAGCTCGTCCAATGCGATCCTCAGCAACTGCTCCGCCTTGCTCAGCGGCACGTTGAGATTCTGCCGCAGAATCTCCGCCAACTGGCGCGGCGTCGTCTGCCCGTCGCAGTGTTGATAGACCAGCGCCGAGGTGGCGTTGAGGACGTAGGACTGCTCCTGGTCGAACACGCCCAGGCCATCGCCCGCCGCTGTGGTGGAGGCCGTGGGATTTTTTTGCGGATTTGTCATTTATCAGCTCCTTGGGTTGGTTTTCAACGTAGACGTCCTGCGGAGACCTTGTTGCCGGGGCACCTCCTTCTCGCCTTCGCCCCACCGTTCGGCCAGGGCCGCGATCTGCCGCCATCTCTCCTCCGGCGCGGGTCAAGCCGGTTTTAGCCTTTCGGCCAGGATAGCGGCAGGGAAAGGGGCTGTCTATCCTCTCTAGAGAGGATAGACAGCACCCCTTTCCACCCACTATCCTAGGGGGTTCGGCATGAAGATCAGCGCCTTTCCGCTCTATAGCTTCGGCCTGGCCTTCGGCCTTGCGCTGGCATTTCCGCCCTGAAAAGCTGAACGAGCGTAGCCCGGCTAACAGCCGAGGCTGACCCTGATGGCATTCGTGGCGTTGATCAGCGCCTGCCCTTGTGCGGTAGTGAGGGTGCCGTTGCTGATGTAGGCGCTGACCTGGTTGATGAAGGCGTCGAGTTGGTTGCAGGCCGCGGTGGTCTGTCCGCCATCCAGCTTGGCGATGACCTGCTCGAGCTTGGTGATCAACGGATTGGCCTTGTTCGACGCCAGCGCGCCTTCCGCGACCAGCGCGTTGATCTGAGCGATGAGCGCCGCGATCTGGTCTTGGGGCGTGGACGCCGCTTCGAAAGCGCCGATGTCGCAGGCGGAGCCTTGAGGGCGCGTCACCCCACGCTGGTCCGTCGCCGGGCAATTGACGCTGCCTCCCGCGTCGAGCGCCGGGCTGCCGGCGAGCAGAGCGTGCGTGTCCGTCGGACCGCCGTTGTCCGCCAACGGGCCGAGAAGCGGTGCGATCCCGGGCAGGTCGCCCGGACCGGTGAGGCCGCAGGAGTTGTCGCTGTCCAGGCTGTGGTCGCTGACAAAGGAGCTTACGTTTTGGCAGTCTCCTCCCAGATTGCCAGCAATGATCGTGTTCGTTATCGTCGAACCATTCGTGCCCAAAGCGTAAAGACCTCCACCCCGAGGGGCCTGGTTCGCGATGACTGTGACGTTGACCAGATGGGCCTGCACCTGTAACAGCACCGCGCCACCACCGCCGGCTCCAGCCGAGACCGTGTTGCCGGTCAACGTGCTGTTGGTGATCGTGACCTGATTGAACGCCGCGCCGATGCCCCCTCCACCCAAGCCGAAACTCTGCCCGTTCGCGAGGTTGCCTGCGATCGTGCACTGATCGATGGTCAGGCTGCCTTCCCGCCAAAATACCGCTCCGCCCGAGTCGGCCTGGTTGCCGGCGAGGTGGCAGCGCCGGAGCGTGAGGCTCGCGCCGCGGCCGTACAAGGCGCCGCCGTTAAGAGTTGCGAAGACGGGATCCTGGGTGGCGGCGAGGCCATTGATCAGTGACAGGTCGGTGAGCTCGACCGACTGCGGTCCGCCGGGGTTGTTGAACAGGAAGATGCGGCTGGCACCGTTGCCGTCGAGGACCGTCGTCCGGGCGCCGTCGCCGACGATCGTCAGGCTTTTGTCGGTGACGATGATGTCGCCCAGAGTCAGGACGTATTGCCCGGCCGGGACGTGGAGGGTGTCGCCGGAGCTCGCGAGCGCCACCGCATCGCGCAGCGAGCAGGTGACGCTGCAGTCCCCGAGCGACTGATCGGCGGTGGTGTTGATGACCGGAACCGCAGCCGCGGGGGTTGCCGCCAGCCCGAGGGCCGTCACGGTCAGCGCGGCGGTCAGAAGGCTACGCGGCCCAAGCTTGCATGCATTTCCGAGAAGCTCGTTCAATCGTTGCATTTGCCAACCTTTCAAGTTCGGATCGAGTTAATGGACTTGCGCGGACACGCCGGCGGCCATGGCGCCCGGCGAATCGATTTCCTATGGAGAATCCAGACTAGCCGCCCCTTCCATGCCTGTCTATCCTCTCTAGGGAGGATATTTTGGAACCCGGCATCCTCTCTAGGGAGGATGCCGGAGCCGTTTCGCCGCCACCGTCTCCTCCTTAATGTAGAGACGCCCTCACGGGTACCCCGTGGGGCGTCTCCTGGAGGGACATGGAGGGTCCGTCTGAAAAAACTTAGATCGAAGAGAAGGCGCTCCGCGGAAGATCTTCTTGACGGCGAAATTCTTCTTGATGGGGAAATCGTGCCCGCCTCGGAGACGCCCCACGGGGTACCCGTGAGGGCGTCTCTACATTAAGGGCGGCGATGAGCACACTGTCCGTCCCGTTGGCCCCGATCAAGACCACGGTGGCGGTAAAGTTAGATCAGCCGCCGCCGGAGGCAGGGCGCACCGGCCGCGCCGGCGCGCCCGCCGGCCTACCTGATCAGAAAGTCTGGCACGTCACATTGTTGTTCGCGGCGGCGTCGCGAGTGAGCTGGATGCAGACCTCGGCCTGCTCCGGGGTGACGGGGATGGTGTTGAAAATATTCGCCTCGAAATTGACGTACCCGCACCTAACCGGGTCGGAGCCGGCGTACTCAAGGAAAAACGGTGGGAAAGGGAACGCGTTTGGGCTGGGTGAGACCACAACGATACCTAAGAAGTCGACACAGGCTTGAGCGTTTGCCAGGGTAGCGTTGAACTCGGGAATACTCGTGCAGGGGCAGGTCAACTCGCAGGGAACGTCGCGGCCGGTGATGTTCTGGAACTTGGTCCGCACCTTGCTGCAGGCCGTCGCCGAGGCGTGCGGCTCGGTGCCGGGATTGCTGTCGTTTGCGAGCTCGCAGTCCATCGCCTCGCAGTAGGCGTTGCAGAGGCCGAAGGCGGCGCCGGTCTCGTCGTCACAGACTGTCTCCCGGCTCGGCGGCAGCATGTCCGGGGTCTGCGCCAGGATGGCGCCGGTGCCGGTACAGACGAGCAGCAGGGCGAAGGCGAGGGTGAGATGGGCTTTCATCATCGTTCTCCTTTTCTCAGTTTCCAGGAACCCCCGCAGGGTTGGCAGGAAGCCACCGGGGAGCCGCCTGGATCTACTTCGTTTTGGTTTACATTCCCAGGTTAGTGCCTGCGATGCGGCGTGTCTATCCTCTCTAGGGAGGATATGTTGGAGCCCGGCATCCTCCCTAGAGAGGATGCCCAAGGCGGATCGAAGCTGATAGCATTCAGGGTGAATACCGGAAAATCGCTCGCAGAGCCTGGACGTGGCAGGGTGGTGTGCGGGCCTTTTTGACCAGAGCATTGACTTCCTGACCGGAGACTCGACATGAAAAGATATTCGACGCAGAGATCGAAGATTTTGATCACAGCTTTTACCCTGATCCTCGGCTTCGGCTTGGGTGACGCTGGCAAGGCGGACCCGGGGCCGCAAACCTCTCAGAGCGCGCCGGTCCTGGGCGGCAGGACGGACCTCGCACTCAACCTGCTCTCGCCTGCCGCCGCGGTCAAAGTGGGGCTCTACTTCGAGATCGGCTTCGCCGTGGAAAACCTCGAGGAAGCGATGGCCCAGTTCACCAGCGGTTTCGGTGTCGAGTGGCAACAGCCGGCCTTTGACGCCGTTCTGAACATGCGCCTGGCGAACGGACAGGTGGTGCCGTTGAGGTTCCAGGGCACCTCTTCGGTGCAGGGGCCGCCTTACTTCGAAATGGTGCACGTCACCGGGCCGGGCGACCATCCCTGGAAAGCGAACGCGCACAAGTCGCCGGTGCACATCGGCTACGCGGTCGACAATCTGGCCGCCGACTCGGACGCCCTCGTGGCGGCGGGCTTCCCGCGGATCGCGACGGTCGACGTGCCAGGCCAGTCCGCGGCCATATTCGCCTACCACCAGGGCCCCGGGGACATCCTCTTCGAGCTGGTGGACAAGGCATTCCTGCCACCCGGTGTGTGTGACACTCCCGGGTCGCCTTTCTGTCCCCCGGCTCCATAAGGCCGGGCCCGGAATTGCCGGGCCCGAAATTGCCCGACATCCCTACCCGTGCGCCTTCACCGTCTCCTCTTAATGTAGAGACGCCCTCACGGGTACCCCGTGGGGCGTCTCCTGGAGGGACATGGAGGGTCCGTCTGAAAAACCCTTTAGATCGAAGAGAAGGCGCCCCGCGGAAGATATTCTAGACGGCGAGATTCTTCTTGATGGGGAAATCGGGCCCGCCTCGGAGACGCCCCACGGGGTACCCGTGAGGGCGTCTCTACATTATTGGGGAGAGACATTGAGGGGGCCGGTGCGGAGACGGGGATCGTCAGCCCGCGTTCGGCCGGGAGATCGTCCCCTCATACGTCCCCGTGGCGGTACCTTCACACCGGTCGATCTCCGTGGTGATCGTCCCGCTCCCCGTGGCGCCGGCGAACGCGCCGGTGCCGCCGGTCACGGTGTAAGTCCCCGTGGAAGTGACCACACACGAGCCGCCCGCACTTTCAGAGTGCCCACTGACGGCCAAGAACACACTGTCCGTCCCGTTGGCCCCGACGAAGACCGCGGTGGTGCCAAAGTTCCCCTGATGATCCTGGATGCGCGTCATCGGCCCCGTAAAGTTCCCCAGATGCGTCGCGTTCCCCGAAGCGCTGCCGCTCAACTGGGTCAGCCCGCCAGGCAGGTGCGTCACGCTCGCGATCACTGCCGTGCCTTCGGCGGTGAACGGTACTTGATCGTCGGCGGCGGCGGGCGCCACCAGACCGCACAGGGTGAGGACGATCACCACCAGACTGCTCCCGATTCGGCGGGAGGCCGTGTTCCATAAGCGTCTCATACTGACTCCTTTCCGGGTATGGCCCGCCTGTCTGGCGAGCTCCTTTTACTGATAGGTCACCACGAGCTGCGGCCGGTTGGCCG
>Ga0126305_10000455_pt1 | contig 17711 bp, 13 predicted proteins | sample Plot26_FD_92536 | JGI IMG/M metagenome (GOLD analysis project Ga0126305, IMG submission 92536) | Serpentine soil microbial communities from UC McLaughlin Reserve, CA, USA - Plot26 | ecosystem: Environmental > Terrestrial > Soil > Grasslands | place: USA: UC McLaughlin Reserve, Lake County... | reverse complement strand
TTTCCATCGGGAAGAACGATTATTGGAGAAAACAATATTATACAGCCTCGGGAACTTCATTATGAGTGTTCTTTTTCAAATTGAGCAGGTCACCGGAATATAACGGCAGTTTTAAATGGATCATAATATTTTTATCATCTTGTGAAATTGATAACTGGTGAAGATCTGCATACTGATTTTTTAGTTGCTTTTGCATGTTGATGAATTTTTCGTTTGGTAGTACACCTTCATTGCCAGCCCTGCTGAACACCATTTGATAATGCAATAAATTTTTATTTACCTGGATGGTTAAGCTGAGCAAAGGTTGTTTCTGTCTGGTTTCAAGAAAATACTCAAAACTACCTTCTACGAAGGATAACAATATGCAAGGAACAATAAATGTATTATTTGTATTTGCCGGGAATTCAGTTTTGAGCACCAGGTTGTCATCAAAACTTTTTTCTTCAAGATTTATATAACCACGAATGATCTCCAGTTCTTTTTCAAGTTCCACCCAGTTCTTATCATTTTCATACAATATATAACTCAATAAATCCGAAAGTTGCAGGATCAAAGCCGGTGATTGAGTTGAAGAATTATTGATATGCTTTTCTACTGTATGTAATGAATGAAAAAGAAATCGTGGATGGATGGATGTTTTTAAGAGTTGTAGTTCAGTTGCCAGTTTCTGTTTAGCTAATTTTTCATTTTCTCTCTGCTGCTGAAACCATTTTTTGGAAAATTTAATACCAGCAGCAATTCCAAACAGCATAAAGGGTACAAATAACCCGTCTACTATTGCATGGTATTTATTTGCTTTAAAATCGATTTGACCATATGGTTTGGCTGTTGCATTATGAAGGTATAAAACACCTGCATAGTAGATTGCTATAAAACTTACAATAAATAATAAAAGAAAGGAGGATACAAATGCTGTGTATCGTTGTTTGAATAAAAATCCAGGCAACAAAACTTCAATAAAAAAATAAGTTGAGAGCAAATAAATTGGAAGAAAATACAAAAAATGCGAAGCACTTTCCAGGAACGTCCTGGATGTTCTTGCTTCTCCAGGCCCCCCTATCATCAGGTTTTGAATAATAAAATGAAGAGAGAACAATATCCAAAAAACAAGGTGCCTGCCAATCCGGTACTTTGGTTCATTTGAAAATATAAATTCATGAGTGTTCATGAAACCTTTTCTTTTAAATGAAAGTCATGTTTCGCAGTAATAAAGTATTATAATTTAAATAAAGCACCAACAAATACAATATAGTCTGCAAAACCACCCTGGGTTAATGTATATGTATTGGTATATTTCGTCTTAAAAAGATCCGGTAAGGTCTGCTTTGTTTCCCTGCCGACAATAATAGGAACATACGTATAAAAGGATATTGTTTTCATTTTATAAACTATGCCTGGCTCTATAGAAAAATTATGACCCGCACGTCGTACTCCTTCGCTGCCACCCAAAAGATCATTCACCGGTGTGCCCTCATCTCTTATGCCAATAGAAAACGACCAGCTCTTTAAACTATAATCAATACCGGCCCTGATCGAGTACTGGTCGGCCACACTAAGTACAATGTTATTGGCTAAGCTATCGATCCGTTGCGGTACTCTTCCATTTGTAATTGCCGTTCCATTTTGTTCCCTTGGGTTCGCCATGTAATAAAAATTACCATATAAGGTAATCGTTCTTGCAGCATTTAAATTATAAAATGTATTTAGTTCTGTAATGATGCCGGTACCGCCATCACCCAGTTGAATAGAAGGATTTACAGCAGCAAGAACTTTTGTTGAATCGTTCCGGTAAAAATAATCCTGGTAATTGTAGGCTCCTGTTGGAAACTTTAACCCTAAGCCCAGTTGTATATTTCCTCTTTGCTTAGCTCCTGGTTTTAAAAGCCATTTATAACCGGTAAACCTGGCATCTCCAATCCCAAAACTATTTGTTGTATGTCTTGTTGTATTAGGGCCACCATGCTCCAGCGATGCAGTACGACTATTTGAGGCAATTGGGATACTCAGGCTCAGTGACCATCCATTTTGTAACAACCTGGTTAGTGAAATATCGGTTGTGAACGATTTCACCACAGCTTCATTCGCCTTGGCGGTTTGTTGGTTAACTTTTCCTTTAAAATCACGGTGCGCTTTAAAATACCTGTTATTAATATTCAATTGCCACTCGGAAGTTGAAAAGGATTTATCTGCAAGATTGTATTGTCCAAAACCTGAAATATTTCGAACGACGATACACCCCTGTGACCTTGCAGCCCCCACTAATACCATAGCTGCGATCATTAAAAGAAAAATCTTTTTCATAAATCAGTAGTTTGGAGTTAAAAAAATTCTTGAAGTTTTATTCGGTCTGCTATTGAAGTTAACCACTAATAACAGCATCTACATCATTTTTAGACAGAATAAAAGCATTTGTGGACGAATGACACTCGTCGCCATTGCTGCTTATTTTATTCCTGTCAATGGATAATGTATCCGGCAATACCCAATCAATCGAAATAAAAAATTGTTGCTGCTTTCCAAAGCTAATTTGCCCATTCATAAATTTTTAACCAAAAAAATTGCGTTATGAAAAAGATTTCCTTTCTCAGTGCTTTGTTATTGGTCATGCTGTTCTCCTGTCAAAAGAATGGTGAGAAACAGGCATTACAGGAAGCGTTACCATCAGCAGTGAATAAAAACAATGATCACGGCCATTTACAACAGGCAAAAACATTTTCTGGCGACGTAGTTATTCGCTGGCTCAATATGCAACTTGATATGTTACGGGTTCCATTAGCAGCAGGCGCAGGCTCACAGGGTGCCAACAGGGCAATGGCCTATTGTGGTATTGCAGCTTACGAATCGGTGGTTCCCGGTATGCCGGCCTACCAGACTCTCACTGGACAATTGAATGACTTTCCTGCAATGCCAGCTACTGAGCCGGGCAAAGCTTATCATTGGGCTGCAAGTGCAAATGCTGCAATTGCTGAAATGAACAGAAAGCTTTTTCCGACTGCATCAGCTGCCAACAAAACTCAGATTGATAACCTTGAAAATACGTTGCAGGCTAACTATGCAGCGGAAACAGATGATGCAACATTGCAAAGATCAATTGCGTTTGGAAAAGAAGTAGCTATACGGGTGTTTGCATGGGCCGATGCAGATGGTTCAGCTAACGTTAATGCACCTTATGTGCCGCAACCGCAATTTGTTGGTCCCGCTTTTTGGGTACAATCTCTTAGTTCAACAAATAGTTTGGTCACTACACCTCCCAACAATCCACAAGCCACCAATCCGTACGCATACCAACTCAGGTTGATAGTACCCGGTGTATCAAATGGAACAACGCTTGAACCTCCGCCTGCCTATTCAACCGTTCCTGGTTCTCCGTTTTTTGAAATGGTAAAAGATGTATATGATAAGTCGCAGGCGCTCACACCAGCGCAAACTGCAATGGCTCTTTATCATCGCGATGCTCCAGGTTATCCCGGGGGTGGTCATTTTGTAGCCATACTTTCGCAGGTATTAGCCAAAGCCGGATCAATGCTGGATGTTGCAGTACTTGCTTATGCTAAAACAGGAATCGCTTCGTTTGATGCGGTTGCAATTTGTTTTGTAAATAAATATAATTACAACCAGGTGCGGCCTATCAATTATATCCGTAACGTATTGGGGCACCAAAGCTGGAATGCATTGTTTAACACACCCGGACATCCTGAATTTCCATCAGCACATGCCGCTAATAGTGCTGCAATAGCCACAATGCTTACAGATGTTCTTGGAAATAATTTTCAATTCACACTCCATTCATATGACTATTTAGGATTGCCTGCACGCAGCTATAATTCATTTAATGAAATGGCAAAAGAAATGGCTGATAGCCGTGTATTTGCCGGTATACACTACCAGGCATCATGTGATAAAGGAACATGGTTAGGAAATAAAATTGGTCAGAATATTTTAAGTAAGGTGAAATTTTTGAAAGAGTGAATCTTCAATCAATTGCCTCGCTACAAAACAACAATTTTATTAACACCAAAACCACATTTATGTCCCGGAAATTATTTGGTTACACCAATCTATTGATGTTCCTATTGGCAGGATCGCTATTCATCACAGCGTGTAAGAAGGAAAAAAGCCCGGCTACTATTGAAGACGAAAAAGCGGCGACACGCTTTGAAAACAACGGTAATGGTTGGGGTAACGCAAGCCCTGAAATGGTTTTGCGTTGGAACCAGGCCGCAGTATATGTTGTTTTACAAACACAACAGGCAGTACCCAATCCTCCTATTCCACCCTTTATTGAAAGCCGTTACTATGCGATGGTAAATATTGCAATGCATGATGCGTTGAACAATATTGTTCCCAAATACAAAACCTATGCCTTGCAAAACGCAAGAGATAAAGAAGCAAATCCTGATGTCGCTGTTGCAAAAGCAGCACACGATGTCATCGCTTTTTTCTTTGGTCAATTAAATCCGCCGGCCTTCGTTACTCCGCAACCGGTACAGGACTACATCAACAATCTTCTTGCTCAATCCCTAAATGCCATTGAAAGCGGCGAATCGAAAACAAAAGGAATTTTATTAGGCACGGAAGCTGCACAAGCTGTCATTCAAAAAAGAAACAATGATGGCATTGCTAATGCAATGTTCCCTGTAACTGAAGGAACGCAACCAGGTCAATACCGTTTTTATTTTCCATTTACTGTTCCTCCGTTTCCAATTCCTTCACCACCGTTTAGTGGCTTTTATGATTCACCAGGATGGGGGGATATGACAACTTTTGCTTTAAATAACAGCACCCAGTTTTCTGTTCCTGCTCCGTATGCCACCAACAGTGCAGAATATACAACAGATTATAACGAAGTGAAAAGACTGGGCTGTGCTACCTGTACAGGGATAAATGGAAGAACGGTTGAACAGGAAAATATTGCGAAGTTCTGGGTTGAAAGTTCAGCGTTCGGCTGGAATAAAATAGCAAGATCCATCATTGCACAAAAAAATTTGGATGCATGGCAGGTAGCAAGAATGTTGGCACTGTTACAAATGACCGAAGCCGATGCCTATATAGCCAGTTTAAAAGCAAAGATGACCCACTACTTCTGGAGACCTGTTTCTGCAATTCATCTTGGCAATACTGATGGCAACCCAAATACGGTGGGCGATGATAATTGGGAAGTACTTGTTTTTCCTACTCCTCCGGTTGCCGATCATCCATCTGCACATGCCACCGCAGGCGGCGCCGCTGCAGAATTAATCAAACGATTTTTTGATAAGGATGATTTCAGTTTTTCATTACAAAGTACATCGCTTCCTAATCATACGAGAAGCTTTACCAGCTTGTCACAAGCAGCAAGAGAAAATTCTTTATCGAGAATTTATGTCGGCTATCATTTTCGTAAAGCATGCGATGATGGCGAATCACTGGGAAGAAGTATCGGCGGATGGGTTGCAGCCAATGCACTGAAGGAAAACTAAGTAATGAGTGCAATCATTAAACATACGGCATCAACGTTAATTGTGAAACTTGAATGAATAGCTGTTATCTATTGTTTTCTATTGCTCTTTATCTTTTTTACATGTAGTAAAAAAGATAAAGAGCAAATTGAAACGCTTCCGGCATCACCGGTAAAGGAGTTATTAAGTTTAATATAAAAGATACCGGTATGGCAATCGGGCAAATATTAACACAACACTTATGTATTCTTTTTCGGCTGACACCAGTAGTTTATTTACAGTAGGGGCACACGCTTTTAATGGCATTATTATTTACCGGGAGCAAAAACTTATACCCGCCGGAAGCAGTGTTAATTGGGAGATATACCATTGATCCTTTTAAAGATAAGTACATGAATTATCACGTAAGAGTTTTCAGTTTCTTTTTTATATCCGCAGTAATGATTCATCTCTCCTGCAAAAAAGAAACATCATGTGAAGGTTGTGTTACTAAAAATAATAAACCACCTATCGCAGTTGCGGGGCCTGACCGGATAATCACTTTACCAACCGATAGCGTTCTGCTGGACGGCAGCAGTTCCAACGACCCGGATGGGAGCATAAGCAGTTATCTATGGAAAAAAATATCAGGCCCTTCTTCTTTTACTATTTTTAAACCATCTGATTCCATAACACAAGTTAGAACGCTTGCTGCAGGTGTTTACCAATTCGAATTGAAAGTAACAGATGATGGTGGATTATCTGCAAGAGATACGATGGGTGTCATTGTTGATGCTGTTATCACAACAAACCATCCGCCGATTGCACGTGCCGGACCAGATCAAACGATTACTTTACCCACAAATACAGTTAATCTCGATGGTAGTGCGTCTTCTGATCCGGAAAATAATATTTCAAGTTATGGATGGAGAAAAATTTCAGGACCCTCTCCTTTTACTATTGTCAATTCAAATGCCGTACAAACACAAGTAACAAATCTCATACAGGGAATTTATCAGTTTGAATTAGGAGTATTTGATGCACCAGGGTTGTTCTCAAAAGATACAATGGAAATAATTGTTAGCGCTGCTGTATCAAACCTTCGCCCGGTTGCAATTGCCGGAAGTGATACTATAATTCAAACCAACCAGACCTCCTGTACTCCTGTTCCAATGACAATCACTTTAAATGGCAGCAAGTCTTATGATGCAGATGGGAGTATCACAAGTTATTTCTGGAGTGGATCAAATGGTATTGCAAATGCAAATTCAGCTATTACAACGGTCACCGGAACTTTCTATGGAACCATTGCTGTTATTTTAAAAGTAACGGATAATAATGGAGCTGTGGGATATGACACAGTTCGCATTTCAATAGTACCAGCTAACAGACCATTGATACCTGCACAAATTATTCCGATAGGTACACTTTCTCAAGCAAGATCTGGTGTTGTTATCGGTGCAGCAGGAAATAAAATTTTATTTGCAGGAGGTACTATGGCAGGAGGCTGTGCCTCATCACAAGTAGACATATATGACATCATTACTAATTTATGGACAACTGCTCAATTGTCCCAGGCACGCTTCGGCATGGGTACCTCAGTGCTTGGAAATAAAATATTTTTTGGTGGTGGTTTTAGACCACAACTTTTTCCAAACACCACAACATGTTATATCGGCAACAGTTGGTACCCCGAAACAAGGAGTTCGGCAGTTGATATTTATGATGCATCAACCAATACCTGGAGTACTGCGCAATTAAATGCCCCAAGAACCCCACAAGGAGCTTCTGTAGGAAACAAGGTTCTGTTTGCTGGTGGTGATGAATGGTCTAGTTCTGCATTTCCATCAAATTTGATTGATAGTTATGATGGCAGTACAAACTCCTGGACCCATGGTTCTTTAAGTGAAAGCAAAGGATTACCTCAAATAGCAACATCAACCAATAAACTGTTTCTGGCGGGCGGAGCTACAATACTGGATGGCGATTATTTCGGTGGAATAACAAAACGAATAGATATTTACGATGCTGTAACGGGACAGTGGTCGCAAGATTTTTTAAGCATAGAAAGAGCATCAATGGGTTCCATTGGTGCAAACAATAAAATATATTGGGCAGGCGGAGTTGTTGCCAATCCTGATCCAAACATAATTTATGAGGCAACAAGCCTTGTCGAAATACGGGACCTGGTAACTAATACTACTACTTTTGATTGCTTATCGGAATCAAGGAATCAGCTTACTGCTATAAGAAAAGATAACAAGATTATTTTCTTTGGTAAAAACGATGTGACAACATTTGACATTTATGATCTCACTACAAATTCCTGGTCAATAGGTGTGCTGCCGCAACGCTTTTACTCTGCATCTGTTATCTCGCATAACAACATAATATATATGGTAGGATCGCATACAGGTCATACTTTATCTGACCAGGTATGGAAACTGGAGTTTTAATTAAAAAAATGATATTTCAGGGGGTGCTTTTTTTGCGAATGATTGTTCGCACAATTGGACATCCACCTTACATGTTTGCGTATATGTTGGGTGTTATCGGTTCTGTTTTTGGAACGCTCACGCACTATGGTCATGGCCCCGCGCCGGTGCTGTTTTGAAGTGGTTATATTATCCTAAAAGTGGTTGAAAGCAGGTGCCGTCTTAAGCATTTACTTTATATTGAACTGGATGGTAGGTAGTGCGAGGCGCCTGGATAAAGCTCCTGGGATTGTATTAGTTGGTGCAGGAGAACATGCCTGTTTATAAGCTACAATATTGCTCGTTAGAATTTCTACCCCCATCTGACTTGTCATTTCGAAGGAGCTACTGTATGATTTTCGCTTACCCCAAAGCCCTTCGCGACTGAGAAATTTCTTCCCGATAAAAGATCATCCTTCGTGGAGTGAGATCTTTCCTCGGCGGATGGTTTCACACACACAATTTTAATCACAGTGCCTCGTCAAGATGACAAGTCATGTTGTGGTTGTTCTCTGTAGTCCGGTTATTAAAACTACAACCCCTTTCCACCTGTCATTTCGAAGGAGCAGGCGTAAGTTTTTGGTTTAGGCAAAACTTGAGCGACTGAGAAATCTCATACCAATTGAAGATTGCCCTTTGTAGTAGTGAGATCTTTCCTCGCGGGTGATCGTACACACAATTGGTAATCACACAGCGTCGTCAATTTGACAGCTGAAATAATGATGATGAAGCTCAAATGGTTTTGTTAATTGTATTGGGCAAAAAAATTCGGGTCGTATTTGTATTCAGGCGTTTCTTAATTTTGGGTAGGGTATTTCTTTGTTCTTAATTTAAACCGTTCTCTCTCCAGCCAATACCTGCGTTAAGAACAGCCCTTTTATTCATTCTTAAACTGCTTTTATATGAAGAAACTATTACTCTCATCAACCATGGTGCTTTCTATCTCCATTCTTACAAATGCCCAGGTAGGTTATTTCAATTTACGTTTGAATTATATTAACGGCACAGGGGCACAGGCTGGAAAATTAGAAGGCGGTGGCATTGGATTTCAATACGAAGGTTTTAAAAGTCCAACTACAAAACTTGGATTAATTATCTCCGCCGATTTCAATTCAACCGGCTGTGAAGAACATGAAATTGATTTGAACTACAATGGTTCCAATACTAAAACAGATGTCAATTATTATTCGTCATTGAACAAGATAACGGGTGGTGGAATCTTTGTTCCCCTGCACGGAAGTTTGGTTTCGCCTTACCTGTCCATGCAAGCCGGTGTTATGTGGTATCGTACCAAGCTGGTGATCGAAGATCCTGATGATCCTTCTGCCTGCGATCCACTGGAAACCAAAAATGTGAAGATGAGTGTTACTCCCGTAGCCAATTTAGAATCGGGTGTGAAAGTGCAGCTCAAAAGGAAAGGTAAAAAACCTCTGTTCCTGCAAGGTGGCGTGGGATATAACGTAGGTACCAGAGCCAGCTACATCAAACTGGGTGATGAACCGAACGATGAAACAACACAGCCTTATACTTCCAAGTTCAAAATGGGCGATGGTTCTGTTCACCAACATAGTATTGGTACAATGTATCGCACACGTACTTCACAGCTGGTGTACAGCGTTGGGATTAATTTTTATTTCGATTGTCGCAGGTCTGGAACAGCCTCTCAATAATAGTACACTTTGCAGCGAAAAAGTTAATGCAAAGGCAAGTGAATGAATAAACGAGACTTGCTATCCAGAATGTAAAACTCCTACCCGTGCTGTCATTCGAAGGAGCTGTCGGATGATTTTTCCGGACAAAGTAGTATGGCAACCTTTATAAACCACGGAGCCCACAAAGTTTTACACGGAGTACACGGTGAAATCTCTGTGGTCTTTATGTTGTTCCTTTGTGTGCTTTGTGGTTTAATTGTTGCCGACCTAAAGGACAAGCCTGGTGGAGAGACCCTAAATTTTACAACTCATCCTTGTGAAAACAAGACTACCTTGTACTATATTCCCAGATTATGATCATGAACTTATCAAAGTCCTTTCATTTTCACCGCGATGAAAATGAATACAGAGGCAACTATCTTTTCCGAAAAAACACGAGCCAGGATGGCGACAATGGCGTATGTCTTGTGCTTAATGTTTCAGTAAATAATAAGAAAGAGAAATTGTATGAAGTCAATAAAGCTATGGCGACATTATCGTTAACTAACGAGCTTATTGAAGAATTGGTTGCCGATGAAGTGATTGGTTTTACCAGTACACCTGCGCCATAACATTTGGGTTGTTATAATAGTAAAGTGAAAAACCTGGTGAACTTTATGCTGTTCATTAAGTAGAATTTCCCCCCAAACTCTGCCCCGTCTTTTCGAATGAGCATTCTAAATCAATTCTCTCAAGACAATACTTTTAGCGACTGAGAAAACTCATCCCGGTAAAATAATGCCTCTGTAGAGGGAGATCTTTCCTCGGCAAATGCGTTCAAATACAATTAGTAATTGTGGTGCCTCGTCAAGATGACAGTCAAGTTGTGTTTGTTCTTTGCAATGAGATGTTATTTAGAATCTTCAACCCACTAATTAGTATGTCATCTCGAGGGAGTTGTCGAATAATTTTTGTTAAGATAAAATTTAAGTGACTGAGAAATCGCACTCCGATGAAAAGAATTGTCCTTTGTGGAATGAGCTAAACTTTCTTCAAACTTTTGTCTATCCAATCATTTGTTGTATCGGCAAGCAGTTGTAGTATATTTTGCTTCCCGGCTTTGAACGCATGATTTGCTCCTTCTATTTTAACCAGAGTAGCCAGCTTCAGTGAGGAACAAACTGATTCTATCAGATTCCAGGTGGCCAGTTCATCTTTTGTTCCCTGCAAAAAAAGCATCGGTGTTTTTACTTCTTTTAAATGTTCTGCCCTTTCGGTAGATGGTTTGCCGGGAGGGTGTAAGGGAAATCCATAAAAAACAATTCCTTTTACTCCAGGATATGGATGTGCCGCCAGGTATTGAGAACTCATTCGTCCGCCAAAGGATTTGCCGGCAACAAAAACAGGAAGGTCAGGAAATAATTTCTGTGCTTTTGAAATGGCTGCTTCAATGGTTTGATGAGCCACAGCAGGAGTATCAGGTCTGCCTTTTTTATTTTCAGCGAATGGGAAATTAAAACGCAGGGTGGTGATGGATTGTTCCGAAAGTAGTTGAGCCAATGTTACCATAAAAGAATGATGCATACCCGCACCTGCGCCGTGTGCAACAGTCATTATGCATTTGCTTTTTTCCGGGATGATACATTCTGCGGAAACAGTACCAATAGAAGGAGAAATTTTTAGCGATAATGTCCGCGTTTTCATTGCTATGAGTTTAATATAAAACTAAGAGGATTTTTTGGGGCCTTGCTGAAATGGACGGGGTGGCAGACATCCGGCCAGTAGAAATTGACGCCGATACGCGTCCTGTCATATCGAAAGAGGCGGATGATTTTTTTATACAAAATAGTGCGGCAACATTATTTAAACCACGGAGGCCACTAAGTTTTACACCGAGTACACGGAGATACCTCTGCGCTCTTTGTGTTTCTTCCTCCGTGTGCTTTGTGGTTCATCGCTTGCTCAATACTTTACGCTTCTGACAAACATCATTCAATGGAAGATTGCACTTCCCTTCCGCTTTACTCAGGGTAAACTCTGCGTGACATCGTTTCCCGGTCAATGCTTTAACACAATTTAATCCCACAGCATCGGCAACATGGCAGGTAAAAATGATGATGACAACATCTCCACGGATTCTTTTCATGTACGATGGGTTGGCATTCAGCGGGTTTGATATGAGTTTTACTATGTTGTTACAAACGTTTCTACGAGCTTTGCTTACGCCAAATAGGTGACCTTTTTAATCGATGCCAAATGCAAATAAGGTGATCTTGCCGCTGGAGTTCATATTGCTCATATTTATAAAACCATACTCCCCTTTTTCTAATTTATTGGCCACTATTATTTCATAGGTTCCTTCCTTGATTTTTTTGAATCTCAGTTCCACCATTTGTTTTGATTTCTGACTGGTATTCATTCCGCCATAACCTGCTATTGGAGCTTCCCGTGATGATTTTTTACTTTCCAGCTTGTATAAAGAAAGACTATAGGATGGATCTGACGTCATGGCTCCTCCTGAAATAGTGATCATAAATGACCTGGCTGATTCATTTAACCGAACAGGAGATTTACTACCATCAATTGCATAAGACTGACTACCGCCTCCTATAACCTTCATTTTCATTTTCATTTCAACATTTGCTTTTTCCAGGTCAACCAGTTTATTGTTTGACTTATCAAACTGGTAAATGAAGTTTATGAACTCCGGTTCAGGGATGGTATCCACTGATTGGTTTGCAAAAAGGGTATTGACCAGTATAAGGCAGCCCAGTAAAAAGATTGTTTTTTTCATGTCGTAACATTTAAAATTTATAGCCAAGAAAAATTTGTAAGAGGTTGTGTTTTGTGTCTACATCCGGAATAAAGGACGGAGGTGGCGTATTGGGATCGAATTGTTTGTACGTCTGGTTAAGAGCGATGTTATACCTGGTGCCGATGATGATTCCCTTGTAAGGATAAATTTGAAGTCCTGCCCCAATGCCATAATTAAATCGGTTCATCATGCCCATCATCGCATCAATTTGGGCATTTCCTGTTTGATTGGAAGTATCCACTTTTGCATTCAAAAGGTAAGCCATCTGCAAGCCCCCCTGTATTAACGCAAACTTTCCAATACGGATACCCATCAGTGTAGGCATCATAACATAACTCAGGTCTACAGAACCGGTGTTTGAATTTGTTTTATAATCATATCCCTGCCTTGAATAAATAAACTCGGTGCGCATTGACATAAGCCCTTTGGAGGGTGGAGCTATAAATGCTCCAACCATATACCCTGAGCTGTTACTACGGGTGATTGAAGATGTTCCGGTGACATTCGCAAAATTTGCACCTGCTATGATACCGAAACTCATTTTATCCTGGCTGAAAGCGCAAAATGGTAATGCGGCCAGTATAATAAATATTTTTCTCATAAAATTTTTTTGAAAGATATGTTCGGGAAAGAGTGGGAACAATAGAACTATTGTACACCAGAGGGAGGTTCGAGGTTCGAAGTTCGAGGTTCGAAGTTTGAAGTTTGAAGTTCAGGGATCAGAACAGGGATAATGCTGATGATTATTCAGTCATGTATATCACCAGGTTTAGAATTAACATTCAACGTTCACCACAATCTTCTCAATTCCTGTACATCTTATTAATTGCCTCAGTGCGATTATTTACATGAAGTTTATAATAGATACTATGGATATGCTTTTTAACTGTGCTCTCTGAAATCTTCAGCAAATCAGCTATTTCCTTGTACAAATGTCCTTTGGAAAGAAGACTAAGCACTTCGTGCTCTTTTTTGGTAAGCAGTTTACTTTCTTCCGGAACTTCGTTCGGCTTTTGAAGTGACTGGATCACTTTCCTTGCAATTTGTGTACTCATTGGAGCACCACCTTCATGAAGTTCTATCAGTGACTCAACAATTTTGGATAAACTTGTTTTTTTGAGAAGGTAACCACTTGCTCCGGCTGACAGGGCATCAAAAACTTTATCATCAGCTTCATAAATAGTAAACATCATGAATTGTGTGTGAGGGCATTGTGCCTTTACTTTCTTTATACATTCAATACCACTCATGCCTGGCAGGTTAATATCCATAATAACAATATCGGGTTGCCATGCCGGCAATTCCTCAGCTGCTATTTCTGCATTTGCATACCCACACAGAACTTCAAAACGTTCATCAAAGGTTAACAGGCTGATGATTCCTTCCCTTACGTCCTTGAGATCTTCAACTATACAAATTTTGATCGGGGCCATATAGCAAAATTATCTCTTGATGGTCACCAAAAAATAGAACTAAAGGTTACCTTCCGTTTAATGTTCCCGATAAACAAAGCCGGGGTTTACCGGTACAAAGAATTCAATAACGAAACCTCGCTCCGTTTTCATATGTAAGGTACCATGTAACAAAGCCACCCTTTTTTGCATATTCAACAAACCATTGCCTTCTCCCTGTTTTTCCTCTAACATGCCTTTGCCATTATCCATAATACGCACCATCAATTGCTCATCCATTTCAAACCTGATCTCAACCTTAGAAGCAGATGCATGCTTTATGATATTATGCAGGCTTTCTTTTATAGTAAGAAATACATTCCTTCTTATTTCACCACTTATAAATATACCCGGTATAGGATCAGGTAAAAAAACAGTGCATTCGAGATTATTGTCTTCGCAATATTCCATGGCATACGAACGGCTGTAGAACAGGAGGTCTTCAAGACTATCATTTTTTTCATTCATAGCCCAGATAATGTCATTCATCTTTTCAACCAGTTCATTTGAATTCACAACAATTTTATCGGCATCATCTTTTGTGACATCACTGAAGCTGTTGCGTTTTACTTTTTCACTAAGAAAACGGATAGTAGAGAGCCCGGCACCTAAATCATCATGCATATCAGTGGCTATGCGTGATCTTTCCAGTTCGATGGCCTGTTGTTTTTCAAATAAGATCTGTTGCTTTTGAAGTTTTCTTTTAAAATAAGTTCGCACTATCAATGTAGAAATACCTATGAGCACAACAGCCAGGAGAACCCGGAACCACCAGGTGTGCCACCACGGGAGTAAAATCTCAAATGAATAACTTGTACTTGTATCCGGGTAAATACCATTCAGGAAAATTGCTTTTGCATATAAAGTATATTTTCCCGGACCGAGATTAACAAATTTTATTTCTGCATTTGCCGAGGGTTCACTCCATTTTTTATTTGCACTGCCTTGTAAACTGTAACTGAACCTGATCTGCTTTTCATCGATAAAACTAGGCGCGGCCATTCTGAAGCTTATGTCATTTTCATTATACGGCAAACTAAGACTTGATTGTGAATTGTGAACGGGTTGACTACCGACCTGTATACTGCTAAAAAAAATAGTTGCCTTATAATCTTTTGGAAGGTTCTTTGAAGGAGTCAACTTTATAATGCCCCCGGAACCAAGTATCCAGGTAACACCATTTGCAGAAGTTTGCACTTTAGTTATATGCTGGTAAATATCCAGGCTCCGGGTGATATTTTCTATGAGTAAAGTATTATTTACCAATTGAAGCTTGTCAAGTCCGGCAGGTGTACAAACCCATATGTTTCCACTATTGTCGCTATGTAAATACCAAATATGATTATCTGAAAGTCCATTTTTCATGGTGAATTGCTTCCATGAAACAAGCTCCATTTTTTTGTCAATGGAAAAACAAAACAAACCTTGTTCCCGCGTACCCACCCAAACCTTACCTGATGTATCTACAGTGATTGAACGCGGACTCATTTTTGGTAATTCATTTTCTAATAGTTTCAAAAGATGGAAATAGTTTTTGTTCTTTTCATCAAGCTGGAAGACATATAGTTTTTTAGACCGGGTGATGGTCCACAACCTGTTATCAGGAGTTACACAACACTGGTCCGCTATATATCCAAGAGGATATTCAAAAGTTTTATTTTGCGATAATGCAATTGCGCTGATATTGACAAATACCGGGTCCCCGGCGCTGTTTGTCAGCAGGCACATGGGACCAAAAGCCTTTGTTGAATCAAAAGTGACCAGTATTAACCGCGGGCTGATATTTTTTATGCCTGCACGTAGCCGGACAGCATATACACCAGAATCCCCGGAAATATAAACTTTACTGTTGTTTCCAACGGTTATCCTGAATGAACGTAATGCATGTTTTATAGAAAATTCGTTTTCTCCTTTTCCATGGCGGATCAGAAGCTTTTGATGATCGGCGTCGATGAACCATACGGAATCACTGCGGGGATTGGCATATATATCAGATGGAGCAAAACCCGGTTTTATTTTTGTGAATAATTCAAATCCCGGGTTACTTAGTTTGCTGATTCCTGTTTCGAGATTCATTAACCAGATAGTATTTTCTTTATCCTGGAAAATGGAAAATTGAAAACTACCCGGTAGTCCATTTGCGGTTGTCCACATTTGGGCATTCCCATCTGGCGAAATTTTTTGTATCCCATTATAACATAACATCCAGAAATTTTCCTGCCTGTCAAAATATAAATAATGGCCAACCAGTTTCCGTGCAGGTCTGTACATTGATGGTAAGTCAGCAAACCTGATCCGACCTTGTCGTAACGCCGTTGTATCAATCATTTTCAAACCGTGAATAGTTCCTACAAGTATTTCTTTACGTGGTGATACAATCACGGAGAAGATGCCACCGGGGGTGTAATTAATCATGCTTTTGCCTGTAACGACGTTATAAACGATCAGTCGTGCAGGTGCCGGGAATATCCCGATTGTATGATCTGTTATGATAAATATTTTGTTGTCGTATTCAACACCCGAGGTAAAATAAGTGTTCATCTCCCTTCCGTGGGAATCCTCCACACGCAACCTGACAAACCGGTTTTGCTGAAATTTAAAGAGACCCTGGTCCGCAAGTGCATACCATACTCCATTACCAGATTTGATAAGTTTATTAATAACAGGAATAATGCCATCGGCAGTAACCAGGTCTTTTAGTTTGCCATCTACAAGGCAATGAATTTTATTGGTATTAGAGACTACCCATATGGAATCCTTTCCCATTTCAACGACATCATTCACCATGCTTGTAGCCAATCCATCGTCAGTAGTATAGTTTGTAAAAACTGATCCATCATATACACTAAGTCCCCCATAAGTAGTAAAATACATCCGGCCGCGATAATCCTGGCAGGCATAGCGTACACGGTTGCTGATCAATCCATCCTTTGGGGAATAATGAACAAAAGGCAGTTGTTGAGCAGGCAAATCTCCCTGTATTAAGGCGCATACAACCAGTGAAAAAACCAGGCAGGGACGCATATTTAAATTTAAACTAATTACTGCAGGTACGGGACAGGTTTTATGGTCTTCCACTGTATTATTCATTGCCTTTGTTTTGACAATGTGAGACGTGTAGAACCATATTCACCCTGGTGAAGTTTAACCTTCGCTTAGCGAGATATATCGCTGGCGGATGATTGCGCACACAATGGGTAATTTTTCTGCTTGTGAAGACCGCAGGTGAAAGGTGGTTAACATTACTGGTAAAGAATGAGTGAGGTTCATGTTGTCCCTTAATTAGAATTTCAAACGCCCCGGTCCTGTCATTTCGAAAGAGCTGTCCAATGTTTTTTGTTAAAACAAAACATTAAGCGACTGAGAAATCTCATACCGATGAAAGAGTGTCCTTCGTAGAGTGAGATCTTTCCTCGGCAAATGAGTTCACACACAATTTGTAATCCTGGTGCCTCGTCAAGATGACAAGTCAAATCGTGTTTAATGTTTTTACAGACCAATAAGAGCATCTCCGGCCCCTACTTACGCTGTCATTTCGAAAGAGATCTTGAATCATTTTCATCTACACAAATCTAAAGCGACTGAGAAATCTCATTCCGATGAAAGATGTACTTCCCTTCAGTTTTACTCAGGGGAAACTCCCCCCTGATATGTTTCCTCAGCAGAAGATACTTCACACAATCCTAAGTGCTACTGGATCTTGAAAATGACAGGCAAAATAGTGATGATGACAAGAAAAGAATAAACGCAACCAATCATTTACAATTCTAACGCTCAACCTGGTGCCATTTTAGTTAAGTAAACATTTTACACGGTTTACAAGTTCTAGCTGACCAGCCAAATTATTGCCAGCACAAGCAACAAAAGCAGCAACAGTAAAAGCCACCAGAATCTTTGTTTCCATTTTTTACAGTCCTGTGCTT
>Ga0126305_10000454_pt1 | contig 17720 bp, 15 predicted proteins | sample Plot26_FD_92536 | JGI IMG/M metagenome (GOLD analysis project Ga0126305, IMG submission 92536) | Serpentine soil microbial communities from UC McLaughlin Reserve, CA, USA - Plot26 | ecosystem: Environmental > Terrestrial > Soil > Grasslands | place: USA: UC McLaughlin Reserve, Lake County... | reverse complement strand
CTCGTCAGAGCTGGCGTGCAGTTCGAAGATGGTGTGCAGCAAGAGCGACACGAAGAACAGGATCTCAGCGAAGGGAAGAAAGCTGCCTGATCATTTGCCGTCCACAACTCTTGACAATAACTCCGACTCGACCTAACGAGCACGGATGTCACGAACCTGTCGCCGCTGGCTAGCCTCCCGGGACTTGAGGATGTCGACCTTTTTTGCTGCGGGCCCGCCGTCCCCGCCACGCTCCTTCGTATATTCGTAGATCACCCCTGCTTGGCCAAGCTCGTTGCCGACGAGGCGGTAGGCGTTCCGAGGGAGATCCTTTCTCACGACTACGATGACAACTGCCTCCCACGGCTACGCACCTACTTTTCCGAGTTGGAACTTGGAGCCGAGGCCGAGAACGAGGTGAAGGTGATCCTCCTCGGCAACGGCCGCGTTGGCAAGACTCAACTCTGCCGGCGATTCCGGGGTCAAACCTTCGACGAGTCCGTCCAGTCCACCCATGGCGTTCAGATCTGGCGAGAGGAGCTTCAAATCCAGACCGGGGGTCACAAACGAGTCTTCCAGGTCAACTGGTGGGACTTCGGCGGACAGGACATCTATCACGGCACCCATGCGCTCTTCCTGCGCAGCCGTGCCGTCTTCCTGATCCTCTGGACTCCAGAGCTCGAAAACCGGGACGAATACTCCGAGAACGGGATCGTCCTGCGCAATCAGCCGCTCGCCTACTGGCTGGATTATGTGCGGACTCTCGCAGGTGAGGGCAGCCCGGTGATCATCGTGCAGAGCCAGTGCGACCGATTCGCGGACCGGCGTCCCTCCCCGCCAAGGCCGGATGGTCTCGAGTTCTTCGAAAGCTGCTCCTACAGCGCCAAGGAGGATCTGGGGCGGGAAACCCTCGAAGCCCAGCTCCGCGATGCGCTCCGCTATCTCCTCGAACGGAACGGCACCCTCGAGATCGGCCGCGGGCGCGCCGAGGTGCGCCGCCGGCTCTACGAATGGCGAAGCGAGGACCAGAAGCGACAGCCGGAGGAAAGGCGACATCGGACTCTCAACCTTGAAGAATTCCGTGCACTCTGCGATGAAGTCGGAGGCATCGTCTCCTGGGAGCATGCTCTCGACTACTTCCACCAGACCGGCGTGGTGTTCTACCGGTCGGACCTCTTTTCTAACGGCATCGTCCTCGACCAGGACTGGGCGCTCGACGCCGTCTACACCGTTTTCCACCGTGGCCGGACGGCACCCTGGCTGAGAGACTCCGGGCGCTTCACGCGCGAGGATCTCGCCTTGTTGGCCTGGCAAGAGCACTCCCCAGAAGAGCAAGGACTCTTCCTCGGCCTGATGGAGAGCTGTGGCGTGTGCTTCCCTTGCGGAAAGACCGCCCATGGAGAGGCACGCTACGTCGCGCCGGACTTGCTGCCCAAGTTCGAGGCCGTCGCAGGCAGGCTCCATGCTTGGAAAGGGGAGCCCGGCACGCCTACGCTGCGGCTTGAGTACCGCTTCTTCCACCCGGCGGTCATCCGGGACCTGATGGGCCAGATCGGTCGGCGTGCCGAGGATCTTGCCGAGTATTGGAAGTACGGCCTCTGGTTCAAAGACGGCCGGCGGGACGCCCAGCTTCTGGTCCAGTTCGAGAACACCGGTACGGACGACGCACCGGGCGCCGGAGCGCTGGAGCTGAAGGCCCAGGGGCGCGACCCGCTGGGCCTGTTGCGCGAAATCCGCAGGACGATCCTCCAGCGGGGGATAGGCGAGAAACCCGAGGAACTGCTGACCCTGGAAGGAACTACGGTAGCCCGGAGCGCGCTCGCCACCATGATCGACGGCCGCGTTCTCGATCTTCAGAAGAAGCCAGTCCCCGCGGCAGCCTTTGGCGCGTTCTTCGAGGACCGGCAGCACGACCCAGCTCAGACAATCGACATCACCCCACTGCCCCTCTCCGCGATCGAGAAAGGCAGAGAGATCTTCATCTCCTATGCTTGGGGGGATCCGAGCCCTGAGGGAAAGATCCGCTCGAAGGCTGTCGACAACCTGTGTTCGGCTCTCGCCGAGGATGGCTTCCGCCCCGTCCGTGACCACGACCAGATGCGGCCCGGGGACCTGATCTCAACGTTCATCCACCGCCTCACCCGCGCCGATTTCGTAGTGGCCGTGATCAGCGACAAGTACCTGCGCTCGTCTTACTGCATGTTCGAGATCTACAAGCTTTGGCAGAGGTGCCAGGGTGACCCCGACGATCTGGCCCAGCGCCTCGTGCCCATCGTGCTGCCGGAGGTGAAAGTCGGCGATCTCCTGGAGAGGGCACCCTACCTGAGGTACTGGGCTGACCGGGCCAAGAACCTGGAAACACTGATCCGCGACCCGGACCTCAGTCCCAGCAGCGCGTCCGTGCAGGAGGTTCGCTTGGTCCGAGAGTTCGCCCACCACGTGGACGACATCCTCGTGTTCCTCCAGGACGTCCTCATGCCCCGCAAGCTCGAGGCCCACCTGGAAGATGGCTTCCAGGGTGTGCGGGAGGCCTTGCGGCGGCGGATGGCAGTGGGGGAGTCGGTCCGCTGACGGTTGTCTTGGCTGACGGATGTAGGACCCTGGAGGGGTCCAATCTGAATAGCCCGGCGCTTTTAGCGCCGGGTAGGCGTCCCTCCATCCCTTCCCTCCGCCCCGAGGGGGCGGTGCCTCTCGGCGACGTCGCGATCTGCCGTGAAGTGGGTACCGGCCCTTCAGGGCGGGAAAGGGAGGTGGGCCTCTTTCCCGGCGCTGAAGCACCGGGCTATTCAAATTGGGCCCCTTTGGGGCCGCCGCCGACCGCCGCAATCCATCGACGGTAGCACCATCCATCTCTACCCTCTTGTCTTATGTCTCTCCGTCGTGATGCAATCCTGCCTCACAATGACACGCGACGAATTCGAGCAGCGCAAACAGCGGCTCGACGAGCAGCTCCGCGCCGGGATCGAGCTGTTGACGGCGGCCCATGGCCGCCAGGTTCAGGCCCTGAACGTGATCCGGATGACCGACGATCATGGGGAGGAGCTCGCCGCGGCGCCGCTCCCCTTGCCGGCGCCTTCCCGCGCCCCACGGAGGAGTGCCGGAGGGCTCTATCTGGAAGTGCTGGATGCGCTCGCCAACGTCTCGGTGGTCTTCGACCGCAACCACGTCTGCGCGCAGCTCGGCTACGAGCCGGATCGCGGCTCTCTGTACCGGGTGCTCCAGGAGCTGATCGACGAGGGCGTCATCCGCCTGGAGTCCCGCGGAGGGGGCCGAACGCCGACGCGCTACAGAAAAAAGGATCCGGACGGCCGCGAAGCGGGATTGTGACGCTGCCCGGCGTTCGCGGAGCCTTCCCCTCCGCATCACGGCACCGCGGAGCCTTCGTGCGACACGAACGAGCGCTCGGCGGACCCCGGCGAGCTGGTCTGCATCACAACGGCGCCTTCGTGGCTCACGCCCTCGCGGATTGCCTCACTCCCCTCGCGAGGGGAACGACGAATCAGCGAGGGGAATGCCGCAAATCAGGAGGGGAGTGATGCCCCTCGCGAGGGGAATGACGCAATTCGCGAGGGGGTGCATCCCCTCGCGAGGGGAACGACGCAATTCGCGAGGGGCGTGAGGCAATTCGGGGGGGCAGAGCCGAAATCCCCGATTTTGTGAGGCAATCCCCGGCGTTGGTGACGCGCGAGCCGGTTTAGGACACCGCCGCCGCCGATACGGACTCCGCACTCGAGTACGCGGCCGACGCCCTGCGGACCTGGCGGATGACGAGGTACTGGGAGATGCCCGCCGCGAACAGGTAGTTGCCGCCGAGGCCGCGGCAGGCTTCCGCGAGCGACAGGCCGGCCGGCACCGCGCCGGGCGGCAGGCTGACGGCGGCATCATAGAGGAGCCAGGAGAGCCGGCTCGCGGTGATCAGGATCCAGGGCCAGGAGAAGAGCCCGCCGCGCAACGCCACGGCGGTCAGCAGCAGGGGCGTGATCAGGCAGAGCGTGATGATGTCCACCACGGCGGAGACCACGAGCACGAGAGAGCTCCAATCCCCTTCGGACACCACCCGGAATTGCTGAAGCGCCCCCGGCCCGGCCACCAGAAGGGCGGCGGCGGCGGTGATCACCGCCACGGCTCCGACTCCGGACCGGCCGCCCGGCAGGGTGATCGAGGCCATCTTCCAGGACCTGGCGAGCATCCAGACGCCGGCGAGAAGGGCGAGATTGGAGGCGACGCCGAGGCCGGCCTCGACGGTCTGGGCGCCGGGGCTGGCGCTCTGCGGACCGAAGGCCGGCGCCATCCTCAGGAGATCGCGGGTCAAGATCAGGACCGTCGCTCCGCCCATCCAGAACCAGGCGCGGCGCAGGTGCTCGCCCGGCTCGAAGCGGGAGAAGGCGGCGAAGCAGCCCGTGGCGGCGAGGACGCGCACCAGGATCTTCTGCCAGAGCTCGAACGGGGCGAGGGCGTCGCTGCCCTGGAGCGACCAGGCGATGGCCAGGAAGGCCGCGGCATAGACGAGAGGGAAGATGGGCAGGAAGCGAAGACGCATTCAATGCACCTCTCGTCCGATCTGCTGCAGGAGGTTGTCGGCCGTGGCCCGGCCCATCAAAGTCTGGAGGAACGGACGCAGACCGTCGATCAAGGGGGGCAGATGCTGGGCCGTCAGGCCCTCGGGGGCCAGCCCGAGGTCGCGGCGGGCCACCGATTTGATCCACATCTGGGCATTGAACGACCCGATGTACGGCGTCAGCCGCGCCGCCACCTGCTGGGAGATGGACGAGGTATTGCCCGTCAAGCCAACTCTCCTCCGTGAACGTCCTGTGATTGCTGCTCAGGGTGATTCTGAAGGAAGTATAGCCTGTTCGCCAATTCTAGGAAGGGGTATTCACCACGTCCATCCGAAGGACAGGATGACGAAGGCGCTGAAAGGGTACCGCCGTAGGAGTGATTGCAACTTGAAGGGCTGCCGAGGTCAATCCTGGTATTTGTGCCAGACGGCGGCCTGTCCGTACGAGTTCTGCATCCCGAGAGCGGATCCATCGAAGTTGACCTGCGTCGGAATCGGTACTCCAATGACCGCCGTCGGATCGTTGCTCTGCTGGGTCGTCGTCGTCCAGGTGGTCCCCTGCCATTCGAGGACGCCGCGATAGAAGAACGAAGCGTTCAGGGCCGGGTTCGTCACAAACGTTTCGAAGTGGAAACGTCCATCTCCGACCGGCGCCAGGCTCATCGTGCCGGTGATGGGGTACGCGATGCCTTGGAGGGAGTACGAGGCCATCTCGTATTCGCCGGCCAGCGACGGAGCGGCAGGCTCCTCGGGAGCCGGCGCCGGTACGGGTTCCGGATCGTCGACATAGTTTGTCGGACCAAATAGCGGGTCGGGGTTCGACGGGCTCGGTTTCTGGTACGCCAACACCGCCATCACGATCAGGACCACCACGACCACTGCCACTCCGAGTCCGCCCACGAGGCCCAGGGCCAGCCAGCGTCCGGCGCGTGCCTTCGGCGGGGTTGGTGGTGGTGGCTTGTAGGCCTGCGCCGATTGCTGCTGGACGAAGCGGAGGCCGGCCGCGGCCTCCGCGTGCGTCTTGTCCAGCGACAGCACGGACTGCAGGGTCTGCGCGGCCGTGACCCAATCGCCCTTGGCGATGCACGATTCGGCGCTGGCCAGCAGCCGGCGGATCTCCGAGTCCTTGGCGCCGGCGGACTCGAGGTGCGGGTCGGGTCCCTCGTCCTTCAAATGGCTTTCGAGCGCTCGGACCAATCGCGACGAATCGTGATCGAAGTCGTCGTCGTCGATCCGCAGCGCCTGCCAGCCGACGATCGGGGCCACGTCCGCCGGCAGATCGTCATCGTCGGGAACGGCGGCGCCGGCGACGAGGAGCGGGATGATCTTGAGCTTGAGGCGGAGCGCGGTGGTGATCTCAGCGCGCAGCGAGTCTTCCGGGTCGTCGATGCGGCGTGTGCCGCCGGGGCCCCGCTCCAGCCATCGCCTGCCGATCAGGATGACGGCCACCTCGCAGGAACCGAGAGTCTGCTCGATCACCTCGGCCCAGCGGGTGCCGACGCCGATGCCGGCCACGTCCATGAAGACGCGGCCGGGAAACCGCTGATTCAGACGGTCGTAGATCCGTCCGGCGTGCCCCGCCGAGTCCTCTCGGCGATAGCACAGGAAGATCTTGCCCGCAGCCATCTCTTCACCCGCCTTCTTATACGATCGCAAGGATTCTTCTCAGCAGCGGCCCAGCCGTTCAGTTTATGCTGGCGCTTCCCAGGGGTCAAACCACGCTGATTCACTGCACGAAGCGCAGGCGGACCCTGGCGTTTTTTTGAACCGGGTCCAGGCTCAGTATGTCCAGGTGGTAGGTGCCGTCCCGAGCCGGAAACGCGAGGCCCCCCGGGCGCATGACGGGCGGCTGCTGGAGCATTCCTTCCCCGGGCGGAGAGACCCAGAAGCGTGCGAAAGAGTAGCCGTCGCGCTCGAAGAACCGGGCACCCACCTCGGCCTCCAGGCCAGGAATTGAAACGGGGCTGTCTTCGCTCACCACATACGAAGAGGACGTAGGGAGAGGCTTGGGGTCCGATGGTTTCTCGGCGGGCGGTTCCTGAACCTTCACGGTCTTGGGCTTCGATGCCACCGGGGCCGGCGGTTTTGTCTCCGCCTGGAGGGGGGTTGGCTCGGGCTGAGGAGCAGGCAACCGGCGCTCCTCAACGGGGGGATCGGATCTCTTGACCGGCTCCGCCTGGCGCTCCTGGCCGAAGGGCCACCATGCCGCGCCAAGGCCGAGACCCAGGGCGAGCACGCCGGCCAGGAGGAAGAGGTTGCGAGCCTTCCGTGGCGCGGCCGCTGGTGGAGCGGGAAGGGGCTCTGAGAGAGGGGGGGAGGGTGCCGCGGTAGGCTCGGAGGCGAAGAGCCGGCCGTCTTCCGCCCTCAGAAACAGGACGGGCGTGCCCCATTCGAGCAGCGCTCCGTGGCCGCGGGCGATCGCGAGGCGCCCTTCGGTGACAGCGGCGTCGATGGGATCGCCGGCCGCCAGCCGCCGGTACACCGTGCGGCTGAACTCCAGGGCCGATCCGTCCCGGATGGGCCGCTGCATGGCCACGACGGCGGGGAGACCGGCCCGCAGGAGGGCGGTAGCGACGCCGGCGAACGGCGACCGGGAGTGGGAGCGCGCCGTGTCGCAGGCATTGACGAAGACCAGGCGCAGGGAGTCCAGCCCGGCGAGATGAGATGCGAGGAGCCCCCCGCCCACCGGCACCGGAGCGCCGCTGGTATCGGCGAAATAGAGGACCCCTTGTCCGCTTCCCGGATCGAAGCCGCCGTGGCCCATGAAGTGGAGGACGTGGAAGTCCTGCCGCAGCAGAGTGTCGCGCAGAGTCTCGACCGAAGGGTTGTGGAGCGTGAGCGTCTCGACTCCGGGCAGGGTGCCCAGGGCGGCGGCGATCTTCTCCCCTTCATTACCCAACGAAAGCGGTGGCATCGAGCTGGGCTGTGAGGCCACGATCAGCAGGCGCAGAGGCTGCGCGGCCGGCGCCTTCCCCCCGGGCAGGGGAAGGCGCATGTGGCGCAGGATGGGTGTCTTGCGTTGCAGCCCGAGGAATCCGCCGTGCTCGAGGGAGAACAGGTACTCCCACGGCAACTCGGCGAACGGCGCGAGGAGCGGATCGGCGAGGTTCAACTGGAGCTTGAGCCGCAGGCCTCCCTCGGGGCCCTGGGTCGACTCGGCCAGGCTGCGGGCCCAGCAGCCGTGCACCGGGCCGCGGAGCAGGGCCCTGAAGAGGCGGTCCCCCATCGCTTCGAACGAGAGCTCGGCGGCTACCGCGTCCATGGCGGGCCGACCGGCCGGGGCCCCGAGGTCTCGGGTGCTGCATCCCCGGCTTGCCTGCATGGCTGCAAGCCCCGCCTGCCACAGGCCATCGAGCTCCGACGGCTCGATCGGATTGACGAACGGGGCCTCGGCCTCGCCCGCCGGGGAGCGGATCACGCGGGTCAGGAATCCTTGCTCCCCGGGGGCGCGGTCGAGCTGCAGGACGAAATCCTGGTAGTCCATGGGGCTCGGAACCAGCGGACTCGTCTACTGCTGGCCCTTCTTTTTCTTCTTCTTAGGGGGCGCGTCCTCGTCCTCCGCCTCGTCGTCGCCGCCGACCAGCCCTCCGGTCTTCTCCTCGATGATCTGGGTAGCCCTTTTCTCCAGGATATCCAGCACGGTCCCGCCGAACCGCTGCAGGACCCCGCCCTTGCGCTTGGCGGAGCCTCCCCCAGCGCCTCCTTGGTCCTTACCTGAGCGGCTCGCAATGCGTGACGAAGAGGACTCATCGTCCGAAACGGCTATCTTCTCGAAATCCACAGGTCGATAACATTGGTAGCAACATCCATTCGATTCAGTCCAGTACAGCCGGAGACGCTCGACATCCGAGCTATCCCCGAAGTTCGGAAAAGTCATTGACACCCTCGTCGGAACGTTTTTCAGGACCTGCTTGGGGGCGCAGTCTCTCTGGGTCCACTGCGAGTTGGCAATCATCATGTCGGTAGGACCGTACTCATCTCCGGTGTCGTTCCAAGCACGCGAGCCAAAGGAGACCGACAGCCAACGGTCGCGGCCCTCGCTCGTTACCGTTACTGCGCAGGTCAGCGAATCTCCGCTTAACGAGCATCCGTCGAGATCGAAAGACATGCCTTGGTCGCTACGGCTACGCACTGGCGCACGGGAGGACTTTCCCGACTTCTGGGACGCGGGCTTCGCCTGAACCTCGTCTTCTCCATCCTCCGAGGCCATCTTTTCCTCGTCCGAGGACTCATTCGCCAACTTTTCGATCGAGCCGATCCGCATCAAGCTGGCCCGCTCTCCCGTGATCACTTTGGCGGTCTGCAGGTCGATGGCCTTGACGTCCAGCTTGACCGACATCGAGGAGACCATCACGGTGCCGACGATCACGACTTCCGTGCCGGTGATCTTGCCGAGCTCACGGCGAGTGGCCGGATCGATTAGGCCTTCGTCGAGCAGCTTGATCTGATCGAAGAGCTGGGGGAGCTGGGTCTGGTCGACGACTGAGAGATCGTGCGCCGGTTCGGCAAGGGCCACCTGGAGCTTCTGAGACAGGAACTGGCCGAGCTTGTTGGGCTTCTTGTCGAGGTCCAGGAAGTCCACGACGGTGACACGGTCGTGCTTCACGGCATGGATCCGCGCCGCAAGGTCGGTCGCCAGCTTGGTGAGATCCTGTGCCTGGGCCGCCGGAGCGCCGCCGATCAGCAAGGCCAGCAGGATACCGACGACACCCAGGTTCTTCTGAAGAATGCACCTATTCACGGTTCTCCCTCCTTGTCGTTGTGAGCGCCCGCGCCGCGCGGCCACACAACGCCCAGGAGGACCGAGGACCGGTCAGCCGGTGGTTCCCGTGAGTGGGGTGCGGAAAGCGGGACAAGCGTCTGTTCGGAGGGCCAAGACCCGACCTGGGGACAAAAGTTTAGAGCCTCCTAATCCCCAGGGGAGCGGCCAGTGATAACGATCTTTTCGAAGTCCACGGTTTGCCAGTCGCCCCAACAGTGCTCGGACTCCGCCCACACGAGGCTGAGCCGCTCCACTTCCGAGTCGTCGCTGAATCTTGAAAAGGTCATGGAGAGGAGGGTGGGCACGTTTTCCAGCAGCTGCTTTCGGGCGCAGTTGGATTGAGATCTCGAATTGGCGACGATCACCTCTCCGGGGCCATACTCTTCCCCATCGACATTCCAGGCTCTCGAGCCCAACGAGACGGAGAGCCAACGATCGCGCCCTTCGCTGGTTACCGTAACGTTGCAGATCAGGTCATCCCCCTTCGGCGAGCACCCGTCGAGGTCGAAGACCAGCCCTTGGCCGCGGCGGCTGCGTATAGGAGCACGGGGCGTCTCTTGGGACGCGGGCTTCGCCTGCACCTCGAACGGGCCGAGCTTGGTGAGGTCCTGCGCCTGGGCCGCGCCGCATGTCAACAGAGCCAGAGCGATACCGGCACCCACCAGGTTTTTCAGAAGAATGCACCTCTTCACGGTTCTCCCTCCTTGTGTTGTGAGAGCCCGTGCCGCGCGGCCACACAACGCCCAGGAGGACCGAGGACCGATCAGCCGGTGGTTCCCGTGAGTGTGGTGCGGAGAGCGGGACGAGCGTCTGTTCGGAGGGTCAAGACCCGGCTGGGGGACGAAAGTTTAGTCTTTGCTCCCAGCCGCATCAGCCGCGCCGCGTTGCCCCCCAGGATCTTCGCCTCCTGCTCGGGCGGCAGCCGGAGGAGCCGGATCTTCTCGAGCTCCAGGCCGGGGTGGAGCCAGGGGCCGTCGGTGCCCAGGAGGAGCTTGCCCGCGCCGGCCTTGCGGACGGCCTCGACGAGGTAGTCGAAGCGGCGGACGCCCGAGGTGTCGGAGTAGACGTTGGGGTAGCGGACGAGGATGTCCACCATCTGCTGCTGAGCCCGCCAGTCGTCCCAGAAGCTGCCCATGTGGGCCACCACGATCGGAACGTCCGGGTACTGTGGGGCCAGCATGTGGAGGACGTAGGGGCGGCCGACGACGTCGAGCAGGATGGGGACGCGGTTCTCGCGGGCCGCGTCGCAGACCTCCCGCGTGGGCATGGCGTCCGTGCCGTGGACCTTGATTCCCCGGAAGCCCCACTGGCGCACGGCCCGGCGGACCATCTCGCGGATGCGGCCGGCGTCGCGCTTGGCGTGGACGAAGGCGAAGCCGATCAGCCGCTTGGGATTCCGGGCCACGATCCCGGCGAGCTCCTCGTTCGCCTGGTTGTAGTCGCTGTGGAAGCAGGGCACGGCAACGGTGCGATCGATGCCCGCGGCCCGGGCGCGCCGGAAATAGGTGCCGAGGGGGGCGTCGGTGAAGGGGGGGCCCGTGAGGCCGTCTCCGCGGCCGGCGTGGCAATGGAAGTCGATGATCACGCGAGAGCCTCCGTCTGCAGGGGCGCCCCTGCGGTCTGTGCCGGCACGGCGGCCATCTCCTCCAGGAAGGCGAGGCAGGTGGCGATCCCGCGCTCGAAGTTGGGGAGGTGGAAGCGCTCGTTGGGCGCGTGGATGCGGTCGTCGGGCAGGGCGAAGCCCATCAGGGCCGTGGGAATCCCCAGCCTCTCCTGGAACAGGTTGACGACGGGGATGCTGCCGCCCGAGCGCAGGAAGACGGGCGACGCCCGGAAGCCCCGCCGGTAGGCACGGGCCGCCGCCCGCATCACGGGATGGCGGCGGTCGAGCACGGCCGGCCGGGCGCCGAGCTGGGTGGTGACCTTCGAGCGGACCGTGGGCGGCGTGACGCGGGCGAGGTGGCGGCGCACCAAGAGGTCGATCTCCCGCGGGTCCTGGTCGGGCACCAGCCGGAAGTTGAGCTTGGCGGACGCCCGGGCCGGGATCACGGCCTTGCTCCCCTCGCCCTGGTAGCCGCCGGTCAGGCCGGTCACGGCGAGCGAGGGACGGATCGTCGTCCGCTCGTAGATCGACCAGCCCGGCTCGCCCCAGCCCCGGCTGGCCCCGGCGTCGGCCAGAATCCTGGCATTGGCGAGGATACTGGCATCGGCGGGCCCGACCGTCGCCATGTAGGCCCGCTCCCGCTCGTCGGGCAGCCGGACCCGGTCGTAGAAGCCGGGGATGGCGATCCGCCCCTCGGCGTCGTGGAGGCCGGCGACGATCTCGCAGAGGGCATGGAGGGGGTTGTGGACGGCGCCGCCGAAGGTGCCGGAGTGAAGGTCCTGCTTGGCGCCTGCGACTTCCAGCTCCATACCCAGGCCGCCGCGCAGGGAGTAGGTGAGGGCGGGCTGGTCCGGCCCCAGAATGCGGGTGTCGGACATGACGGCCGCGTCGGCCGCCAGCTTGCCGGCGTGCTTCAGAAGGAAAGGCTTCAAGTTCGGGCTGCCGATCTCTTCCTCGCCCTCGAAGAGGCATTTCACGTTGACGGGCAGCCGCCCCGACGTCTTGAGGCAGGCCTCGAGCGCCTTGACGTGGGCGAAGAGCTGCCCCTTGTCGTCGCAGACTCCCCGGCCGTAGAGGTGGGACCCGCGGACGGTGGGCTCGAAGGGCGGGGTCGTCCACTCTTTCAGGGGATCGGGGGGCTGGACGTCGTAGTGGCCATAGATGAGGACGGTGGGCCGGTCCGGCGCGCCCATCCACTCGGCGTAGACGATGGGATGGCGGGGCGTGGGGACGATCCGCACCCCGGCCATCCCGATCCTCTTCAGGTGCTCCGCGAGCCAGCCGGCGCAGGCCCGCACGTCTCCCGCGTGCTTCGACTGCGCGGAGACCGAGGGGAAGCGGACGAGCTGCTTCAGCTCCCCCAGGAAGCGGGCCCGGTGGGCGCGGGCGTAGGCCTCTCCGGTCAACGCCGTCTCGTGCGCGGGTCCTGCCCGGGCCGCCGTCCCCGCTGCTCCTGGCGGCCTCCGTACTGGCGGATCTGCTGGGTGGTCGGCCCGGTCCTGCCGGGGCCCGCCTGGCGGGGCCGCAGGTTGAGGGCCCGGCCGGCCATCAGAGCGGCCGTTGGGACTGGCGTACCGCCGCGAACGAGCTCCAGGGTCCTCCTCTTGGCCTCTGCCAACCTGCCGCTGGTGATGATCCAGAGCATCTGGAGGTTCTGAAGGATGGCCCGCTTGAGCTCGCTTGGCACATAGGGGATATGCGGGAGGTCCATCGCCTCCCCCGCCACTCCGGCCCTCCGGGCTTCAACGTGCACGCGCCGGACGAGGCGGTCCAGCTCCGCCTCGCCCTCTCTCATCTGTTGGTTCGTTGCCATGGCCGTCTCCCTTCCTCTAGTACTCCTGTGACGCGCTGCGGCTGCCGCCCGCCGCCGTCCTCTGCGGCCGCTGCCGGTTGGCGGCTCCGTTGACCAGACGGGGACGGTCCCACGGCAGCACGCGGGCGCTGCCGTTCTCGTTGCGCTGGGACACTCCGAGGGCTTGGGCGCTGGTGAGCCACTCCTCGGCGTACTCGGCGATCTGGAGCAGCAGGGCCTCGAACTGTGGACGCGAGGTCTGCAGAATGTGCGGCTGGGCGAGCCAGCGCATCACTTCCCGGCCGGCGACCGCCATGCGCTGCCGCGGCGAGGTCTGCAGACGCTCGTTGAAGTGGCGGGTCAGGACGTCCTCGATCACGTCCCAGGCCGTGTCGGCGCCGAACAGCCGCCGTATGTCGTCGGTGTTGAGGATGCGGAAGGCCTCGTCGAGGAGCTGCATGACCTCGACGCGCAGCACGTTCAGGTTGCCGAAGGAGGTGAACTTCATGTTGTTGCGCAGGTCGAGGCCGGCCCGGCGGACGATGGCGATCGAGCCGAAGCTCGGGTCGTTGGCCCGCTCGCGGATCACGTCGGAGATCCGCTTGTCGCGCCAGAACAGGGTGATCTGGTTGATCAGGTGGCTGAACAGCCCCTGGAAATCGGTGTTCGGCCGCGAGCCTTGGGGCACCTGGGCGTTGCCGTAGCCAAGGACGCGGCGGTAGGCCACCATGCGGTCGCGCCGGGTGTAGCGCAGCACCTCGCGGCGGTCGAACTGGTAGAGGCCGTAGGCGCCCTCGCCGGTCGACAGGCGCACGGAGCCGCCGCGGAAGAGCTCCTGGAGCTTCTGGACGACGCGGAAGACGCCGATCCGCTCGTGCTGGTAGATGTAGTAGAGGTCGCCCACGGCGATGATGCGCTCGGAGGTGACCGTCTCGTCGTAGGGCTCGACCTGCTGGGGGAGCAGGGTGTCGCCGAGCTTGCGGGCCGCATCCGGCCCGACGCCGATCAGTTGGGCGAGGCCCTTGTCCGGCGGCAGAGGCTTCAGGGCGTCGGCGGCCGCCAAGTCGGTTTCGAGGTCGTTGATCTGCTGGACGACGGCCTCCCCGAGCTGCGGGTTCTGGATGAGATCGGACGACAGCCGGCTCGTCATCGTCTCCCGCAGGGCCGCGATGCGGTCGAGAAGGTTCTGGTAATCCTGTGTGATTGCCATTTTGGCTCTCCTTCGTCAGGTCTGTGGGCTGCGGCTCGCCGCCTCAGCGGTTCTTGCGGGCTTCCGGTTTAAGCGGGACCGGCAATATGAGGACGTGCTCGCGGAGGCTGCGGGCCCCGTCCGGATTGGTCACCAGGAGGCTCCAGTCGCCGGGGCCGATCTCCTGGCTGAAGGTCGCCCAGAGTGTGGAGCCGCTGCCGAAGTGAACGCGACTGGCTTCGACGGAGTCCGCGGATCGGTCGTAGAGGCAGAGATGGACGTGTGCCTGCGCCTGGAAATTCTTTCCTTCGATCCGGAAGATGAGGGGATTTTCGTTTTCCTTCTCGGCGGCCTCGATGGACGGGTGGGGAGTGCGGCTGAGCGGCTGGGCGAGATTCTCGGCGCTGCGCAACTGCAGGAGCACGCTGTCGAGGGCGTTGCCCACGCGGCGCGTATGGACGCCGGGCGAAGGATTGTGCGAGCTCCGGCGGGAGAGCGACACGGCCTGCTCGAACAGCCGGACCAGGCGGTGCAGGGTGGGCCGGAAGGCGATGACGCCGTCCTTGCCCGCCTCGCGCATGAGCTGCGGGGCCTCCTCGGAGGCGAAGCGTTCGGCCCACTCAAGCAGCTCCGCTAGCGTGAGCGCGGGCTCGTTGTGGTGGAAGTGGAGGAGGGTCGTCTCCCGCTCGGCCGGCCCGACGAACACCGAATCGAGAGTGAAGTAGGTCTCCCGCACCTGCTCGGCGATCACGGCGAAGGCGCGTGAGAGCAGCACGAACTGCGGCCCCAGGAAGACGTCGGAGCCCTTGCGGTCGAAGTAGGTGCGAAGGGCAGACCAGCTCATCCAGAGGGCGAAGACGTGGTCGGCCAGGATCAGGAAGTTGGTGAGGTTTTTCTCCTCCTCGGCGTTGTTGACGCGCGAGAGCTCGAAGCCGAGGCGGTCGCGCAGCAGGCCGAGCTGGCCGCCTACCTGGTCGGAGTTGAAGGTGGTCACCGGCTGGCCCGTGATCTCGATGCCCAGCATGAGGTCGAAGAGGGAGTCGACCCGCTGCGGGCGCGGCCCGCCCTGGCGGCCGAGCTCGTCGACGAGTTGGGTCAACCCCATCCGCAGGGTCGCGACGGTGGCGGAGAGGTCTTCGGGATCGGAGTCGGTCTGCAGGGGGTAGAGCCCTTCGAGCAGGGGGAGGCACTGCTGAACGGCCGCCTGCGCTCGGGCCCAGATGCTGGCCTGGGCGCCGGTGACGGCGCCGCCGTCGCTCTGCACCTGCATCACATAAGAGCGCGGCACGTGGGTGGTGACGGTGCGCCCGGCGACCTCCTTGATCTCGAACGACTGCGTCAGGGCGGAGGCGAACCCCTTGGGGTCCTGGAAGGAGCGGGGCCCCCAGTTCAGGACCTCGCGCAAAGTGTTCTTGACCAGGCCGTCGTAGGACGACCGGCCAGGGCTCGCGCCCGGCGAGGCGGTGCCGGCCGTGCCGATCGAGCCGATGTCCTCGGTCAGGATGGGAAAGGCGGTGACGTCCTCGACCGCCCGCAGCAAGCGGTCGGAGGCGCCGCGTTCAATGTTGGTCTCACTGGATTCCATGGCTTCTTGTCCTCTCTAGGCTCGGGGTCTTGTTGGAAGCCGGCGCGCCGGCTCGTTCGGCGATCTCTTGCCAGCACTGGAACAGCGCCTCGCTGACGTCGTGGGTGGCGCCTTGACACTGGTCGATGGAACCGCGGACGCTCGCCACCCAGCTCGTCCACTCCCGCCCCCGCCCATGCGCCAGGGAGGCGAGGTCACCGATACGCTCGAAGGAGGTGACCTCCGAGGAGAGCTGCCGCTGAAAGCGCTGGAAACGTTCCTGGCAGGTGGCCAGGGCATCCCGCGAGGCCTCCAGGTCGCGCGGATACTGGGCGGCCCTCTGGCCCAGGGCGGCCGCCTCGAGCGACTCGCCCAGCCACTCCTCGAGGTCGAGCACGGCCTCGCCCAGGCGGTCCAGCAGAGCGCCGGCGCCTTGGAGGGGCTTGTCCTCGACCACGGCCAGGCGCAGACCCAGCAGGACGTCGCGAAGCCGGTCCATCTTGAGCGAGAGGTCGCCGAAAGCGGTGTCGATCGCCATCGCCTACCTCCTCGCCAGCTCGCGGTAGAAGTTCTTGGCGATCGCTCCCGGCCGCCCCAGGCGGTTGTCGAGGGCGAAGCGGGCGGCGCCGATCATGAATCGCTCGGGGATGATGCCGGGGTCGTTGCCGGCGGCCACGCGCCGGGCCGCTTCCTCGATCATCTGCTGCTCCTTGCGTTCGAAGCGGATGACCTCGGACAGGCGCTTGCCGCCGAGCGACGGGTAGGGCCGGTAGCAGATCGCGTCCACCACCAGGGCCACGGCGCGCGGCCAAGTGGCGAGCACCGGCTCGGGGATCGAGCTGCCCCGCGGATCGGGATAGAGGCGGCTCCAGGCCCGGCCGTAGCCCTCGGCCTCCTCCGGGAAGCCCATGCGGCGCAGCAGCTCGACGGAGAGGAAGGTGCGCAGGTAGGGCGTCGGATGGGGCGCCCGCGGGGCGTAGGCGAGCGTGGCCGCGGGGCCGCGTCCGACCACGTCCATCAGCGAGCCGACCACGGCGGGGCCGCCGAGCAGCAGGCCGCCCATGTCGGCGAAGATCTCCCGGTTCCACCGCGTCCACACGGCGGCCACGGAGCGGCCTAAGCCCGCTTCGAGCAGCCGCCGGGCGATCGCCCGCGGCACCGCCTTGGCGAGGCCGAGGTCGTTCTGCAGGTTGTGGCAGACCTCGTGGAGGATGGCCCCGAGGGTCCACGGATTGACCAGCCGGTGATAGGGGAGCTGGATCAGGGGGAACGGGTTGAGCTGCCGGCCCAGCCGCCGCAGCGGGATGCCGCGGCGGTAGGTGGCCGGGGAGAAGCCGGTGCGCATGTAGGAGAACGGCGGCGGGGCCGGAATGGAGCGCGCTTTGCCGAGCCCCAGGTAGGCGTACTGGTAGCAGTCGAGGGCGATGCGGTCGCACGACAGCAGCCAGTCGCCGAACTGCGATTGCCGCTGGCCGAACAGCTCGAAGTAGAAATCCCACACCTGCTCGATCGCCCGCACCTGGTCGTGGGCCTGCTCCTTCTGGGTCAGCACCCTCTGCAGGCGCGGGGTCACGGGCTCGGCGAGGGCTTCCTCGACGGCGCCCTGGACCCGGCGGGTCCGGCGGAAGAGATCGCGCCGCAGCGTCGAGATCAGCTCGTTGGCGGCGCGGACGTGCGACTCGGTGGGCGCCTCCGCCCCGGCGCCGAACTCGTCGCGGCGGAACGGGCGCAAGGCGGCGGCATGGCGGGTGACGTTGAGCGACTGGGCCCGCAGCCAGGGCCGGAGGACCGCGGCGGTCCGCTCGGCCCTACCCGCGCCCGCCGGCGGTTCGATGCCGGCCGGCGGGGGAGGGGCGCTCCGTTCGAGGGTCTCGAGCATCATGGGGCGCCTCCTTCAACGGACTCCGGCCATGGAGCGGCTGCAGGACCGGCAGCGGCCCGCCGCCGGCCGTGCGGAGGTGACGCCGGGACGGGGCCGTACGCCGGCCGGCCGTGCCGCCGCGGCCGGCCCGGTCGCGGACGCCACGGGACCGGCGGTGCGGTGGAACTGGCGGTCGAGGGCCCGCGAGCGCTGGAACGCCTGGGCGCACCGCTGCGGGCTGCCGATCACCCGCGAGGTCTGCTGGGCCAGCGCGCGGACGGCGGACTGCGGGGTCACCGGCCGGCCCTGCTGGGCCTGGCGGGCCAGGTTCGCCGTGGTCTGGCGGACGACGGCGGGCAGGGCGCGCACCAGCGGCCGGGTGGCGGGGTTGGCGCGCAGGGTGCGGGTGGCG
>Ga0126305_10000452_pt1 | contig 17748 bp, 14 predicted proteins | sample Plot26_FD_92536 | JGI IMG/M metagenome (GOLD analysis project Ga0126305, IMG submission 92536) | Serpentine soil microbial communities from UC McLaughlin Reserve, CA, USA - Plot26 | ecosystem: Environmental > Terrestrial > Soil > Grasslands | place: USA: UC McLaughlin Reserve, Lake County... | reverse complement strand
GAACGGTGAACGAGCCGGTATGTTGTCGGGGTCTTGCGAATCGCTCATAACCTGAGATACTCCCGGAGCCGCTTGGTCTGTGCACGGCTCACTGGGATTTCCGTGCCTTTCACATCTCTCATCTTCAGCAGGAAGTTCCGGCTGAACCAGGGCACGATCTCCTTGATCTTGTTGATATTCACAAGGTGCGACCGGTGCACTCTCCAGAATACCGCAGGATCCAGCCGGGCCTGCAGTTCATCCAGTGTCCGATAGTTAGACGTTCCGGACAAGCCGTTCGTTACAACCGTGATCACATCGTCCTCAACCGATGCGTGCACGACGTCGTCGGTTTGCACCAGCAGGAACCTGTCCCCGACCTTCAGGGCCAGTTGCTCCCGGCGTTGCTGGCGATCGGCCAGCAGACGGAGGAAGCGTTCGAGCTCGGCGGGTGCAGGGGTCCCGGCTGTCCTGACGCCGGTCTGGATCCGCCGCCGGACCCGATCGACCGCCGTGCCCAGCCGTTCGGCTTCCACCGGCTTGAGGATGTAGTCCACCGCGTTGACCTCGAACGCCTCGATCGCGTGGCGGTCGAACGCAGTCACGAACACCACGTGAGAGTCCGACCCGCTGTCCATCAGTCGGCGGGCAACCTCGAAGCCGGTCAATCCAGGCATCTGCACGTCGAGCAGCACCAGGTCGGGATCGAGCCCCTTGATCGCTTCGAGTGCCTGCAGGCCGTCGCCCGCCTGGGCAATTATCTCGACTCCGCCCACTCGTCCCAGCAGATAACACAGCTCTTCGCGCGCGAGCTGCTCATCGTCGACCACGACGGTTCTCAACGTGATTCCATCGGCCATCACGCAGGGACCTTGGCCAGCACCGACAGCTGCGGCACGACCACCCTGGCGCACGTCCCTTGACCAGGAACGCTGTCGAGTTGCAGTTGATAGTTCGCGCCGTAGATGACGCGCAGCCGTTCGTTGACGTTACGCAGGCCGATGCCGTTGCCGTTCATTTTCAGACGGCTGACTTCATCGCGGCCGACGCCGACGCCGTCGTCGATGACGTCGATCACCGCGTGACCATCCTGCAGTTTGCTCCTGATGATGATGCGCCCGTCTCCGACTTTGGGTTCGATCCCGTGTTTGATGGAGTTTTCGACGAGCGGCTGCAGCAGCATGCTGGGAACGACAATGTCGAGGGTCCCGGGATCAATCTGCTTTTCGATCGTCAGCTTCGCTCCGAATCGCATGTGCTCGATATCCAGGTACTCATCGACTGCATCGAGTTCCTCACGCAACGGGACGAAGTGCTCCTGGCTGTTGAGGAGGCGTCGAAGCAGACCCGAGAGCTTCACGATCAGGACCCGCGCGGTCTCCGGCTGTGACCTGATCAATGACGAGATCGACGTGAGCGTGTTGAACAGGAAATGCGGATGGATCTGACTCGCGAGCGCGTCGACGCGCGCTGCCATCAGCAGCTTCTCCTGCTCCTGGAGCCGATGTTCGATGCGCGCGCTGTTCCAGATCTTGATCGGCACGGCGACGCAGAGCACGGTGGCGAGGACGATCAGGATGAGCATCCAGACCTTCGGCGGTGCATGATAGAACAGCCGCGCGTCACCGAAGCGATGACCAAGCACTTGCCGGACCACTTCGAGACCGATCGGCGCCGCCAGCAGGATGACGACCCAGTCGATCTCGAACCGCCGAACGAGCTTCCAGACGTGGCGGTGCAGGTCGGTGAAGAACAGGGGAGAGAAGTGCCAGATCGCTTCCTTCGGACAGATCTCCCGCAGCCCCCCTCCGGCAAAGCCGCATCCAATGGCAAACGGCACCGCGATCCATTCGCCACCGGCGAGCGCGGTCAAACCGACCATCGAGCCGACGATGGCGCCGGCGTACGGGCCGGCAATCAGGCCGGCGAGAAATGCGCCCGGCAGGGTGAGATCGGACGGCTGGAACTCGAGGAGCAGGCGAATGCCGACACCGGCGGCGAGCGGAATGCCGATGCTGACCGCGAACACCAGACGCTCGGGCCAGTCTCTGCGCTCGGTCAGGAGGATCCTGCGGAACCAGGGAAATCGCACCAGCATCGTCGACAGCACGGCCGCGACCGCCACCTGCACGATCAACGTGGTCAGCAGAAAGTACTCAGCCGACAGCGCTTTCGCCGCCTGGTGCTGCATGGGCCGCCAGTATAACAACTGGTAGTATTCCGGCACTTGAAACAGCGATTTGCCGGCGCCGCCGCGCTACTGGCCGTAATCGCCTTCGCCACCCGCTGGCCGCTCCGAAGCCGCTTTCTCTGCAGCTGGGACGTATTTCCGCGCGCATATTGAGCCTCCTTCCCGGCGACGCAAACGCGTCGCTGGTGCTGTGGAATCTGACCGTGACCGTGCTCGCGGTCGTATTGCTGATGCCACTGGCCTGGGAGTCGAGCGCGTCAATATCCTTTTGATATGCTTTATCCATGATTCGTCCTTTCATTGTCGGCTTCGCGACCACGCTGAAGCACATCTTCAAGAAGCCGATCACGGTCAATTATCCGGACGAGAAAATCCCGGTTTTCCCGAAGTGGCGCGGCAAGCAGGTGCTGATGCGCGACGAGAATGGTCTGGAGAAATGCGTCGCCTGCGGCTTGTGCGCGGTGGCCTGCCCGGCCGACGCCATCTACCTGGAGCCGGCGGAGAACGATGGCACCGTTCAGGCGGGTCCGCGTTACGCCAGCATCTACCAGATTCACAAGACGCGCTGTATCTTTTGCGGCATGTGCGAAGAGGCGTGTCCCGTCTCCGCCGTATTCATGGGCAAGGACTACGAGCTCGCGGTCTACAGCAACAAAGATTTCATCTGGGACAAGGCCGACCTGCTCGTCCCGGCCCAGACCTCCAAGAACTGATTGGTCTTCGGCGTTCTCGGCGACATCCACGGCGACTTCGAAACGACGCGGCGGATCATGGAACGGCACAGAGATGTGCCGTTCTGGCTTTGTGTCGGTGATGTCGCAACTGCCGACGGAAAGTACGAGGCGCTGCCTGTCCCCCTTCACTGGATCAAAGGCAACAACGAAAACTTCGATGCGATCGCTGCGAACGCGTTTCCGCACAACCTTCACTACATACCGAATGCGCACGCCGTGACCATCGGCAGCCCTGAAGGGCTGGACTACGAGCGGGCTATCGTCGTAGCGGGGCTTGGAGGAACGTTGGCGCCGACCATGTACGAATTGACCGCTGCCGAACTGCCGCATCCGCGGAAGAGCTCGGCGAAAGCGACAGAATCGGCGGATCGGCGTCGCCATTTCGTCCGTGAAGAAGTGGACGCCTGCAAGTCGATGAAGGGTGTCGACATTTTCATGTCGCACGAGGCTCCGAGGCCATTCCGGGTGCATCGCGGAATCGACGCCGGCAAGACGCCGATCAACGACATCCTCCAGACGATGAAACCACGCCTTCATCTGTTCGGTCATCACCATAAATTCGTTGAGGGCACTGCCCAGGGTGTGCCCTCGCTCTGTCTCGACCTGGTCTCCAGGTCGTACCTGCTGGTTGACGCCAAAACCTTGGTGTATCGGCACTTGCCGTCGTAAAATAGGGGCTTGGCCAAAGCTCCTTTCCTGCAGTCCATCAACGATCGCGTCCTGGTGTGCGACGGCGCGATGGGCACGATGCTGTACGGGAAGGGCATATTCCTGAATCGTTCGTTCGACGAGCTGAACATCACCCAGCCTGACCTGGTTGCGGAAGTGCACCAGGCTTATGTTCGCGCCGGTGCCGATGTCATCGAGACGAACACCTTCGGTGCCAACCGCATCAAGCTCGGCGCGTTCGGGCTGGCCGATCGGACGCACGCCATCAACCTGCAGGGTGCCCGGATCGCCAGGCACGCGGCACGTGAACAGGCGTACGTTGCCGGGGCGATCGGTCCGCTTGGCATTCGCATCGAACCGTGGGGCAAAACCGGGGTCGATGAGGCTGAGGAATACTTCCGGCAGCAGGCGGCGGCGCTGCTCGAAGGCGGCGTCGAATTATTCGTGCTCGAGACCTTTCGCGACGTCAATGAGATCAGCGCAGCGATTCGCGCGGTGCGCAGCCTCTGCGATCTGCCGATCGTTGCCCAGGTGACTACCGAAGAGGATGGCAATACGCTCGACGGCGCCGCGCCCGAGACGTTCGTACCGGAGCTCGAGCATCTCGGCGCCAACGTTGTCGGCGTGAATTGCAGCGTCGGTCCCGCGGCGATGCTCGAAACCGTCGAGCGCATGGCCGAGGTCTCGACCGTCAAACTGGCCGCGCAGCCGAACGCGGGCCGTCCGCGCGAGGTCGAGGGGCGCAACATCTACCTGTGTTCGCCGGAGTACATGGCGTCTTACGCGCGGCGGTTCATCAACACCGGCGTGCGGCTGGTAGGCGGCTGTTGCGGTACCACGCCCGACCACATCCGCCATATCAAAATGGCCGTGCGCGCGCTCGCCCCACCACATATATCCGGGGAACGTCGGGCGAGCAGTCGCAGGATCGCGCCGCAAGTGCCGGCGGTGCCGCGCCCGGACAAGTCGCGGATGGCGGCCGCATTGGCCGCCGGTCAGTTCGTGACCGCGCTCGAACTCGTTCCGCCGCGTGGATACAGCGCCGATCCCCTGATCGTCCAGGCACGCGAGCTCGGCGCGAGCGGTGTCGATCTGGTCGACATTCCCGAAGGGCCGCGGGCGAGCGCGCGGATCAGCGCGCTCTCCGCTGCAGTGATGGTGCAGCAGCAGGCGGGGATTGAAACCATCCTTCATTACGCATGCCGGGACCGCAACCTGCTCGGGATGCAGTCGGATCTGCTCGGCGCCCACTCGATGGGCATCCGCAACGTGCTGCTGATCACCGGCGACCCGCCGAATGCGGGCGACTATCCGGATGCGACCGCCGTCTTCGACGTCGACTCCATCGGTCTTACGAACGTCGTCGCTCGTCTGAACGCCGGCTACGACATTGGCGGTCAGCCGATTGGTGTCCCGACCGGGTTTCATATCGGCGTTGCGGCGAATCCCGGCGCGACCAACCTCGACGAGCAGATCCGCCGATTCGAATTCAAGGTGAAGGCGGGTGCGGAGTTCGCGATCACGCAGCCGGTCTTCGAGGCCGGTACGCTGCTGCAGTTCCTCGAACGCACATCAGAGTTCCGGATCCCGGTGCTCGCAACGATCACTCCGCTCGAAAGCCTTCGCCATGCGGAGTTCCTCGCCAACGAAGTACCCGGCCTGCACGTGCCCGACGCGATCGTCGAGCGCATGCGGATCGCCGAGACGGAAGGGCGCGCGGTCGACGAAGGGATGAAGATCGCGTGTGAGATCGCGGTTGCCGTGAGGGCTCACGTTCAGGGTGTGAAAATCTCGACCGCCGCCGGGGCGCTCAAAAGCGGGCTCGGCGTTATGCGCGCGCTGTCTGCGTGTGCGGAACCGGGTTGAGTCGGCGGCCGCTGGATTGCTTGCTCACCTCTATGACGAAGGGATATAGTCGCAGACCTGCCTATGCCATTATTTGACCGAAAAGCCCAGCAACAAGACGACGTGGTTTCCGGTTCGGACGCGGCAACTCGCGCGCTCTCCGGCACCGCCGTTGAGAATCACTTCGTCGAGGCAGTTTACGAAAAACTTGCGAAGGTCTACGACCTTACCTTCGGTCCTACCCTCCATCCCGGCCGTTTGCGGGCAATTCAGCGGATGAATATCCAGCCGGGCGAGCGCGTGCTGGAAGTGGGTGTCGGCACGGGCATCAACCTTTCCCTGTATCCAACCGATGCGGCGATCACCGGAATCGATTTTTCAGAACCGATGCTGGAGAAGGCGCGAGAGCGCGCGGCGCGTAAGGATATGAGGCATACACGGCTGCTCCAGATGGACGCGGCCGATCTCAAATTTGCGGACGACTCTTTCGATATCGTGTACGCACCGTACTTGATCAGCGTCGTACCGGATCCAGTCCGCGTTGCGCAGGAGATGCGCCGCGTCTGCCGTCCGGGCGGCAGGATCATCATCCTGAATCACTTCCTCAGCCCCAGTCCGCTGCTCTCGAGAATCGAGCGGCTGATCTCGCCGTTGACGATTCACATCGGCTTCACCGCCGACCTCGACCTGCCTGCCTTCCTTGCGCAGGCAGACCTCAAGCCGTTGTCGATCGAAAAGGTGAACTTCCCGAAGATCTGGTCGCTCGTGACCACCATCAAGTAAGGCGCTGTCGCTTCAGAACGGTTTTTCGAGCGACTCCGACTGCGATGTGAAGAGTTTCGCGCCATCCTCGGTGATGTACATGTCGTCCTCCAGGCGGACGCCGAATTCTTCCGGAATATAGATTCCGGGTTCATCGCTGAACGTCATCCCGGGCGCAAGCGGCAGCTTGTTGCCGCGCACCAGGTACGGCCACTCATGACCATCCATGCCCATGCCGTGTCCGACGCGGTGGGTGAAGTACTTGTAGTCAGGTCCGTAACCTGCGTCGACGATCACCTTGCGTGCAGCGGCGTCGACGTTCTCGCAGGGCACGCCTGGCTTTGCGGCCGCGAGCGCAGCGTCCTGCGCCTTGCGCTCGATCTCGAACACCCGCTTCATCTTGTCGGTCGCCTTCCCAAGCACGAACGTGCGGCTGATATCCGACGAGTACCCTTCGACTTCGCAGCCACCGTCAATCAGCAGGATGGTTCCTTCCCGAATGACCTGCGGCTGAATCGAACCGTGTGGCATGGCGGAGTACTTGCCGGTCTGAACGCCGGCTCCTCCTGAAAATCCCAGCCGCGAATGGGCGGAAGACACCAGCTGTTCGAAGTCGTGCTGCGTCATCCCCTCCTTCATGGCCTTGTAGGCGGCTTCGTAGGCCTTCAGGGTCACCGTCGACGCGAGGCGCATCAGCTCGAGTTCGTGCGCGTCCTTGACGCCGCGGCAGCCGGCCGTCACCGGGGTGCCGCTCACGGTGGTGATGCCGCGCGCGGCCTTCGCGACCCCGTCACTGAACGCGTACTTGACCGTTTCCTCGATACCGAGACGTCCCGTTGCGACACCTCGATCACGCAGGCCTTCGGCGACCAGCTGGTAGGGGCTCTCGTGCTCGTGCCAGGTGCGCACGTCCGCAGTGCCGCTGAAGGGACCGAGCGCGATCTGCTCGCGTGCGCGCCCCTCTTCGAAAGCCGGACACACGAAGAAAGGTTCCCCCTTGACCGGAACAACACAGGAGAACAGTCGCTCGCCGCCGCTCCAATCGATATTCGTGAAATAGACCAGGGAGGTACCGCTGCACAGCATCAGCGCGTCCATCTTCTGTTCGGCCATCAGTCGCTTCGCCCGCTCGATCCTGGCGCGGCGTTCATCCGCGGTGACTGGCCTGGCCTGCGAGCGCATCGACGTGAGTGACTGGAGCGACGGGGGCAGCGCACCAGGTCCCTGAACCGCCTCCGAGTCGGCGGCAAATACCCTTGGTGCCCGCACTGCCAATGTGGCAGCGACCGACGTCCACAGAAAACTGCGCCTCTTCATGCGATTCGCTCCAGGGATTCACAGCCCGTTGTGGGCTGCTCGATCATACTCGCGCTGGGGCCTGGTGGCCGACGGAGACGCCCCGTTGCCGACGGCCCCGGCGACGCCACCACGCCACAACATTTCGTTGTCGAAAACAGCCGTGTGTAGTCGTGGCGTGGTAGTGAACGAGCCGTCGGCAACCTTGACGCCACCGACGCCGCCAGCCGAATCAGACGATACCCGCGGCTGCACCGATCATGAGCGACGTGATTTCAGCACCATCGGTTCGCGGACGGACGGGTGCCGGAGGCGAGGCGAGAACGGCATCGAGCGCGTCCCGCCACCGACCGGCGAGCAGCGCCGGCAGATCGAGGAACTGGCAGCGAAGTACCCGCGGCATCTCTCGAACCATGACGTCGTACTCGAGGAACTTGCCCCGCGACGTGTAGAGCATCGCGGTGTCGTTCGCAACACACTCCGAGATGATCCCGTATCCGGGTTTGGTAGCGACGACGTCGACGGCGGCGAGGAGGTCTTCGTATCGGAGACCGGCGTCGTACATGTCGGCCTCATTAACGTAGGCGATGCCCTTCGACAGCTCAGTGGCGGGCTCCCTGCCGGTGATCACAACCGTCCAGGTTTGCAGGCAATCAAGTGTCGAGTGATCGAATCCATCGAGGCCGTAGCCGCCGAACGACGAGAGGACCACGGGGCGGTCTGCCGGGATTGACAGGCACTCGAATACCCTGGCCCTGGTGTGACTCGGGTGAGCGTGCCTCGCTACGAACGGAAGATCCAGCAACAGCGGCACGGTCTCGAATCCGCCGTGCATCGGCAGTCGCCATCCGGCGGCAGCGGAGGAGTAAGCCGTCGCAATCGCCTCGATGGCGCCCGGCGCGAACGCGGCAAATGCCTCGGCGTAGCCGCTGTAGATCCAGTCCCACGTGAAATTGCTGATCACGACTGACGGAATACCCGCCTGGGCAGCCGCAGAGCATGCGAGCGGTGGGGCATCGGAGACGACCAGCCTGACGTCGTGATCCAGCAGAATCCTCGCCTCGGTCGCGCTTCGCTGATCGAGTGTTCGATAGAAGTCGGCCGCGGCGTGGGCGGTTGCCTGCTCGTCGAGCCGGACGCTGTCGACCTGGATCACACCCGTGTCGCTGGCGCCTTCGAGGAACACGACGGGAGTGGTGAGCGTGCGATCGAAGAGCCAGCGGGCCGCAGCCGTGCGGATCACGATGCGCCACGCGGCGGGGAGCCGGCGGCCGAGCGCGTTGATGATTTCGATCTGGCGCGATCCGTGGCCGAAGCCGTGGCCCGAGATGTAGAACGCGACCGACGGCACGCGTCAGTCGCGGGTTGGGGCGCGCTCGCTGGCCGCCGCCGGGCTCGCTGCATTCGCGTCGGCGCCGATGGCAGCGCCTGCCGGCGGCTCGGTTGCGGATGCCACATCCGGGAGAGAGACCGCGAGAGCCTCCTCCAGCGTTCGCACCGGGTGGAAGGTCATTTCCTTGCGAACCTCTGGTGACAATTCGTCGAGGTCGACCTCATTCATGTGCGGGATGATCACGGTCCTGATGCCATAGCGGCGCGCTGCCAGCACCTTCTCGCGAATGCCCCCGACCGGCAGCACCAACCCCGACAAGGTGATCTCGCCGGTCATCGCCACGTCTTCGCGTACAGGAATACCGCGTCCCGCAGACACGATCGCTGTTGCCATCGTCACCCCGGCCGACGGGCCATCCTTCGGTATGGCCCCGGCCGGAACGTGGACGTGCAGATCCTGTTTGACGAGGAACTCAGCCGGGATGCGCAGCGCCTTCGCCTGTTGACGGACGTGACTGAGCGCGGCCCGGGCCGATTCCTGCATCACGTTGCCCAGCTGCCCGGTGAGCGTCAGGTGTCCGCCACCGCCGGGCATCAGGACGGCCTCGATGAAGAGCACGTCGCCGCCGGCTTCGGTCCAGGCCAGTCCGGTCGCCACACCCGGGCGCGACGTTCGGAACGCCGCTTCCGATCTGAAACGCGGTGGCCCCAGATACTCCGGAAGCGACGGCGCGTCGATGCTGGCGGTGTGAGCTTCGCTGGTGGCGACCTTCGCCGCGACCTTGCGCGCGAGCGTCCCGACCTGGCGTTCCAGTGAGCGCACGCCGTCCTCACGCGTGTACTCGGCAATCACCCGGCGTACGGCGGGATCGCTGATCTCGATCTGATTTTCCTTGAGCCCGTTCTCTTCACGCTGTCGCGGAATGAGGTACATCCGCGCGATGTGCACCTTGTCTTCCTCGGTGTAGCCGCTCAGCGTGATCAGCTCCATGCGATCGAGCAGTGCGGGATGGATGGTTCCCAGCTGGTTCGCGGTGGCGATGAACAGGACCTTCGACAGATCGATCGGGATCTCCAGGTAGTGATCGCGGAACGCATGATTCTGCGCGGGATCGAGTACCTCGAGCAGCGCAGCCGCGGGATCACCCTGGATACCGGTCGCCAGCTTGTCGATTTCGTCGAGCATGAACACCGGGTTGCTGGAGCCGGCGGTCTTCAGTGCCTGCACCAGCCGTCCGGGCATCGACCCGATGTAGGTCCGACGATGTCCGCGGATCTCTGCCTCGTCGCGCACGCCGCCGAGCGAGATCCGCACGAATTTGCGATTCATCGCGCGGGCGATCGACTGGCCGAGCGACGTCTTGCCGACGCCCGGAGGCCCGACGAAACAGAGGATTGGTCCTTTCAGATCCCCCTTGAGTTTGCGGACGGCCAGGTACTCGACGATCCGTTCCTTCACCTTGTCGAGGTCGTAGTGATCCTCGTCGAGCACCCGGCGCGCTTCGACCGGATCGAGCCGGTCGCCGGTCGCCTTTGCCCATGGCACGTCGAGAACCCAGTCGAGGTAGGTGCGGATCATCTGGTACTCGGGCGACGCCGGAGTCATGCGCTCGAGTCGTTCGACCTCGCGCAGCGCGATCGTGGCGACGTGTTCGGGAAGCCCCGCGTCTTCGATCCGCTTGCGCAGCTCCGCCTGCTCGCCGTCTCCCTCGCCGAGCTCCGACTGGATCGCCTTCAACTGCTGCCGCAGGACGTATTGCCGCTGCGCGTCGGTCATCTCCTTCTCGGCGCGCGACTCTATCTGCCCCTTCAGCTCGAGCACTTCGATTTCCCGCGAGAGCGCCATCGACACGGCGTCCAGCTTCACCGCCAGATCGTTCTCTTCGAGCAGCTTCTGCTTGTCTTCCGGCTTCATGTCGAGCAGGCTGGCGAGCAGATAGACGATTCGAAGCGGGTCGTCGAGGGTTGCGACCAGCGCCTTGACATCCGGCGACAGCCCCGTCGCCAATGAGAGCGCGCGGTCCACCAGCTCCTGCAGCCGGCGCACGCGCGCGTCGATCTCGATCGTCCGATCCGATTTCTCAGGCAGCGGTTTCAGAAGCGCGCGCAGCGCACCCCGTTCATTGGTCAGGAACTCCGCGCGCACCCGGACGATACCTTCGACCAGCACGCGCATGCCGGTCTGCGCCTTGGCCATCTGCCGGACCACCGCCACCGTGCCGACTCGGTAGAGGTCATCAACGGAAGGATCGTCGGCGTCATTCTTCTGGAGCAGCAGCAGAACCATGCGATCGCCGGCGAGCGCGCGGTTCACGGCCTCGACCGACATGGCGCGGTTGACGCCAAGCGGCGCGACGGTGAGCGGTAACACGACCGCACCGCGCAAAGGCACGACCGGCAGTTCGGCGGGAAGTTGCGGAAAAGGAGGAGCTTCAGCCATCAGTCGCGACCCATTCCTGATGATACCGGACTTTGAAAAATCGCCGGTCAGTAGAGCCCCGGAAGCATGCGCCAGCGGACCTGCTTGCGATAGCGGTTGTACGCAGGGCCAAACGTGTCGTCGAGGCCGCGCTCCTCGAACGGAATCGCAACCGCCAGATAGATCGTGCTCACGAGCGCGAAGGTGAATCGATCCGCGGTCATGTGAGGCGCGCCGAAGACGAGCAGGGTCCATCCGAAATACACCGGATGCCGCACGACACCGTAAACGCCGCCTGTCTGCAGTGGAGCGTGCGCGGCGCGGGGTGACTCCCGGCGTCGCGAATCGACGACCTGCCGTACGCCGGCGAGGTTGAGAACGTCGAGAGAGCGGGCGCCCAGGAACGTGAACAGGATGCCGGCCGCTTGTACGGCGTACCCGGCCCAGCTCCATGGCGGTGGAATCGAGTAGACCACGCCTGGCACCGGCCGCCACGCGGCGCAAACGATCACGAACAGCGCGCTCGCGATCCAGGCGTAAACGGGCCGCTCGAGTGCCGGCGGAACGATCCCGGCAACCAGGTTCTTCACGCGTGCCCGGGCGAACAGGCTGTGATGGAGTGCGAACGCGCTGAACAACACCGCATTCGCGGCCGCGGGAACGACAGAACCGGCGGTTGAGCCGACGTCAGTGCCCCCGGCGAAGGTCACGAAATAGGTGAACAGGAAATACGCGATCGAGCCTGCGAAGGCGGCGGCGCCGAGCCAGGCAAAAACGAGCGGCAGCACGAGCGACCTATTATAGGAGTCATGACATCGCGTCCGTCCCGCGTCGCGATCACCGGTATTGGTGTCGTCTCTCCTTACGGCGCCGGCCGGGATCGCTTCTGGCACGGCGCTCGTCATGGCTGCAGCGCGACGCGGGTGATCACCGACTTCGATCCCTCCGAGTTCCCCTGCCACGTGGCCGCCTCGGTCCCCCCGGTCTCGATCGAGGATGCGGTCGTGCTGTTGGAGCGGGCGGGCGGCGGCGAGGAGGCCTCCGGCCGTCCCGACCCGAGACGTTACTCGAAGGCATCGCTGATCGCCGTGATCGCCGCAACCGAGGCCTGGCAGGACGCGGGTCTCCGGCTGAACGAACCCGGTGCCGGCGTGCTCGTCGGCAGCGGTGCTGGCGGGATCGACGTGGCCGAACGTCAGTACTACGAGTTCTTCAACGACGGCCACAAGAGGATCACCCCGTACGCCATCCCGGTCTCCATCGTTGGGATGATCTCGAGCGAAATCTCGATCGCCCTCGAGCTTCACGGCATCAGCCACGTCATGTCGACCGGATGTACCAGTTCGACCGACGCGATCGGCTATGCGGCCTCACTCATACGCGCCGGCGAGGCGGATGTCCTGCTCACCGGCGGCGCCGACGCGTGTGTCACGCCGGGGATGATCTTCGGGTTCTCACGAATGCGTGCCGTGGCGACCAGCCACAACGATCGCCCGGCGGAAGCTTCCCGGCCCTTCGAGCGAGATCGCGACGGCTTCGTGCTCGGCGAAGGCGCATGGATGCTGGTGCTCGAACGCGAAGACCGCGCCCGCGCCCGCGGTGCGAGGGTTTACGCCACCGTCGATGGTTACGGTTCCACCTGCGATGCTTATCACCGCGTCCAGATGGATCCTGACGGTATTGAGATCGTCCGTGCCATGCGGCTCGCCATCGATCGTTCAGGCCGCGCGCTCGATGAAATCGGCTACGTGAACTACCACGGCACTTCGACGCAGCTGAATGATGCCGTCGAAGCGCGATGTGTCCGGCGGCTTTTCGCCGATCGCGCCGACCGGATTGCCGGCTCGTCGACGAAATCGATGATCGGTCACCCACAAGGGGCAAGCGGGGCAGCCGGCGTAGTGACTTCGGCGCTGGCACTGCACACGGGATTCCTTCCGCCCACGATCAACCACTGTCATCCGGATCCAGGCTGCGACGTAGACGTCATCCCGAATACGGGGCGCGAGGTGCAGGTCGAGGCCGCGCTCTGCAACTGCCTGGGATTTGGATCGAAGAACAGTGCGCTGGTTCTCGGGCGGGCGGATGACTGATGACTAGCCTTTCATGAGTACAGACGTCCTCATCTCGGGTGCCGGACCTGCGGGCGCGATTGCCGCCCTGGTGCTGGCCCGTCGCGGTGTGCGCGTGACCCTCGTGGATCGCGCGCGATTCCCGCGCGAAAAACTGTGCGGCGACACCATCAATCCCGGGGCACTGAGCATCCTGCGCCGGCTCGGACTCGAGCGTCTGACCGAAGGAGCGCTGCCGGTCAGGGGCATGATCGTCACCGGACACGGCGTCACCGTGACGGGTGAATACGAGGATGGATTACAAGGCGTCGCCATCAGCCGCAGAGTCTTCGATGAACGGCTGGTCGCCGCTGCAGCGGCCGCCGGCGCACAGGTTGAAGAAGGTGTTCTGGTCCGAGGACCTGTGGTCGAGACCACGACCGGAGCCGTGCTCGGTCTGCAACTCGTGACGCCGTCGGGAACGCTCGAGCGGCGCGCCAGCAGGCTGGCGATTGCGGCCGACGGCCGGGCATCCCGCGTAGCGCGAGCCGCTGGATTGGTGCGGACTCACGCCGGACCGCGGCGCTGGGCCGTCGGTGCGATTTTCGAGGGGGTGACAGGCCTGACCGAGTTCGGAGAGATGCACGTCCGCGCAGGCCGCTACATCGGTATTGCGCCCCTCCCCGGCGGCTTCGCCAACAGCTGCGTCGTCACCGCCGATCGAAAAGCGTTGCTCGATCGCGACCTCCTGGTTGCCTCGATCAGGCAGCAACCGGAGATCGCGCCGCGATTCAAGGGCGCGCGAATGGTATCGGCCATCACCGTCCTCGGACCGCTTGCAGTCGAGACAAAAAGCGCCGGCACGACCGGGCTGCTGCTCGCAGGCGACGCTGCCGGATTCATCGATCCGATGACCGGCGACGGGCTCCGCTTCGCCTTTCGTGGGGGCGAGCTTGCCGCGGAGGAAGCCCTGTGCGTGATGAACGAAGGCTGGAACGGTGCTCACCTCCGGCTGGGAGCCGCACGTCAGCGGGAGTTCCGTGCCAAGTGGCGATTCAATCGGTCACTCCGGGCGCTGGCAGGGTCGCCGAGAGCAGTGAGGGCTGCCGGGCTCTTTGCGTCGCTGTCACCCTCGGCGCTTCGACACGTGATCGGTTACGCGGGCGACGCGGGCCTCGCGTGACACTGTCCCTTATTGCGATCGTCGTGTTCGTGGCGATGGCGATCGAAGCCGTCATCGCCGCCCGTCACGACCGCGCGCTGCGCGCCGGCGGTGCGGTCGAGCCGAAGGACGATGTCTACAGGCTGATGCAGGTGGCGTATCCAGGCGCTTTCGTCGCGATGATCGTGGAAGGGTGGGTCCGCGGATCTCAAGAGACCACCCTCGTCGCCGGAATCGTCACGTTCCTGTTCGCGAAGGGGCTGAAGTACTGGGCGATTGCAACGCTGGGTGAGCGCTGGACCTTCAGAGTCCTCGTGCCGCCGGGCTCCATCCGCATTGTTCGAGGACCTTACCGGCTGGTGCGCCATCCGAACTACGTCGCAGTGATCGGGGAGCTCGCCGGGCTCGCGCTGATGACCGCTGCAGGCATTGCCGGCCCGATAGGCACATCTGTGTTCCTCATTCTGATTCTCGCGCGGATACGAGTGGAGGAGCGGGCGCTTGCCGAGCGATAGTCTCCGCCGTTCCATCATCGTCTTTTGTGCCTATGTGGCGATTACGCTGGCCTGGGGGCACTTCTTGATCGGCTCGCTCCCCACCCACTTCGCTCACGACAGCGGTGATCCTCTTCTGAACTCCTGGATCATGTGGTGGAACGCGACAACGATTCCCTTCTCACCTGGATGGTGGAATGCGCCCGCGTTCTATCCCGCGACCGGCGTCACCGCCTTCACCGAAAGCCTGCTCGGTCTGGCGCCGATCGCGACGCCGATCATCTGGATCACCGGCAATCCCGTTCTGGCGCACAATGTCGCGCTGCTGGCGTCGTTCCCCCTGGCCGGGCTCGCCGGATTCTGGTTGTGCCGGGAGTTGACAGCCAATAGCGGCGCGTCGTTCATCGGCGGACTGGCATTCGCATTTGCCCCGTATCGCGTCGCCCAGTTGCCGCACGTGCAGGTGCTGCAGGTGTGCTGGCTCCCGCTGACACTCCTGGCTCTGCACCGGTTCCTGAGAACAGGAAAGCGAGCGGATCTCGTATTGTTCGGGACCGCCTGGATCCTGAACGGCTTGAGCAACGGCTATTACCTGCTGTTTCTCGGTGTGCTGGTCGGCCTGTGGATTGTCTGGTTCGTGATCGTCCCGCGTCGTTGGACGGACCTGGCCCCGATCGCAGCCGCGTGGTTCATCGCCTCTCTGCCGCTCGCGTTGATGCTGTGGCAGTACCACCTCATTCATGCGCGATACGGGTTCGAACGATACGTCGACGAAATCGCATATTTCAGCGCCGATGTTGCCGCACTGTCGACCGCGGCGACCGATCTGTCCCTCTGGGGCTGGGTGTCGCGATTGCAGCGCGCTGAAGGGCAGTTGTTTCCAGGGTTCTGGCTGCCGGCTATCGTGATCGGTAGCGCTTGTGTGGCGTTGTCTCTCGGCAGTGTGCGTCCGGCGCTGGCACGAATGCGCTGGATCGGCGGGATACGGTTGCTGCTGGCCATCATCGCTTCCGCTGAGTTGCTGGTGGCGGCGATGATTGGTCTCGCCGGGCGCTGGCGGGGCACGCTGGCGGGCATGCGCATCTCGGTGTCTTCTGTCGAACAGCCTCTGGTGATCGCGCTGATCGCATTCATGGTCCTCGTTGCGATCCGCGCCGCTGGATCCGATCGCCGCCGTACTCCCCTCCCGTTTTACGTCCTGGCGGCCGTGTTGATGTGGATCCTCACACTCGGTCCGGTTCCCAGGTTCTTCGGACGTCCGTTTGTCAGCGAGAGCTGGAGCGTGCTCGTACCCTACACGTGGCTCCTCGCGCTGCCGGGATTTGATTCGCTGCGGGCACCGGCACGTTTCTGGATGATGGCCGCTCTCTGCCTGTCGATTGGGGCTTCGATGCTGCTCGCGCGCGTGCTGCCCTCGGCGCGATGGTGGCGCTACGGAATAGTGTCGCTGCTCGCTGCCGGCATCATCTCCGATTCCTGGACGTCGGCCCTGCCGGTTGTTCGGGCGAGCCGGATTCTGAATTGCCCGAAGCCGGGGGGGTCGGCACGAGCCCTCCTGCTGTTGCCATTTGGTGCTCCCCTGGCTGGGATGGATCTCGCCGCGCAATGGGGTGTCAATGCGGTGAACGGCTACAGCGGCTACATGGCGCCTCACTACGAATCGCTGGCCTATGGAATCGATGCTCGGGATCACGGCACGCTATCCGACCTTGCCGCCGATCGAGGCCTGTTCGTCGCTGTGGCTAATCCTGATAAGGAGCGGACGCTCGACCGGTTCGTCCGATCGCATCCGGGGGCAACGCCTCTCCGAGGCTGCGAAGGTACGGCGCTGTTCGTCATTCCACCGCAGGCTCCGCTCAGCCGGAACGAAAGGCCATTTGGAACCGCGCTGCCGATCGTGTCCCTCACGGCGGATGTGGCCTCCGACGTAGCGGGCTGGGCAATTGACGGAGATCTCGCGACTCGTTGGCATTCGGGCGAGCAGGTGCAGGACCATTTCCTGCAAGCCGACCTCGGAGTAGAACGTTCCGTCTCAGGCGTGGTGTTCGAGCTCGGACCCTCTCCAACGGATTTCCCGCGATTTCTGCATGTCAAGGTGTCGGTCGATGGTTCGTCGTGGACGGAGGTATGGGCCGGCCCGACTCACCGGATAGCGTTTCGCGCCGGTTTGAGCGATCCCAAGCGCATGCCGCTGGTACTGTCTTTCGTCCCGGCGCGAGCGAGGTACGTCCGGTTCGACCAGACCGGCCGGGATCAGGAGTATTGGTCGGTGCCCGAGCTGCGCATCCTTACCCGCTGAAAGTCCGCAAACCCGGGTTCCCTCGCTTACGTCTGAAAAGGTGGACAGTACCCGTGTTCTATAATCGATCAAGGTTCATGCTGGGCACACGCACGCACCGTCACCTCCGGGTGCGGATGCGGCCGCTGGTCGTCATCGTTCTTGCGGTGTGTCTGGGAGCGCACCAGTCTTCGCGCCCCTCGGCACAGCAACCGGTCGCCGCGCCGCAGTCATTTCCGGCGAGTGCGTGGGCGGCGATTGCGCACGGCAAGCTTGCCGATGCGGAGGCGCAGGCACGCAGCCGTCCTGCCGGAGACGTTGAGGCAGCTGCCGTTCTCGGTCACCTCGCGGCACGCAAGGGTCAGAATGACGAGGCAGCCACGCTGCTGGAACCGGCTGCCTCAAAAGCTCCGGACGGCGCGGCCTCGCTCGAACTCGGTCTGCTGCACCAGCGTCTGGGCCACAAAGAAGAGGCAACCAGGCTCTTCACCGCGGTCTACCAGCGGGCCTCGGCGGCCGGCGATCCAGGATCCATG
>Ga0126305_10000450_pt1 | contig 17788 bp, 16 predicted proteins | sample Plot26_FD_92536 | JGI IMG/M metagenome (GOLD analysis project Ga0126305, IMG submission 92536) | Serpentine soil microbial communities from UC McLaughlin Reserve, CA, USA - Plot26 | ecosystem: Environmental > Terrestrial > Soil > Grasslands | place: USA: UC McLaughlin Reserve, Lake County... | reverse complement strand
GGGGCCGGACGCAGCTCGATCAGGTCCTCGATCGCGAGATCGTTCGCATTGAAGAGGCGGATCCATTCCCCGTACGGGAGCTGGAAGTTGACGCCCTCGTCGCCCTCGAACCGCCGCAGCTCGAAATAGTCGTTCTGCGGGCGCTCGTCGACCTCCTCGCGCTGCTCGTTCCAGAAGATGTCGAGGATCGGCGAGGGCATGGAGAAGGCCAGCAGGCCGCCGCGGCGCAGCAGGCGGGAGCACTCGGGAACGAGCCGTCGGGGATCGGCGAAGTTGAAGGCGCCGTGGTCGCAGAAGACGATGTCGAAGCTCCCGTCCCGGAGCGGCACCTCCTCCGCGCTCGCCTCGACCAGCGGGAACTCGACGCCCGCGTCCGCCATCGCCCGTCGCGCGTGCTCCAGCTGGCGCGGCGAGAGGTCCAGCCCCACCGGTCGGGCACCGAGGCCCGCCAGCGAGATCGACCACTGCGCTGCCCCGCAACCCAGCTCCAGCACGTCAAGCCCGGCGACGTCGCCGAGGACGTTGAGCTCGGCCTCGGGGATCTGCCATACGCCCCAGGCAAGGCCGGCCTTCTCGGCCAGCTGGTCGCCGTGTCGCTCCTGGTAGGCGTCGCTGTCCCGCTCCCAGTACGCGCGGTTCTTGGCTACGTGGTCGGAGGGGGACGCCAGGGTGCTACTGCCCGTCGACGACCGAAACGGTGCGGCCGCGGCGGCCGATCTTGAACTCGACGACGCCGGGGCGGGTGGCGAAGATCGTGTGGTCGCGGCCGAGGCCGGTGCCCTCGCCTGGCCGGAATCGGGTGCCGCGCTGGCGCACGATGATCTCGCCCCCACCGACCTCCTGGCCGGAGAAGATCTTGACCCCGAGGTACTTCGGGTTCGAGTCGCGCCCGTTACGGCTTGATCCAAGTCCCTTCTTGTGCGCCATGACTAGCTCTCCTTCTTAGCAGACGAGGAACGCCGCGCGGCGGGCTTCTTGGCGGCCGGCTTCTTCGCTGCGGGCTTCTTCGCCGCCGGCTTCTTCGCCGCCGGCTTCTTCGCTGCAGGCTTCTTGGGCGCCGGCTTCTTGGTGGCGCCCGCCGCCGGCTTGCGGGTGAGCATCCGCACGTCGGTCACCTCGAGTCGCGTCAGCCCCTGGCGGTGGCCGCCGCGCCGGCGATAGCCCTTCTTCGCCTTGTACTTGAAGATCCGGACCTTGGGGCCGCGCACGTGCTCGGTCACCACGGCCTCCACCTTCACCTTCTCGAGCTGGCCGCCGTCGAGCACGGCCTCCTTGTCGCCCTTGAACATGACCGCTCGCAGATTGACCTTGCTGCCCTCCTCGTCGGGCAGCCTCTCGACGAGCAGCTTTCCGCCCTTCTCGGCGCGGTACTGCTTGCCGCCTGTCTCGACTATCGCGTAGCTGTTCGCCATCTTCAATCCGAATCGGGGTGACTAGTCGCCGTTGGAGGGGTTCTGGGCCCGAGCGCGCGAACGGCGCCTACCGCCCCTTCGGCCGCGGCGCCGTCGCGAGGAACCGGATTCTAGGGGGTCCCCGTCCGAAGCGCGGTCGCCTTCCCCACCGTCGGTGTGGTCGGCTTCACCACCGTCGGTGGCAGCTTCCCCGTTGCTCGGCGTCTCCGGGCCTCCGACCAGCGAGGCTGTGGCGGCGGCCCGCCCGACGCTTTCGATCCGCACCAGCCGGCGATTTCCGACGAGAGGCCCTCCGCCCGTGACGCTCACGATGTAGGAGTCGACTCGCGCGACCGCATCGTCCACGTTGTACATGTGCGGCTCCTCGATCCGCACCAGCACCTCATCTCCCTCCTGGAACGGCAGCGCCCGCTCCTCGATCTGCGCGCGGGTCCCGCTGTCCACGACGTCGAACGTGTCCAGCGGCAACGCGTCGCCGCCCTCGAAGTGGAAATGCCTTCCCGACGCCTCCTCGAGCTCGTGCAGAGGACTGTCCTCGCGCAGGAGCTCGGCGGCCACCTTCGGGTTCACGCGAACCAGGAAGGCCTCGGGCCGGGAACGTTCCTCCACCAGGTCACGAAGCTGGCGTACAACCTGGATGGCGACCGTCTCCTCGGACTTCACCACACCCTCGCCGTCACAGGTGGGGCAGCGCTTCGTCAGGATCTCGCGCACGCCGTCGGTGACGTTCTGGCGGGTCATCTCCACCAGGCCGAGCGGAGAGACGTCCATGACATAGCTCTTGGTCTTGTCGGCGTCGAGCGCCTTGCGCAGGGTCTTCAGGACCTGATCGCGGTTTCGGGCCCGCGCCATGTCGATGAAGTCGATGACGATGATCCCGCCGATGTCGCGAAGGCGCAGCTGACGCACCACCTCCTCGGCGGCCTCGACGTTGACCCGGGTGATCGTGTCCTCCAGGCGGCCCTTGCCGCGGCCGGTGAAGCTTCCGGTGTTGATGTCGATCACCGTCAGCGCCTCGGCGTAGTCAATCATCAGGTAGCCGCCCGAGGGCAGATCCACTCGCCGGGAGAGCACCGACCGATAGGCCTCCTCGATGCCCATCTTCTCGAACAGTGGCTGCTTGTCCTTGTACAGCTCCACGTGCTCGACCAGCTCGGGTGCGGTGCGCTGGAAGAAGCTCGTGACCCGGTGATGCTGCTTCTCGTCGTCGATGATCGCGCCGTCGAACTCCTTGGCGAGCACGTCGCGCAGCACCCGGATCGACAGGTCCGCCTCCTGGAAGACCATCGCCGGCGCCCTGACCTCCTCGGCCCGGCGCTGGACCACCTCGTACAGCTTCTTCAGGTACTCGATGTCGCGCTCGAAGTCCGCCTTGCGTGCACCCTGCGCCGCGGTTCGCACGATCACGCCGCCGGGGCCCTTGTGGATCTTCTGGAGGAGCTTGCGCTGCCGGTCACGTTCGGCATCGGACAGGCGCCGGCTGGCGCCCACCCCGCCACCGCTCGGCATGTAGACCAGGTAGCGGCCGGCGATCGACAGCTGCATGGACAGGCGCGCGCCCTTGGTCTTGAGCGGGTCCTTCACGACCTGCACGAGGACCTCCTGCTTGGGCTTGATCAGCTCGTCGATCCGGCGGCCGCGGCCGCGGCCCCGGCGGGGCGCCGCCTCACCGCCGGGCAGCACAATCTCGTCGACGTGCAGGAACCCGTTGCGGTCGAGGCCGATGTCGACGAACGCCGCCTCCATTCCCGGAAGCACGTTGTCGACGACTCCCTTGTAGACATTACCAACGATCGACCGTTGGCCGCGGCGCTCGACGTAGAGCTCGGCCACCTTGAAGGAGGGATCGCCCCCCGACCGGGCCGAGCCCTTGCCTTCGAGCACCGCCACGCGGGTCTCGCCCGCGTCGACTGAAACCAGTATTCGCTTTCTCAGTTAACTCACCTCAGAGTAGGTAGGTACCTCTTGCGAAATCAGCGCAAGAGGTCCGCCCTGCTCTTGGAGGTAAGCCGCGCTTGCACGTAGATGCTCTGCAGGAGCCCGATCGCCATGAACGTCACGACGACCGAGGACCCTCCGAAGCTCATCAGCGGTAACGGGATGCCGGTCACCGGCATGATCCCGATCGCGACGCCCACGTTCACGAACACCTGGCACATGAGCATGGCCGCGATGGAGCCGGCGATCACGCTCCCATACAAGTTCTTCGAAAGCGTCATTATGCGCAGCGCCCTCCATATCAGCAGGGCGAAAAGGGATAGTACGAAAGCAGCACCGACGAAGCCGAAGCGTTCTCCGATGACGGAGAAGATGAAGTCGGTGGTGCGGTCGGGCACGAAGCCATGCTCCGTTTGCGTGGAGTCCTGTCCGCGCCCTGTCTTGCCGCCGGACCCGATCGCGATCAGCGACTGATCGATCTGATACGTCGCGTCGCGAGGGTCCGAGCTGGGATTCAAAAACGATGTGAGCCGCTCCTGCTGGTAGTCCTTCAGCACCGGATGTCCGATGGCCGGGGCGATCACCAGCACCGCCGCGACGGCGGCTGCCAGCAGTCCCCCCAGCAGCGCGAAGTGCGTCCAGCGCACCCCGACGATGAACAGCGTCGCCAGGGTGATCACGATGTACACGACCCCCGTCCCCAGGTCCGGCTGCATGATCACGATCAGCGCCGGCACGAAGCCCAGCAGGAGCAACCGCGCGGTCCGCTGGCGTTCGCCAATGCGCCGTCCGCGATCGATCGCGAACCCGGCGAGGGCTGTAATCAACAGCACCTTGCCGAGCTCGGACGGCTGGAACGTGAAGAAGGGAAGCTCTATCCATCGTCTCGAGCCGCGCGTGGCCTCGCCCAAAAGCAGCACCAGGATGATGGTGCTCATCATCGCCGTGTAGAGCCCGACGCGCAGCTCCCTGAAGCGAGAGTAGTCGACGCGGGCGATGGCAAGCATCAGGGCGATGCCCAAAACCGCATAGATCGCCTGACGAATGACGTAGAAGTGCGGGTTGTGGGCGATGTCCTCCCCGGTGGTCGCGCCGAGCGTGACGAGGCTGAACCCGATCAGGCCGAGCGCCGCCACGAGGAGCAGCGGGTCCATGGCGAGCAGCCCGCCGCGCTCCGCCGCGCTAGCCCGGCGCTGTCCCTCGAACGGGCGCGGATAGGCGTCGGACACCATCAGTCGTACCCGCCGATCACGCCCGTCTCGATCGGGTCGAGGTTCGGCGCCTTGCCGCCGGCCGCCTTGGCCTGCTCCGGGTGCGCGTTGTAATAGGCCTCGAGGATCTGCTTCGCCGCCGGCGCCGCCGATTCGACGCCGAAGCCTCCCTGCTCGATCGTCGTCGCGACGACGATCTTGGGGTTTGGATACGGCGCCAGGGAGACGTACCACGACTGGTCGCCCGTCGGCGGACGCTCGGCCGTTCCGGTCTTGCCCGCCATCGGGACCGGGAAGTCGGCGAACACGTCGTATGAGGTCCCGGACGGCTCCTGTGCGGCTGCGTGCAGACCCTCCAGGATCGCCGAGCGGTACGAGGGATCGATGTCCAGGTGGCGCTGCGGCGCCGGGTCGATCTCCTGCACGACGCTGCCATTCGGGTCCTGGGCCTCCATGCCCACGTGCGGGCGCACGACGTCGCCGCCGTTGGCGATGGCCGCGTAGGCCACCGCCATCTGGAGCGGATCGGCCTGCAGGTCGCCCTGGCCGACCGCCAGGTTGACGTTGTCGCCCATGGTCCACGGCCGGTCGGTGTCGCCGTCCTTGAAGAGCTGGTTGCGCCACCCGGGCGTCGGCAGAAGCCCGGCGACCTCGCCCGGCAGGTCGATGCCGGTCGGGTGGCCGATGCCCAGGTCGTAGGCCCACTTCTGCTGCGCGTCCCCGCCGTCCCGGAACAGCATCGCGCCGACGTTGTAGAAGAAGACGTCCGAGGAGACTTGGAGCGCCTGCGGAAGCTGGAGCGCGCCGTAGGCGGCGCCGCCGGCGTTCTGAAGCGGCGGCGTGCCGGGTCCGAGGCTGAACGACCCACCGTCGACGATCGTGGTGCTGGGCGTGAGCACGCCGCTCTCGAGCGCGGCGATCGCCGTGATCGGCTTGAACGTGGACCCCGTGGGATAGAGGCCCTGGATCGCGCGGTCCGACAGCGGCGCTCCGTTGTCCACGTCGGTGAGCGCCGTGTAGACGGAGGTGGGGATCACCGGCTTCGCGAAGATCGAGGGGTCGAAGGTCGGCGAGGAGCCGAGCCCGAGGACCTCGCCGTTGTGGGCGTTCATGACGACGAACGCGCCGGGAGTGCTGAACGAGCCGATGGCGGCCTCACCGGCCTGCTGAACCGGCCGGTCGATCGACAGGACGAGGTTGTCGCCGGGCTGCGGTTGGGTCTCGCTGATAACGCGGCCGGTCGGATTGCCGGCGGCGTCCACCTGGACCTTGCTCATGCCGTTCGTCCCGCGCAGGACGTTGTCGTACGTGTTCTCCACTCCTGACTGACCAACCTGGTCGCCGGGCTCCAACCCCTGATAGCGCGCCTCCTTCAGCTGGGGCCCGGTGACCTCCCGCACGTACCCATAGATCTGGGCGGCCAGGTTGCCGGCTGGATAGTTGCGGACGTACACACGCTGCACAGCGACGCCGGGATACTGCTCCTGGTTCTCGCGGAGGTAGTACACGAGGTCGTAATTCACGTCCTGCTTCAGCGTCACCGGATTCGCCGGCAGCTCCTTGGTCTGCTTGCGGATCTGCTCGTTGATCTTGTCCGGTGACATGCCGATCACCTGTCCGAGCCGCTCGATCTCCTGTTGCAGCTTCTTCCGCTTGTTCGGCAGCTCGGTGGGCAACAGCTGGAGGGCCAGTGACGTGCGGTTGTCCACCAGGACCTTCCCGTCGCGATCGAGGATTTCCCCTCGGGGCGCGCGCACCGTGATGTCGCGAACCTGGTTGTTCTGCGCTTGCGCCAGGTACTTGTCCCCGGAAAGCACCTGCAGGTACCAAAGCCGGAAGAAGATGATGGAGAACATCACCAGGGCGAGCCCGCTCAGGACAGCGACGCGCAGCGCGAACTGCGCTGGCAACAGTGGCCGCTCACGCTCGTTGAACATCAGGCAGCCCGTCTCATGACATCCCGGTCGCGCGTCGCATTCGCGGAACGCGCCGGCGTGAGCGGCGCTTGCGACCCTTGGCGGCGGCGCTGATCGGCGTTCGCATTCGGCGGCCAGCGACGACGTCGTCGACGATCGCCGGACGCAGGACGCGGCGGATCAGCGGATAGAACGGGATTGCGAGCAGGAAGGCCAAGAGTCCCTGCACGAAGATCTCCCGGAGGATCAGCAGGCTCACCTGGGTCTCCACGCCGAGCATGAGCTGGATCGCCGAGAAGCCGGCCGAGGCCGCCATCGTCAGGGCCCCGATCAGGAGCGGTGGCATGAGCGTGTTGGAGATCTCGGTTCCCTCGCGATATCGGCCGGCGAGATATCCGACCGCAAGCAGAATGAGCGACGAAACTCCGAGCGTCGCGAACAGCGTTGAATCGAGCACGAAGCCGAGCGCGAAGCCGCAGATCGCCCCAACCATGGCCCCTCCCAGGAGACCGAGCGAGACCGCCACCAGCGGGATGATGTTGGGCGTCGTGCCGAAGAGCGTCAGGTACGAGAAGAACGAGACCTGCAGAACGACGGCGACGACCATCGTCAGCGCGATGCGCAGCCCGATGCGCCACGTGACGATCATCCACCAACCCCCGGCCGCTTCGGCCCATTCGTCGCCACCTGGACGTAGTCGAGGTCGCGCATGTCGGCGAACGGATTGATGCGGATGTGCTGGTAGGTCTCCTGCTGGCCGATGGTGGTGTCGCGTACCTCCCCGATCGGGATGCCGGGGGGGAACGCGGAGGAGATCGTGCCGTTGCTCCAACCGGCGGTCTGGACGATCTGTCCCTCGTGGATGGGCTCGTTCTTGTCGATGAAGTCGAGCAGCATCGTGCCCGGATCGCCGGCCTCCGGCTGGACGACGCCATCGGGCCCGTTCGGGAGCACGCGCCCTGAGACCGCGCTCTCGGGATCGGTGATGAGCGTGACATTCGACGTCCAGTGCGTGAGGTCGGTGACCCGGCCGATGAGCCCGTCCCCGTTGATGACCGGGTCATTCACCGCCACTCCGTCACCCGAGCCCGCGTCGATGGTCACGGTCGAGTACCAGACGGTTGGCGGGCGCCCGATGACCCTGGCGGTCATGGGCTTGTAGTCCGCGAGCGCTCCCCCTCGGTCCAGGTTCAGAAGCTTCTTGAGCTGCTGGTTCTCCCCCACCGCCGACTGCGCCCTGGCCAGTCTGCTGCGCAGCTTTTGCACATCCGTCTTCAGCTCGCTGTTCTCGCCGCGGGCGTTGAAGGTCTCCGAGACCCAGTTCACGAGGTCGCGCGCGGGCTTGAGGGCCCGAGTCGCGCCCTCCTCGAGCGGAGCGAACACCGAGGCGACCCCCTGCTGGACGGTGTGCAGCGGGCCACTCTTCGACTCGGAGAACGTCGTCGAGATCAGGACCAGGGCGAGGACGACCAGGATCACCAGCACCGCGCGGCGCCTTCGGACTTGCTTGCGGTACACCGCAGTACCTCCAGCGCCTACCCGGTGGCGACCAGGCGACGGTGGGAGTTGCGGCTCATCCGGTGGATCACCTCGAACTCCTCGAGGGAGCGGCCCGAGCCCACCGCGACGCAGGTGAGCGGCGACTCGGTGACCTGAGCCGGCATCTGGCACTCGTCGCGAAGTCGTTGGTCCATCCCCTGAAGGAGTGCCCCACCGCCCGCGAGGATGATCCCGCGGTCCATGATGTCGCCCGCGAGCTCCGGGGGCGTGCGGTCCAAGGTGTCCTTCACGGCGGCCACGATCTGGCTGATCGGCTCCTCGAGCGCGCCGCGGACCTCGGCGGAGGTCAGCACGATCGTCTTCGGCAGGCCCGTGACCATGTCGCGACCCCGGATCTCGGTCGTGACCTCCTCGGGCAGATGCGTGGCCGAGCCGATCTCGAGCTTGACCTCCTCGGCGGTCTGCTGGCCGATCAAGAGCTTGTGCTCGTGCTTGCAGTAGTTGGCGATCGCCTCGTCCTGTTCGTCGCCCCCAACCCGGATCGACTCCGAGACGACGATCCCGCCGAGCGAGATCACGGCGACCTCGCTCGTACCGCCGCCGATGTCGAGCACCATGCTGCCGGTCGGCTCCGCGACCGGAAGGCCGGCGCCGATCGCGGCGGCCATGGGCTCCTCGATCAGGTAGGCCTGACGGGCCCCGGCGGACAGGCAGGCTTCCTCGACCGCGCGCTTCTCGACCCCGGTGACGCCGGACGGAACGCAGACGACCACGCGAGGATGGGCGAAGCGGTTCTGGTGAACCTGCTGTATGAAGTGCCGCAGCATCTCCTCCGTGACGTCGAAGTCGGCGATCACACCATCCTTGAGCGGCCGGATGGCACGGATCGTTCCCGGCGTGCGGCCCAGCATCCGCTTCGCATCCACACCCACCGCGTGAACCTCGCCGCTCCGGGCGTCGACGGCCACCACCGAGGGCTCGGAGAGCACGATTCCGCGGCCGCGGACGTACACGAGCGTGTTCGCCGTGCCGAGGTCCACCGCCATGTCGCGGCCGCCGAAGCCTGTCAGGTTGCGAAAGAAGCCCATTGGTGGGTTATCAAAAGGAGCGTCTGGGGAACGGACGGGACCTGCTCACGGCGCGGGGCGGCCTTCGCATTACACGCGGCGCCGCGCTCCTCCGTCCCAGGGGTGATGAGTCGGGCAGCAACAGCGACCGCACCGCGCGCCGAGTGTAGCGAACCCACGAGCACTCTCAACGCAAGAATGAGGCCCGATTTCGCATCTAAACGTAGACCTTAGGGTTAGCGACGAACCGTTATTGGGAGCGGGAATCCGCTGCTGGGTCGAGCAACTCCGGAACCAGCTCGACGAGGAGGCACACCGGAAGCCCGATGACGTTCGACAGATCACCGTCGACGCGCTCGACCAGGGTCGACCCGAGTCCCTGCACGGCATACGCCCCGGCACGGTCCCGCCACTCGCCGGATGCCAGGTATGCGTCGAGGAGCCTCGAAGGCAGCTCGCGGAAGGTGACCTCCGAGCGCGCCAGCCCCGCGCGCTCGATCGGCTCGCCCCTCTCGGCCGCCATCAGGACGACGAGTCCGCTGAGCACGGCGTGGGTGCGCCCCGACAGCGACTGGAGTCGCTCCCGGGCCTCCCCCTCATCGCCAGCCTTGCCCAGGATCCGGCCGTCGAGCACCACCTCGGTGTCGGCGGCGAGCACCGGCTCGCGCGCCTCGACGCGCTCGAGCACCGCGCGCGCCTTGCGGCGGGCATTCTCGATGACGGCGTGCTCGGGCTCGCCCGCGGTCAGCTCGCCCACGTTCGGGACCACGACTTCGAAGGAGATTCCGAGCGCGCTCAGGATCTCGCGCCGGCGAGGCGACGCTGAGGCGAGGATCAATCGAGCTCGGGAAACCAGAGCCGGATCTCGCGCTCGGCGGATTCCGGGGAGTCGGATCCGTGGACGAGATTGAACGTCACCTCGAGGGCGAACTCGCCGCGGATCGAGCCGGGGGCGGCCTCGAGCGGATTGGTCGCGCCGATGATCTGGCGGGCGGCGGCGGTGGCATCGTGGCCCTCCAGAACGGCCGCAACCAGCGGGCCGCCCGTGATGAACTCGATGAGCTCGCCGAAGAACGGCTTGTCGGTGTGCTCCTCGTAGTGGCGGCCGGCGAATTCCTCGTCGATGCTGAGCTGGCGCAGCCCCACGATGCGAAGCCCCTTGCGCTCGAACCGCGCGAGAACCTCGCCCGTGAGCCCGCGCTCGAAGGCGTCGGGCTTCACCAGGACCAGGGTTCTGGAGACGTCAGCCACGGCGCGGGAATCTATCGACGTGGCTCAGGACGCGGGAGCGGGGCGCGGCCTGTCCTCAGGCGAGCCGTCGCGTCCCTGCCCAGGGCCCGACCCTTCGCGCGGTGGCGACTTCCGCTGCTTGGTGGCCGGAGCCTGCGCGGTCGACTGGCCGGAGCGGGTCGACCGCGTGGGGCGCTGGCGGGTTTGTGATGCGGCCTGCGTCCGAGCGGCAGGCCGCGTCGCCGGACGCTTCGAGCGCGTTGCCGGCCGAGGCGCTCGCTCCTCGCGGGGACGCTCCTCGCGGGCGCGTTCCTCGCGCGGGACCCGGCGCGGTGGCTCGGGTGCACGACGCTGTGGCATCTCGCAGTACGGGCAGACGACCCACCGGGGGTCGATCGGCTTGTCGCAGTTCTCGCAGGGGTCCTTGACCCGTGCGCGGCAGTTCGGGCAGCGCAGGTAGGTCCGCTCGATGGGATAGGCGCAATTGGGGCACGACTGCTCCTCGAGCTGCTTCACCCGTAGCTCCGAAGCCCGGATCTCGAGCTCTCGCTCGCGGGCATCATCGAGGAACTCCGGCGGCCGCAGTATCGAATACACGATCGAGCCCACGAACGGAAACAGCGACGCCCCCGTCGCGCACGCGACAAGGACCGGATCCCGGATTCGCCTGCGGGCGTCGAGGAAGGTCCAAGCGATCAGCGCGATCCAAACGACCACGAGGAAGAGCACGACGAGGTTCACGAACAGGTTGAGACCGCTGTTCGTGATGCCGAAGAGCGCGACTACGGGCATGGCTGAAGGCGCATGATCGGGAGCGAGGAGTCTACTTCGTCAATTACGGCTCAATCCCTGGTAACGGTCCGTGGCCCGCTGCCCCAGCTACAGGAACAGCCGCCCGAAGAGGTACCCGAGGCCGAAGAAGACGAGGATCACGATCGCCACAACGGCGGCAACCAAGCCCATCATCTGCAACAGCTCTGAGCGGGCCTCTCGATCCATGACGCTAATCGCTTGCGCTCGACCCGGTTGGTCGTCGCGCCTGGGAACTTCGCTCGACAGCGTACCTGAGGAGGTAATGCGAGCCGCTGACAAGCACGGCGCCGGAACGGGCACGTGCCTCCTCGACCGCCCGGCGCACCGCGGCGACCGGCTCGCGGACGACCTCAGCCGCGAGGCCGGCCTCTCTAGCGGCTGAGGCCAGCTGCTCGGCGTCCAGGGATCGCGCCGCGGGCCGGCCCGCATGCGCGAGCCGCTCCGCGGGCAACTCGGTGCATACGACGACGTCGATGCGCGGTGCGAGCTGACCGACGACCCCAGCCGCATCCTTATCCGCCAGCAGCGCGAGACAGGCGACGACCGGCACCCCGCCGAGAGCCTCCGGGAGCGCCTCCGCGAGGGCGCCGGCGCCCGGAGGGTTGTGGGCAGCGTCCAGGACGAGCGGAGGGTTTCCATCCAGCAGCTGCATCCGCCCGGGTAGGTCGAGCCCTGTCGCCACGGCGTGGACGCGATCGGGATCGAGCGGGCCGAGCACCGCCGCGGCAGCGGCGCTCGCGACGGCGAAGTTGCGACGCGCGTAGGCACCGGGTACCGCGAGCTCAAGGTCCGGATCGTGCTCGCCCGCCACGACGAAGCTCGCGTTGCGCTCGCGCGCCGTCCGCTCGGCGAGCCCGCGTACGCCGGTGTCCACCTCGCCCAGAACCAGCGTCGAGTGATCGCGCAGGACCGCCAGCTTCTCCCCCGCGATCTCCTCCTCGGTCTCTCCCAGCCATTGGGTGTGCTCGAGGCCGATCGAGGTGAGCACGGTCGCCCTCGAGGGCAGGACGTTGGTCGCGTCGAGGCGACCGCCGAGCCCCGCCTCGATCACGCCGAACTCGACCCCCGCCTGCGCCAGCGCGACGAAGGCGGCCGCCGTCGCGGCCTCGAACTGGGTCACCGACTCGCCCTCGTCCAGGGAGCGGTTGACGACCTCCACGGACTGCGCGACGCGCTCCACCGCGCCCCCGAACTCTCCGTCCCCGATCTCCGCGCCCCCAACCCTGACGCGCTCCGACCACCGGTCCGTGTGCGGGGAGACGTAGACGCCCGCGCTCCTACCGTGAGCTTCGAGAAGCGCCGCGGTCATCTCGGCCACGGATGACTTCCCGTTCGTGCCGACGACGTGGATCGACGCGAACCGGTGCTGGGGCATCCCCAGGATGGAGACCAGCCGCCGGATCCGATCGAGGCCGAACCGCCACCCAAGGGGCTCGAGCGAGAGCAGATAGCGCTCCGCGTCTTCGTAGGTCCAGGTCAGGAGAGCTCTTCCAGCTCAGCCTGGTACTGCGCGAGCTTGGCGCGCTCCGCCTCCACCACGTCGGGCGGGGCGTTGTCGACGAAACCGGCATTGGCCAGCTTGCCCTGTGCGCGCTCGACCTCGGCGCGCAGCGCGTCTCGCCGCTCGGCAATCCGCTGACGGACCTGCTCGGCGTCGACCCCCTCGGACGGGAGTATCTCCACGGGGCCGAACGTCGCGAGCGCCTCCCCTTCGGCACCATCGAAGGACAGCCGCGCGAGTCGCCCCACCAGCTCGTGCGGAGGCGCCCCGATGGCGCCCGAGACCCGCGCCGGAAGCACACTGGCCGCCGCGACACCCACGAGGTCGCGCCAGCGACGGACCCGGCGCGTCAGCTCGATCCAGCTCTCGACCTGTCGCTCGGCCTCCTCGTCGACGAGGTCGGAGCTGACCTCTGGAATGGGGTGTACGACCAACATCTCGGCCGCCTGCTCGCCAAGCTCGGCGCGCAGGTACGAGTAGATCTCCTCGGTCACGAAGGGCATGATCGGGTGGATCAGGGCAAGCGTGCGCTCGAGCACCCACAGCAGCGTCGCCGTCGCCTCGGGCTCTGAGTCGTAGAGCCGCGGCTTCACGATCTCGAGGTACCAGTCGCAGAGCTCCGACCAGAAGTAGTCGTAGAGCCCGAGTGCGGCGTGGGCGAAGTCATAGTCATCCAGGTTGGCCGTCGTGGACGCGATCGCCCGCTGAAGCCGCGAAACGATCCACCGGTCTTCGACCCGAGTCGGGGGCGACCCCATCCCGCCCAGAGCCCCGACAGGAGCTCGCTCCTGGCGGGCGGTTGTTCCCGGCGACGCGTTCAGCAGGATCAGGCGAGAGGCGTTCCACATCTTGTTGGCGAGATCCTGGCCCTGCTGGATGCGCTCGGCGCTGTAGCGGACGTCCTGGGTCGATGACATCGCCAGGAGGCCGAATCGGACCCCGTCGGCGCCGTGGGCCTCGATCTCGTCCAGCGGATCGATGCCGGTGCCGAGGCTCTTCGACATCCGTCGCCCGTCGGGCGCCTGGATCACCGGTGTGATGTAGACGTCATCGAAGGGGATGTCCCCGGCGAACTCGAGTCCCATCATCACCATCCGGGCGACCCAGAGGAAGATGATGTCTCGGGCGGTGACGAGGACGTCCGTGGGATAGAAGGCCCGAAGCTCGGGGGTGTCGTCGGGCCACCCCAGGACGGCGAACGGCCACAGCGCCGAGCTGAACCACGTATCCAGGACGTCCTCCTCCTGGCGCAGCTCCCCGCCGCAGAAGCCGCAGCGCTCGGGCGGCGTCTCCGCGACGTACGTCTCGTCGCACGCGTCGCAATACCAGACCGGCAGCCGGTGCCCCCACCACAGCTGGCGCGAGACGCACCACGGACGCAAGCCAAGCATCCAGTCGAGATAGACGCGGCCCCACCGCTCCGGCACGAAGCGCACCCGTCCGCGCTCGACGGCCTCGATCGCCGGCTTGGCGAGCTCGTCCATCCGGCAGAACCACTGAAGCGAGATCAGCGGCTCGACGCGCCTGCCCGAGCGATGCGAGTAGGGGACCGAGTGCGCGTGGGGCTCCTCCGAGCGCAGCAGACCCTCCTCGCGGAGGGCCGCGACCACGGCCGCCCTCGCATCGTCGGTCGTCAGCCCCTCGAAGCGCTCCCCCGCCTCGGCGTTCATCGTGCCGTCCTCGCCGATCACCACGATCTCCTCGAGGCCGTGCGCACGTCCGATCTCGAAGTCGTTGGGATCGTGCCCCGGCGTGATCTTCAGGGCCCCGGTCCCGAACTCTGTATCGACGTGGTCATCGGCAATGATGGGAAGGCGGCGACCAACCAGCGGCAGGATGCAGTGTCCGCCGACGACATCCCGGTATCGGTCGTCTTTCGGATTGACCGCGACGGCGGTGTCGGCGAGCATCGTCTCGGGGCGGACCGTGGCGACCGTCAAGACGCGGTCGGAGCCCTCGAAGGGATAGTCGATGTAGTACAGGGTGTCCTCGACCTCACGGTTCTCGACCTCGAGGTCGGAGATCGCCGATTGCGTTCCGGGGTCCCAGTTGACGATGTAGTTGTCGCGGTAGATGTACTCCTTCTCGTGGAGGGCCACGAAAACCCGCTGCACTGCCCGCACGTAGCCCTCATCCAGGGTGAACCGCTCGCCCTCGTAGTCGCATGAAGCCCCGAGCCGCTTGAGCTGCTCGATGATGGTCGAGCCGTACTTGCGGCGCCACTCCCAGACCCGCTCGGTGAATGCCTCGCGGCCGATGTCTTGGCGCGAGATGCCCTCCTCGCGAAGCTCGCGCTCGACCACAGCCTGGGTGGCGATTCCGGCGTGGTCAGTACCCAGAGCCCAGAGGGTGTTCCGGCCTCGCATCCGGTTGAGGCGCGTCAGGGAATCCTGCACCGTGCCATTGAGCGCGTGTCCCATGTGAAGGGCGCCGGTGACGTTGGGCGGCGGGATCGCGATCGAGAAGTTCTCGTCCGGGCTGCCCTCCGCGGCGGGATGGAAATAGCCCCCATCCAGCCAGCGCTCCAGGATCCTGCCCTCGACCTCCGAGGGGTCGTAACGAGTGGTGTCCTCGAGCCGCTTTCGGCGCTCGTCGTCCACGCTAATGCGGCGGCTTTGCCGCCTGACCTGCCTGACTCGTCGCTAGACGCTCCTCGACAAACATCCCCGGCGAGTTTAGTTGCGGCCTCCTCGGCGGCGTTTGGACTGTGGGTCGTCTGCGGGTCCTGACCAAGGAGGGTCGATGCAGCGTCTGGTTCTCTGTCTTTGCCTTTGCCGGCACGCGAAGCTGTTCTTCGGCGAGGCGGATGTCGAGACCGCCAACGGCTCCGGCGAGGCGTACCTGTAGGGCGTCGTCAGGCGTCATGGCAAGTCGCAGGGCTATATCCAGGTGAAGACACACAGCGACTCGCTCGGCAAGTGCTATTCCGGCGGACTCAATTGGCGAGCGCACCGCGGCGCCGACGTCGACTATCCGCCGGCTCCGTGATCCGATGAAGGCGACTCATCCTCACCGGCGACGAAGCCGCAGCCCCCGCATAGCCGAGAGGCGAGTTATTCGGCCCATAGCCGAATAGATCGACTCTCGATCCCGACGGAGCGGCCGAACGGGGCCGCCCTCGCTGCTAGGCCGACTCCTCTTCGAGCTGCTCCAGCTCGTCGCCCGGCTCGTCAGGCGCGGCCTCGGTGACCAGGGTCGGCTTGATCGCTCGCTGGATTGTGTCCTTGGTGACCACGCACTTGCGGACGTCGCGGCGCGAGGGGAGCTCGAACTGGACGTCGAGCAGGGTCTCCTCGAGGATGGAACGCAGGCCACGCGCGCCCACCTCCCTCTCGAGCGCCTTGTCGGCGATCGCGCCGAGCGAATCCGGCGCGAAGACGAGCTCGATGTCGTCGAACTGGAAGAAGCGCTCGAACTGACGGGTCAGCGCGTTCTTCGGCTCGGTGAGGATCGTGATGAGGTCGTCCCGGGTCAGCTGATGGATGGCAGCCACCACGGGCAGGCGGCCGATGAACTCGGGAATCAGGCCGTATTCCATGAGGTCCTCGGGGAGCACCTTCTCGAACAGCTCGCCGGTGTCGCGCTGGTCGCGAGTGAGGACCGAGGCGCCGAATCCCACGCCCTTGTGGCCGATCCGGCGCTCGATCACCTTGTCGAGCTGTGCGAACGAGCCGCCGCAGATGAACAGGACGTTGGTCGTGTCGATCGTCAGGAACTCCTGGTGGGGATGCTTGCGACCGCCCTGTGGGGGGACCGAAGCGGTGGTTCCCTCGAGGATCTTCAGGAGCGCCTGCTGGACGCCCTCGCCTGACACGTCGCGCGTGATCGACGGGTTGTCCGCCTTGCGGGCGATCTTGTCGACCTCGTCGATGTAGATGATCCCGGTCTCGGCCTTCTTCACGTCGAAGTCGGCCGCCTGGATCAGCTTCAAGAGGATGTTCTCGACGTCCTCCCCCACGTAGCCGGCCTCAGTCAGCGCCGTGGCGTCGGCGATCGCGAACGGGACGTTCAGGATGCGCGCGAGCGTCTGGGCGAGCAGCGTCTTGCCGCAGCCGGTGGGGCCGAGCAGAAGGATGTTCGACTTCTGAAGCTCGACCTCCTCGTCGTCTGACTGCGACATCTGAACGCGCTTGTAGTGGTTGTAGACCGCGACCGACAGCGCGCGCTTCGCCGTCTCCTGCCCGACGACGTACTCGTTTAGGACCGCGTGGATCTCCTTGGGCTTGGGGAGGCTCTCGAGCTCGAACGAGGGGGGCGCCGCGAGCTCCTCGTCGATGATCTCGTTGCAGAGATCGATGCACTCGTCGCAGATGTAGACGCCAGGCCCGGCGATGAGCTTCTTGACCTGACGCTGCGACTTCCCGCAGAAGCTGCAGAGAAGCTGCTCGTTCGAATCGGTTGGGCGTGCCAAGCGGTCTCCCCTTTCGATGGCGCGGCCCGGCGCCTCGACTCAGATTACGACACGCGGGCCCTTGGCTCGACCCTGCTTCTTACTCGGCCGAGGTGGCTGTCCCTTCAAGCGCGCGACGACTTGCATGCTGAGCTCAGGGGCAGGGGATGAGCGGGTTACCGCTCCTTGTCCCGATCGTGTTGCCCGAGCCGCAGTTGGCGGAGCCCTCGTTGTTCAGGTCGATCGCGTTGCCGGTGATCGTGTTGTCGAACAGGAAGTTGTGATCCGACGTCGGACTGATGTTCACTCCGAAGTGGCCGTTGTTCCTCACGCTGTTGTCCCTGAGCCGCACGCGATCGCTGTTGTTGATGAAGATCCCCGTGTCCGGGTGGGCTTCGCCGGGGATCGTGTTGTGGTGCACGCTGTTGTGGGCGACCTGGATGCGAGCGTCGAGGCCGTAGTTCTCGATGATGATCCCCTGGTGGCTCCCGTACGAGGCGTTGTGCACGACCCGCAGCGGGCTACCCCCGGTATCTGTGATGCCACCGATGTAGATGCCGGCGTCGCTGAACCCGCCGGTCGCCAGGTTCTGGCTCACCTCGATCGGACCGCTGTCGAAGACGTTGATCCCGTATTCGGCGCCCTCGGCTCCACAGGTGTCGCGGACGATGACGTCGTGCACCGTGCCGGTAGCCACGAACTCGAAGTCCACCCCGGAGGGAAAAGGCCCTGAGGGGTTCTCGGCGGCGCCGACAACCTTCAGGTGATCCAGCGTCACACCCGCGTGCGTGATCCTGGTCGCCAACCGGT
>Ga0126305_10000449_pt1 | contig 17845 bp, 20 predicted proteins | sample Plot26_FD_92536 | JGI IMG/M metagenome (GOLD analysis project Ga0126305, IMG submission 92536) | Serpentine soil microbial communities from UC McLaughlin Reserve, CA, USA - Plot26 | ecosystem: Environmental > Terrestrial > Soil > Grasslands | place: USA: UC McLaughlin Reserve, Lake County... | reverse complement strand
GCTCTAGAGATTGCGACCTCCGACCGCATTAGTACGGCGCTGCGTACATAGCTCCAAAAGACAGGCCTCGTCTATGGGGTGTCACCGACGATCGGGTTGCGGCCTGGCAACCCTATCCAGAGCGTCGTTCGCCGACGGGTGGGAAGTATGTAGACTACGACTGGCTTGGAATACAAACTGCGACGTGAAAATCACGTACTTTTGACACCACTCTGACACCACAGCGAGCGCAATACGGGGCAACGCGCTGCAAGCCAGAAAATAGAAACCGGCTTAGATATGCGGGATTTGCAAACCCGTGCAAACCCCTGCAACGCCTGACCGATCACTCGTAGCTGGAGCAGGAAAGCGGTTCGAGTCCGCTCGTCGGCTCTTCATTTTGTCGCGATTTGCAGGTAAAACTGGAAATGTCAAGGAGCCGCCAGAGCAAGTCCGGCGGCTCGTTACTGCAACCCGCTGGCAGAAGTCACATTCCGGTATCTGTATCTGATGCCAGCAACTCTCGTGCTGTGGGGATAGCGGATCGCCCGTCCAGAGCGCGGCAAGATAGCGCGGCGACCTTGTTTGCCCTAGTTAGCGACTCTTCCAGCGGGCGATCCTCTACCAGCTGCGCCAGCAGAGCTCCGTGGAAGACGTCGCCGGCTCCCAGCGTGCTGTAAGTGTCTGTCTCGTATGGCGGTGCGGAGACAATCTCAAAGGCAGTAGCTGCCATGCTCCCCTTAGCACCAAGAGTGACGACTACCGTGCCGGCACCTTCGCCGAGTGCCGCCTGCATTGAGGCTTCGATATCGAGCCCCTTGTATCGAGAGGAAAGGCCGTCGCCGGTTGGGGCGAACAGAGCTACGCCATCTAAACGAAGGCCGTCGATAGGATTGCCTGCATCAATAGATAGCTTTACGCGCGCTTCGCCACTCTCCAACTTCGCTATCGATCGGTAGCCCATGTGGTCTACATGGACCCACGCCGCTCGCTGACACGAGTCGACTGCTGGTGCAGCGAGAACAGGCGGTCCAATGCTGCTAGGAAATGCACAGATCGCTCGGGTTTCTCCTTTGAGATCCACCACTGACACGCTCATTGCAGAACGGGCGCCGCGCACGACGCTTAGATGGCTCAAGTCAACCCCCTCGGAAGCCAGACCGTCACGGATCGTTTTCCCCGCAGGATCGTCCCCGATCGTGCCAACAAAGGAGACTGGTATACCTAACCGGGCCAGCGTAACCGCCGCTGTTGCCGCCGGTCCACCGCCTGCCTGAACAAAGTCCACAGCTTCTACCCGTTCATCGCTCGCGGGATAGTGTTCCACCGCTGCTATGGCATCCAGAGTGGCTGCTCCGATGCACACGACCTCAGGTGACCTGCCAGACACTAATAACTCCAACTAGGCATCACTATTAATAGTCTACCGTCAAAGGCATCCCAGCGGAGGTCATATTTTTCTGCTCATCACCTCGCTACTCCTCTTGCACACTCTAACATAGTTGTGTACTATCTAACAAGGTTGTCAAAAAACCAACAACCGAAAGGGTGTGGTGGGATTGTCTGGCGAAGACCATGGCGCAGACGTTTAGAGGAGAGAGCAAGCCCCTCGACCTACGCTACGACCACGCTGCAGACAGGCGCAAGCAGGTGCTCAAGCGTGTTCGAGAGGCGCGATACTGCAATTTCGCCGAGCTAAGCAGGGAGCTCGGAGTCTCGGAGATGACCGTGCGCCGTGACATCGATCGCTTGGCAGAGCAGGGCCTCGTACGCGCGGTTAGGGGTGGTGTCAGCGTTGTAGCTCACGAGGCGTCACCGGGGTTGCAGCCGGGCACCGACTTTGGCATTCGTGCGGGTAAGAACCCTGGCGCCAAGAGAGCTATTGCCCGGCGGGCCGTGAAGATGGTCGAGGCCGCTTCGATCGTGGCTGTCGACGCCGGAACGACGACGCTTGAGGTTGTGCGCTTCATGCCGCCGAACTTGAAGATATCGATGGTCACGCACTCACTCCCGGCCATGGCGCTGCCGGGGCCGGACTCCGGTATCGAAGTCATCGGCCTTGGAGGAGTCCTTCATCCAGAGACGCAGGCGTTTGCGGATCCGACGACGATCGCGAACTTGGAAGAGCTGAGGGTGCACACTCTGTTTCTGGGGGCTAGCGCCGTGCGCGACGGAAACATGTACTGCGGCAACCACTTCGATGCCATGACCAAGCGTGCTCTGATAAAGATCTCAGACAAGGTCGTGCTGGTCGTCGATGCCTCGAAGTTTCGTACGACAGCGATGGTGCAGATAGCCTCGCTCGACGAGGTCGACGCAATCGTGGTGGACGACGCGATCGACCTCAAGACCAGAGATGCTGTCGAGGCCATGAATGTCGAGGTGATCGTAGCGCCTACGGAGCCTGGCAACGCTGGTGAGTCGCCCGATGTGCGAGGAGAGGGCACGTAGTGAGGGCGGTGCGCTTTCATGGGCCGCACGACTTGCGGCTAGAGGACCTGCCGTTACCTGAAGTGGGACCGAACGAGGTGCGGATCCTACCTGAGGCCGTGGGACTTGACGGCACCGATCTACACATCATGGAGGGCGAATTTCCCTCGGCTCGCCCCGTCGTCTTAGGACACGAGGTGGCGGGTGTAGTTGACGGCATCGGGTCCGAGGTCAGAAATGTCGGCGAAGGAGATCTCATCACGGTAGAGCCGCACCGCTACTGCGGCGAGTGCCGCTACTGCCGTCTCGGCAGAGAGCACCTGTGCCTACGCAAGCAGGCGTTCGGGGTACACCTTAACGGCGGGCTCGCGGAGGCGATGGTAGTTCCAGCCAGGATCGCCTACAGGTTGCCGCAGGGCGTCAACGCACACATCGGTTGTCTCGCCGAGCCGGTCGCCTGCTGTGTCCACGCCATAGACCGCCTCGCCCCGGTTTCTGGCTTGGCGGCCTTAATCTTCGGAGCCGGGCCCGCCGGGTGCATCCTGATCCGGCTTGCGAAGCTGCAGGGTCTCTCGCCGATTGTTGCGGTCGAGCCCCGAGTGAGACGTAGAGAGATGGCTGCCCTCTTCGGCGCGGACGAGACGATGAACCCCAGCGAGGAAGGATGGGAGGAGAAAGCTCTGGAATTAGCCGGAGGACACGGGTTCGATTTTGCGGTCGATGCGGTCGGCTCGCCGCAGGTGGTGGAGTCGGCGATCTCGCTGGTCGCACGTGGTGGGAGGATTCTGGTATTCGGGGTTGCAAAGCCTGAGGCCGTTGCCTCGATAAAGCCCAATGAGATCTTCACGAAAGAGTTGTCCATAGTCGGGACCGCCATAAACCCGTATACGCACCACCGGGCGGTAGAGCTGCTGCCGAACCTCGGTTTGGAGCGGTTGGATATAGGCCAATACCCACTTGCGGCGACGGAGGAGGCGCTCGCAGCCCTGTCAAGCGGAGAAGTTGGGAAAGCGGAGATCACACCGCAGTCGTGATCGGAGGAGGTTTGTAGTGGAACATCGATTGTTGCGCACGTTGCGCAAGATCTGTTTACTCTCGATGGGATGCGCGCTCTTAGTCGTAATCTTCTCGGCCTGCGGGCAGAAGCCACCTGGGGCGTCGGGCGGTGGAGGCGAGAACTCAATCACTGTCGCGGCCATAAACAATCCCGACATGGCGCTGATGAAGCAGCTTGCTCCAGAGTTCACTAAAGATACCGGAATCAAGGTCAACTTCACCCTGCTGCCCGATCAGGAGCTTCGCCAGAAGGTTACCCAGGACGTTGCGCAGGGAGCCAACGCCTACGACATAGTCACCATAAGTCCCTATGAGATACAGTCGAACTGGGCCAAGAACGGTTGGGTCGAACCTCTGAATAGTCATTTTGACGGGATGAGCAATAAGGCACGTTCCGAGTACGATCTCAACGACGTTTTGAAGCCGGTACGGACGTCTTTAACCGTTGACGGCAAGCTTTACGCGCTTCCCTTCTACGGTGAAAGTAACTTCACCTACTATAGGAAGGATCTCTTCGAACAAGCTGGCCTCAAGATGCCCGAAAACCCGACCTGGGACCAGATCAGACAGTTCGCTGCGAAACTGAACGACCCAGGCAAGGACCAGTACGGGATAATTCTCAAAGGCATTTCGGATTACGGTCAGCTCGCTCCTTTCATCACCTTCGAGAACAGCTACGGAGCACGCTGGTTCGACGAGGAGTGGAGGCCGCAGTTCACTTCTCCGGAGTTCGAGAGAGCCGCCAAGGATTACATGGATCTGGTGCAGAACTACGGGGAGCCGGGCGCGAGTAGCGTTGGCTTCAACGAGGGGCTCGGCCTCATGTCGCAAGGGAAGGGTGCAATCTGGGTAGACGCAACCGTTGCCGCTGGGGCTTTGGCCGATCCGCAGTCCTCCAAGGTTGTGGATAAGATCGGCTACGCGATGGCCCCGACGCAAGGCTGTAATAACGGAAGCCACTGGCTCTACACTTGGGCTCTAGCGACGGAGTCACACAGCGACAGCAAGGACGCTGCTTTCAAGTTCATGACGTGGGCGACGAGCAAGGATTATGTGAAGCTGGTGGCAAAGCGGAACAGCTGGTCACAGGTCCCGCCGGGGACCCGTTACTCGACGTACGACAGCACTGAGTATCGCAAGGTGGCTCCGTGGGCCAAGACGACTCTCAAGTCAATCAATACCGCGACGCCGAACGACCCGTCCTGCAAACCCGTTCCCTACACTGGCACCGCACAAATCAACATACCTGAGTATGCGGACTGGGCGTTCAACTTTGGCCAAGGCTTCTCGGCCGCTGTGGCCGGTAACGAGTCCGTAGATGAGTGGCTCCAAGAGTCCGAGGACTACACCACGAAGGTAATGAAGAAGGCAGGGTATGTAAAAGGAGGGTGACGACAAGGGGCCACGAGGAACTAGCTCTCTCACGGAGAGAGCACTCTCCCATTTGGAGGATGTATCTGTGAGCAGCATCAAGACTCAAGCGGCACCACAGGGTGCAGCGACCTGGGGTGCGTCTAAAAAGAGACGCACCCCCACTGGGCTGATCTTGCCAGCAATCGTCTTTCTGTTCTTGGTCACCCAGCTGCCGTTCCTACTGACCATCTTCTTCAGCCTGCGCTCCTGGAATCTGTTGCGTCCGGACCTGCCACAGGAGTGGGTGGGGTTAGAGAACTACAAGAGCCTTATCTCCGATGGGACGCTTCTCGCGGCGATGCGCAACACGCTGGTCTTCACCGGCGCGGTGGTTGTGTTGAGCTTGCTCCTAGGACTGGGCTTGGCGCTTCTCGTAAACCGTCCGTTTCCGGGGCGTGGGATCGTCCGGACACTTCTGATCACGCCTATGCTTATCATGCCCGTGGTCGGAGCGCTCGTCTGGAAGAACATGATGCTACACCCAGTGTACGGCGCCGTGCCCTGGGCGCTCTCTAAGTTCGGTATACAGGAGGTCGATGTGCTGGCCCAGAACCCTATGATGGGGGTGGTCGGCATCTCCGTCTGGCAATGGACCCCATTCATGATGCTGGTCTTGCTTGCGGGACTCTCGTCAGTCGACGAGACGACGTTAGAAGCAGCCAGGATCGATGGTGCTTCCAGATGGCATGAGTTCTGGTATGTGGTCCTACCGCACCTTTCGAGCTACGCGACCGTAGCCGTACTCCTCGGCACTCTCTTCCTCCTGCCCACCTTCGACACCCTCTACGTTGCAACCGGAGGTGGCCCGGGGTTCGCGACGACCAATCTCGCCTACGCGGTGTACAAGATCGCCTTTGCGAACTATGATGTCGGCCTTTCGTCAGCCCTTGGTCTCATAAATGCCGTCTTCTCCCTGGCCGTGTGCTTCATCTTGATCCGGGTGATCGGAAGGATTTTTGCCCGCGGGGAGGTGCTGCAATGAAGCGGCTGAGATCTTCCGTGCCGACGCTTCTTGCTTACGCCTGCGCACTAATATTTTTCTTCCCAGTGCTTTTGCTTCTGCTTACTGGCTTCAAAACCGAGGCCCAAGCGTACTCTATGCCCCCAAGCCTGCTATTCACGCCAACCCTGGAGAACTTCGCGAGGGCGTTCGAGCAGAACTACTACCTCTACTACCTATCTAACTCTATAATCGTCGTTGGAGTCTCGACGCTACTGGCTTTCGCACTGAGCATCCCGGCGGCATTCTCCCTGGCCTTCTATCCTACGCGACGCAGCAAAGATGTCATATTCTGGGTTCTCTCGACCCGGTTTATGCCCCCGGTGGGAGTGGTAGTGCCGTTGTACGCGATCTTCCTCAAGATCAGCCTGCTAGATACCCGTACTGGCTTGATCCTCATCTATACGGCATTTTCCATTCCCTTGATGGTGTTGATCATGCGCGCTTACTACCTAGACCTACCTCGTGAAATAGTGGAAGCCGCTCAGGTCGACGGAGCTTCCCTGTGGCGTGTTTTCTTCAGCATTGCAGTGCCGCTTTCGGGTCCCGCCATAGCGTCTGCGGGCCTATTGTCCCTGATCTTTGTGTGGAACGAGTTCTTCTTCGCACTGATGCTGACCGATACAAACGCACCGACACTGCCGCTCTTCATGTCCCAGTCCCAGACCTCGAAGGGACTCTTTTGGGCCAACATGTCTGCCTCGGCCACCATGGCCGTGTTGCCAGTGGTCGTGCTCGGCTGGTTCGCGCAACGCTATCTGACCAGGGGTTTCACGATGGGAGCCGTAAAGTGACTCAGCTCGCAGACTTCGCCGCACTCTTTGCCTCGGCTAGAGTCGTGGATCTGTCGCCACTCATAGAGAACGGCATGCCGCGCTGGCCAACTCACCCACCTCTGGTGATCAACCCGACGGTAACGCACGAGCACGATGGTTACTACTGCCAAACGCTATTCGCGGCGGAGCATACTGGTGCCCACGTTGACGCACCAGCACATATCCATCCTGACATGATGGAGCACACCATAGACACATTGGCGCCCGATGCACTGATCGGGAAGGCCAGCGTGTTTGACCTGAGTAACCTTGACCTCGAAGCAGGTGACTTGGTAGACGCAGGGGATCTAGCCCTATTAGAAAACGGGCATCCCGAGCCTCTCGGCACGGGTGACGTGGCGCTCCTGAACTACGGTTGGCTCCACCGGTTCTGGAGAAGTGACCGCAGGTGGCGTAAGTATGCTGAGAACGCACCTGGGCTGACCCAAGACGCCGCTCTCTGGCTCGCCGAACGAAATGTTCGAGCGGTGGGAGCGGACACCATTGCATGCGATCAGCCACTCAGAGAAGGAGTAGCGCTGCAGAAATCATACGGTCACGAGGACTACTTCCTACCTCGTCACATCTACATCCTCGAGGCGCTGAGCAACCTCCACCTACTTCCGCCGAGGTGCTTCTTCGTCGGGATGCCCTTGAAGATATCAGGGGGTTCTGGTTCACCCATCCGACCCTTGGCGCTCATCTTTGACGGAGGCTAGAAGCTACGATCTGCATACCCACGTCACTACGCTCCTGTACGTGGTGCTGACCTTTCTGTGTGCGTCTCAGTGACTGTCTACCTCTTCGTCGCTACAATATTAGGGTGACTCAAGTTGATGGTGCCCTGGCTCCGCTCCATAGCCGAGGACACGTCGGCCTATAGCGGTTTGCAGGGTAGTTGGCCCGCATCGCATAAAGGGCTGAGATGAAAACCGAAGAGGACGCGGCAGAACAGTCGACTCCTTGGCCGAGTTGAGGCAGGTCGTCTTGAACGCCTTGAGCTTGCTCGGAGCCATCGAGCCTCCACGTTAGCTGAGTCTTGGTCTGTTACGGGAGGACTGCAGAGACGCAGGTGCTTGAAAACGGTGCTCGGAGGTGGACGGTTTGACACCATTCTTGACACCATTGCGGTGCAACGTGCTGCAAGCCAGAGAAAACAAACCGGCTTAGTTATGCAGTGTTTGCAAGCCTCTGCAATACCCAGCAACCACTGACCGCACACTCGTAGCTGGAGCAGGAAAGCGGTTCGAGTCCGCTCGTCGGCCCTCTGTACTCTTTGCACCGGCACTAAGGCATCGAGGCAGAAAAGCCTCGAATACCACCTTCGCCGAAGGAAGCGAACGTGAGCACGACGACCTCTCGTCGATGCGCACCTACAGACAGCCCGTTAGCCTGGAGAACCGTGCCCTGCTGACCGAGGGCGACGCCAAATACCTGGCGTTGGAGTGGACCTGAGTAGCATTCATTAAACCGTGTGGCGCCTGGTATCATAAATCATATGCACATCGCTCAGAAGTTCGAGGCCCTCTTGGAGATCTATCGTCGTCCTGACGGGCGCAAGTGGAGCGGCCAGGAGATGGATGAGGCCACAGGTGGTGTTGTGAGCCGTTCTTACGTGACCAACCTCCGCAAGGGCAGGATAGAGAACCCCGGCTACGAGAAGATGAGAGCGATCGCTAAGGCTATGGGTTTCGCGCCGGAGGTGTGGTTCGAGGATGGCTTAGGCGAGGGGCGATCAATAGGGCAGGCAGAAGAGTCGCGCGGCGTAGCCGGTCGGCTTGAGCATCTATTCGAGGTTGTCAGGAACCCGAAGACCGGAGAGCCTTACACCAACGCCGAGGTTGCTCACATGACGCTAGGTGATCTCTCTGAGGAGGACGTCGAAAGGATAAGGACAGGCGCCGTCAGTGACCCGACAGTGGGCCAGGTTGCTGCGCTAGCGAGCGTCTTCGGTGTGGAGCCTTCGTTCCTCCTGGATCGGGGGAAGCCGCTGCTCGATGAAGAGCTTTTCCAGGCGCTACAGGATGAGGACGTGCGAGACATAACCCGAGAGAGCTCGCGGCTACCGGATGGGGAGAGGCGGCTGGTGTTAGGAATCGTGCGGCAGTTCGGGAACCAGAAGGCGCACCAAGGGGTTAGAGTTGGTGAGACCCAAGTAAGAAGAAATGCGTAAGAGCAGGCTTACAAGTTGCGGGCAGTGCGACGGGGCTTGGTAATTGTCAAGTAATAGTGACGGTTCTTGCACCGGTCATCGCAGAAGCTCTTGTCTTTCCGTGTAGCGTATCCTCCGCTACGGTCATTCTTTTTCGTACCTTGCGTTTGTTGCTCCGGTTGCTTGTAAGTGATGATCTTATCGCACTCAGGGTTCCTGCACCTACGCGGCTCCTCGCTAGCGGTGAGGAGCCAGAACATCTGAAGCCACATTGCTCCCAACAAGTTGCTGAAGCTCCATCCCGAAACAAACCTACCCACCTCACCGTAGAGCGCCGGGTAAGCGTTGCCTGCTACCCTCGCCTGTGTCGCGCGGGCCACAGCCTCCAACGCCCACGCTCGGGTCGAGGCAGGCGTGTGCGTATAAAGTGAGCTGCCGCGATGGTCACCGACGTAGGAGGCTATGAGTCCCTCGTCTAACTCGGCGGCGGTCGCAGCTTCGTATAAGTGAAGGCAGCCGTTGGCTACCCAAGCCTCGTGGGCGAAGGCGGCTACGGTTTCCAGTGGTCCACCACGGGTTGAGGCCCCTCGAAACCAATGTTGCTCATCACCAGGCGTTAGTCCCAACGTGCCATAGGTCCGCGCCCAATCCAAGGCAACGTCTGCGTTCTTATCTGTATCTAACCCGCGGACGGTGGCGGCATCGTCTAGGCCACCATCGGCCGCGAGGCGAGCGAACTTCAGGAAGAGATCGGGGACTTCCACCAAAGGGTAGTACACCCAACCCTCCTTACGAGCCCAGTCCCGCTCCGCTGCCTGTCTTACCAGCATTATTGATTCAGGGGAACCCTCAGACACCATTCCGCCGGTTTTCTCTAGACCCTTCTCGAGATCAATACGAGGAGGCAATTCGGACTCGTCAGTTTCGACTGCCAATACGTATCTTCCTCCGTCTTTCTGTGGGCGAATATCGTAGTTTCCCCACACTTCCCAGTTGCCCATCCGGCGACCTGTGTCAACGAATTTATTGGCAGCATCTACGAGTCGACTATAAATCATGCTTAGATATCGCCTTTGTTATCAATTTTTGTCAATGGCTTTCATTCGAAGTGTCCCACGCCTCGTAGTAGGCTGCAAGTACAAGCAAGCTAAAGAAAGGGCGAGAAAGTAATGGAGGCGGCTACAGTACAGCGCTCATACCTTACATACGAGGAGTCGGCACAGTACACGAACGTCAGCGCCGTCACCCTGTGGAGGGCTGTGCGAGACGGGCGCCTCAAGCCAACGGGGCCAGGACGAGCCGTGAGGTTTCACAAGGACGAGTTGGACCGATTCATGCACTCGCGGGGCGATGAATAGTACTCACATCACCTACACTCGGCGCTCCGACACCACATCTGAACCTGAAGTAGCTACGCTCGGCGCCATCTACAAGTTCGTTCTCGACTGCCATGCGAAGAAAGAGGCGGCCCCCGAAAGCCGCCCCGACGATGCGAAAGGATCCAAGAATGACCGCACCGCCACAGAGATTATACATAAACCATCCTGAATGCCTGGTCGTGGTCTTCGACCTGCGCGAACCCGGCGGTCCTTCAGAGCTACACAAGCAACGTGGAGCCGGGGCCGAGTACGCGGACATAGAGGCTCTGGACGAGCACCACTTCGTCCTCTTGATCCGTCCGGGTGGGGCATTAGAGGCGGCGGCGTAAGCGTGGCTAGTAGAGCAGAACTCGCTCGCCTGGACGAGGCACTCGTGACCATCGTCGCCACCCACCGACCGATAACCGTGCGGGGTGTCTTCTACCGGGCGGTAGCTGAAGGGCTAGTCCCGAAGGACGAGGCCAAAGGCTACCGCGTAGTGCAACGGCGGCTGGTCAAGCTGCGTGTGGAAGGCAACATTCCTTACGGCTGGATCACAGATGGCTCGCGGACGGTTCATGGGTACGTTCGCTACGGGGACGCTGACGAGTTTGCTAGCAGCGTGAAGGTTCGCTATCGACAGGACTACTGGCGGGACGCTGCCGAATACGTAGAGGTTTGGGTGGAGAAGGAGACCATGGTTGGCGTTCTCAAGCCGGTAGTCCTCGATGAGTTCGGGCTAGATCTCTATGTGACACGCGGCTTTTCGTCTCTCACCTACCTACAAGAAGCCGCCGAGGACATCAATCTCGAGTACCGACCTGTCTACGTCTACGTTCTCACAGACTTCGACCCTTACGGGCGCAACATCGCCGACCGCATCGAGGAAGAGCTCACCGAACGATGCTTCGACACCGACATTCACGTGGAGCGGATTGCAGTGACCGCAGAGCAGATACAGCAATACTCACTGCCCACCAGGCCGACCAAGAGGAGTCGGCGCAAGGGCGTAACGCGGTACGAGGCCAGCCACGGCGCGGTGTCGGTGGAGCTCGATGCCTTCCCTCCCAATGCCCTTCGCGCGATCGTGCAGGAACGCATCGAGCGGCACATGGACCCTTGGCGTCTAGAGCAGATGAGGATGGTCGAGCAAGAGGAACGCGAGGGCCTGGCCCGCCTGCTCGCGAGGGGAGGTTCGTCATGAGGCCGCTAGATAAGGTGTTGGACTGTTTGGAAGGTGTGCGTCAATCCAACGGTTCCTGGCAAGCTATCTGCCCGGCCCACGACGACCACGAGCCGAGTCTGTCAATCTCCGAGGGCGACGACGGGCGGGCGCTCCTCAAGTGTTTCGCTGGGTGCGAGACGGATGAGGTTCTCGCCAGGCTCGGCTTAAGGATGGCTGACCTCTTCGTTAGTCCCAATGGCCAAAGAAAAAAGTTTGCTTCAACCCCCCCGAAAACGGATGCAATAGTGCAACGGTGCACGCTGAAGGATTACTCACGGGCCAAAGGACTGCCGGTGGATTTCCTGAGCGGCCTGGGGCTTGTAGACAGAAAGTACCAGCGCAAGGCGGCCGTCCGCATCCCCTACCTAGCCGAAGACGGACAAGAGAGCGCTGTTCGCTTCAGGATCGCGCTGGAGAAGACTGAGGAGGGCGACGAGCGCTTCAGGTGGCGAACGGGCAGCAAGGCCATTCTCTACGGTCTGTGGCGTCTAGAGAAGATTAGGAAGGTCGGGTGGGTCGTGCTCGTCGAGGGTGAGAGCGATACCCAGACCCTGTGGTACCACGGCATCCCGGCTCTTGGCATCCCTGGAGCGGATACCTGGAAGAAGGAGTGGGCTGGTTATCTGGACGGTGTTGAGAGGGTTTACGTCGTGGTCGAACCCGACAAAGGCGGCGAGACCTTGCGCGAGGCGCTAGCTACCACAGCATCTATCAGAGATCGGATCTACCTGGTAGAGCTCGGCGACCACAAGGATGCAAGTGGCCTCTACCTCTCCGACAGGGAAGCTTTCAAGAACAACCTCAAGGCCGCCCTGCGGAATGCAACGTCTCTGGTCGAGGCGCTGGCGGCTAACCGGAAGGCGGAGGCCCGCAGGGCATGGGCTGAATGCGAGGAATTGGTACTAGTACCAAACATCCTGGATCGCTTTGCCCAGGGCCTCGCCAGAGCTGGTGTAGCTGGAGAGAGCAGACTCGCGAAGCTCCTGTACCTCGCCGTGACATCAAGGCTGCTTCACAAGCCGGTGAGCATCGCCATGAAGGGTCCCTCGTCCGGGGGCAAGAGCTATCTCACCGAGCAAGTCCTGGGGTTCTTTCCCGACGAGGCCTATTACGCTTTGACGGCCATGAGCGAGCACGCCTTAGCGTACTCAGAGGAGCCTCTGTCTCACAGGTTCCTGGTCATATACGAGGCCGGCGGGATGAACAGCGACTTTCAGACCTACCTCATGCGTTCGCTCCTCTCCGAGGGCCGTGTCCGCTACGAGACCGTAGAGAAGACCAGCGAAGGTATGAAGCCACGGCTGATCGAACGCGAGGGTCCTACGGGCCTGATAGTGACCACGACTGCTGTCAAGCTCCACCCCGAGAACGAAACACGCTTGATCTCGCTCACGGTTACCGACACCCAGCAGCAGACAAGGGACATCATGGCCGCGCTTGCCGACGAAGGAGTGGCAGATGGTCCCGATCTCGACTCCTGGCATGCCTTGCAGCAGTGGCTAGCGAGAGCGGAGCGGCGCGTGACTATCCCCTATGCGAAGGAACTGGCGGCCAAGATCCCGCCCCTTGCGGTCCGGCTCAGGCGAGATTTCGGCGCCCTGCTGAACCTCATAAAGGCCCATGCACTGTTGCACCAGGCGAACCGCCAACGAGACAGAGAAGGCCTCATCATCGCCACTATCGCAGACTACGCGAAAGTGCGCGATCTGGTAGCCGACCTCGTTTCCGAGGGCATAGAGGCCACCGTTTCGCCTACCGTGCGCGAGACCGTTGCGACGGTAGGGCGCCTGCATGATGAGACGGAGAAGGCGGCGACCCTCAGAGACATAGCCGAGGAGCTGAAGCTTGATAAGTCTACAGCCTCGAGGCGCGTTAGAACCGCCATAGACAAAGGGTTCATAAAGAACCTCGAGGATCAGCGGGGCAGGGCGGGCCGATACGTTCCTGCTGACCCTCTGCCCGATGACGTCGAGATACTTCCTCCGCCCGAAGTGTTGCAGTGTTGCACTGTTGCAGGCGATGCGGAGGGGGTTAAGAAGAACGTTGTTTCTGAGTTCCCTGAGGATGCAGGAAATAGACGTTCTGTTAGTGCCCCTCCGAAAACAGATGCAACAGTGCAAGAGCCAGAAGAGGAGGAGAAAGAGATTGACGAACACGGTTGGAATTGTCTATGCAACGAGTGCTTGCCGACATGACACTCCAGTGCCTCTTCCTCACCCAAGAGACAGCAGGCAGAGTGTAAGGAGGAGCGTCTAGGTGGACGTAGCACGTACCGAAGCGGCGGACGCCGAGCTGGTGCGCATGATCGAGTGCCGCTCCAGGAAAGGCGAAGTAGACTCCGACGAGTTCGAGCCTTTTTACATGGAGAGCGTGCGCCGGTACAACGCCCGCAGGCGCGAGGAGAACCGCCTCGCCTGGTGCGACTACTTCGAGCGCCTTGCGGCCTGCCTGAGGAGGAGGGCGGAGGAGTACGACCAGAGGGCACAGACATTGATGGAGAGCGAAAGGGAGGAGACAGCATGAGCACCACAGGCAAGATGAGCGAGAACCTCAGGAACTATCGCGACCGGCTTGAAGAGATACGCGCAGACTGGATGAGGAGCGATCAGGCCAAGCGCCAGGACCTCCAGGGCCCATACACCGAGGCACGAGGCGCCCACGGCGCCTTTGCGCAGTGCCTCCTCGCAAGCACGGGGGAGGGGGAGGTAGGTAGCTGATGGCCCAATGTGCCGGTATAAGGCGGGATGGCGGGCGGTGTGCTGTGGTAGTTGGGCCGGGGCAAAGCCATTGTTACGCCCACGATCCCCACCGTTCACACGAGCGAAAGCGCAACGCCTCCCGTGGTGGCAGGAGCAGGGGCAAGGGCGAACTGGGGGAACTCAAGAGGCGGATAAGGTCTCTGGCCGCCGAGGTGCTGAACGGCACCGCTGAGAGGGGCCAGGCGGCCGTGGCCAATCAGCTCTACAACACCCTCATAAGGGCGCTTGAGCAGGAGCGTAAGCAGCGCGAGCTGGAGGAGCTGGCGGGGCGTCTGGAGGCTGTCGAGGAAGTGCTCAAAGGGAGGAGCAAAGGCGCATGAGTAAGAACAGCCTGCACAGGCACTACGACCGGCTCACCGCAGAGGAGAGATTCAGGCTCGATGTGCTGGCGATGGCGCGGGGCGATATGGCCGAATCGGAGCGACTCGTCCTCTCTTGCCCGAGATTCTCCTACACGATGAACGAGCGCGGATTCGCCGGGCGTTGGCAGGGGGCCACAGAGATAACCCTGCGCGTCTACATACCCCTGGGCGAGCAGCTCGCCAAGCTCCAGATGGTAGACGCCTTCAGGGAGATTATCCCCTACTCCCAGAGCCTCATGAGCAACATAGCCTTCGAGGCCTACTTTGACGGTCACGAGTCAGGTAGTCGCCACGCCTGGGCTTACGCAGGCAAGAGCGGAGGCCCACCAGCGTGGCCTGACGACGGACCGAACGGCGAAATCATGGAGCCCGACGAGGACGAGCAGGATCCCGCGATGGATCGGGACGTAGAGCAGCTGGAGACCATCGTACAGAAGTACGGCGGCTTTCTTCCGGAGATACTGGACCGAGCGGAGCAGCATATAGTCGCCCGGGCTTTCAGTCTGTGGAGCGGCTACGCCGCCTTCTGCGAGGAGAGCGCGGGCGTGGAGGCGGAGAAGGTCGCAGGGGTGATCCTAGAACCTGCGATGGGTCTGATAGCGGACATGAAGGCGCGGGCGGAGCGGCTGGGTGTGGAGGCAGACGCGGAAAAAGTCGAGGAGGTGCGCCAGACGCTCGGAGAGACGTGGCGCGTGGTAGAGGAGCGAGGGGTGTAGCGTGACCTACTACACATGCTCCGAAACCTCGAGCGGCTCGTAAAGGGACGTGTCGAGGCCAGTGCAAGAGAGGAGCTCGAAAGTATTATCGACTATCTGGAGTGGAATAGGTCCTTCCCTTCATCGTACACCAAAGCGGGGTCTCCCCACCCTACCTTGCCGGATTCCATCTCCAGGCCATAGCGGAGCTCGGTGTCAATGCTCCTCTGCTCGGGCTAGGAGCGTCGCGCTGCTCACAGTGCCCGTTCGTCATCCATAATGGGATTGCGTTTGGCGAGAGACGGCAGACAAGAAGGGTCAATCACATTCTAATCCTTAGCCCAGCTCTTCTACCCGCTTCATTAAGATCGCAAGCAACTTCTCATCTATATCAGATAGGGTGTCAGTCGTTACCGTTTCACCAGAATCGGGGAATTCGAATCGATACTTCGTCTCTTTGCCCTCTCGGAAATTGAGAAGCCGGCCCTTGCGATTCTGCTTGTAGGAGATCGCGAACGTACCCCTGTAATCTTTGAAATAGATGTTATCCAGCTTGCGAAACAGATCCTCGTCGCGGGCAATTGGGAAGGGCAGTCTGTGCTTGACGTACTCGTAGACTTCCATCTCTGCCTCGGTGGTTACGATATCTGCCTCGACAGATTTAGGTTGCTCGCTTTCTTGGCCTGGGGGTGTGGGCTGAGCTTCGACGGGCGGCACTTTCACAATATCGTCTCAGTCGGCAAAGCCTACACGCTCAAGCAGTTTCTTGTCGAAGAAGGTGTTCATAGCTTCACGTATGTAAAGGGTGTGCTCTTCTAGTAGTCTGGGCATCCTACGTCCTTCGATGCCCGCCATGTCCATCAACGTCCTGACGAATCGTTCCTCTGGGTCCCTGAAGGCATTATCCAATGTATCAACGTAGGCGGAGATGAAAATCTTGCGCCGCGCATCAGCCCCGATATCCTCTGGATTAAAGGTGTCGCGGCGCAGCTTCAAGAGAGCGTCGAAGCCATCCTCAGCGATCTGTTCTTGAGCTACCTGGGCAAGATCCACGACCGCGAAGGGCTCGTTGTCCATCAAATTCTCATCTTCGGTGTCGCTGTAGAGCTGGTAGATCAGGCCGTCAGTCAAGATGCCGAGCTTTACGGTGGGCACGGCGTTGTAATTGCCTTTGAGTTCGCCTCGGTTGGCTTCCGACAAGCCGCCAACCTTCTTTGTCTCCACCGCGATAACGGGTACGCCTTCTTTGCGTATGGCGTAATCGACACGATTCCTAAACTTATCCGAGAATGACGCATCCGCGTCCGGGATGACATCGTTCGGGTCCAAAGGGTCGTAGCCCAAGAGTTGAAGAAACGGGATGATCAGGAACTGTTTTGTCGCTTCCTCGTTCTGAGCCTGTCCCGCGCGTTCGACTGCGGTTTTCGCATGGACTAACAGTCGATTCTTGAATTCTTCGCTCATTTGGCCACCTCCCGTGTGCTGCTTTCCCCTATGGAAGCAAGCATCATGCCACATTCGTAGGCCGGGTGCACCTGGATATCGTCCGTCTAATCGGCGCCCACCCCACTCTCGCGCTACTACTCTCTCACGCCCAGTCGGCGTGATTGCGCGAGAAGGCGAGACGACCGTCCCTGAAGGGGAAGAGGTCATACACCTCGTCGTAGACCAGCGCGCGATCGCCCTACCCTACGTTCCGGAATTCCATCTCCAGGTGGTAGCGCAGTGCGACGTCCCTCTTTCTCAACTCTGAGCGTCATTTCGCCCAGGGCGCCCTCTCGTAGTCCACCCTCGCTTTGTGCGCGTAGGCGCGTTGGTGGACAACGCCGCTTTTGAGAGAGTGTCCGGCCGGGACGGAGGGGGGAAAGTCCCGGCCGGGCTATGGACTACCTAATCTAACACCCTGGTGATTAAGCGTTGTTAACATCCGTTGCAGTTCCTTTAAAGCACGTTTCGATGCAGGCAGATTTGTGCTTTGATGCGGCGACGGAGGGGGCGACGGGTGGGATGCTCATCTGCCGCCCACCCGTCGTTATAGTGAAGCGAAGGGCCGGGACTCCCCGAAGGATACCCCGGCCGGTGCTCGTCTGTATTACTCACAGTAGTTAGGAGTAGCAGAGTCCATTGTGTTTGACCGGAAACTCTTCGGGACAGCCACCATCCGGCATAAGAGGTACTGGTCCGTTGGTAGGGCCACCAGAGTTGAATAGGTCCCTTGGTGGCTGTGGCCTAGGCGATGCAGAAGCACTACTAGGCGCAGATGCGTTGCTGCTACGTGCGTTGCTTTTACGTGGTGGTGTCTTAGTCGGTGGGCTGCTGGCAGGTGGTGTTTTAGTAGGTGGGCTGCTGGTAGGCGGTGGGGTAGGGATGGTCTTAGAAGGTGGGATGCTGGCTGATGCACTACTGGAAGCTGATGCACTGCTGCTTGCCGACACACTGCCACCACCAACTTCTACGGGTGTCTCGTCCCTCGCAGGGGTCTCGTCCCTCGCAGGGTCGTCATAGGGGTACACTTCGCAAGCTATGCCTGCGGTGCCGTCGGAGGCTGATCCTATGGGACCGTCTAATCCGCTGGGGTCAGAAGGGTCACGCCTTAGCTCT
>Ga0126305_10000448_pt1 | contig 17868 bp, 17 predicted proteins | sample Plot26_FD_92536 | JGI IMG/M metagenome (GOLD analysis project Ga0126305, IMG submission 92536) | Serpentine soil microbial communities from UC McLaughlin Reserve, CA, USA - Plot26 | ecosystem: Environmental > Terrestrial > Soil > Grasslands | place: USA: UC McLaughlin Reserve, Lake County... | reverse complement strand
AATTACTGCAAACATTGTTTTAAAATCTATATTAAATGCATTTTCTACAATTTGTGATACTACTAATTCTATGGACATATATATCTCACAACTAATTGTGTTAGTTATAACGCTATAGTAAGTGGACAGATTATTTGATTATCACAGTCGAAGCGCCGAGGGTGGGATTCGAACCCTTATCCATCAGATGGTGGTTCTACTATCAACTATTAAAATATTCGGTTAATTAAAAAGATATGTTTAACGTATACCTAACTGTTTTAATATTATTTCTAATTATTGTAACTAATTAGATTTATACAACTTAAACTTCAAATTTATAATTAAATCCTTTTTTTATAGGATATAATATAGTAATAAAATTTAAAATTTATGATTAATATTTATTCATCTTATTCATTTTGAATATGTAATTTGATGTATTCCTTTATCTGTTTGATTTCATTTTTACCGAAATCGGCTTCTTGATTATTCCAATATCGATTCCATTCGTCTTCACCTTGTTTTAATGTAGTAATTAATTCTATTTCAACAGCATCAAGATGAGAACAATTTTTATACTCTATACTTGGATTTACTTTTACTTTTTCCATAAGAATTTCTGTTTCTAAATTTGTTTTAATTATTTCTACCATTTCTTCAGGCAATGAGTTTAAAGCATTTAATGCAGAATCACCATATCGTTTATAATTCTCCCTCATTTCTTCTCTATCTTGTTCATGAGAATTACCTATTTTAGTCAATTTGGTATTTCCAAATGAACAATTGATAGTAATGCGTTCTTGTCCTTTAACTTCAGTTAAAGAAGTTAGCAAGAATGTAGACAAAAGTAATAATAGTATTAGTGAACTTGATATGACTAAAATTTTCATATTGTGAAGCAATTTATAAGTACTATGTTAATAAATAAATTTTTTAAAAAATTTAAAGAATAAAATTTCTATAAATATTTTATAGAAGTCAAACCAGAAGATCCTCTAGAGACAACATCATTGGATGGTCTAGTAATTACACCATTTAATTTTAATATACTTTCATAAACTTTTTCAAATAATTGTACGAAACTGTATCATAAAATAAACTAATTCTCGTATTGGGACTCGAACCCTTATCCATCAAATGGGGGTTCTACTATCAACTATTAAAATATTTAAGTAATAAATCAATTTATGAATTATTTGGTATAGCAATCCAAAAAGGAGATTTTCCAGTATTTATATGGTTGATTATTTTCAATTGTTCCGTATCAATTAATACTACTTTATTAGTTGAAGTTACATCTACATAAAGTAATTTACCATCAGAACTAGCCCTTATACCATGAGGTCCATTACCAACATCAATCATGTATTTCAGAGAAGTTTCATCATACTATCCATTGTATCCCAAAAACTTATTTTTCAAGTTTAGAACTAACTCATGATAAGATTAATCTAACAAAAACTTTCTAATAAAATGAAGAATCACTTTAAACACAGCAGAGAAAAAAGATGAAATAGTTAAAAAATATTTACATAAGTCAGTAATGATTTTAAATATGTAATTTATATGTTCAGTTAATAAGAAGTCTTGTAATATGACTTTTAAAATAAGGGTTAATACATTTAGTTTAGAATTAGGACTATTTTCTATGTTAGTTTTATCTCTATTATTAGTACTATTTGATGATGATCATCAGGCTATTGTTCCAATAACTGCTCAACCTTCTCAAAATACTACAATACAAGCAACACAAGAAGAACAAAAAGCATTTGATGACATGGTAAATAAAACGAAATCAGGATTAGAAGGAATAATTAGCGATGCATTAGGTGGAGATGGTGATAAGATAAAGAAAGCAATAAACGCAATTGAAGACATAGGTTTTCAATTAGATAGTTTAACAGCCAAACAATATATTATCAATATATTCCTTAATGATGAAAACTTTGAGAACAATATTCAATCTTTAGGCGAAACTATGGTAAATGAATTTGGTAGATTGGAGAACTTTAGCAGAGCACAAGGCCTCCAAATAGGTAACGCTTTCATTATTGATATGACAGGAAAAATAGAACAACAAGCGCCAGGAACAGCGGCAACAGTTCAACAAATTTGGACGCAAATACAAACATCATCAAATTTAGACGAACCAGGAATCCAATTACTAGGTAGATTATCTGACTCATTAAAAAATGTTGAAGGACAATAACAAGGCGGCGTTGGTATGGGTTAAGTAGTATAGACAAGTGCCAGTCAAGGATTAACTCTTTCTTTTACCGCTTTGATTCCTTAACTTTCCTCTTGATAACATCTATACAGATAGTACCGGTCTACTTCAGCACATTTGGCTTTTTCACTGCTAGACACATTTCTTCCATTTGATGTGACTATCTATCATAAAAGTTAATAAATATATTGAAAATAGATGTAAAAAAACTATTACTCTATTTCAACAATGAATTAAAAAGAACAAATGAAGTTTCATTTACTTCAATTCAATTTTTATAAATAATTAGATCATAAAATAAACTAATCCCAGGACTGGGATTCGAACCCTTATCCATCAAATATGGGTTCTAATATCAACTATTAAAATATTGGGTTAATTAAAAGAAGAACTATCTCTAATATCGGCTCTGTTAACTTAACGGTTTTTAGTAGTAATTAGATAATTATTTTCATGGTTAGAGATAAAAATATTGGACATTGCAGAGTATTGAAAGGCGGAAGGATTACCATACAAAAAGAAGTTAGAGAAAAATTGAGCATAAAAGATGGGGATTTTGTAGATTATTTACTTTCAAAATATGGATCAATTAAAATAATCAAATTCGAATTTGATTGGAAAAAGGCAATGAAACAAATTGATAGTTTAAGAAAGCGAAAATTACTGCTAAGTTAACAGAGCCCTAATATCCGTTTAGATTTGATTTATTTAGTCATAGTAAAGGTAGGTCTAATAATGCTTTAGTATGAAAAGATTTTTATTTCCTAAAATCTTATATATATTTGAATATCAATACCTGATCTACAAAAAACTTTGCTAAAAATGTTATTTGTCATTAGATTGTAACTTAATATATTCTGCTATTTTAAAAATATCAGGAATTGGTAATGGATAAATTTGGTGTTAGAAATGGCAAAAAAGATTAAGATAATAAAAAATGAAACCAACATTAAATTAGAGGAAACTGGAAGTATTCAAAACAAAAACACTTTTAAAAGTCTTCTAGATAGATACAACAGTTCTCAATTAACAAATAAGTATATCTTTGATTTACAAACACTTTATTTATTAAGACAAAACCGACTATTGGATATACTCAATAAGCGTTATCAATATGATACTTCATTAAAACGTGGACAAGAGTTTTTACTCAATCACATCAATTCCAAGATTTCACTCGTTGTGATGTATGTCGATTTAGTGGATTCAACAGAAATGAGTAGGGATTTGCCAATTGATAAACTAGTTACTGTAATCCGTGCTTTTACACATGAACTATCCTCTGTAATTGAAAACTATGATGGATTAATATTAAAATATGTTGGAGACGGAATCATTTCGTTCTTTCCGTCAGGATTTAACAAGTACCTTGCATGTGATAAAGCAGTTCAATGTGCAAAATCTATAATAGATATAATAAAAAATGGTATAAATCCAATACTAAGTAAATGTGATTATCCAACTTTATCTATTAAAATTGGGATAGACGAAGGAGAAAACGCCATTATTCAATATGGATATGATAAAAATTCCCTAATTGATATAGTAGGTTATAGTATGAATATAGCAGCAAAAATAACTGCACTCACTAATAAAAATAAAATATCCATAGGAGAAGATATATACAAATTATTACATCCAACTATTCAATCAGAGTTTCATGAATTGATTTTGCATACTAATGAATGGAAATATACAAATCGTACTACAAATAAAACTTATAAAGTTTATACTATCCACTAAGGATTGTTAACTCGTAGATATTGTATTAGACATATTCTTTTAATTATACAATAAATTAAAACAAATATTCACTATTCTTGGATTGGGACTCGAACCTAGAAGCAATAGTTCGGGGTTTATATTGGAATATGCTTAAAGATTAAAAGTAAGGAGTTATTATTCATTAACTACTTTGGATAAAGGTATTAATGATTGATTGAAGATTATAAAAATATTATGCCATATCTAATTTCTTGATCACCATGAATTTGTGTCCCAAAGTGTGCTTTCGTACTTACATCTATAACGAAACTCTAACTCAAATGTTCAATTCCTTTTTTTAGATCTTCAAATACCATTACAGGATGAAATTCAACTTTGGCACCTATATCCTGAAATAATGGTTCTGCTATAGATGGTATCATTTCAGCACTTTCAATGTTAACGATAAAGACAAAAGTTCTATCCCCACCTGCCTCAAAGAAATATGATGCTTCTGCTTTCACTTTATGTATATAGTTCTCAAGTTCTTGTAGAAATTTTGGATTTTTCACAATCTTATTACCTATTTCTGTTGGTATTTGGGCTCTAACTAGAAATCTCATAGATTAGTTATAATTATGTCATATCTTTTTAAAGTATCTATTGAGTTAAAATACTGAATAGAACTGTTAGACTTATTCGATTAAGCCAAGAATTATAATTACAAATATAATTTGTAATTAGACTCCACGCGTTCAGCGCCGGGAGTGGGACTCGAACCCACGAGTCCAAGAGGACATCAGCTAGCACGTCAATTTAAATTTCCTGATCTCGAGGCTGACCCCTTTTAAGGTCATTTGACTTACCTAGCTTGGGTACCCCGGCAATCCATTAAAATATTTCTTTAAGCTTATATTTTAATATCTATTAATAAATAATTCACTTTATAGTAATGCCTTCTAAGTGTTTATTGCTTTATTGCATTTTTATTCATTATTTTCAAATAGACAATATGTTTATTATATCTGGATAAGACATATTAACTTAAATTTATTTTATTACAATATATAATATAAGCCAAAATAACAAATAATAAACAAAAATTGTATGATTTGATAAGGCAAGGATGGCGCTATCATTATTAAAAGACAAAAATCTACAAAAAATTCTTTTAGAGATTGGATATGATTCACTTTATCCAATTCAAGAACAAGCTATTTCTAATGGGCTTTTAAAGGGCAAAAACTTATTTATTACATCTCCTACTGCCAGTGGGAAGACACTCATAGCAATTATGGCTGCTCTAAAGAAAATAGATAAAAAAGAGAAAGTGATCTATATGACACCTCTTAGATCTCTAGCAACTGAAAAATATCATGATTTTTTAGAATTAAACTCTATTAATTTTGTTAACAATAAAAATTTAACAACTGTTACTAAAAATACAAATATTGAAAAAGATTCTTTATTAAAAAAGAAAAAAGGAGACAAAAAGAAAAATATTATTGTAAAACTTGCAATGGGGAATTATGATTCCCCCGGCAATGATCTTCTTAATGCAGATATAGTAATTTTAACTAATGAAAAATTGGATGCATTAATTAGAAATGACAGTGAATTATTATCCAATGTAGGATTATTTGTTATAGATGAAGTTCACGTGATAGGAGACAAAGATCGTGGTCCAACTCTTGAGATGATGTTAACAAAAATTAAGAAATTTTATCAAGAAGCCCAAATCCTAGCATTAAGCGCTACAGTTTCCAATTCCAAAGATATATCTGAATGGTTAGATTGTAAATTAATAGAGAATAATTGGAGACCAACTGAACTTCTTGAAGGTGTATATGATAATGGTAAAGTACGTATGAATAATAATACCAGTATAAAAATAAAAACTTACTATAATTTTCATTCTATCCCTGTTGCAATTGCAATTGATTCTTTGGAAAGTGGAGGTCAAGCTATAATTTTTGCTGAGACTCGCAAGCGTGCTGTATCACTTGCTACAAAGTCTGTCGAGGGTGTTTTTAGATTATTAGATAAAGATCAAAAAGAAAGAGCTCAAAAATTATCACTACGGATATCAAAAATTTCCGATGATACTGATATTACTAAAAATCTTATCAGTCTAGTGTCAAAAGGTGTAGGTTTTCATCATGCAGGATTGAATCAATCCATACGAGAAATAATTGAAGATTCATTTAAACAAGGAACAATCAAATTATTAGTTGCAACTCCAACCTTAGCAGCTGGAGTAAATCTACCAGCACGAAGAGTAGTTTTATCAAGTATTTTAAGATATGACTATGATATTGGAACAAATATTCCAATTAGTATTTTAGAATACAAACAATTTTGTGGTAGAGCAGGAAGACCAAAATATGATACCTTTGGAGAGGCCATAATTATACCAGAATCTGGTATGAATTCTGAAGAATTATATGATCATTATATACTTGGAACTCCAGAACCTGTTAATTCAAAACTTTTTAATGAAAAGGCCTTATGCTTTCATATCCTCAGTACTATTTCTACTATTCCAGGTATGAAAAAATCGGAATTATATAATTTATTTTTAAATACATTGTTTGCCCAAGATTATAGAAACTCTACCATAATTTTTAAAATAGATATTGCACTAGAATCCCTTGAGAAATGGGATCTTATTAAATCAAAAAACGAGAGGTATATTTCAACTGATTTTGGAAAAAAAACTTCTATTTTGTATATAGATCCTCTTACAGCTATAGAATTTAAAAATGCATTAGATAGATTAAATGAAATAAATATAAATGAATCGTTAAAGACAATAACTCAAAGTACACAAAATAAATACGATAATCTCATTATAAAATTTTTACATCTTATCTCTGAATGTTCAGACTTTTATCCAAAGCTTTCATTAAGAAAGAAGGATATGGATTATTTTTATGAATTTGTCAATAAATATGTTGATGAAGATTTATTATTTGACCTAAATGAATATAATTGTTCAAGGAGCTTTTTGGCTCTATACGAATGGATTAATGAGAGTAGTGAAAGAAATCTAAGTGATAGACTAGGAGTTGAACCTGGTGATATGCATAGAATTGTGGAATCGTCCGATTGGCTATTATATGCATTATATGAGTTTGCTAAATTATTCAATAGGGATGATATTCTTGAAACTTTATTCAATCTACGAACTAGGACAAAATATGGAGTTAAACAAGAATTACTTTCGCTAATTAAGTTAGAAGGTGTAGGAAGAATACGAGCCAGAGCACTATATGATGCTGGGTTTGTTGATATTCAAATATTGAAATCTACTCCTGAATTAACTATATCTAACATATCTAAAATTGGACCGTCAATTGCAAAAAAAATCAAAAGACAATTAACAAGATCATCAAGTTAAGACCATTTACTTATATTGTGAAAATAAATTTTTTATGCGTTTAGTAAAAATATACATATAATAATGAAAACAAACTAGTGGCTAACTATATGATATTTTCTGACGTCAATTCACTTATTATGGTATTTATTTATGGAGTATTTGCCTCTGCTATTTCGTTTCTGACTGTTTATTTTGCTATGCCAAAAGCAATTACATCTTTACGAGAAAAAGGTAGTATAGTACAAGATTATCATAAACCTGAAAGACCAACAATTCCAAGACCCGCAGGTCCAATTTTAATAATAGGAATTACAATATCGTTAATAGTAATTTATCTCTTAACATTCAATGAAAAAAGTCTTGCTATCCTACTTACCACAATTATTGCCTTCTTAGTAGGCTATATAGATGATAGAAAAGTAATGCCAGGTTGGTTCAAACCTGTTGCATTAGTGATTTCTGCTTTGCCGATTCTAATATTAGGAGCATATGATACTAATCTAAATCTTGTATTTGGTAATGCTTTTATTCCGCTTTTATATATACCACTTATTCTAATAGCTATTCCTGTAATTGGAAATACTATTAATTCTATTGATGTACTGAATGGTGTAGCTAGCGGTTTTATATTAATTGCCTGTATTCCTTTGATAATTAGTGTCTATATATTTGGAAGTATAGAAGTCTTTTTAGCATCGCTTTCTTTATTTTTTGGAACTATTGCTTTTTACAAATTTCACAAATTTCCAAGTAAAATATTTCCTGGAGATTCAGGTACTTTGCTGTTAGGTGCAATGTACGGAGCAATAGCCATAACAGGCAAATCAGAACTTATTGCAATTATTGCATTACTTCCTGCAATATTTAACTCGTTTCTATTTCTTTCTAGTGTAAAAAAGATAGTTGAACATAGAAAAATCACAGCAAGACCTACATTTTTAACTGATGATTTTAAATTAGGTGCATCTAAAGATAAAAAAGCTCCAATTACACTCTTAAGACTACTTTTAGTTGATGGCCCACTTTCAGAAAATGAATTAGTTAACAAAATCTTTAAACTTGCAATTTTCTCATCGATTTTAGCATTGATTTCAATTGTTATTCAATATTATTTTGTCATGGGTGGAAGAATTTAAATGTCTAATCTATTTTTGCTTATTGGAGTAATTTGGTGTACACTTTTAGCAATATCTGCCTTTTTAGTAATTTTTATTGCACCAATCGATATTGTAATTTTTAATAACAGATTAGATTTGTATATTACGTCGATATTACAGGCTACAATAGCTATAACGATAGTATTAATATTAATAGTTTTCTTGAATTATTTAAAGAAACTTTACATTCAAAAAAAATTAAATATATAGTAATCTACTTTTATTATATTATTATTTCAATAAATTAAAATCCTAATTGTATTAAAGCTTATTATAATGGACCTTTTAGATGCGAATTTATCAAATACTGATGCAGAATATATTGTCAATTTATGGAAGGCTTTTTGTAGATCTAGAAAAGCACTATCTTTAGAATACAATACTACTGATGCAGTTATTAATAAATGGAATAATCGATTTTTTAATATTTCTTCAGTTGAACAGATTAAAAAATATGTAAAAGAAAACATCACAGTCGAAGGTCATGTTTTAGATGATCCATTCTAATTCTTTTATTCAGATGATGAAAAACTGTTTTTTTCTGCTACGTACGCTGATTTTATTTTTGAATATCCTCTATCTTCTAAAAATAACCAATTTTTTCTACAAATAACACAAGTTATTTTTTTATCAATAGGTAAAAATTCAAGCTCATAATGACTGCAACGTATTTGATATTCCAATTTCATAGCTTCCATTTCTTTTATTGTGTCGATATGCCTGACAGAGTTTTCTGTCAACGTAAATTCATCATTCTATATCTTGTAATAAGGTTAATATCACTTTATCTATATACTTTTATTTACATCTACTAAGTTATTTTTTTGTATTGTCTTTTAAAAAATAATTATTAAATAGATATGTGTTGTTACTAATTAAAAATTCTCTATCACTTCATTTCATTTCTATTAGTAACGGCATAATCTAATTAAATTTTAATAAATAGACAAATAGATACGGATATTTTTATCATTAATTCCTATTCTTATCAATATAGTTTATCAATATTATTTTGTGATTTTAAACTAATTAGTCTTAATAAGTTTTGTTTATAGCCAATAAGATCTTAGTTTTAGCGAATAAAAGTATATTTGTACTTTAACCTTTTATATTATAGTCGTAAATTTATACGATTCTTTGTAGATAGAAACAAACAAAATTTATTGCATAAATATTATACTATTTTAATGCAATGATAAAAAATTACAATAAATCTATATATGAAATGAAGAAATTGAATGTTTTTGTTTATACCTTTCCTTAATTTCAGATTATTTTTTATATAATTTAACTTTTATTGTATATTGTTAATTATAAAAAATTATGGAAAATAGTAAATCTTTATCGTTGTGTGTCCTCTGCTTTTTTAGATTTTAGCATTTTTATCCATAAATAAATATAAAACTAATTTTAATTGCTTAATGTTGACATGTCTATTATTCCAAATTTCTCGGTTTTATGGTTACAACGGAAAATCAACAGAACACAAAATTCTTAAAATAGATAAATATACTATATATAAAATCTAATTTTTTTTCTATTTTTATTTTAACGAAAATATCCATAGCAAAATTAAATAATTAAGCTGTGTATTAAATAATTATGAAAATTATAGTCCCTAGCATTTTACTTATTGCAATACTTCTCTCCTCCTCTTTATCTGTATTTATTAATGCAAATGCACAGTTGAAACCAAATGCTCTAATCTCACCTACTTGTGGTGATGCTACGGGATATGGAATGAATTTACATATAAACGGATTTGAACCTGATAGTATTGTTGGTTGGAAATTAATTCAACCAGAAACGCAAACAACTTCAGAATTTGGTTATTTTTCAACAAATAGTACAGGTGGTTTTTCTGAATCTGTATATATTGAAGAAGGAAAATTAGCTGAGGGAAAATACAATATTCAATTCTTTGACGATGCTAATACAGATGGTAATCCTGATGCAGGCAAAAACGAATTTATTGTATCTATGTCAGTTCCATGTGAAAAATAGTAAGATAATATTAACTAACGATTGATACTATATCAATTCTAAGATAAAAGTAGTGTCTTGTTCAACTCCAATAATTATAAATTATTATTTATTGTATTTATCTAACCTTTAACAATAAGTTATTAATTCATTAATTACTATATCATTATCTAATGTTATGATAACTATTATTTAAAATTCACTCAATCGTCAAACTCATGTTATATTGATGATTTTGTAATTGATTTTTGCTAATTGGATATAATGGGATTTATACCAAAGTAACAATAAAGTTCACTTCATTACCACTATCACCTATTTTGTAATTTTGTATTTTTATTAAAATCTGTACATAATGTATCAAAATTTAAAATGATATAGTATGAAAAATATATGTTACTTAAAAATGTTAATAAAAATTTTTTTGATTAATTAAACTTTATGAATTTATGTTTTTTACATGGATCGGGATATAAGGGGCCAACATCATAATTTCTTTCATACATACAAATATTATACAAAAATTTTATTAAATTTACGATGAATTCACCTTTTAGTTGAATATAACTTTTATTTTTTATTCAAAATTAATGAATATAAAGAAAATTTAGCATCCAATAAAAAATAAATTAGTAAAATCTGATAACTTGATTTATTTGTAGAATTATTAGTAAGAATAGAATGGGCTCGTTATATTGCTTAAAATTGTTGTCTTCTATTTTTAGCTTGGATAATAACAAAATTAAAAAAAATTATATAATTTTTGGTAAAAGTTAATAGGATTACATTTTTTCACTATAAGAAATTGTTTTCAAATTAGGTGCCCCATTATAAGTATTTTTTCACTATCAAAATTTTTATCAACAGATTTCTCTATAATGAAATTGTCTTTAATTAAACCGTCGTTAGCATAAAATTTTCCAACAAGATTTTTTCCATTATTTGTAACTTCTAAATCCAAAAAACCATAGTCTTCAAATTGTTGTATGGTAAAATAAGATTGATCATCCAATTCGTGTAGATCTCTTCCACCAGTACCAACTATGGCAAAAATTGTACCTGGAGAATCAACGTATATATCTTCCCTTTCTACTTCGTTTTCATTATCTAATACTGCACTTTGTACTATTGTTGGGTTTGAAGGATTCTCATTATTATAAATTAAAGGATATGTTCTTTGATAGTTATGTACATGTCCTTGTAATACCAAATCTACACCATAATCAGTAAAAAGAGTATGATAAATATCTCTCAATGATTCTAAACCTTCATGATTTGTTTTTGAAGTATACATAGGTTGATGATAGTAAACAATTACCCAATCAATGGAAGAATCTGCTTTTGTTTTTATTAAGTCTTGGTTGATAAATTCGTATTGTTCGGATCCAATTTCATAAGGTGTTTCTGTGGAGATAGAGATAAAATGTACATTATTATAATCAAAAGAATAATACTGTTTTTCAAGATTAGTATAGTCCATATATTGTTTTAATAATGATTTATCTTCAAATTCATGATTGCCAAAAGAAATTTTAATTTTTTTAGAATCTATTCCTTCAGTAATAGCTTTCCAACATTGCGCATTTTTCTCATAAGAATAATCTCCTAATCCAAGCATTATTTCAGGATCTGTTTTTAAGATATTAAGAGTAGTTGTTTTTGCCTCTTTATTACAACTCCAATCTCCTACTGCTACAAAATTGAAATCATGGCTATGGTTAATATCTGTATAATCATTCTTTGTAGCCTCTAACTTATCTACATCTTCAATGATCAAAGAATCACTATTAATATCTTCAGCATACAATAATTTAGGAGAAAAATTACTTACCATACTTATTATCATGGTAAAACAAAGTATTGAACTAAACATTGTTTTTGTAGTGTTTATCATTAAACATCTCTAATGTAATATAGTAAATAGATGATAAAAGTGACATGATCATAGATCACTTATCAATACAAATCTCTTTAGTCACATAAAGTAATATATAGTAAATATAGATACTAAATATAAAAAAATAAAATAATTACTACTTTAATTGTTATATAAAATTCATTTTAACATTTTGTAATTTTATAGAGTTAATATGAATTACTTATCCTATTTATAATTGTAAAAAAATAAAGATAACAATAAGAAAAGTAACATATTTGTTATTATTCACTTCATAACCAATTGGCCACTATTGAACCATTGTTTAAATTCATCAAATTTAAGTTTATTATTCTTATTCTCTTCTGGCATCAAATCAAGTTGAAGAAGGATATAGTTAATTTTTTTTATTGATTTACTATAAGCATCTATATTATCATTTTCTACTATTCTCATAGAATCTTTACGTAAATTATCGGGAAGATTATTCCACCATTCTTCAAAAGTTCTTTTTTCTTTTTGCATAATGTCAATTATTTTTTATAACTTTAAAATTTGGTTATTATAAAAGTTGTATCTCTATATTGATTTTCTATGGTATTTAGACTATATTGTTATTAATTTTTTTGAATATCCCGTAATTATATTTAAATAATATTGAATTTTTATTATATCTATATTATATAGTTCTATATTAAATATAGTGGATAGGTTAACGTAGTTTACTTTCCTATATTGTCATAGGGAGATGTATGAAAAAATGTCTAATAAACAAATTATTATTAGTATAGACAAAAAATATTATTATGATAAATACAATTGTAAATTTGCATTTTGTGAATCATGTTATTGGATTGCTACTATTTTAGTAAAAAACAAAATCAATAATATTAATCATTGTTATAATTGTAGAAAAAAGGATATACATATAGAAACAATATTAATTTAGAAATAATGTATAATATAAAATTTTTAGAGAATCTTTTGGTGTTTAACAAGGATTCTTTGAAGTAATAATTTTATAATTAACGACTTGATTTAAAGACTATATGATTGATTAATCTTGAACGTATAAAAATAAAAATAATAATCATAATAAATAATAATAATAATAATTTCTATTAAATTTTACTATGCAATAAATTCTACTACTAACTTGTATATATCTTTTAGAACTTAATCTAAAAGCTGAAAATTTATTATTACAAGAATTTAGTAAAATAAAATGCCAAATAGGAAAATAATAATAACTATATTTTCTTAAAAAAACTATAGTTCTATATAAGTCTATATCCAAACTATACGCTTCTCTTATCTATCTAAAATAGCATTAAAGGTATGGTAAAATATGTCTTCCTATGAAAATATTGCTTCTCATATTAAATTTACCAATCTCTCTAATGAAATCAATAAAGTTGATACTAAATCTAAATTGACTATAAATAATATCAATGCTGGCTTTAAGGATAAACATGTTCTTAAAGACATTAACTTAGGCATAGAAGGAAATACTGTAACTGCATTTATAGGTCCTTCTGGTTGTGGTAAAACTACGCTGATTAGATGCTTGAATCGAATGCATGAAATGACACCTGGTGCCTATGTTAAAGGTGAAATTTTTTTAGATAATACAAACATTTACGATCAAAAAGTCAATCCAGTAATGATTAAAAGACGTATAGGTATGGTATTTCAGAAGCCCAATCCCTTTCCAACTATGAGTATATTTGATAATGTTGCATCAGGGTTAAAATTAAATGGTGTTAAAGATAAAAAAATCATAAATGAAATAGTAAGAGAAAGTCTAGAAGGAGCAGTATTATGGGAAGAAGTAAAAGATGAATTGAATAAACCGGGAATGAGTTTATCTGGAGGCCAACAACAGAGACTATGTATAGCTCGAGCACTTGCTATACAACCTGAAATTCTTCTCATGGATGAACCTACATCAGCGTTGGATCCAATCGCATCTTCTAAAATTGAAGAGCTAATCCATGACTTAAAGAAATATCTTACTATAGTAATAGTAACACACAATATGCAACAAGCAGCCAGAGTTGCAGATTATACTGCATTTTTGTATCTTGGAGCATTAGTAGAATTTGGAAAAACAAAACAAATATTTGAAAAGCCAAAAAAAGAAATGACTGAAAGATATATCTCTGGTAAATTTGGTTAAACTACCAATAATTAATAATTCTATACATATAATAACAAAAATCTAATTAAAAATAGAAAGACAATAGAAGATAATTACTATCGAAGAAAGTAAAATAGTGGGAAATTACTTAAATGGTAGGACAATCTAAAATACAAATATATAATTTACTTTAATTAGCATTTCCTATGAATATTATTATCGTTTCTGCAGAAATATTGAAACATATATACTAAATTGATAACGATAAATAAAATTTGTCTTTGATAAATTTAGGAAAATGTGAAAAAAAATTTGGCAATAGAATGGGATTATTTATTTATAGAAATGATATTACTTGCTGGAATAATTTGGTTTACAGTTTACCTAGAGCATTGGTCATACAAAAGATCTCAACGAGAACAAGATAAAAAGACAAAAGACAACCTTTTCATATTTATTAGAGATGATCTTGAACAGAGATTACACTTTATAGATGAATCATTACAATACAAAGATTACAAACCTTTTTTTACTGATATGTGGGATGCTATAATTCTATCAGGCAACCATTCATTGCTATCATTTGAATTATTTAAGAATATTCAACGAACATACTCCTGGATGAAATATTATAATAGTGAATTGGAAAGTCGAGATAATGAGACATCTAAAGAAAAGACTTTATTAGAATTATTAGATGATGTTAAAAAATCAATTCATAAGACTATACAAAAATTAGAGGAGGAAAAACCTATATAATATGTATTTTAGTGCTTAACTTTGAATTAATCCTTTTTTAGGTTAAGGAGATATATTTTAGCATATGGATAATTTTTAATACTATTTATGAACTAATTCAATACGGAATCAATGTCTAAACTATTTTGCAAATGAATTGCAAATACTAACAGTTGAAGAAATTTTGATTAGCTATAGTTGGATTTATCTGTATTTTTACAATTTTTCATATACCGTAATATTTAATTTTTTTTTTGCTAAAAAATAAAAATCGTGTAAAGTAGTGTTCAAATGCTAAAGTAGTAGTATGCTTAAATACCGATTTTTTAATATGTTAGTTACGGTCTGCCTTATGGCATAAATATAGCACATGCTATATAGTGTCGTTTCATGACCCATTTTTCTAAAAGTCTAATTTGAGTGGCTTTACCTCTCATCTATACCTTCTATTACAATAAGTTTTCCTGTTATCCTCTGTCTATTTTCTTTTACTTGTTGTGTCTTTTGTATGCTTATTTTTTATCTACTTCTTCTCTTGAAAGGAGGTCTTGGAAATACAATCCTCACAGGATGCCTAATTGCAGGTTGGATCATTATAATCTCTCCTTTGTCCATTTGAACAATATTTCCTTTAGTAATATCATCTAACATGGAATAAGAACATGTTGATAATTCAGACAATCCTAGTTTTGCTATCATATGTATTCCTGTATTCTCATGCAAAATTGGATCTACTGAACTCTTGAATTGCTGAGCCGAGAAAAGAATGGTATTTCTTGATTTTCCTGTTATTATTGTTTTTATAATCTGTTCTGCTACAGAAGATCTATGTCCCGGGGAAGGAATATGTGGAAGAAATCGATTTATTTCATCTATAAATATTAGAATGTACTTGGGTTTTTTCTGTTTAGATTCTGTATTTCTTTCTATTCCACTTTCTGAATCATCAATAGAATGTTCAAAACTATAACGCGATGAATAAAGTTCATCTATGTTCTTCATAACATCTCCAATAACTAATGATTGTTCTTCTAGAGTAGGAATCATTGCAATGTCAATAACGAATACATTTCCTGCTTTTATTTTATTTATTTCATTTCCAATATAGATGCTAGTTTTTCTTTTGTCAGTAAACAAAGGAGATCTTTTAAATTTCTGGATATATCCTAGAAAATGCAGATACATTGATTTGTGACCTACTATCTCTGGAGGATAATCAGTATACTTTAGTAAATCTGACCAATTGTTTACAATATTATTAGAATTATCCTGCAGAGGCCATGATTCATAAATATAATTAATTATTGCATAAAGATTATAGCGAGGGTCATAGCTTTCAGATGAAAGTAGAAGATCAAGTCTATCATAAATATCTTTTAGCTCAAATGAGTATGTTCGAAAATTCGGTGGAATATGAACTGATATAGGTTTTCCATCTTTACCTCTTGGAAGAAAGTAGGTCACGTTATAAAACGGATCTGCTGATATTTTTAAGATTTCATACAATTTATTGTCTTTTTCTGTAATTTTTTCTTCTTCTTTTTCATGAATATATAATAAATCATCCTCCCTTGTATTAAAAATTATAATGGCTACATCTTTATTCTTTATCAGCTTTTGATACATAGAATGTAATAAGAACATAACATAAGAAGTTTTTAAATTTCCAGAAATTCCTGTCGCATTTATATGAGCAGTATCAGGTCCTGCTAAGTATGACATTGCAATGGGTATAGCAATCTTTTGACCATTCGACATTTCTATTACACCAGCCATTACCGGGTCTTCCATTTTTGGAATTCCTAAGGCTATGAGAATTTCCTTTTCAGTAGCAAATCTTACTGCTTTATTTATATTAACAGGCATTCTAATATTCTCTTTATATTTGGTCTTAGGGTTCGATTGTATATTATCAATCTGAGCATTTGCCATCACCACTACTCTTGCAATTCTTATTCCTTGATCAAGATAATTTTCTGTACTGCTTGTACTATCTCTTAAATTATTATTCGCTTGACCTGAAATTTGTTTTGCAATTGTTATTTCAGTATTTCTTATGGTTCTTAATTCCTTAACAATACCAATGGTTACCGTATTGTGAATGTTCTCAACAGATATAAAATCAAAAGGTCCGATAATATTATCACCAAAAATTGAAAACCAAAATTCGTCCATAGTTATTTGATATTTATTTGACTGAATTGTTTTACCAATAATATCAGTAGAAATAACAGGTTCTGACTTGTCAGAAAATTTCTGGCTATCCAAGATAATAATCACTTTAATTTAATTGATTATCAATCTTACTATAGATTCCATTATTTCTAACATCGATATTTATACTATTTGTGGGAAAGGATGATAAATCAAAATCTATTATAGATAATTACTACATACATCAGCCTTGCTCAACTAGAGAAGTAACTCACACTTCACTGATTGAATTACTTATGAAAACTTTTTCCACTTTAAGAAAATTAGTAACATAATATTTTACTTTTTATTAAACAACAACATCATCTTTAATACAAATTAAAGAATAAAACAAAACAATTCTAAGGAAATGGTACAGCATTAAAAGGAAGTATAAATGGTACATTATTCTCTATATCTTCTTTTTCGATTATCTCATCTCTACCATCTCTATTGTAATTACTATCACTATCAATTAATTCATTT
>Ga0126305_10000447_pt1 | contig 17905 bp, 16 predicted proteins | sample Plot26_FD_92536 | JGI IMG/M metagenome (GOLD analysis project Ga0126305, IMG submission 92536) | Serpentine soil microbial communities from UC McLaughlin Reserve, CA, USA - Plot26 | ecosystem: Environmental > Terrestrial > Soil > Grasslands | place: USA: UC McLaughlin Reserve, Lake County... | reverse complement strand
GCCGGGATCGGCTCCGACCACGTCGACCTCCAGGCGGCGGCCGAGCGGGGAATCACGGTCGCGGAGGTCACCTACTCGAACAGCATCAGCGTCTCCGAGCACGTCGTGATGCTGATTCTCTCCCTCGTCCGGAACTACATCCCGTCCCATCAGTGGGTGCTGGACGGCGGCTGGAACATCGCGGACTGCGTGGCACGGTCGTACGACCTGGAGGGAATGCAGGTCGGGACCGTCGCCGCCGGCCGAATCGGCTCGGCAGTGCTTCGCCGCCTGAAGCCGTTCGAGGTCGGGCTCCACTACACCGACCGGCACCGCCTGTCCACCGAGGTCGAGGAGGAGCTCGGTGTCACGTTCCACGAGGACGTCGAGTCGCTCGTCTCTGTGTGCGACGTCGTGACGATCAACGCGCCGCTACACCCGGAGACGGAGCACATGTTCGACGACGAGCTGATCTCGAAGATGAAGCGCGGCGCGTATCTCGTGAACACCGCGCGGGGGAAGATCTGCGACCGCGACGCCGTGGCACGGGCGTGCGAGAGCGGGCAGCTAGCCGGCTATGCGGGCGATGTCTGGTTCCCGCAGCCCGCGCCGAAGGACCATCCGTGGCGGACGATGCCGCACCACGGGATGACGCCACACATATCGGGGTCGAGCCTCTCGGCCCAGGCCCGCTATGCGGCTGGCACGCGCGAGATCCTCGAGTGCTGGTTCGAAGGGCGCCCAATCCGGGAGGAGTACCTGATCATGGAGGCCGGCAAGCTCGCCGGCGCCGGCGCGCATTCCTACAGCGAGGGCGATGCGACGGGCGGCTCGGAAGAGGCCACCCGCTTCAAGACCTAGGGCCGTCGGCCGCGGCTGACGACGAGGTCGACCTTGGCCAGCTCCGAAAGCCGGGCGCCAACGCGCGGGCGCTGCGAGATCACACGGCCGCTCTTCACGCGCGGCGAGTACGCCCGCTTGACCTTCCCGAGACGGCAGTTCGCGCGCACAAGTCGTCTGCGGGCGGCCGCGAGCTTCTGGCCTCGCACGGCCGGGACGACGCAGTATGGAATCGCAACGTAGCGCGCGATCGCGAAGTCCGCCGGCGCCTCGAACGGGACCTGCGACGTGTAGCCGGAGACGATGAGCTTCCCGTTCACCAGGAGGGCCGCATCGGTTGCGTCGTCCTGTGGGCGGAAATCTGTTGTCACCTTGCCGCTGCGCCCGAACGTCGAATCGATCCGTCCACCGGCGGTGAGTCGGACAACGCCGAAATCGCTGAACTGGCCGCTCGCCTGGGTGCTCCCCGCGGCGATGATCTTTCCGTCCGGCTGCAGGACAGGCGTGACCAAGCCAAGGTCGGTCGCGGCCCGGCCACCGGCCCCGAACGAGCGGTCGACGCTGCCATCGGGGTTGAACCTCACGAGCCCGGTACCTCCGGTGAGGATCTTCCCGTCACGCAGGACGAGCACGTGGTCCGCGTAGGTGCCGGCCGGGCGGAACGAGGACACGACAACGATCCCGTCTCGATCGAAGCTGGCATCGAGGCTGCCGTCCCCGTTGTACCGGGCCATCGCGATGTCGTAGCCGCCGGGGTTCGACCAGCCCGCGGCAATCAGCTTGCCGTCGGGCTGCAAGGCGAGATCGAACACGACCCCCGACGGGATCGGCGTCACTACGAGGCCGTCCCCGTCGAAGCTCGCGTCGAGCGACCCGTTCGGCAAGTACCTCGCGACGGCGAACTCTCTCCTCGGTCGTGTGCTTCCCGCCGCGACGATCTTGCCGTCGGGCTGGATGAGGACGGCGCTCGCGCTGTCGATGCTGTTCGGCTCGAACGTCGTCAGCACCTTGCCTCCATACCCGAAGGTGCTGTCCAGCGTGCCATCGCGGTTGTACCTCGCCAGAGCGAAGTCGAGCGGGCGAACTTGCGAGGGAATCCCGGACCCGGCCGCGACGATCTTTCCGTCCGCCTGGATCGCGACGTCGTGTGCGCCGTCGGGCCCTCCGCCGAAGTCGGTCGTGACCTTGCCGTCCCTGTCGAAGGTTGCGTCGAGGGCGCCACGCGCCGTGTAGCGAGCGAGGACGAAGTCGTCCGACGGGCCCGGGTCGAAGCGAGTGCCTGCGAGGACCGCCTTTCCGTTCGCTTGCACAGCGAGACCCAAGGCTGTTTCGTTCCCGCCGAAGTCGGTAGTGACCTTGCCGTCCGAGCCGAAGGTCGGGTCGAGGTGGCCGCGACCCGCCGGTAGTGCCGCCGCAAGCACCCCGGCAGCTGCGAGCCCCGTCAGCAACACAAGAGGGCGCCTCAGCCGCAAGGTCCGAGCGTACTCCGATGCTTACTGGGCAGTCAACGCCCGCCTCGCGCTAGAAGCGGGCTAGCAGCCTGGTCGTGGGCTGGTAAACGATCCTGCCGCTCGGAGAGGGTCGGCGGAGGTTGTAGGCGTAGAAGAGTCCAGCCTCTGTCAGTCTGGCCTCCACGATGCTCGCGGCCCGGCTCGACGAGATCGGGAGCGCGATCAGCTTGCCGTCACTCAGTCGCACCAGCACCAGCCGCCGCGGGCCGCGAAGCAGAACGAGCCGCGAGTTGACGCCGACGAGCCGTAGGGCCGCCGCCGGCCCGAGCGGGATCGACTTCACCTTCGCGCCGGTTGCGGGGTTGTGGACGTCGAGCGTGACCGTCCTTGTGATCGCGAGCCGGGTCCTGCTCAGAGCGATCGCTCGAGGCGGGTTCCCCGGCACAACGGCAACCCGGGACACACGAACGCCGGTACGTGCGAAAACCGTGACCGCGTCGTCCTGCGCGACCGCCATGCGCCCGCCGCCGACGGCACTCAACGGCCGAGAGCCCGGCCCGCGTTTCACGACGACCCGACGGCCCGCCGAGAGGCGGACGACCCTTTCGTTCTTGACGCTCACCGTCGCTTCCCCGGTGTCGCACGCGGTTTCGGAGGGCGCTTCGCAGACCACACTCCAGGCGCTGTAGGCAATCACCCCGCCGCCGCCCAGGAGCGTCCCAACCCAGCTACCTTTGGGGTCGCCGCCGGCCCCGGCGCCGTTGAATGCCCGCTCGATCGTCTTGGGCGCCCCGCCGGCGAGCCTCGCGGCGATGACCATGAGCTCGAGGTTGTTGCCGCCGGAACGGGAGATCCAGGCGACCTGACCGTCGCCGAGCGCCAGTTCATCGACGCATCCCGAGCCTCTCGGACACAGGATCGAGCCGCACCCCGGGTTGCTCGTCGAGAAGCTCTTCGACCTCCGACCGGGCGCGGTCCAGACGACGATCCGGCCGCAGCTACGGCTGCTCTTGGCGGTCGTCTTCACGGCGACCCGGTTGCCGTCAGCCGCCAACTTCGTGATCAGCCCGCCGGTCGAGAACACGACGTCCGGCCGCCCGGTCAGAGCGCGGCCGCGCGCAACCGCCGGTGTGGACGGCGTGCGGAACAGAACCCTGAAGCCATCCGGGCCCGCGACGGCGAAGTCGAGCCCGCCGTCGCCATTCAGGTCGGCGGCTGCGAGCTCCAGCGGCGAGGGAACCGGGAACGGAGAGTCGGTGGCCGGGCGGAACCTGCCCGCGCCGTCTCCGAGCAGAGCGGTGACGCTGTCTGCGTCGCTGTTCGCGACCGCGACGTCGAGCCTGCCGTCGGTGTTGAGGTCCCCGACCCGAAGGGATGACGGGGCTCCTGGGACGGCCATCGGCGAGCCGGCCGCTCGGCGGAAGCCGCCCGCGCCGTTGCCGAGCATGATCGAGAGCCTGGGCTGGTAGTTGCCGGCGTCGGAGGCCTGCGTCCCGACGGCGAGGTCGAGTCTTCCATCGCGGTTCAGGTCGGCGACCGCAAGCGCTGAAGGTCCATTTCCAGCCGGAACGGTGCTGGCGACGCCGAAGCGGCCGTCGCCGACACCGAGCCTGACCGAGACCGCTCTCGAGTCGCCGTTGGCGACCACGAGGTCCCGATGAGCATCGCCGTTCAGGTCCGCGAGCGCGATTTGGGCCGTCCCGTGACGAACGCCGATCCCGACAGGCGGTCCCGGCGCGAATCCGCCCTCACCGTTGCCGAGGAGGACCGCAATGCGCCAGTCCTCCTGCCAGACGGGCAGCGCGAGATTGACGTGGCCGTCACCGTTCAGGTCGACGGTGACCACCTGCGCTGGGCTGCCGCCCACCCGCCTCGAATAGCCGGGCGCGAAACCGCCCGCGCCGTCCCCCATCAGAACCCTGACGTCGTTCGATCTCTCGTCGGCAACGACGAGATCCGTCTTGCCGTCGGCGTTCACGTCCGTCGCCGCAACCCCGGACGGACCGTCGCCGACGGCGATGGGAGAGCCGGCCGCCGGATTGAAGCCGCCAGCGCCGTTTCCGAGCAGCACCGTGAGGTCATCGGACCCGTGGTTCCCGACGGCGAAGTCCACATGGCCGTCGCGGTTGAGGTCCGCGACTGCGAACGAATTGGGAAGACGGCCGACCGCAAGTCGTCCGCTCGGCGTGTACGAAGGATCAGCGGCTCCTGCAGCAGCCACCAGCACCAAAGAAAACAGTCCTGCCTGCGCTGCGAGGGTGCCGATGCCGCGAAGCCTCATGACCGTTCGAACCTACGCCTCGGTTGTTGCGAATGTGTCAGCGCAAGGCAAGGAAACGAGTCACGGGCCTACGCCGCCGGCGCCGGTCAGGCGGCCGCAGGCTCGGCGGCTTCGGCTTTGACGAAGGCCAGTTCGCCGTTCCGCGCGTCCACGCGCACCGTGTCCCCCTCGGCGAACTCCCCTTCGAGAAGCCGGAGCGCGAGTGGGTTCTCGACCAACCGCTGCAGCGCTCGTTTCAGTGGCCTGGCGCCGTAGGTCGGATCCCAGCCGGCCTCGGCGACCAGCTCCTTCGCCCCGTCCGTCAGCTCGAGGTCGAGACCCCGGTCGGCAAGCCGGTCGCGCAGCCGGCGGAGCTGGAGCTCGACGATCTCGCCCAGCTGGTCGCGGATCAGCGCATGGAACTCGACGACCTCGTCGATCCGGTTCAGGAACTCCGGCCGGAAGAACTCGCGCATCGCCTCGGCTGTGCGCAGGTTCGAGGTCATGATGATCACCGTGTTGCGGAAGTCAACAGTGCGGCCCTGGCCGTCGGTCAGGCGGCCGTCGTCGAGGATCTGCAGCAGGACGTCGAAGACCTCCATGTGGGCCTTCTCGATCTCGTCGAGAAGGACGACCGAGTACGGGCGGCGGCGCACAGCTTCCGTGAGCTGGCCGCCCTCGTCATAGCCGACGTAGCCCGGCGGAGCACCGATCAGGCGCGCCACCGTGTGGCGCTCCTGGTACTCGGACATGTCCAGTCGGATCGTGGCCCGCTCGTCGTCGAACATGAACTCGGCGAGGGCACGCGCGAGCTCGGTCTTGCCGACGCCCGTCGGGCCGAGGAAGACGAACGAGCCGATCGGCCGGTCGGGGTCTTGAAGGCCCGAGCGCGCACGGCGCAGCGCATTCGCCACGGCCGAGACGGCCTCGTCCTGGCCGACGACCCGCTCGTGCAGCCGCTCCTCCATGTGGATCAGCTTCTCGGTCTCGCCCTCGAGGAGCTTGTCGACCGGAATGCCGGTCCAGCGGGCGACGACCGCGGCGACGTCGTCCTCGTCGACCTCCTCCTTGACCATCGGGTTCTCGACGACGGCGCCGTCGCTCCGGTCCAGCTCGGCCTCGAGCTGGGGTAGCTCGCCGTGGCGGATCTCCGCGGCGCGGTTGAAGTCGCCCTCCCGCTCCGCGCGCTCGAACTCCATGCGGAGCTCGTCGATCTGGCGCTTGATCTCGGCGACTCGCTGAAGCGCCTCCTTCTCGGTCGACCAGCGGGCGGCGAGCTCGTTCCGGCGTTCCTTTGCCTCGGCGAGGTCGCGCTCGACGGGCTCGCGCACCTCGTCGGTTTCCTTGCCCATCGCCGCCAGCTCGATCTCGAGCTGGCGAACCCGACGCTCGGCCTCGTCGAGCTCGATCGGCGAAGACTCGATCTCCATCCGGAGCCTGGAGGCGGACTCGTCGACGAGGTCGATCGCCTTGTCCGGCAGCTGGCGGTCCGAGATGTAGCGGTCGGAGAGCACGGCGGCAGCGACGAGCGCGGCATCGCGGATCCGAACCCCGTGGTGCGCCTCGTAGCGCTCCTTGAGCCCGCGCAGGATGGCGATCGTGTCGGCGACGGACGGCTCGCCGACGAACACGGGCTGGAAGCGCCGCTCGAGCGCGGCGTCCTTCTCGACGTGCTTGCGGTACTCGTCGAGCGTCGTCGCGCCGATCGCGCGCAACTCGCCGCGCGCGAGCATCGGCTTGAGCATGTTCGCCGCGTCGACGGCGCCCTCGGCGGCGCCGGCTCCGACGATCGTGTGCAGCTCGTCGATGAAGAGAACGATCTGGCCCTCCGAACTCTGGATCTCGGTCAGAACGGCCTTCAGCCGCTCCTCGAACTCGCCGCGGTACTTCGACCCGGCGAGGAGCGAGCCGATGTCGAGCGCCCACACCCGCTTGCCCTTCAGTCCCTCCGGGACGTCGCCGGCGACGATCCGCTGTGCGAGCCCCTCGGCAATCGCGGTCTTGCCGACGCCGGGGTCACCGATGAGCACCGGGTTGTTCTTCGTGCGGCGGGAAAGGACCTGGATGACACGGCGGATCTCCTCGTCCCGGCCGACGACTGGGTCGAGCTTGCCCTGCTCGGCGAGCTCCGTCAGATCGCGGCCGAACTTCTCCAGCGCCTGGTAGCTGCCCTCGGGGTCCTGGCTGGTGACGCGCTGGCCACCACGAACCTGCTGGAGCTTCGCGAGCAACTCGTCGCGCGGGACGACATCGAGGGCGAGCAGCAGATGCTCGGTCGAGACGTACTCGTCTTCCAGCCTGCGGGCCTCGTCGAAGGCTCGGTCGAGCACGCGCGAGAACGCCGCCCCGACCTGCGGCTGCTGCGCACCGCCCTGGACGGCAGGCTTGCCACGCAGCGTCGTCTCGGCCTGGGCGCGCACCTCGGCAGCATCGGGAACGAGCTCCTGTGGCAGCTCCTGGTCGAGGAGCGCGAGCGTCAGGTGCTCGGGGTAGATCTCCGGGTTGCCCATCCGGCGCGCGAGCTCCTGCGCGGCACCGACGCCGTCCTGCGATTTCAGAGTGAGCTTGTTGAAGTCCACCTAGTTCCTCCGTGCGGGCAACGTCGGGTCTTCCCAGATGACGAGCTCCCGCTTGTACTGCCGCTCGACGTCGCGCATCTGCTCCCGCAGCTCGCGCTCCATCCGCTCCATGCGGCGCTGCATTCGGCTCAGCTGATCCTCCAGCCGGAGCACCATCTCGACGCCGGCGAGGTTGAGCCCGAGCTCGGTCGTCAGCTGCTGGATCAGCCGCAAGCGCTCGAGATCGGACTCCGAGTAGAGGCGTGTGTTGCCCGCCGTGCGGTTTGGCTGCACGAGGCCCTTCTGCTCGTAGATCCGAAGCGTCTGCGGGTGCATGCCGACGAGCTCCGCAGCGACGCTGATCATGTAGCGGCCGCGGTCGTCCATCAGGGCACCTTCCTCAGCTGCTCGTAGAGCTCGCGCTGCTTCTTGTTCAGCTTCTTGGGCACCTCGAGCTTCAGCCGCGCGAGCACGTCACCCTTTCCGCCTTTCAGCTTCGGCGCGCCGCGGCCCTTGATCCGGAGGAGCTTTCCGTGCTCCGAGCCGGCCGGAACCTTCAGCGAGACGGCACCCTCCGGGGTCGGCACTTCCACCTCCGTGCCGAGCGCGGCGTCCGCGAGGGACACCGGCACCTCGACGACGAGATCGGCGCCGCGGCGCTGGTAGACCGGCGATGCCGCGACCCGCGTGACGACGTGGAGGTCGCCGGGCGGGCCGGCCGCGACACCAGCCTCGCCCTTGCCCTTGAGGCGGATCCTCGTGCCGTCCTTGACCCCGGCCGGGATCTTCACCGAGTAGCGCTTCGTCCGCCGCTCGCGGCCGGTGCCGTGACACGACGGGCACGGATCCTCGATCACGGTTCCATTCCCGCGGCAGCGGGGGCAGGGCTGGGAGAGCGCGAAGAGCCCCTGGCTCTCCGAGGTCACTCCGCGGCCTCGGCACTCGGGGCAGACCTTGGGCGAGGTTCCGGGCTTCGCCCCGGAACCGCCGCAGTCGCGGCAGGCAGTCTCGACCTCCACCGGGATCTTGGTCTCGATCCCCCTGAGCGAGTCCTCGAAGGAGAGGTTGACGTGCGCCTCGAGGTCGGCGCCGCGCTGGGCGCGCGACTGCTGCCGGCCGGCTCCGCGGCCGAAGATGCCGCCGAAGAGGTCGCCCAGGTCGCCGATGTCGAAGTCGAAGCCCCCGGCTCCGCGTGGGTCGAACCCGCGGCGGCCGTCGGACGAGCCGAACTGGTCGTACGCCTTCCGCTTCTCGGGATCGCGGAGGACGTCGTACGCCGTCTGGATCTCCTTGAAGCGCTCCTCGGCAACAGTATCGCCCGGATTCTTGTCCGGGTGGTTCTCGCGGGCGAGCCTCCGGTAGGCCTTCTTGATCTCGTCGGCCGGCGCGCCCTTCGGGACGCCCAGGACCGAGTAAAGGTCCTTAGCCGCCGTGGCCACTCGAGACCACAACCCTTGCCGGCCGCAGCACACGATCGCCGAGCCGGTAGCCCTTCTGGATCACCTCGATCACGGCGCCCTCCTCGACGTCGGACGGCTGGGAGAGCAGCGCCTCGTGGACGTGGGGGTTGAACTTGCCTTCCGTCTCGACCTCCTCGAGCCCCTCCTTGCGCAGCACGTCCGCGAAGGACCGGGCCACGAGCGCCACGCCCTCCTCGAGCTTGGCCTCCTCGTGCGCCTCGGCGGCCTCGAGCGCCCGCTCGAGGTCGTCGAGCACCGGGAGGAGCTCCTTCACGAGCCGCTCGTGGGCCCGCGCGACCAGGCTGGCCTGGTCACGCGCGGCCCGCTTGCGGAAGTTCTCGAACTCGGCCTGGACGCGCTGGAGCGTGCCGACGAGCTCGTCGCGCTCCCGCTGGAGCGTCTCGACCTCGTCGAGCTCGACCTCCTGCTCGGCCTGCTCCTCGTCTGTTCTGACCTCGTCGGCCATTACGACGTCTTGGCCTCCTCCTCGTCGATCACCTCGTAGTCGGCCTCCTCGACGACCTCGTCGTCAGAACCCGTCTCGGCGCCGTTGGCACCGGACGCCGCCTGCTGCTGAGCAGTCGCCTGCGCGTAGATCGCCTCGGCCAGCTTCTGCGACGCCTCCTGGAGCGCCTCGGTCTTCTGCCGGATCTCGTTCGGATCCTGGCTCTCGAGGACACCCTTGAGCTCCATGATCCGGCCCTCGATCGTCGAGGCGTCGGACTCGTCGAGCTTGTCGCGGTGCTCCTTGAGGGTGCGCTCGGTCTGGTATGCGAGCGACTCGGCGATGTTGCGCGCGTCGGCGAGCTCGCGGAGCTTGTGCGCCTCGTCAGCGTGCGCTTCCGCGTCCTTGATCATCTGCTGGACCTCGTCCTCCTTGAGGCCCGAGCCGCCCTCGATCCGGATCTGCTGCTCGTTCCCGGTGCCGAGGTCCTTGGCCGTCACGTGGATGATCCCGTTCGCGTCGATGTCGAAGGCGACCTCGATCTGCGGCATCCCCCTCATCGCCGGCGGGATGCCGACCAGCTGGAACTTGCCGAGCGTCTTGTTGTAGAGCGCCATCTCCGACTCGCCCTGGAGGACGTGCACCTCGACCGAGGGCTGGTTGTCCTCGGCTGTCGTGAAGGTCTCCGCCTTCTTGGTCGGGATCGTCGTGTTGCGCTCGATCAGGCGGGTGAAGACGCCGCCCTTCGTCTCGATGCCAAGCGAAAGTGGAGTCACGTCGAGCAGGAGGATGTCCTTGACCTCGCCCTTGAGGACGCCGCCCTGGATGGCCGCGCCGACGGCGACGACTTCGTCCGGGTTCACGCCCTTGTGCGGGTCCTTGCCCGTCAGCTCCTTGACCTTCTCGGCGACGGCCGGCATGCGCGTCATGCCGCCGACGAGGACGACGTGGTTGATGTCCTTGGCCTCCAGGCCCGCATCGGACAGGGCCTGCTTCGTCGGGCCGACGGTCCGCTCGAGCAGATCCGCGGTCAGCTCGTTCAGCTTCGCGCGGGTCAGCTGGAGGTCGAGGTGCTTCGGGCCCTCCTGCGTCGCCGTGACGAACGGCAGGTTGATCTGCGTCGTCATCGTGGACGAGAGCTCGATCTTGGCCTTCTCCGCAGCCTCGTAGAGGCGCTGGAGCGCCATCTTGTCGGCGGCGAGATCGATGCCCTGGTCCTTCTTGAACTCGGAGACCATCCAGTCGACGACCGCCTTGTCGAAGTTGTCCCCGCCGAGGTGGTTGTCGCCGGCCGTCGACTTGACCTGGAAGAAGCCCTCCGCGAGCTCGAGGACCGAGACGTCGAACGTTCCTCCGCCGAGGTCGAAGACGAGGACGGTCTGCTCCTCCTCCTTCTCGAGGCCGTAGGCCAGCGCGGCCGCGGTCGGCTCGTTGATGATGCGGACGACGTTGAGGCCCGCGATCTTGCCGGCGTCCTTGGTGGCCTCTCGCTGTGCGTTGTTGAAGTAGGCCGGGACGGTGACGACCGCGTCGGTCACGGGCTCGCCGAGATATGCCTCGGCGTCGGCCTTTAGCTTCTGGAGGATCATCGCGGAGATCTCCGGCGGCGCGTACTCCTTGTCGCCGGCCTTGACCCGGACGTCGCCGTTCGGGCCCTTGACGACCTCGTAGGGCACGATCGTCATCTCTTCGGAGACCTCGTCGTGCTTGCGCCCCATGAAGCGCTTGATCGAGAAAATCGTGTTCTGCGGGTTCGTGACCTGCTGCCGCTTCGCGGGCGGGCCGACAAGCCGCTCCCCCTCGCCGGTGAACGCGACGACGGAGGGCGTCGTGCGCCCGCCCTCGGCGTTCGGGACGACGGTCGGCTCCCCACCCTCCAGCACCGCCATGCAGGAGTTGGTCGTTCCGAGATCGATACCGATGGTCTTTGCCATGTGTGCGTTTCCTCCGTCTCTGTGCTTGCCCTGCAGAAAATCTAAGTGGGATCGTAGCAAGTATTGCCGCACGTCGCTTCATGCTTGAATGCCGCGATCGTGGCCGACCCGCGCGTCCAGGAATACGCCCGACTGCTGGTCGAGCGCTCGATCGACGTCCAACCCGACTGGCAGGTGATGGTCATCTCGCAGCCCGCGTCGAGGCCGCTGCTCGAGGAGGTCGTCCGCCTGATCGGACGCCGCAAGGCGTACCCGATCGTCCGCTTCAGCTACGCGATGGAGCAGCTGCCGTTCAGCTGGACCTGGGCGAAGGAGGCGCCGCTCGAGCTCCTGGAGACAGTCGCTCCGGTCGACCAGTACGCCTGGGACAACGTCGATGCCTGGATGCTGCTCGGCGCGCCGGAAAACCCGCGCACCGGCGCCGACGTCCCGGCGGAGAAGCGCGACGCGCTCAACAAGGCCCACGCGAAGTTCCTCCAGCGACGCCTGCGGATGGAGATCCCCTGGGTGACCTGCCGCTTCCCCTGCGCCGCCCTCGCACAGGAGGCCGGCCTGACGAACGAGGCGTTCGAGGACTTCCTCTACGGCGCCGTCCTCCTCGACTGGGACGCTGAGGGCGAGAAGATGAAGCGGATCAAGCATCGCTTCGACCAGGCCGATGACGTAAGGATCGTGGGCGCCGAGACCGATCTCCGATTCAGCCTCGCGGGGCGCGAGGGCGAGGTCGACGACGGCCACGCGAACATGCCCGGCGGCGAGGTCTTCTACAGCCCGGTCGAGGAGTCGACCGAGGGCACGATCAGCTTCATCGAGTACCCCGCGTACCAGGAGCCGGATCTGGTCGAGAACGTCCGGATGCGGTACGAGGGCGGCAAGGTTGTCGAGGCGTCGGCGTCGAGCAACGAGGAGGCGCTGTTCGCGAAGCTCGACCGCGACGAGGGCGCGCGGATCCTCGGCGAGTACGGGATCGGCTGCAATCCCGGCATCCAGCGCTACATGAAGAACACGCTCTTCGACGAGAAGATGTACGGCACGATCCACCTCGCTGTCGGTGCCGGCCTCCCCACGATCGGCGGCAAGAACGTCAGCGCCGTCCATTGGGACATGGTCAAGGAGCTGCGCAACGGCGGCCGCATCGAGTGCGACGGCGAGATCGTTCAAGAAAACGGTGAGTGGCAGTTCTGAATTGGTAGAGCTCGTCGACCACGATCCGAGCTGGGCCGAGCTCTACGAACAGGAGCGGGGCAGGCTGGCAGGGATCTTCGGGGAGCAGGCGGTCGGCATCGAGCACATCGGCTCGACGTCCGTGCCCGGGCTCTGCTCCAAGCCGATCGTCGACGTGCTCGTTGGAGTCCGAGAGCTCGAGCTCTCGGACGAGCAGGTCGACGCGATGCGAGGCCTGGGCTACGAGTTCCTCGGGGAGTACGGCCTCCCCGGCCGGCTGTTCTTCCGCAAGGAGCCGCGGACGCTCCACGTCCACGTCGTGACCCACGGGTCCGAGCACTGGGAGCGGCAGCTGACCTTCAGGGACGCGCTGCGCTCGGACGCCGAGGAGCGCGAGCGCTATGCCGCCTTCAAGCGGCGGCTCGCCGCCGAGGGCCACCCGCGCGAGGCGTACAGCGAGCTGAAGACGCCGTTCATCCGGGAGGTAGAGGCCCGGGCTCGGGCGCGGGGCGTCCGACCAGGCGTCTGAGGGTCGACGCAGCAGCAGGCTCGGCGACGACGATCCCGGCGAAGATCGCTGCGCAGCCCGCGAATCCGAGCGCGCCGAGCCGGTCGCCCGCGAGCAGGTAGCCGAAGAGCCCCGCGAACACGGTCTCGAGCGAGAACACGATCGCGATCCGCGTGGCGCTGACCCGGCGCTGCGCCCAGACCTGGACGACGTAGGCGAAGGCAACGGCGAACAGGCCGGTGACGATCAACGCTGACCAGACCGTCCACCCTCGAGGAACGGTCAGCTCCTCGAAGGCAAGTGAGACCACCCCGAACGCGACCGCGGCGGCCGCCACCTGCACGAAGGTCAGCGCGAAGACGTCGAAACGGTTCGCATACCGCTCGACCATCACGATGTGGAAGGCCTGCACGAACGCGCTGATCAGGACGAGCAAATCTCCTCGCCCTGAGCCCTGCGGGACACCGGAGAGGAGAGCGAGCCCGAGAAGCGCGAGCGCGACTCCGGCCCACAGCGATCGCGGGATCGGCGTCCGGAAGAGGACCAGGCCGAGCAGCGGCGTGAACAGCACGTACAGGCCCGTGATGAAGCCCGTGCTGGTCACCGTCGTGCGCTCGAGGCCGGCGGTCTGCAGCCCGATCCCGAGCGCGATCAGGCCGCCGAGGACGGCGCCGGCGACGAGCCCCTCGCGGCCGAAGCCTCCGAGCCGCCGCACCGCGAGCGGCGCGAGCGCCGCGGTCGCGATCACGTACCGGATGGCGAGGAAGGCAAGGAGCGGGTAGAGCTCAACCGCGTCCTTGACCTGAACGAACGTGATGCCCCAGACCGCCGTGACGAGGATCAGCGCGGCGGTCGCCACGGAGAGATCCTAGGCGCCGGGCTCGGCTAGTGACAGTCTGTTACTAGTGCCGCAATGCCGCTCGCTGCGCGGCCGCGCGAGCCAAGTAACAGACTGTTACTTGGACTTCAGAGGGCTACGCGACGTCGTCGCTCTGGCCGCCCTCGCCCGCGTGCGTGCTGGGCTCGTTGTCCTCCCAGCCGCCGACGTCGACCGGCTGGTCGCTCGGTCCTTCCTGGTCGATTGCCTCCTGCGTGGGATTGGGCTCGCGCTCGCGCGTTCCCTCGCTGTCCTGCTCGCTCATCTCAGCCTCCTCGTCGAAAGGAACGTGCGAGGGCGCCGGCCAGCGCCCTCGCAACGTCGGAATCGTCAGCTGGCCTCGCTGCCGCCGCCCATCTCGTCGTCGTCGGTGCCGCCGCCCACGCCGCCCTCCGAGCCGCCGCCCATGCCGCCTTCGTCCTCGGTGCCGCCGGCCAGGCCGCCTTCCTCGCTGGCGCCGCCCTGGCCTTCCTGCTCGAGATTCGACATCACGTGCTCCTTCCAGGAGTAGGTGACCGCAGTGTTTCGCGAAGTGGCAACCGCAAAACCTCACGCTAGGCTCTGTTTCGCATGGATTCGCTCACTGACGGCTGGGGGCGCGAGATCAAGAGCGTGCGCGTGTCCGTGACGGACAAGTGCAACTTCCGCTGCCGCTACTGCATGCCGGCCGAGGGGCTGGAGTGGCTCGGCCGCGACGAGCTCCTGACCTTCGAGGAGCTCTCCCGCGTCGTTTCCGTGCTCGCCCGGATGGGCGTCGAAGAGGTACGGCTGACCGGCGGCGAGCCGCTCGCCCGCCGTGACCTGCCGGTCCTCGTCTCGATGCTCTCGGGGATCCCCGGCGTCACCGATCTCTCGCTGACGACGAACGGCGTCTTGCTCGACCGCTTCGCCCGGCCACTCGTCGACGCCGGCCTGCGGCGGCTGAACGTCTCGCTCGACTCGCTGTCACACGTCCGCTTCGCCGAGATCACGCGACGCGACGCCCTCGACCGGGTGCTCGCCGGTCTGGAGGCGGCCGAGGCGCATCCGCAGCTGCGGCCGATCAAGATCAACTGCGTCGCGATCCGCGGCTTCACCGAGGAGGAGGTGCCGGCGCTCGCCGAGTTCGCCCGCCACAAGCCGTACGTCGTCCGGTTCATCGAGTTCATGCCTCTCGACGCCGAGGAGCGCTGGGCCGGTGACGACGTCCTCACCGGAGCCGAGATCCGCGCGCTGATCGAGGAGCACTGGCCGCTCGAGGAGATCCCCGCAAAGGCGTCGTCCACGGCGCGCCGCTTCCGGTTCGCGGACGGTAAGGGCGAGCTTGGGTTCGTGAACCCGGTGTCCGAGCCGTTCTGCTCGTCCTGCGACAGGATCCGGCTGACCGCAGACGGCCAGCTTCGCACCTGCCTCTTCTCCCGCCGGGAGTGGGATCTCAAGACGCCGCTACGCGAGGGCGCGAGCGACGACGAGCTCGCGGGCCTCATCCGCTGGGCCGTGAAGCACAAGGAGCTGAAGCACCGCATCAACGACCCCGGCTTCGTCCGTGCGTCGCGCTCGATGTCCCAGATCGGCGGCTAGGCGCCCTTCACGCCAAGCCTCACCCGGTAGCCCCAGAGGCTCGGCACTCGGCGGTCGCCGATCCCCCGGCGAACGGTTTCATCGAATGCGGTGAGCCCGAGATCGTCTTCGGAGACGCCCAGAGCGAGTAATTCCGGCACGAGGCCGAGGCTCCGCGCGAACCCGACGATCTCCGCGGCCCCGGCTTCGAGCTCGTCGTGAACGACGAATTCGCGGGTGTGGGCGAAGAGGCCGCTCTCGCGGATGACCTCCAGGTGGCCGGACTTCGGCGTGCGCGTCCAGCCCGCCTCGACCTTGTGCTCGTCGCGGTATCTCCCCCGTAGCCGGAGATGCGCCGAGAAGGCCGCGTCGACCTCCGGGTGGATCAACGGCGGAGTGTCGTAGTCGTACGCTGCAAAGACGCCGCCCTCGCGGAGAATCCGCGCTGCTTCGGTGAGGACCGGCCCGCGTTCCATCCAGTGGAACGACTGCGAGCAGGTCACGAGATCGGCGCTCGCGGGTTCGAGGCCGGTCTCGCTCGCAAACCCGTCCACGTACCGGACGTTCTCCTGCCCAATCCGGCGTTCCGCCGCCTTGCGCATCTCGGGGTTGGGCTCGATCCCGACGACCTCGGTCGCCCGCTCGGCCCACGCCCTCGTCGAAAGCCCCGTACCGCTGCCGAGATCCACGACGAGCGCAGGCGCGGAGCAGCCCGCGTAGCGGGCAAGGGCGTCCAGCAGAACAGGCGGCGGCGCGGGCCGGAACGCGTCGTACTGGTCGGCGAACCCCGCACGGAGGTAGCCGCTCTGGCGGATCGCCTGGCGTGAGAAATCCGTCATGGAAACTGCGGGAGGCTCTCGGTACCTCCGCGGACGACAGTAAACTTGACTCGTTGAGCGCCGCTGCCGCAGCCGTCAGCCGTCAGCTCCCCCGCGGATGGCTCGATCTCTTCCGCCAGCTCTTCATCTGGTTCGGATTCGTTCTCGCGTACCAGATCGCGCGGGGCGTCGCAGACCGCGACCACCGAGCTGCCTTCGACAACGCCCGCGGGATCATCGATCTGGAGCGGCGCGCCACGGGCCTCTGGGAGCTCTCGCTGCAGAGCTGGGCCGAGTCGTCGCGCTCCATCGCCGTGTCGATGCAGTGGACGTACTGGCTCTCGCAGTTCGCTGTCGTCGGGATCGCGCTCCTGTGGGTCTACCTGCGCAGGCACGAATCGTTCATCCGCTTCCGCAACGTCCTCATGCTCGCGAACGTGATCGGCCTCGTCGGCTATGTCCTCCTGCCGACGGCGCCGCCGCGGATGCTGCCCGAGTTCGGGTTCGTGGACACGCTGGCCTCGCTCGGGGCGCCGAACCACGGCTCCAGCTTCATCCAGCTCGCGTCGAACCCCTACGCCGCGATGCCGAGCCTCCATTCCGCGGATGCGCTGATCGTCGGGATCGGGCTGGCCTTCTTCGTGCGCACGTCGATCATGAAGGCGATCTGGCTCGCCTGGCCGGTCTGGGTGTGGATCTCGGTGATGGCGACCGGTAACCACTTCTGGCTCGACATCGCCGCCGGGATCCTCGTCGCCGGCGTCGCGGCACCGATCGTCTACCGGGACGAGGTGCGGCGTTTCTTTGCCCGGCGAAGTGCCGCCGCCACCGCGACCTAGCGTGTCGCGCGAGACCGCGCTCGTGCGCGTCAAGGAGGGCTACACGGCCGGCGTCCGCCGCCTCGCGTCTCGCTCGATGCGCGGCCTCGCCCAAACCCGCGTGACTCCGGACGCGCTCACGGCGCTCGGTCTCACGATCTGTTTCCTGGCGGCCGTCTCCGTCTACTTCGAATACCGCAACGAGATCATCTGGTTCTGGGCCGGTGCGATTCTCTTCTGGGCAGGATCGCTCCTCGACGTGCTCGACGGAGCGCTGGCGCGCCAGAGCGGGCGCGGAACGCCGTTCGGCGCCTTCCTCGACTCGACGACCGACCGGATCGGCGAGGCGGCGATGCTCGGGGCGATCGCCCTCGTCTTCGCACGGGACGGAAACGAGGTCGCGCTGGGAGCCGCCTTCGCGGCGATGACCGCATCGTTCCTCGTCAGCTACACGCGGGCCCGCGCCGAGGCCCTGGGGCTGAAGGGGGACGTCGGGCTGGGCAGCCGGGCCGAGCGGGTCGTCGTCATCGTCAGCGGCCTGTTCCTCGCGCCCTGGGGACTGCTCCCCTGGGCCGTGTACCTGCTGAACGTGACTGCCTGGACGACCGTCGTTCAGCGTGTGCTCCACGTCCGCAGGCAGCTCAAGCAGCGCTGAGCTTCAATCGAGGTGCCTGGCGACGTCCCAGGTCCAGAGCTCGACGACATTGCCGTCGGGGTCTGAGACGTAGGCAGCTCTCGATTCGCGGCCATCCTCGTTGAGTCGCGCTGACGGCTCCTCGTGCACCGCATAGCCGTGCTCCCGAATGCGCTGAACGGCGGCTTCGTAGTCCGAGTCGGCGAGGTGCATCGCGTAGTGGACATGGATGCCTCCACGTCCACCGGCGACGCCCACCTGTGGACGCCAGAGGCCGATTCGCGTCCGGTCGCCGGCCATGAGCCAGACGGCGTCACGATGAGGCCATCGCTCGACGACGGGAAGGCCGAGCACATCGGAATAGAACTGCTCGGCTGCCTCCAGGTTTACGACTTCGAGGACCAGCTCGCTGACGCCTGTCACGTGAATGCGGCGCTCACACTGATTCACAACGTCCGCCGCGCTTTCCAGATTTCCGTTATGTTGATAGCACTTGAGTGCTAGCAGGAAGGACGTGCTCGTCCGGATGCCGGGTGAGCTGAAGGCGCGACTGGCGGACGAAGTGGCCGACCGCGGGAGCAACCTGAACGACGTCGCGGTCGGGATACTCGCCTCGCGCT
>Ga0126305_10000446_pt1 | contig 17915 bp, 14 predicted proteins | sample Plot26_FD_92536 | JGI IMG/M metagenome (GOLD analysis project Ga0126305, IMG submission 92536) | Serpentine soil microbial communities from UC McLaughlin Reserve, CA, USA - Plot26 | ecosystem: Environmental > Terrestrial > Soil > Grasslands | place: USA: UC McLaughlin Reserve, Lake County... | reverse complement strand
CGCAGTCTGGGTCATAGCGAAGCTGTACTGAACGCCGAAGAACCCGAGGTTCATCCAGGCGATGTTGCCGAACGTCATTAGGGGACGGCGTAGGTCGTCCTCCTCGCTGACTTCGGTGACGTCCGCCACCGCGGCGCCTGTTGCCATCCAAATCACTCCTTCAAGATCAACGGAGCGCAGGGTTCTAGGCCTGCGTTCGGAGCGGGCTTCCTCGAGTGTCGGACGCGTTGTCTACGTCTTCTGCGGCACCTTTCTCGGAATCGTGATACCCATCACATTCCACATACATCCATGGAATTACTGCATGTCCTACCGCTCTGTCAACATGCTGCGGTCCGGGCAGGCAATCGATATCTAGCAACCACCTCCCTTCTGGCAGAAGGCCAGCGCCAAATCAGCCAGTCAGTCGTGGTCGCTGAACGTTGTCCGCCCATTCAGCTTGATCGCCAGTTCGTTGTCGATCCCGTCTGCGACATCACTGAGAATCCGCACGCCCTGACGAAGGTGGGCTGGCACGAACGGCTTGGCAGGAACGGACAGGGAAACGAACACCCGGTCACGAACGAGCTGGAACTTCACCCAGCGTGCTTCGACGTTCAGATCGTTCAGCACCTCGGTGGCCCGCGACCGGCCCGCTACGTCGTGTACGACAGCCGCGAAGATGAGCACTTCCTGACCGTCCGCCGCAGTCCGCAGGAACAACATGGTGGATCCAACCCGGATCGCGACGTCACCTTCGGAGTCACGGAGCGGCGGATGACCGAACATCTCCGCCAGCTCGGCCTCGACCAGCCGGTCGAGATGTGACTGATCGCGCGCCAGTTGTGACTCAAGATCATGATGACGCACGGGCGCCAACTCACCAGCGGTTGTTTCAACTGGCCCGGTGACCGGGTGGAGCACCTCGGCAAGTTGATCTGGGGCCAGGAAGATCGGATGCTGAACGCCGTAAACGTCGCGCAGGGCGCCGACCGCAAGGGCGGCGACCCGGTCGGATTCCTCCTGCGGCGCCTCCACCCAGAAATTGCTCGTCGGGTACGGCGGATCGCTGGTGGGTGGCAGCCAGCCCAGCCGCTCCATCGCCGCGAGCTGGTCCGCTGATAGCTGAAAGTCCTCGCCGAGCACGGCATTGCTGGCCGCCTCACAACGCACCTGGTCGCGCGTTGGACAGCTGAACCGGACAAATGGGGCAGGGTCGCTACTGGCCGACTCCGTGCCGATGGTCAGATCGCCGGAGTCGTCCATAATCGAGATGACCTCACTCAGCCGTTCCGAGAACTCCGTCCAGGCCTGGGCGATACTGCGATCGATGTCGAAGTCGTCGATTTCGGCCAATCCGTCACCCCCTCCCCTCCGGCAAGCTACCGCAGACCTTTCAGCTGGTCAGGGCGGCGACGACCCGCGAGGGCGCGGGCCGGCCAAGCTCTTCGGCCAACCACCGGCTGGTTCGGACTAGCCCGGCCAGGTCGATCCCAGTGGGGATGCCCAGACCTTCCAGCATCCAGACCAAGTCCTCGGTGGCGAGGTTGCCCGTCGCCGACCGCGCGTACGGGCAACCGCCGAGACCGCCGGCTGAGGAATCGAACTCGGTGATGCCGGCCTCCAGCCCAGCCAGCACATTGGCCAAGGCCTGCCCGTACGTGTCGTGAAGATGCAGCGCTACTCGGTTGCGCGCCACCCCGGCCGCTTCGACAGCATCGACGACTGCGCCCACCTGGCCGGCGGTCGCCACACCGACGGTGTCGCCGAGGCTGATGGTGGCGCAGCCGAACTCGACGAGCCGAGCCGCCACCCGTGCAGGCTGTTCAGGATCGACCTGCCCCTCCCACGGATCGCCGAAGCACATCGAGACATAACCGCGGACACCGAGCCCATCGGCTGCGGCTCGCGAAATCACCGGCGCGGCCATCTCGAGGGCGCCGTTCAGGGTCGTTCCCAGATTCTCTTGGGCGAACCGCTCAGTGGCTGACACGAAGACCGCGATCTCATCGGCGCCCACTGCCTGCGCGCGGTCCAAGCCCCGAAGGTTCGGCACCAACACCGGATACCGCACTCCAGGTCGCCGCCTGAGTGCAGCGAGCAGCTGATCAGCATCGGCCAGCTGGGGGATCCGCCGCGGGGACGTGAAGCTTGTCGCCTCGATCGCTTGCAGGCCGGCGTCCCCCAGACGATCAATGAGGGTCAGCTTCACCTCGAGAGGAATGGTTGTTTGCTCTGCTTGGAGACCGTCGCGCGGCCCGACCTCGTAGATCTGGACTCGACGAGGAAGACCGACCCGTGGATGCACCGCTGGCATGCTGGCGGCGGGAGTTCCACGCTGGGCGACCACGGCTCCGACCCTACGCCGGAAGCTACTCTCGAATTGTTCGCCGAGTTCCATGGACCGCTTCGCCGTCGTCTAGCGGAAGGATGACTGTGACCGGGCCCGAAGGGTTTCCAACCGGCATCGTGCCGGTGAGCACACCTGGCCAGCTCGAGGTGCCGCGCGCCCTGCTTCGCCAGGCTCGTTCCCCACTGAGCTGGGTCTCGATGGTCGTGCTCGGTGCCGGCGCCCTGGTGATCGGGATCCTGCTGATCCTCAACGGTGGCCCGGCCAAGCTGCTGTTCACCACGGTTCTGGCGGCTCTGTCCTTCCCGCTGCTGATCCTGGTCTGTTTCTGGTTGGACCGGTATGAACCCGAGCCGGCACGGTACCGGCTTGCCGCTCTCGGTTGGGGCGGCGTCGTGGCAGTTTCGCTGAGTCTGGTGGCTGAGCAGGTGCTGTTCGCGCTGCCAGGCACCAGCACCGTCATCGACACGACGATCACGGCACCTGTCGTCGAGGAGTTCGGCAAAGGGCTGTTCCTTGTCGTCATTGTGATCTTGCGCCGGTCCCAGGTGCACGGTGTGCTCGACGGGATCGTCTACGCCGCATTGGTCGGCATCGGCTTCGCCTTCGTCGAGGACGTTGTGTACTACCTCAGTGCGTCGGACGAAGGTGAGCTGCCAGCCACGTTCTTCCTGCGTGGTGTGATGGGCCCGTTCGCCCACCCGTTGTTCACCGCCGCCACCGGAGTGGGCATCGGGATAGCGGCGACTACTCGGCGACCAGGCCTTCGGCTGACCGCACCCATTCTGGGCTACTTAATCGCAGTACTGACCCACGCCGTGTGGAATGGCAGTGCGTTGTGGGGCGGCCGCGGCTTCTTGATCGCATACGGCGTCGTCATGTTGCCGCTTCTGGGGATCGTGTTGGGTCTGGCGATTTGGGCGCGATATCGGGAGGGCAGGATGCTCTCCACAGCTTTGACCCAAGTCGCCGAATTCGGCTGGATCCGCCCCGACGAGATCCGCTGGGTGGCCCGGCTATCGGATCGAGTCTCGGCGCGGTCGTACGCGAAACGGGTCGGTGGTAGGCAGGCGGCCCGGGCACTGGGTGCCTACCAGCAGACGATGATCGAGATTGCCTTCCTGCACGCCCGGGCGGTAGACGGCACGCCACCGAAGAACATCAACCAGCGGATGGACATCCTCCTGCGGCGGGCGGCCCAGTTGCGACCGTACGTGATACTCCCCCAGCCGCCTCTCCGGCGGCCTGGTCCCCCTATGTCGGGGTGGCACTCTGCTCCCCGACCGCCGGCGGAGCAGCCCGGCCGGCCCCGGACCTGGTAGTTGCGGGCCGACGCCGATGCGTGGAGCTCGATTTCGCCGAGCCGGGCGTCGCACCAACGTCGCGCTCCTGCTGCTGATTGTCGGTGCCTTCTTCAGTGGCTGGCTGGCCTTTGCGTTCGGGACTGCGGTGCCGTCGACCCTCACCACCGTGAGCCATGGACTACTCGGTCTTGGAGTCGTGGCGTTGGTGCCGTGGAAGACGGTGGTCATTCGGCGGGCGGCGCCGATCTGGCTCGCCAGCCTGCTGCTGGCGGCATTGATCGTCGTTTGTCTGGTGGCGGGCTTCATCCAGGTGTTCGCCGGTCACGGAACCGTACTAGGGATGAGTCCGCTGCAGGTCCACGTAGGTGCCGCGGTGGTGGCGGTGCTGTTTCTGGCGTGGCATGTGCTTCGTCACCACCCTCGCCACCCGCTTCCTGGTCGGGCGGACTTGTCACGGCGCAATCTGCTCCGCACAGGAGCTTTCGTGATCGCCGTCGGCGCCAGTTATGCGGCACTTGAAGGCATCGGGTTTGTCGCGAAGTTGCCGTCATCGCGCCGTGGGTTAACCGGCTCACACCGGGTGGATCCACTGGCTCGGCCGGCCACCAGCTGGCTCTTCGACCGGGTGCCGGCATTCGACGCTACCCGGGCCGTACCGGTCGCCGGAGTGCGCTTCCGGCCCGAGGAGCTGTCGGCGAGATCCCGAGCCGTTTCTGCTCGACTCGACTGCACCGGCGGTTGGTTCGCCGATGCTGAGTGGACCGCGGTGCCGCTCAACGAATTGATCTCACCCGAACGCCTCACAACGGCAACCAGTCTGGTCGTGACCAGTGTGACCGGCTACTCACGGCGGTTCCCGGCCGACGACAGCGCGTCACTGTGGCTGGCCACCTCCTGTGAAGGACGACCCCTGACCGCGGCGGGTGGCGGCCCCGTGCGGCTGGTAGCACCACATCGTCGGGGATTTTGGTGGGTCAAATGGGTCGCATCGGTGGAGTTGAGCGACCAGCCGGCGTTCGCGCAATCACCCTTCCCGCTGCAATAAAGTCCAGTCAGCAGGCAGGGAGGCCGGATGCGAAGGGCCGTCCGGTCAGCTTGCGGATCCGGTGAGTTCGCGGGGCACAGCGATCACATCGACCAGGGCCCCGTTGCGCCACACGGTGATCTCTACGCGTCGACCGATGGCGTCCTCCACCATCCGCCGTTGCAGCTCGGTGCTCGAGCCGAGTGGTTCACCGGCGACCGCAACCAGGATGTCGCCAACCCGGAGGCCAGCCGCCTCCGCCGGACTTCCGGTGATCACCTGCGCGACCCGCAGCCCTTCACGGCGACCAAGCTTCTTGGCGAGCGGTGGCGGTAGCGCCGTCTGACCTCCTGCTATGCCAAGCCATGCCCGTCGAACCCGGCCGACAGTCATCAGCGCGCTGATGATTCGCTGGGTGGTGTCGTTGATCGGCACGGCTAAGCCCACGCCGATCCCCGCAACCGCCGTGTTGACTCCGACCATCTGACCACGGCTGTCGGCCAGGACTCCGCCGCTGTTGCCCGGGTTGAGGGCGGCGTCGGTCTGGATCACCTCATCCACCACCCGGCCTTGCCGGGTCGGCAGCGATCTGCCCAGAGCAGACACGATTCCGGCTGTCACGCTTCCCGCCAGGCCTAGGGGGTTTCCGACGGCGACGACAAGCTGCCCGACCTGGAGCTGACCGGCGTCACCAAGGGTCACCGGCGTTGGCACCTCGCCCCGAGCGCGGAGCACAGCCAGGTCGGAGAACGGGTCCCGACCCACGACATCGGCCATCGACTCAGTCCCGCTGGCAAACGTGGCGACCGCTGTACTTGCCCCCTCTACCACGTGCGCACTGGTCAGCAGGTAGCCGTCTGCGGTGAGCACGCTCGCACTGCCGGACCCCTCGCCCCGACGGGAGGTGACCTTCAAGCTCGCCACGCTCGGCACCACCCGCTGAACCACGGCGGTGACTGCTGCCGAGTACGCGTCGAGCAACTCGCGATCGCGATCATCGATCATGTTGGTCTAACGCCAAGGAATCTGATCTGTTCCTTTGGCCTCCCGGTCAGCTGCAACCGCTGGTCGAACCGCAGCCTTCGCAGACATAGCAGCTGCCGCTTGGCCGCATCTTCGTGCCACAGGTGAGGCAGAGGGGCGCATCAACGCTGGTGCCGGTGATCTCCTCGAACAACTCCGAACTGGTCCTGGCACCGGCGGGCGCGGGCTTGGCACTGGCCACCGGCTCGTCCAGCCGATCAGTGTCGAGGTCCTCGGCACCCATCTGGTCGGTGGCGACAAGATCCCCCGCGTCGTTCTTCAGCGATTGCGCCTCGCTGATTTCCTCCGGCTCCGGCTCCAGATATGAGCCTGTTTCGACGTGCCGTGCGCGCTCGGCTGCGGTGTAGATCCCCAGCTCCGCGCGCTCCTCGAAGGAGAGGTAGTCCAGCGCCAGCCGCCGGAAGATGTAGTCCATGATCGACTGCGCCATCCGGATGTCCGGGTCGTCGGTCAGACCGGCCGGCTCGAACTTGAGGTTGGTGAACTTCTGGACGAACGTCTCCAACGGCACCCCGTACTGAAGTGCGATCGACACCGCAATCGAGAAGGCATCCATCACCCCGGCCAGCGTCGATCCCTGCTTGCCAAGCTTGAGGAACACCTCGCCGAGTCCGTCGTCAGGGTAAGAGCCCGAGGTCATGTAACCCTCGGCACCTCCTACCGCAAAAGACGTGGTACGGCTGGGCCGCGACTTGGGGAGCCGTTTTCGAGTCGGCCGGTAGATGACCTTTTCCACGATCTCAGTCTCGGCCGGTGCAGCCACCTTGTCATCGGCACTCGAGGACTTGGCATCACTGAGCGGTTGGCCAACCTTGCAGTTATCGCGGTAGACCGCCAAGGCCTTCAAACCGAGCTTCCAGCCTTGCAGGTAGACATCGGCGATGTCCTCGACCGTCGCGGTCTCCGGCAGATTGACGGTCTTGGAGATCGCGCCGGACAGGAACGGCTGCGCCGCCGCCATCATCCGTACGTGGCCCATCGGCCTGATCGCGCGTTGCCCCATCGCGGTATCGAAGACCTCGTAATGTTCCGGCTTGAGACCGGGGGCATCGATCACGTGACCGTTCTCGGCGATGAACTCGATGATCGCTTCCGCTGTCTCATTGGCATAGCCCAGCTTCTTGAGTGCCCGTGGAATCGTCTGGTTGACGATCTGCAGCGACCCACCACCTACCAGCTTCTTGAACTTGACCAGGGAGAAGTCCGGCTCGATGCCGGTGGTGTCGCAATCCATCATGAAGCCGATGGTCCCGGTGGGAGCACAAACACTGGCTTGCGCGTTGCGGTAGCCGTTGACTTCGCCGATCTTGATCACGCCATCCCATGCGGCGGTCGCCCGGCGGCGGACGTCCGCGCCCAGGCTGTCGGTAGTCCGTAGAGCGTCGTTGGCGGCCTGGTGCTTGCGCATCACGCGCTTGTGGGCGTCGGCGTTACGGGCGTAGCCCTCGTAAGAACCGACGATGCCCGCGAGCTCAGCCGAGCGGCGGTAGGAGACACCGGTCATCAGTGAGGTGATCGCCGCCGCCAATGCCCGCCCGCCCTCGGAGTCGTAGCCGTGGCCGGTGGCCATGAGCAGGGCGCCCAGGTTGGCGTAGCCGATGCCGAGCTGCCGGTAGGCGCGAGTCGTCTCCCCGATCGCTTCGGTCGGAAAGTCCGCGAAGCAGATGGAGATGTCCATCGCGGTGATGATCAACTCAACAGCCTGCTCGAACTTCTCCGCATCGAAGGTGTCGTCGTCGCGCAGGAACTTGAGCAGGTTGAGGCTCGCCAGATTGCAGGAGCTGTTGTCCAGGCTCATGTATTCCGAGCAGGGATTGGATGCGGTGATCCGGCCGGTCTCAGGGTTGGTGTGCCAGTCGTTGATCGTGTCGTCGTACTGAACGCCGGGGTCAGCGCACTCCCATGCCGCCTGAGCCATCTTCCCGAAGAGCTCCCGGGCGCCCACGGTCTCCGTCACCCGGCCATCGGTACGTGCCCGCAAGCCGAACTGGGAGCCGTCCTCAACGGCACGCATGAACTCATCTGTCACTCGGACGGAGTTGTTGGCGTTCTGGTACTGCACCGATGTGATGTCCCGGCCGCCAAGGTCCATGTCAAAGCCGGCGTCCCGCAGGGCGCGGATCTTGTTCTCCTCGCGAGCCTTCGTCTCGATGAACTCGACGATGTCGGGATGATCGACGTCAAGCACGACCATCTTCGCCGCTCGGCGGGTAGCGCCACCCGACTTGATGGTGCCGGCGCTCGCATCGGCCCCACGCATGAAGGACACCGGTCCGGAGGCGGTTCCGCCTGAGCTCAGCAGCTCTTTCGAGGAGCGGATGCGCGACAGATTGATGCCCGCGCCTGATCCACCTTTGAAGATGAATCCTTCCTCGCGGTACCAGTTCAGAATCGAGTCCATCGAGTCGTCGACCGACAGAATGAAGCAGTTGTGCACCCTGAGGTTGCCGGACAGGTACTCGCCTGACTCGGTCTGGATGTCGTAGACCCGCATGGCGCCGCGTTGCTCGATGCGCTCGATCTGCAGCAGCTTCGTCGCCTTCGCTGCCTGACCCGGCTTGTCGAGACTGCGTTCGAGCTTCTCCTGCTTCACCGGGTCGACAAATCCGACCTCGTCGGCAAAGATTCTCCGGTCTCCCGCAGCGGGGATCCGCAGGGTCCAGGTGCCGTGCCGGCTGCCTCGGGGCCCTTCCTGGAAGCCCACGCGCGCAAAGATGCCGAAACGCAGCAGTAGTGACTGCAGTCCGCGGATCAACTCCTCCGACATCAGATCGACCTCGACAGCCAACGAACCATCCCGGGCGGCTATGAATCCTTCGGCCTGGAAGATGCTGCGCAAATACGCCGCGACTACGGGGAGCGGTGCAGTGTTGAGCTGTGCCGGGACCATCGACTCGGCATCGAGCAGGTTCCACTTGTCGATGTATTCCGGCAACTGCCCGCCGTAGAGACGGATGCGGCGGGCATCACCATCCTCATCGTGGGTTCGAACTCGGCGCTCGTCTCGATCAACATGGGGGAACGCCCGGTCCAGCACCTTGGTAACCCACGCCAGCTCGACTGCCGAAACCGTCCTCGCCTCGATGGTCAACGACCGATTGAGGCTTGTGTCCTGACCGACGAACCCATCGACCTGAAGCCAACCTGCCAGCGCCGCCTCGGCGATCTCGGATGAGGAGATCTGCTCCTCTCCATGGGAGTCGCGGCGGTGCCACTCGACCTTGTCACCCGGCAGCAGAGTGCCTGCAGGAACGAATCGGCCGGTGGTGTCGCTGCTGCTCCGCCACACCAGGTGGTCGGCCGTTACGTCGAGCGCATAACCCGCCTTGGTGTGCAGTCGTAGCACGTCCTTGACACCGTTGGACTTAGTCGCGACGACGGTGGTGAGTCCGTGGGCGTCATACACCTTTGTTCCGACCGCGTTGTCCTCGACAAGCTTGCCGATCGGCACCAGCCCACCAGGGGTGCTGACCAACGAATCGTACGGTTGGCAGGCGCTCACCTGCTGCGGCGAGGGGGTGCCGACGTTGAACCAGACCGGCGAGTTGAACGAGAAGTACTGATGCAGCAGCATCCATGTCAGCTCGTTTTCGAAGATATCGGCGCTGGCCTGATCGGCGAAGTAACCGAAGTCCTCCCCCGCCTTGCGGTAGGTCCGGACCACTCGATCCAGCAGCTGCCGCAGGCTGTGCTCTCGCGCCGATGTGCCGAGTGCGCCACGGAAGTACTTGGTCGTGACGATGGTCGAGGCATTCACGCTCCAGAAGTCGGGAAATTCGACTCCTTTCTGCTCGAAGACGACTTCCCCCGACTTCCAGTTGGTCTGGACCACGTCCCGGCGTTCCCAGCTCACCTCGTCATACGGATGGACACCGTCGGTGGTGAACACGCGCTCGACGGTCAGCCCGGCGGTCTTGGCGCCCCGGGGTCGCCGAACATCCGGTCGCCCGTTCGCCGAACGGGTGGTTTCGGTCATGTCTGCCTCTCTTGCTTTCATTCTGAGCTGGTCGTGGATTGGTGGCGAAGGTGTTGAAGCCGGGGCGAGGTCCGCGGAGCCTTCCCTTTCCGCGCGGACCCTGCCCCCGGTCCAGGGGCCTGTTGATAGCCCCGATTAGGGCGGGTTGTCTTTGGTGACTGCCCGCCGCGTCGGTGTGAGCCGGTGCGGGGTGAAATTGCTGATCTTCGTGTCCGCGTGCCGGTCAGGAATGAGCGGTTCGATGCCAGTCGGTTCCTGCTCGACGCGGAGCAAGGCGATCTCGGCCTCGAAGTCGTCCGCCGAGCGAAATTGGCGGTAGACGCTTGCGAAGCGGAGATACGCCACCTCGTCGAGCTCACGGAGGGGACCCAGGATGGCTACCCCGACCTCATCGGCTGGAATCTCGGGTTGGCCGGATGCGCGCAACGAGTCCTCGACAAGCTGACCGAGCCGGGCCAGTTGATCCTCAGTCACCGGCCGCCCCTTGCAGGCCTTGCGCACGCCGCTGATCACCTTGTCACGCTGGAACGGTTCGATGACTCCGCTGCGCTTGACGACGACCAATTGCATTTGTTCGACAGTGGTGAACCGACGCTCGCAGGATGGGCACTGGCGTCGCCGGCGGATGCTCGTGCCGTCCTCGGCGACTCGGGAATCGAGCACCTTCGTGTCGGTGTGCCGGCAGTACGGACAATGCACGGTCGGCTCCTCTCAAGGACGGTAGGGCTCGCTATCCACGGTGTTCGGGGGACAACCCCGGCGAATCCTGGGGAGAGCGTGTGGATGAAGCTGTGAACTGCTGTGTGTGACTAACCACAAGTTGTGGATGAATCACACGCTTGTGACTACTAGATATAGATTACGTCCAGCCGGTTGGCTCTGCAAGGGCTGCAACGCGAAACAAGAGGTGTGTCTTCTGCCGCCCCGAGATCGGGACAGCTTGTGCCATGAGTTCTACCGCGGCGGGGCGGCACACCACGCCCATGTGGGCGTGATCTCAGAGGACGTTGCGGAGCAATGTGTAGACGAGGAGCACGGCCGCGGCGGCCAGAAGCCAGGAAGTAGGGCGCACGGAGGCCGACCATTTCCTAATTCTGGTCGGCAGTCGAAGGCCGGGGCCGCCGACCACCTGAACGGTCCACGCCACACCCAGCGACGCGACCACCACGAGCGCGACCATGGCCAGCGGGTTGAACGCGAATGCGGCACCAATCTCGAGGTGGAGCAACGCGCTGCCCATCCGCGTTCCACCGCACAGTGGACAGTCCCAACCGGTGATGGCACGGAAGGGGCACGGCAGTCCAAATCCGGTTGTCGCGTACAGCGCGCTCAGTCCGAGGCCGTAGGCAAAAAGGCCGGCAATCCACTTCAGTCCGGTCTCCGGCCTGAAGCCAGATACCGCGGGGACCGTGCTGACCACTCGCCCATTGTGCTCCTCTGTGGCCCGCCTCGACACGCGTAGTCTCTCTCAGCGACTCATCGCTGAGCTACTTGACTGTGTCCGTAGGGCAGGTAATCGGGACTGGTGACACGGAAGGCGGTGAGACCGATCACCGTGGCGGCGGTCACCAATAGCAGCAAGCCGATCAGGAGAATGACGGCTAAACCCCGCTCGGTCAACCGGATTGGTGCGGCGTGGGCCGGCTCAGCCACGCAGGCGCGTGCTGATGCCGACCGCAGGATCGATGCGGCTGGAACCTCAACGCCGGTGATCGGCCGGCTCTGAGGCCGAGCACCACGGCCGGGCGACGAACCGGCTCGGGCCCGGGGTCGAGCCGCGATCCAGGAAGGCTGCATCTTTGTGTCATGCCGTCCTGCTGCTCCCGGCTCCAACCTGGTGCTCATCGGTATGCTCCTCCTCATCGAACGGGCGTTCGATAGAACCTCTGCTGGATTTGTATCGCAGAATTGATCGCGCGCCAAGGGCATTCGAGCAAAAGTTCGATAGTTTGTGCTCATGAAAGAGACTTCACCACTCGGTACCGACAGTTTTCGCCGACGCGACACACCTCGAACAGATGTTTGATTCGTTGATCGCCTTTCTCTAGCGTGTGATTCATGAGCGACCACGACGATTTCAGCCGCCACTCGACCGTGCCGAAGCGGAAGCGAGGTCGGCCTAGCGCGGCTGATGTCGCCGCCCAATTAGGCGAGACGGCGTCGGTGAGTTCTCTGCCTGACGGACCAGCGGATGAACACGGCTTGACTCCGCGTCAACGTCGGATCTTGGAGGTCATCAAAGCCGCCGTCGAGCTGCGAGGTTATCCGCCAAGTATCCGTGAGATGGGCGAGGCCGTGGGTTTGGCCAGTTCGTCCAGCGTCGCCCACCAACTTCGGGCACTCGAGCAGAAGGGCTTCCTAAGAAGGGATCCGAACCGTCCCCGAGCGTTGGAGGTTCTACTGCCTAACCAAGGCGCACAAGCGCTCCGGCCAGCTGTGCAAGCCGTCGCTCCGGTGATCGGCGGAGACGAGACCGGCATCGGCGATGCCTTCCCGGAGCCGGTGCATGTGCCTGTCGTCGGTCGGATCGCCGCCGGTGGCCCCATCCTGGCCGAGGAACGAATCGAGGACGTCTTCGCCCTTCCCCGCCAGCTGGTCGGCGAGGGCACGATGTTCTTGCTGGACGTCCGTGGCGACTCGATGATCGACGCCGCCATCTGTGACGGTGACTGGGTGGTGGTGCGCCAGCAGCCCACCGCTGAAAACGGTGACATCGTGGCCGCCCTGCTCGACGACGAGGCGACCGTCAAGACCTTCAAGCGCCGTGGCGGGCACGTCTGGTTGATGCCGCACAACCCTGCCTATGATCCAATCGATGGCGACCACGCATCCATCCTCGGCAAAGTGGTAGCGGTCCTTCGCCGCGTGTGACGCTGCGACAGTGGCCGGGTGCGCGCAATTAGTGGCACATACGGCCGAGCTCACAACGTGCTGGGTTCGGCTGTCAGAATCTGCGTGCTCAGCCGCGCCACAGCACGCAGCTTGTTGGACACATCAAGCGCGGCGACCTTGTAGGCCTCGGAGAGCGTCGGGTAATTCAGGACTGTGTCGACCAGATAGTCCACTGTGCCTCCGCAGCCCATGATCGCCTGGCCAATGTGTACGAGCTCTGTCGCGTTGGTGCCGAAGACGTGCACCCCAAGAATCTCGCGACTGTCGGCATGGACGATCAATTTCAGCATTCCGTATGAGTCGCCGATGATCTGGCCGCGGGCCAGCTCACGGTATCGCGAAATGCCGACCTCGAAAGGAATCGCCTCGCGTGTCAGCTCGCCCTCGGACTTCCCGCAGAAGGAGATCTCCGGAATTGTGTAAATGCCAATCGGCTGGAGGGCCTGCATTTCGTTCGCTGGCTCCCCGAAGGCGTACGCGGCGGCCAGTCGGCCTTGGTCCATCGACGTGGCGGCCAACGCCGGAAACCCGATGACGTCGCCGACCGCATAGATGTGCGGCATCTCGGTCTGGTATTGCCCGTTGACCACCAACCGGCCGCGTTTGTCCGCATGCAATCCGGCAAGGTCGAGGTTGAGCGCGGCGGTGTTCCCCTGCCGGCCGGCGGAGTGCATGACGACCTCCGCGGCAATCTTCTTGCCAGAGGCGAGCGTGGTGATCGTTCCCCGTCCCGCGCTCTCGACGGAAGCCACCTCCTCGCCGAGGCGAAAGGACATCGCGTGATCACGAAGATGAAACTTGAGCGACTCGACGATCTCCGGGTCGCAGAAATCCAGCATCTGGGGACGCTTCTCCACCAGCGTTACCCGAGTCCCGAGCGCGGCGAAGATGGACGCGTACTCGACTCCGATGACGCCGGCGCCCACGACAACGAGTGAATCTGGAACCTTTTCCAGGGTCAGGATCTGATCGGAGTCCAACACCCGGACGCCGTCGAAATCCACGTTCGGTGGCCGAGCGGGAACCGTGCCGGTGCCGATCACAATCTTGTCGGCTGTCAGCGTCCGATGTGAGTCTGAGCCTTCCAGATTGACCGACAGAGTGTGGGGGTCGAGGAATCCCGCCGAGCCGGCGATCAACTCGATATGGTTTCGCATCAACTGGGCCCGAATCACCTCCGTTTCTCGACCGACGACGTGTTGTTGCCGGGCCAGCAGGTCCGAGATCGTGATCTCTTCCTTGACCCGATAACTGGCCCCGTAAAGGTCCCGCAGCTGCATGCCGGTGAGGTAGAGCACCGCCTCGCGCAAGGTCTTCGACGGGATCGTTCCGGTGTTGACGCAAACGCCACCCACCATGGTCTTGCTATCGACGACGCAAACCCGGTGACCGAGCTTCGCCGCCATGATTGCGGCCTTCTGACCGCCGGGCCCCGAGCCGATGACCGCAAGGTCGAAATCGTACGTGTGCTCCATGTTGGCTAGCGTGCCAGACGATCGTGAGCGGCGCCATGCCTCCCACTCGGCAGGTTCCTCAGGCTTGTCCAGAGAGGCGTCGCAACGCGGCGATCACGACCTCGCGCTCGCTCGTCTGCCACATCTCGGGCATCGAAGCGCGCAGATAGCTGCCGTAGCGAGCGGTGATCAGCCGGGGGTCGAGGACTGCCACAACACCGCGATCACTGAGCCGCCGGATCAACCGACCGGAGCCTTGGGCGAGTAGCAACGCAGCGTGGGTGGCCGCCACGGCGAGGAAGCCGTTGCCGCCCGCCTCGGCCACTGCGCGCTGCCGCGCCAGAGTCAGTGGCTCGTCGGGTCGGGGAAATGGAATTCGATCGATGATCACCAGCGAGCAGGTGGCACCCGGTACATCGACGCCCTGCCAGAGGGACAGCGTCCCGAACAAGCTGACCGTCTCGTCCTCGACGAACCGCCGGGTGAGTTCGGATAGCTGCGCATCGCCCTGGCAGAGAATCGTCAACTTCGGCAGCTGTTTGCGGACATGCACGGCGGCGGCCTCGGCGGCCCGCCGAGAAGAAAACAGGCCGAGCGTGCGTCCGCCTGCGGCCCGCACGAGTTCAGCGATCTCCTCCAGGTACGACTTGGACAAGCCGTCCCGGCCCGGCGGGGGAAGCGACCGAGCGAGATACAGGATGCCCTGCCGCCGATAATCGAAGGGCGAACCCACATCGATCGCCCGCCACGGCTGGCGCTTGTTTGACGCGGTGTCCGCGGCGATGTCGCCCTGCACTGCTTCGGTCCGTTCGTCGGTTCGCAGACCGACGGAAGTGGCGATGGTGGTGAACTCACCGCCCAGCCGCAGGGTGGCCGAGGTGAGGACAGCCGTACGGTCGGCGAAGATGTGATCGCGCATCAGGACCGAGACGGAAAGCGGCGCGACCCGGAGCTCCCGTCCCGATCGTTCCCGGTCAGCCACCCAGATGACGTCGTGGTCCCGCATCTCGGCCATGCGCTCGGCGAGATCGAAGACCTCCTTCACGGCCGCAGCCACCTGTCGCTTCTCGAAGTCTTTGTCATCGGTGGATGTCAGGGCGCTGATGCCGGCCCTCGCCGCGTTTCGCACTGCCTCACATGCGACGAGGACACCAGATTCGGTGTCTTCCACGCGTTCCAGCGAGGATCGATCAAGGGCTTGGCGCAGTCCTTCTGCGGACTCCAACAGCTCCAGCGCCACGTCGTCGTCGACATAGGGCAACACCCGACGACCGATTCGCTCGACGAGCTGCGGACTCAGCTCGGCGGAGGCCGCGCCGGTCACCCGAGCCACCAGCTCATGGGCCTCGTCGATGATCAGCGCCCGATGCGTCGGCAGTGCGGTGCTCCCGTGCATCGCGTTGATCGCCAGCAAGGCGTGGTTGGTCACGATCAAGTCCGCGGCGCGAGCGGCATCCCGCGATTTCTCGACGAAGCATGCGTCCCCGTACGGGCAGCGCTGAGCCCCGAGACACTCCCGGACAGGGATGGAAACCTGCTGCCAGCCTCGTTCGGTATGCGGTGGAGCCGAATCGCGATCCGCGAGCGCGTCGGTGGTTGCCTGCGCTTCTGCCCATTCCCGCAGCCTGAGGACCTCCGCGCCGAGCACGGACTCGGGCGCGCTGGAGGGCGCGCTCGAGGGCATGGTGGCCGCCAGATCAGCGGCCGACAGCAACGTCTCCTGACGAGCGGTAGTCGCATCTCGAACCCGCAACAGGCATGCGTAGTTCGTCCTGCCCTTGAGGACCGCGTGGACCGGCCGCTGACCGGTGACCTGCTCGACAGCGTCGAGCGCGACGGGGATGTCCTTGTCGGCCAGCTGACTTTGCAGCGCGAGGGTGGCCGTGGCCACCACGATCCGCTCCCCGGGGTGCTGAGTGAGCCAGCTCAGCGCTGGTACGAGATAGCCGAGTGACTTCCCGGTACCCGTCCCCGCCTGAACAAGCAGATGCGTGCCCGTGTCGAAAGCGTCGGCCACTGCGTCGGCCATTTCCGCCTGACCCGAGCGTTCAGTGCCGCCGATCGCCCCCACAGCGGCCACTAGTGCCGCGCGATGAGCCGGGTCCCCCGATGTCGGCTGGCTGACATCCGCAGAATCCGGCTTGAGATCTGCGGTCACCGGCTCAGCCTAATTCGCCGCGGCGTGCAGACCATGCCGCGGCGCCGAAGGCTCGCTGTGAGCTACGACTTGGTCGATTCGACCGCGGTCACCTCATACGGAGCAAGTTCCGCTGCCAGCGCCGCATTGACACGGGCCAGCACCACAGTTCCCTCGGACGTGTGCTCATTGACGAGAAGCTCTCCCGTTCGATGAATCCGATCGAGCAGGTCACCACGTTGGTAAGGAAGCAGAACTCGGATCTCGACAGCTGGCCGCGGCAGCCGCACCTCGGTCATCGCACGCAGCTGGTCGATTCCCCAACCGGTCCGCGCCGAGATCACCGCCGCATCCCGATATGTGCTTCTCAGGGTGGTCAACTGCTCGGCAGACGCTGCGTCCATCTTGTTCAAGACGAGCAGCTCAGGCACGTGACCCGCGCCAATTTCGGCCAACACCGAACGGACTGCCTGGATTTGGCCGGCCGGGTCAGGATCCGAGGCGTCCACGACGTGCAGTAGGAGGTCTGAATCCGCCGACTCCTCCAGGGTGGAAGCAAAAGCCTCGATCAGATCGTGCGGGAGATGACGGACAAAACCCACGGTGTCGGTCAGCGTGTAGGTGCGGCCATCCGCACTGGTCGCCCGGCGAGTCGTGGGATCGAGGGTTGCGAAGAGCGCGTCCTCCACCAACACGCCGGCCCCGGTCATCCGATTGAGCAAGCTCGATTTGCCGGCGTTTGTATAGCCGACAATGGCCACCGACGGCACCTCATTGCGCCGCCGCTCGGAGCGCTTGACCTCACGCGTGGCGTCCAAGTTCCGCAGCTCAGCGCGCAGCTTGGAGATCCGACTGGAGATCCGGCGTCGGTCAGTCTCCAGCTTCGTCTCACCGGGACCGCGGCCGCCGATGCCAACGCCGCCGCCGGCGCGACCGCCGGCCTGGCGGGAGAGGTTGCCACCCCAGCCCCGGAGCCGCTGACGCAGGTACTGCAGCTGCGCCAGCTCGACCTGCGCCTTCCCTTCTGCACTTTTGGCATGAGCGGCGAAGATGTCGAGGATCAGGGCCGTGCGGTCGATGACCTTGATCTGGATCCGATCCTCGAGATTACGCAACTGGGCGGCAGCGAGCTCTCCGTCGCAGATCACGGTGTCCGCGCCAGTGGCGATGACCAGCTCCCGCAGCTCGTCCACCTTGCCCCGACCGATGTAGGTAGCAGGATCCGGGCGGGTACGCCGCTGAATCAGTCCGTCAAGTACCTGCGAACCGGCCGTCTCTGCCAGCAACTTCAGCTCGGCCAGTGAGCGCTCCGCGTCGGCTTGGCTGCCGCTCGTCCACACTCCCACCAGCACCACGCGTTCCAGCTGCAGCCGGCGGTACTCGACCTCGGTGACGTCTTGAAGCTCGGTGGACATCCCGGCCACCCGGCGAAGCGACTGCCGATCAGCGAGGTCCTGCTGAGCGCCGTGGTAGTCCCGCTGGGACATCTCCTGGGGATCGAGCCGCTCCACGAGCAACTCATCGTGTTGGTTGTCGGTGGCCACCGACCGCTCCGGATGCGCTGTCATATCCCGACCAGAGTCTCACGTTCGGCCAAAACTGTCCGCTCCATTTCTCCTGCCACCTCGTGGCCGATCAGAAGATCGAATACCCGCCGTCGACCACGACAACCTCACCCGTCATGAAGCTCGAGGCATCCGAGGCCAGGTACACCACGCTCGGGCCGAGTTCGGCCGGCGTGGCATAACGGCGCAT
>Ga0126305_10000444_pt1 | contig 17924 bp, 16 predicted proteins | sample Plot26_FD_92536 | JGI IMG/M metagenome (GOLD analysis project Ga0126305, IMG submission 92536) | Serpentine soil microbial communities from UC McLaughlin Reserve, CA, USA - Plot26 | ecosystem: Environmental > Terrestrial > Soil > Grasslands | place: USA: UC McLaughlin Reserve, Lake County... | reverse complement strand
GTATTGGAATCAATCCCATTATCTACATTTCTTCCTTCCTAACTACATCTTTTGAATTTTATGAACATTCTGTAATGGACTGGATGTGAAGTAAAATGCCTAACAATACTTGCTTTACCCAGTATAATTTAAATGAAAATATTAAAAACGAGTCGATCAAATCATGATACTGTATGATATTCTGGGTCAGATCATGCCATGTCAGGATGAAGATGCTCTCTTTAATTGGTCTATGTCTTGGTTGCCCAAGTTTGTATTTTCTTGATGAAAAATTCTCTTTTTCTTATTCTATCTTCACCATTGATTATTGACTTGTAGATTTTTTCATACACTTTCATCTAATATGAATAAAATTCATTGTGTAAATGGCTTAAATTTGGTTCTCAAGTCATGTATAGAATTCAATAAATGACTCTAAATGACGACTTAATTCTTTACTTAAATACTGCATTAGCAATGGAAAATGCGGCATTGGAAAGAGTACAATCAAGAATACAGAAAACAATTTTGGAAGATGCAAAGCAGCAATTACAGCATCATTCAGAGGAAACAAAAAAACAGCAAGATCGATTAAGACATCTAATTACAAAAATCGGTGGCATACCCACAAGAGAAAAGGGTGGACTTAACATAATACTTTCCGCAAGCATATGATACATGATTCAGTTACATTTTGAAAATGATTCCAATGGAAGAGAGGGCATTATTTTTATAAAGGATTTTGTTGAGGTTGCTATTGAAAAACATTAACTAGCACAACATTCTTCTTTGTATTCACACTTGCAATTATAAGGTTCTTGTAAACATGATGGGCATATGATAATGCCACAACCTACACATCTGTTATTAGATCTATTGCATGCCCAATGCTTACAATTCTTCATAATGAATCTTTCAACATCATATATTTATAAACATCCTTATTACATTCGATAAGATGTATATGGCTTGAATTATATTTGTATATGTCCCAACTATATTTTGCTTTTAACATCTGATTCAGTTACATCCTAGCCATATTAATAAGCAAATGTTAATGACTTTCTTCCACTACTCATTATTATTATTTTTAAGCACACGCTTATTGAGTTGGATATTATTTATTGTTATTAGCTTTCTATTAAATTTCTCTTTAAGAAACGCCTAATTATAGGGAGGTTGTTAATAATATTGGGGAATTCAATATGCTAGTAAAAATCAACAACATCAGTGGGAATGTAGTCAAAGTCACTCAACTTGATATTGACGATTACGGTTCTATAATACCATTAAAGGAGTTAGAGCTTAAACTGCCATCTAATGATAATTCGATTATTCAAACATTGAAGAGTTCCTCTTATGCAGCTATTTTTACTGAAGGCAATAATAATAATGATGATGATAATAGTAATACCATAATTCTAGCTAGCAGCATTACAAATGATGAGCTTAACGAAGAGAAAATAAAGACCATAAATACAGTAAATAAGAAATAATTAATATTTACTAACAATATCGATTTGATCCATATTTACCATTCTATTAAAATATAAGAATAATAGATTCATTTGCTTTAACAGTTACAAAACTAAATGTATTACTATCGCAAATGTCTAGGATGATTTAGGAAAATTATTGAACCCTTTAAAAAGTCAATATACATCAAATAATATCCAAATGTCTAAATCACTCTATATTCTCTTTATTTATATTTGGAAAGTTTATCATTGATAGATCATTCTCTTCTGCTGCTGCATTAGGCAAATATCATAGAATTTATTGATCTTATAATATCGATTTGTCTATTTTATTACTCTTCCCGATTTACGATAATTTGATTATTTCTACACTCTATGAACCCTTTTGGAAATTTGAATGTACTTTTTCATATCTATTTCCATTTGTTCCTAGTAACAGTCAGCATTTTTAGCAAGGTATTTTTGGGCGGTTTATCGAACCATTGTGCATGAGAACTGCTTTTTTCATTTACTTTTTCATTTAAAGACATAAATTTACAATCAAAGGTAATAAAATTGGCCCTTAATTCTTGATGATGTTTTTTGTCACTGTCATTACTTTTAATGTTGCTACTATTTGTCAGCATTAGCCTTTCAATCCCAATTATATTTCCCACCTCTGCTATTATTCCGATAGAGTCAAGATATTTCTGGAGTGTTGATACAAAGTTTGATCTTCTCTCAACATTCACGAAAGGAAGCATCCAATGTTTGTCAAAAGATTTTTCATTAACCATTAATAATTTATCTCTGTGGTGAATAACTGCAACAGCTGCCTTTAAGGTAAACGAACCTTTTGATATTTTTTTAAATTCGATTAAGTGGTTATGATTAATTTTAATGCTTTTTCTTCCTATAGCTATTTTCGCACTTGCGATCTTTCTATAGTTACCTCGAGTGTATATTAAAGGAGATTTTTTGTCATCAAATTTTGCACCTATTATTTCTCCAACGACCATTATATGATCTGCAATCTTTTGAATGGTTATAGCTTTACATTCTGCATTTAACGTACAATTGTTAATCATTAGAACATTGATCTGTTTTGCAGGATATGTTTCAAAAGTATTCGGAATGTTTAGCTTTTGAATTTCTGTTCCAGAATATCCACCCGCTATATTAACAAGATGGGATTGCTCGTCTGAAGCCATATTTACCCCAAATACCTTTGTTTCTTCAATATTCCAGTAGGTAGGAGAATCATGAATAAAGATTGCAATCAGCATTGGATCATATGCAATCTGTAAAGTCCATTCAACTGCCATTACGTTATTACCGTATTTCGAACTATTGGTAGTAATCAAGCCTACTCCAGTAGCAAAGTATCTATGTACATTTTCCATTATGTCAATTGTTGGAGGAATTATATTATTACTATGAGTCAAGTATCATTCTCTAGAAAATTATTTCTTAATATAATTATTCTTTATAGAACTGCCTTTAGTGACATAAATGCTAGATGATAGTACCTCTACCAGCTATGTTTAGAATGAGCATCTGTTCAATAAGTATCCATTGCTACTCTCTGATCAGAAGATCGGATAATAACGAACTATATTCCAGAGGTATAGAAGGAGTAAACATCTGATATAGTTGTGGTTATGAGAGTTTTTAGATATATATATATATGTATATATAAATATCTGATGCACGTTATATCTGTAATGCTTCTAATTGTTATATTGAGAATTAAGAAAATCTGTTATTATTACTGTTGTTACGTTCTTCTGCAACCTCTGAAGCCTCATTTATTATGTGACCTATATCATCATTTTCTGATGATTCAACAATATTCATATCCATAATATCTATTTCATTATTCTGATTTGAATCAGACAATATACTGTTAGTAAGCATTTGCATATAGTTTAGTTCTGTATATGTACTAGGTACTGATATTTCAAAATCTGATTTTAATCCTTTTACTGGGCTCATTGCTGGTTCTAGTGTTTCCATTATTTCGCTTAAAACATGAATTGTAGAAATTCTCATTGACACTTGTTCCAATGCAATTCTTGCTTGATTTAGTGTTCGTTGGTTTTTGCGTAGTTGAGCTAACTCAACTGACAAAATTTTTGTATGGGTGATATCGTGGCTTTTCATTGCATTAACTACCTTATTAAAGAGAGTTTCTTCTCTACCTTTCATTTTTGAAATTTTAACATCTAGTTTTGAAATTTGTAATCGAGTATCATTCATTACACTTTCAATTCTTGGCTTTAGATGAGAATTTGGAATTAGATCTTCTATTAATTTCTTGTTTGTATCGTCTGCATGGTTCTTCTTATTTTTATTCCGATTTGTAAAAAAGCCAGTCATGAGAGTCTACAGATCTAAGAGGATTTGTTAATTAATTGCAAAGGTATAACTAGATAAGCTAGAGAGTTAATTACTTCTAAATCAAGTATTTGATATTTCTTATTTAAGAGAAGCCTATGTATGTATGTCATCTAAAATCTCTCTTTTCTTATTCTATGTCTTCAGGTCTAAATAACAGATATATCTATTATCTCCTTTAGTATATTGATTGAAGGATTCGTTAGTAAACGAAAATTTGGATCAAATACAAGATAAATTTAGAATGATATATAATATAACACTAGTTCTTACACAATATGGAAACTTATACATTTTAAAATCATGAATAGGAGAGGACGAAGTAAAATCTAAGCCAAATTTGTTCCTTATGGAAGATTTTGTGCTCTTATAGCGGCCAATTTGATCATAGTCATTTTGTCGGGGAAATTCCCAAATAACGGGTCTACTTCTCTGTACTGTGGAAAACAAACTCTGTGCTTATTGTGGCAAAATGTTTTCAGGCGAAGGTTGGCCTCATGTAGAAGGCGACTCTAATAGAGGTGTTTTAAAGATAGAACAATTTTGTTCTGAGGAACATAAGTACAATTTTCTAAGTTCTCAATTATGAGTCAAATGTATTCCTTTTCCAGATGTCTGCCTACACCTAAGAATTAAGAAGAGAGAATTTGCAAAAATGCTTTGCTTTACGTTACAATTATTTGTTACAACTCTTCTATATTTTAGAAATAAATAAGAGTAAGCTTTCTGAAATGTAACATAAAACTATAGTAATTTAATAATAATTTAATTTAGATTATATTAAATTAAATACTCTCCACATTATATGTTATTTATCAGAAATGTCTACTGCTTCCTCTTTCTTAAAACTAAATTCACTTAACAGAAGATCATATAAACAGCTGGCTGAAGAAGAGTCATTACTATTATCTAAACAAGCTTATCGTAATTTTGTAAATTCTATAAATAGCCAAGCAACGAAAAGAACTTATGTTTTCGCATTACAAAAATTTATGCAATTTCTTAACCTCAAAGACATTGAGCAATTGATAAACAATTACAAAGACCAAACCAAACTTATAGAATCACAGATTATAGACTTTATCATAACTCTGAAAAATCCCCCTTTCAACTTGAGTTTTGCTACGCGTTCTACATACATGGCTGCAATATGTACATTTTATGTAATGAATGATATAATTTTAAATCGGAAGAAAATAGGAAAATATTTAGGCGAACAAGTAAGAGCGAAGAAAGATCGTGCTTATACTATAGAAGAAATCCGCAGGTTATTAGAGGTCTGCGATGAAAGACAAAAAGTAATTGTATTGTTGTTAGCATCAACTGGTATGCGTCTTGGTGCTTTATGTGCTCTTGAGGTACAACATCTAATAAAATGGCCAGAATTCCAATTATATCAAATAACTGTGTACGAAGGAACAAAAGACGAATATTATTGCTTTACCACACCAGAATGTTCTAAGGCAATGGATCTCTACTTTGAATATCGGCAAAGATGTGGTGAGGATCTAACTCCAAATTCCCCTTTAATACGTGAACAATTTGACAAAAATGATGAGTTTCAAACAAGACATCCACGTAAGGTATCAGTTGCTACATGTGGAAGAAATTTGATGAATTCTTTACTGACTGCAGGCCTTTATACAAGAGCATGTCAAACTGAATCGCATAGAACAATAGGCGTTGAAAGAAAGGAGGTGGCCAGAGCAAATGGCTTTCGTAAATATGTGAATACTAATTTTGTTAGAGCAAAGATTAATCCAGTCGTCAAGGAAATGCTACTTGGTCATTCAACACATCTAGACGATCATTACTTTAGACCTTCTACTGAAGAAGTGATACAACAATACCTAAGCGCCGTGGATTTGCTTACAATCAATGAGGCAAATAGGTTAAAGCTAAAATTAGAAGATTTAACAGAAAAAACTAAGGATAATGATTACATGATAAAAGCAAAATTGCAGGATAAAGATACTAAGATTGAGGCCTTGATAAAAAAACAAGAACAGTTTGAATTAATGATTCAATCACTTATAGATTCAGGACAATTGAAACCAACTAATATAAAAGAATAATAATATTATGTCTACTGAATTTCTTTAACGTTTGTGTAGATTAAATGATCTTTTTAATGTAAAACAGCCAATACTTATTATGACTATATATTCAGTTTTAAAGTCTCATAAATTTCTTTTTGTAAATTTGTTATATCTTGTATCCAATTATAAAACCATTCATTGATTGACGGTAATTCTTTATCTCCCTGCAGAATTGATAATAAGCAGCTCTTAGGTCTTGCCAATACAGGAAATTGATCCTTATTATGATTAATAAAAGAATAATACTTTGTTGGTTGGCTAATCCTAGTATCAAAGCCATGGTCATAATAGAGATGAATGTAATAAACAGCAGTAATTTGATCTGCAAATATATCCTCCATAATATGTGAGATTTCTTCTAAACCCTCCGGCTCTAGGCTAACTGACTTAGGAAAAGCATACTCCAGTGGATTCAGTAATATCATAATTTCAGTTAGCTTTTTGTATAGAGCATAGACTTTCTGTGGATCTGGTCTACCTTGAGTATCAACATTATTATTCATTAAATAATCATTATCTTGATTTACTGGTCCTTCATACTCATTCGGTTTTTTACTTGAAATGTAATTAGAGAAAACAACAATAGCATAATTCGCAAAATCTCCTAATTGCTGACGTGTCTGTAACACTATTTCTCTAATACCATCATAGAGTTCTTTGTTTCCTCCTCTGACTACAGAAAGTTTGTCTGTATCTCTTAACTGAATCTTATTATCAAGTATTATATCAAAGTTGTATGCTGCAAATATTCTTAAAATTTTCTTTAAAAGATTCCACTTTCCAAAGATTAGTGGAAGTTTATTCTGGTAATTAGATGCTATTTTATCATAATAATCAGGAAATAATATATCTCTATAATATAGACCAGGATTTAGTTTATCCATATCATAGTAACGAACAAGAGTAAGAACTAGTATTACTCCGAACAATGATAGCTCATAAGTTTTAACACCTTCACTATTGTGTGAAACTATGACAGTATTATGTAGCAGAAAATCCCAATATTTCTTGTTATGCTTTTTACCAATTATGTTTTGATCCATATAGTATTCATTTTCATCAGTCGGCCGCTTATAGGACTCAAATGTATAAGTGGACAGAACTTTGCTGGTATTGGATTTGTTTTCTCCAATCTTTTCAACCAATTCTTTAAATGTTATTTTAGGATATATTGCCAAAACCTCTAGAACCTTTTGTTCAGGACTTGGTTTATCAAAATTTAATATCATTTCACGGAGCCACTTGTCGCGCATATTATTGAAAATATCGAATTCAAAAGAAAAGCCATAGCTTCTATATTTTAGGTACTTTTCTATAAATAGCTGGTAAAATTCCTCAATCTTATCTGAAGCTAATCCTCCGTCATTATGATGACAATAACCAACTAAAGGGTTCCAGAATCTTAATGGATGGTAGTTATCGTCAGATATTATTAATAGTTTAAGTCCTTTTTCTGTAATTGTGTAATACACTTGTTTTTTTCCTCTTCCCTGTTTTTCATCTGCTATTTTAATATAGCCATTTTTTTCTAATTTGGCTACTGCATGTATAATATCTGGAAGATGGCGACCTTTTAAGGTAGATTTAATCATGGTCTTAGAGAGTTTTCCTTTAAGACATAAACAGGCTAAGATATCAAATTGCAATTGAGGTTTTTTCCTTGGATATGGCTTTTGATTCAGAGATAAATGTATGGTATTTATAATAACCATATAAAAAACCATATATATAAACTTTAGAAATATAATATCTGTAAAAGATGAAAACATTAATTGATGTCAATAGATGCCTATGGGGTAAAGTAAAGGATTATGCGACTGTAAACTCAAAGTCGCTTAATTCTGCAGTAAACGATCTTCTTATGCAGGCTCTTAATGACAACGGTTATTTTGTATCAGAAAAGGAGGAAAAGGAAGTAATTGTTTAAGCATAATCCATATTTGACTTCTGATACAGCTATTGATTTTCTCAGCAGGGAATGTAGAAATAATTTCCACAAAAGCTGTCATGGCAAATGGGAAGGCCTTGGTTTTGAAATTATCTGCCGTTGTAAATGTGGACATGAAAAGAATGGACAAGCGTTAGATTTAGTCGGGGGACTAGCAGTTAACGCCATCCAGAATACAAAGTCATCATCTCAGGGTGTTAACCAAAGAAAGTGACCACGAATATATTCCCGAAAGATAAAGATAAGCCTTTTGCTAATGCAGATGATACACAGCACAACAACAGTAATCACATTAAAGCTAATGACTTTACACTTTCAGAAAATGCAAAGTCTCTAGGCATTGCACGTATAGCCAGGGAAGATAACACGATTGTTATAGAAATAAAGGTTGGTCAGAATAGTGCAGATGATCCTTTTATCATACGTATGGCTATTGACTTTAAGAACTGGAATAATTTTATCAAGACAATCAAAAGCAATGTTTTAAGTAATTTAAAATTTGAAGTCGAAAGAAAGCAGCTGAACAGAATTATAACCACTGTAGAAACATTGGTAAATCAAAATTATGGCGCAATCAAGACTCCAATTAATAGGTCTTCTACAAATGAATCTAATCACATAGAAGCAAATGAACAAGGAGAAGACAATGATATCACTGGGGCTGATTCTGCTGATAATACTTTTGATAATGACAAATCAAATGAATCTATTCCCTTTCTGACAATAAATCAGCTTGTCAAAATGCAAAGGGGTACATTCAACACTAAAGGTGCTATAATAAGCATTACACCAATAATGCATGCAATAGTTAATATTAAATGGAAATGCTCAAATGATACAACATATGAAAATGGAAATCCACTTTGTCATAACCCTTACAATGAGCGAACATTTGACCCACCATTACTGCGATTAGATGGACTGAAATTGAAGTGTAGCTCTTGCTTTAAGACTGCTCCTGACGTAGGTGAAGCCAATGTACGAAAAGAGATGCTAAATTATGTAATCATACAAATCCAAGATGACGATTCGCCAGTAATTGATGATGATTTACAAAAGATGACTTCATTCGTATATGATAAGGATATAGACAGAGTGCATATTGGTGAAAGCATTAAAATCCATGGAAATGTTAAGGTGCCCCTTAAATCATACGATAAGCCATATTCTGGCAAAACAATTAGCAGCAACTTATCAAGTATGCTATATACCGAGTCAATCACTTCTGAACGTAGAGAAGAAATTAAAATCACAGAGCATGATGAGAAGGCATTTCAAAAGTTTGTATCGTATCCAAATTTGATACAGAGACTTGCAGCAATGTTTGCGCCAAACGTAATAGGCCACCAAGATAAGAAGATCGCTGTATTGTTAGCTGCAGTTGGAGCACCTAAAACACCTAATTTCAGAGGTATAATTCATGTCTTGTTTGTTGGACCTCCCGGTACATCTAAAACAACACTATCCTATGAGGCAGTTAAACTAGTTCCAAATTCAAGGTTCACAGCTGCACAAACCTCCTCAGCAAAAACCATTTTGGCTATTGTAGAACTTCAAGGTGAGGTGAAAATTATCAGATATGGTGCTATTCCCTTAGCTAAAAACGCAATCTGTGTTATTGACGAAATTGGTGCAATGCATTTCGAAGATCAAGCCACATTATTTAATGCAATGGAACATGGCGAATTTCCATTAAACAAGAATGGTGAAAGCAGAACGATACTTGCACCAACCACAATTATTAGTACCTCTAATCCAAGGAATGCTAATGCAAGCTGGTCTAATTCTGTTAAAGTTTCTAAAGATGAAATTCCATTGCGTAGAGCATTAATCGATAGACACGATATTCTACTGATATTCAAAGAAGAATATACTGAAGAGTCAGCCACAGAATTTGCTAAAGAGAAAATTAAATTGCAAAAGCGTAAGCCTCACAATTATAGATTCTTACGCAAACTCTTGCATTATATCAAAACTACCATAACAGAGGTTACATTCACAAAAGAAGCTGAGATAATGATAGCCAAATATTACGCCAGCTTAAAGGCCAATGAAAATCTTGCTATGACAAACAGAGGATTGGATACTATAATGAGAATCTGCAAAGCATGGGCTCGGCTCCATTTAAAGAAGATAGTAGATGCCGAAATTGTCAATCAGGTTCAGTGCTACTATAGTGAAATAATGCTCTACTATGGCGAAGTTATAAACGCAGTTAATGATCCAAGAGAAACTGCATGCCAGAAAATCATAGAGGTTATCAAACAAACTAAAGGCCCTATTTCCTTCGAACATGCTGCGCGACAAGCTTGTGAGCTTAACAAGGAAGTCAGAGATTACATTGGTTCTAACATGAAGCTTCGTTACAACAATCGCTTAGAAGAAGTTTCCAAGCGTGTCAGAGAATATAGCAACATAGAACCTGTTGGGATAAGGCCATTAGTTTTAAAATGGACAAAGACAGAAGAAACTTGCTCAAATAGACAATCTACTGATGGAGCTGATGATGATGATGATAGCGATAACATAACAAAAGAGGAAGGGATATGATAGAACGAATAAGTAAATCGAATATCAAAATCCTTCATCAATGTGGCCAATGTGATGAATGTGTGGAGATTTCAGACCATGTACTTTTGAAAGTATATGGAACTCCTAGTACTAAGAATATTACTTTTGCTAAGTATCTAGAGCATCGTATATCTCAAGATGGGAGGTCTGTTTGAAAATGCCAGGGCCTCAAAGTCCCACATATTCATCATCACATTCACCACATACATACCCAGTACTTAAGCCAAAATTACCATTAGAATTTGTGTGTTTTGATTTTGAATGGAAACAGTTACCAGATGCAAAAGGTAATCAGCCTTTTAGAGCTGCTAGCTTTGTAGATTCAAACGGATTAAAGAAGGTATTTCTTATTCAGGATTACGAAAAGACATTTGGTATAAAGGCAGAGTATGCATTGCTATTAGAGATAATAAATCTCTTGGCCAAATATGAATATTCTTTTGGCTGGTATTCAAAAGGTTTTGAAAGCTATAATGATCAAAAGAAACGTATCGAAGGCAAAAACTCTGATTTGGTTATGTTAGATAAGAGACTAAAAGCTAATGGTATTCCTAGCATTGTAGGCTTTAACAGGTTTGGTACTCCTTACATTATACGAGCTAGTCATATTGATGCGATGAAGCTATATGAGAAACCGATGGTAAAGGTCAGCATTTATAAAAATAAGTATACTGGTATGGCCTTGGATATGGTTTCAAAGGCTATCATTGATAGAGGAAAGTACAAAGAATATTCAGGTAAGGATTTTGATAGTCTACCAACACTTGAAGATAAGAGAAATTATGTACTTGAAGACTCTCAACTTGTATTTGATATATTATATCATAACAACTACGAAATTATCAAACTGATGTCATCTATTGCTAATCTGACCGGGGTAAGTTTTGAAACTGTCTGCAATGGTGGAGTTAGCAAATTATGGACTAGGATTTTGGATGATATTATTCTAAAAGAGCTAGAAAGATTAGCTTCCATAGCCCAGATCAATAGTCCTAGATATTTACTGTTAAAGGAATATTATGATAGGCAAACCTATCAGAAATATGTATTTCAAGAAGAGAATGAAGTATATCAATTATTATTAGATGATAATGTAAATGAAGAAGAGGAAGAGAATGAAGATGATAATTCTTCCTCTTCTTCTGAAGAGAAGCAGCAGCAAATAGAAAAGCACATAAAATTTGAAGGTGGAAAAGTAATTGAGCCTATTAGAGGAGAACATAGGAACGTCATAGTTTTCGATGTTGCCAGTCTCTATCCTAAAATGATCATCAATTACAACATTTCATTTGATACTGTACATTGTGACTGTTGCAAAGACAACCCATTAGCCAGAGTTCCAAAAGAAGTTACAAATGTAAAAGATTACTGGATATGCAAAATGCAGCAAGGCATATTTACTGAGCGAATGTTGCATTTTACAAAAGAAAGATTAGAGCAGAAACAATTAGGAAATGTGATATATAGTCAAGGTCTAAAAATTTTAATTAATGCTGGATATGGAGTATTTGGATATGAATATTTCAAATATTTTAATCGTGACGTCGCGCTACTAATAGCAGCATACGGTAGATACACTTTAACTAAAATGATAGAATTGGCCAAATCTCAAGGTCTTAAAGTCATATATGGTGACACAGATAGTCTGTTTATTACTAAAGGCGATGTTGAGAAAAAAGATTATTCACATATTACAGATCAAGAGATCAAGCAATTCAAAAGCAAATGTGCACAGCTACTAAGTATAGACGTCAAGCATGAAAGAACATTTGATAAGGCGATAATTGCAAAAAAGAAGCACTACTTAGGAATATTAGAAGATAAAACCAAGCAACCAGTAATCAAGGGTTTTGAAGGCATAAAGTCAGACCGTGTTGAATGGGTGCGAAATGCTTTTGTACAAATAATAGAAGATTACAAGAATAGTATTAATCCTTTATCCAATCTAAAACAAGCCTTCTTGGACTTGGAACAATGGAACATAAAGGAGCCTGAAAAAGTTCTATTGAAAACAACCAAAATAGGTAAAGATCCAGAAGATTATGAAAATAATTGTCTTTCCAAGAGAATTGGGTTGGAGCTTGGTTTAAGGCGTGGAGATATTGCTAGCTATTATCTAGCTGACAATGAGAAAGGATATACATTTGACGTAAATGAATGTAGTATTAGTCAATACAAGAAAATGCTGTCAGGTACTGTAAAGGATATCATAGAGATTTTGGGATACGATATCGAAGATGACCTCTTTAACAGAACGACATATTTGAGTGCTCTTCTTTGAAGGTAGGTGTAAATGGGATTTGATATCTGATCAACAAGAAAAAGCAAGAAAGTTGAAAGTGATCGAAGGGACATATTTGATTCTAAATTTATTCGAAAAGGCAGGACAAGAACGACAGAAATTATTTCCAAGGAAAATAATGACTGCCAAATACAATGGTCAGATTACAGTTAATAGCAAAGAAGAAATGTTGCAAAAGTTTGAAGAAGCTGATTTCATCGACTGTAGAATAAACGCCTATCCTGTTGTACCAGCTGGCACTTTGCAAGCACCAAATATCATAATGATTGACCTGGACATGGATAGGTCATTGAATACAGGTTGGAGATTAGTAAAGAAGGACTTGCATAAAACTCTACAAAAGGTAGAAGAGTATTCAGATGGTGCAATTGTTCCTTTAGTCATATGGACTGGAAACGGATACCATGTGTATATAGTTTTGAATTTAGGAGAACCATTAGAATATATCGCAGAATATTCTAACCTGAATGTTACCAAAGAAATATCAAAAGAGTTTATGAGGTTTGCTAAATCTTATCTATCTGATAATAAAGCCGACTCTAAGAATAATCCTTCTTTTGAATCCTGTCTACTAAGAGTACCATATACTTTGAATTCAAAGTGCCTTTATACGAAGATGAGCGAGGAAGAATCTGAACTAAAAGTTATTCAAAATTGGAATAACCATGCGGCCAACATAAATGAAATTGCATTGCTATTATCAGGCTTTTATACACATTTAGTAAACTTAAAAAATGAAAGTGATAAGAATGCTACCAAAGGTATTAAAAGAAAATTTGGCAGCAATACTTCTAATTCAATTTCTTGGATAGAGACTTTATTGCAAATTACATTATTAGACCACAGAAAATATGTGGTGTCTCTGATACTGGTGCCTTATTTGATAAACATAAAGCAATTGTCTGATGAGGCTGCTATTGCCAAGATAAAAGAATGGCTATCAAGATGCGATAAGGAGAAGAAATTAGATTCAACATATGATTTTGATTACAGAACAAAGTATTGCATAAACAAATGCAAAATTAACAGAAATCTAAAGCCTATTCGCTTTGAAGATAAGCTACAAAAGAGCAATCCAGAGCTTTATAGAATTATCAAAAGCAAACTTTAGGATTTACGTTAATCTTCTTCTCTATATGTGTGTTCTACGTGTTGTATGTGCGAGACTTTGACAGCATGGTATTTTACAATATTTCATTCCTTATTCTTTTTTGCTATTATTGGTTTATGCATCTGGATACAACTAAGCCAATATTTTCAAAAGTTCATAGTCGCTAACCTTCACACATACAACACATAGGACACATACAAGTAACAACCTTCAAGGTAAATTCTCAGTATGTGCTATGTGTGACATATGTGAGCAGTATTTTCCATCTACCATTTTGTTAGGATTATTACTAGTAGCTTAATTTATCTATCTTAAGATATTAAATTTTATACATAGCACACGTAGAAGAAGATTATTTCTTCAATACTCAAATTATTGTATTATGAGGAAGTTTGTACATTCTTCTATCGATGTGTCCAATGTGTCATATGTGTGAAGTATTAAGACCATGCGTGTATATGGAGAGTATTTTATTTTCAACTTAGAAGAAGAAGAGAAATGGATTCGAAAACAGAATCTTAGCTTCCATTATTACATTAGGAATTCAATTATAAAAGGAATATCAAATGATTTGCTCTAATTAAAAACTCAACAGAAAGCTATTTATAAGCTAAAGCTGTATACTTGCTTGATTACTTTTCTGATTGCTAGCGAAAGCTATTGTCTTTTAATTTACTATAATTAATTGATAATGCGCAAGTAACAAGCTACAAGCAACTAAAGTAATCATCTACTCAGTCTCCAGCCAAGGGGACAGGAGCGTGATAGCAAATTGGCAAGCATAAATGAGCGTAATAAAGTAGAAAACACCACAAAATTAAGTGAGGAAGCAAAGAACAAACTTTTAGAGCTACAAGCAGAGCTACAACAGAATAGCAACAATTCAGAAAATAACAACTACATTAAATTCAAACAAGGACATGACTTTAAAGTACTGGGATTTGAACCAGAAAAGACACATACAGAATATGTACAATATCCTAACAATCCTAAACCTACACTACAATACAAATTCTATGCAAGTGAACTAATAGACAAAAAACAAAACAGATGGACTAAAGTCAGAGAATGGACAATATCTCCTACATGGGCAAGGTCTGTCATATCTCTCTTACTCAAAGGCTTCATTACTTTAGAAGTGACACGTACTGGCACAGATAGAAATGATACCTCTTATAGTGTTACTCCTTTCCTAGAATAGGAATAATAGTAGCCTTGAGGTATCTTCCCCAAATTTTTTTATTACAATTGCAAATCTTAGTGAAACAATAGATTCTACACATACATTCCAAAGCTTTGGATTTAGAAAAGAAAAAACATTTGATGGCTTGTACTCAGCCGGTATAATTCAAGGTAAAGTTCAAAAAATTCAGAAGGCATTAAGTCAGACAGACGAGAATTCATTAATAGTGTATCCAAGCAACTTATAAATGATAAAGATGGTATTTGTAATTCAACAACTAAAGCAAGAACTAGATGAACTGAATAACAGAAAAGTTCCTCTTGAGTTGCTGGCAATATCCTTGGTGTTACGTAAAAACCCCCACATGAGTATGACCATATTTACAAATAATGCAAGTGGGGCGCTAAACTTGGCCTACTTAAAGGCGATACTCTTGTTTATTATAAATCTAATATCAAATAGCTAATTTACTATCCCACAACTAGACAAGAAATATTGAAAACAATCTCTGAATCAGATAATCCTAACGATATTAGTTTGCAAAATACTAAGAAATGCTTCTGAATGCTGCTAAAGATATACTAGAAATTTTCGATTATGATATTGAAGAGAATTTACTAAATCCCAAGAAAAACTGATGGATATTACTTATTTCAAAGATAGAGTGAATAATTGAACGGTAGTATCTATGATGTTAAACCAAAGGACAATATCAGAAACATCTCTCTCCGAACCTGCGGAAGCAATAGTATTAGAAGGAATCGACCTTATTTATTACTTTACTACAATAGGGCAACAGTGGTTATTTCCTAGAAAGATAATGATCAAATTCACCAAAGGTCAAATGACTGTCTATAGCACAGAGTAGATTATCTATAGGTTTGAGCATGGTAATTATCAGGACTGCAGAATCAATGCATATCCAGCCTTCATATCAGAAGCTGAAGAACAGGACTATAAACAAGGAATTAATCTGACCTTATTCGCTCCAAATATTTTGTTTATTGATTTAGATGCTAAAGATTCAAATCTAAGGAACAATTGGATAAATGGCTAAATCTATACTAAAGAATATTGCCAATATCTTACATGGAATCAAATCTCTAGTCTTATGGTCAGGGCATGGTTACCATATCATTATACCTGTCAAAGCAGCAGAAGCATTAGAGCAGTTTGAAGAGTTCGGACCATATACAAATGAACCTTCAAAGGAGTTTTTACAATTTTCTGCGAGATATTTATCATAAGTCTGACGCTCAAATAATCCAGCCTTTAAGTCTTGTCTAATATGAGTACCGTGTACCGTATACATTAAATTTAAAACATTTCAATGAAAGGATAAATTCAAAAGATAATTCATCAGTGGGATGATTCACAAATATTGCCGAATATTGATAATCTACTAGTTGAATTTCAAACCTTTCTTGTAGATAGAAAGTTGAAGCAGAAATTAACAAAAAGAAAATGACAAGAGAGGTTATTTACAATTTACCCAACACAATCCCATATGTAGAAAAACTTCTCAACATGCATTTACAAGATCATCGCAAATTCAAAATATCTCTTATAATTGCACCTTATTTCGTAAACATACAAAATCTGTACGATGCTGATTCTTTTACTAAAGTAAAGAAATGGACTCTAAAATGCAACGAAATTAGAAAGCTTGAACCATCTGTACAATACTTTGATGCATTAATTAAAAGATCTATTGAAAGAGCTAGAAATACAAGAATTAAACCATTAAAGTTCGAAGAGACTTTGCACTATAAGAATGAAGAACTATACAATATGTTGCAGTAATTAACTTTCACCTAGATTCTTAAACTGCTCTACATATAATGAACTCATCTATAAAAAGGGTTCAAGCAGATATGAACCTGCTAGTATTTCAAGATAAAGCATGTGTAAGTGTTGGAAGTTAAGGCATTCAAAGTTGCTATGTCACAGTTTACAATAGTTTAATGGTAATAACAATACTTAAGGACGGATAGATAATATGCAAGCAATATAAAAATTCATTTCACCTCTGAACTTAATTGCTAAAATGAATTGAAAGGATTATGAATTCTATCCTCATAATCTTATATATATTGCAAGTACTTTTGAGCGCCAGCATACTTCTGGCTAATAAGTTGATTATCCTTTCATTTTCATATTCCATATCTAGTTAGGACCAAAACTCCTTGAACACTCGAATGTCTGTCGGTCCAAAAATAGAGCTAACCTCACTAATTTGGGTATCAGCATATAATTATTCCCTTTATTTCATGGAAGACTATTACTAATACAAATTCTCACAAAGATCTAAAGACTTTTTAAAAAAATTAAAATAGTTATCCTATAATACTATCTTATTAAATTGCTCGAGATTAGGGACGAAGCTAATGAATGGAATAAAAAAGGTATGCGACTCGGCAATGAAAAAAGTATGATGAAGCCATAACATGCTATGACAAAGCTATAGAGTTAGATCCTAGTTATATTGATGCATGGAATAATAAAGGAGCATCTCTTAAAGAATTACAGAGATATGAAGAAGCTATACAATGCTATGACAAGATTATAGAGTTAGATCCAAAGAATATTAATGCATATATTAACAAAGGTGTATCTCTTGGTAATCTCGGAAAATCGGAAGAGGCCATAGAGTGCTTTGATAAGACCATAGAGATAAATCCCAATGATGCTGATGCATTGCGTAACAAAGGTTTTGCTCTATTTAATTTGGGAAGATATGAGGAAGCCATCAAATGTTATGACAAAGCTATACAAATAAATCCTAACTATGCGTTTGCTTGGAATAGCAAAGGTAATGCTCTTCAAGAATTACGGAGATATGATGAAGCCATAACATGCTATGACAAAGCTATAGAG
>Ga0126305_10000443_pt1 | contig 17937 bp, 16 predicted proteins | sample Plot26_FD_92536 | JGI IMG/M metagenome (GOLD analysis project Ga0126305, IMG submission 92536) | Serpentine soil microbial communities from UC McLaughlin Reserve, CA, USA - Plot26 | ecosystem: Environmental > Terrestrial > Soil > Grasslands | place: USA: UC McLaughlin Reserve, Lake County... | reverse complement strand
GGCGTCGGGGTGGGCTCGGTGCTGCGGGTGCCTTTTGGCCGCCAGCGCGTCGTGGGCGTTGTGGTCGAGGTCGCGGAGTCGAGTGACCTGCCGCCGGAGCGCTTGGCGGAGCCCCTGGAGGCGCTCGAGGCAGGCGCCACGCCTGAGCTGGTGCGGCTCGGTCTGTGGGTCGCGCGCGAGTACTGCTCGACGCCGGCCCGCGGACTGGAGCTCGTGCTGCCTCCGGGGACGGGTCGCGGCGGCGGCGGTCCCGGCCCGCGTCTCGAGCTCCTCGCGAGGCTGACGCCGGCCGGCCGCGCCGCGCTCGAGGACGGGAGCCGACTGGGACGAGTCCAGCGCGCCGCGCTGACCGCCCTGGCGAGCGCCGAGGCCTCCCGCGATGGCGAGCTCGCGGCCAGGGAGCTCGAACCGGCCGGGGCCGGCACACAGGCGCTGCGCAGACTGGAGGCGCGTGGGTTCGTCGAGCTACGCAGCACACAGCGCGCGAGGCGGCCGCTGATCGTCGACGTGGGTGCCCGCTCGCCCCGGCCAAATCTCAACAACGCGCAGTCGACAGCGCTGGCGACGATCGTCGACTCATTGCAGCAGGGGCATGGCGAGCATCTGCTCCACGGCGTCACGGGATCCGGCAAGACCGAGGTCTATCTGGCGGCCGCGGAGGCGGCACTCGCCAGGGGCCGGGGAGCGATCGTGCTGGTGCCCGAGATCGCGCTCGCGCCGCAGACGGTTTCGCGGTTTGCGGCTCGGTTCGGGGATCGCGTCGCGCTTCTTCACTCCAGGCTCTCCGGTGGCGAGCGGCGTGACGAGTGGGAGCGGCTGCGATCAGGGGAGGCCAGCGTGTGCGTGGGCCCCCGATCGGCCGTGTTCGCACCGGTCCGCGACCTTGGCCTGATCGTCGTCGACGAGGAGCACGACGCCTCCTACAAGCAGGAGAGCGATCCCCGCTACGACGCGCGCGAGGTGGCGCGCCGGCGCGCGGAGCAATGCGGCGCGGTGCTCGTCTCGGGCAGCGCGACACCGCGGCCCGAGAGCTGGGCGCGCCTGGCGCGGGTGGAGCTGCCCGAGCGCGCGGACGGGATCGGTCTCCCGCGGGTGGAGGTGCTGGACATGAGGGAAGGGTCGAGCCGCGGCGGCCCGCTTCACCAGCGAACCGTGGAGGCAATGAGCGAGATCCGCGACGGCGGCGGCAAGGCGATCGTGATGCTGAACCGGCGCGGATGGTCGCCGTTCCTCACGTGCCAATCGTGTGGGCGCGCATGGGGCTGCCCCGATTGCGACGTCTCGCTAGTCGTCCACAAGCGGCAGGGCGATCTTCGCTGCCACCACTGCGGGCACGCCGAGGCGGTGCCGCAGTCGTGCCCGGACTGCGGCTCGGTGACCCTTGCCCGCCACGGATCGGGGACCGAGCGAGTGGCCGCGATGGTGAGCGATGCCGTGGCACCGCTGCCCGTATTCCGGCTGGACTCCGACAGCGCCGCGCCGGCCGGCGCCCACCTGGACATTCTGCGGCGCTTCGAGGCCGCCGACCGGGGCGTGCTGGTGGGGACCCAGATGGTAGGCAAGGGCCACGACTTCCCTGACGTGGTGCTGAGCGTCGTCCTCGACGCCGACGCGACCCTGCGATTTCCCGACTTTCGCTCCGAGGAGCGCACCTTCGCGCTTGTGGCACAGCTCGCCGGGCGAAGCGGCCGCGGCCCGCTGGGAGGGAGCGTGTTGGTCCAGACCCTCGCCCCCGACGCCCCCGCCATCCGCCACGCCGCCCAACACGACGCCCACGGCTTCCTGACGGCGGAGCTCGAGCGCCGCCGCGTCCTCCGCTACCCGCCGTTCGCCCATCTCGTGCGCCTGGAGCTGACGGCCCCCGAGCCCGAGCGTGTTGAGAGCGCCGCGGAGCTTGCCCGGCGCCGTATCTCGGAATCGCTTCCGGACGAGATCACGTTGCTGGGCCCGGCGCCGCGTTTTCGCCTGCGCGGACGCCACCGCCGCCAGCTCCTGCTCAAGGCGCCCGAGCGCGACCCCGCGGTCGCGGTGATGCGCGGGGCGGTCGACGACCTCGCCGGCGCGCGCGAGCTTCGCGGAGTCGCCGTCAGCGTCGACGTCGACCCTCAGTAGGTCCCGCGCCTGCGTCTAGACTCGAAAGCGATGAGCGATCAGGCGGACACCGCGACGCTTCGCGACCCCGAGCCGGTCGAACCGGAGGGTCCCGGCGACGAGCGAGCGCAGGCACTCGCCGAGGAGACTCTTCGGCGCCGGGAGGCCGCCCTTCAGCACATCCGCAAGTTCGGCGACCCGGTGTTGAAGTCCCGCGCGTCCGAGATCACCTCCTTCGGGCCGGAGCTCCAGCGAGAGGCCGATCGCATGGTTGCGATCATGCGCGACGCGATCGGCGTGGGACTCGCGGCCACACAGCTGGGCGTGATGCACCGGCTGCTGGTCTTCCAGGCCGGTCCCGATGCCACACCCACCGCGATCGCCAATCCGACGCTCGATTGGCTCTCCGACGAGGAGACGATCGTCGAGGAGGGGTGCCTGAGCCTGCCGCGGGTCGCCGTGGACGTCGAGCGGCCGCTGTTCGCCCGCGTGAGCGGCCTCGACACCACGGGCGCGCCGCTGGAGATCGAGGCGTCGGGTCTCGAGGCGCGGGTCCTGCAACACGAGATCGATCATCTCGACGGCGTCCTGATGCTCGACCGCGCCCCGCGGGACCAGCGCAAGGCCGCGCTGCGCGCGCTGCGCGAGGGCGGGGAGTACAGCCCTAGCGCCGAGGAGCCCGTCGACGAGGATGCCGAGGAGCCCGTCGACGAGGATCCCGCGGCGGCCGCCAGCAGTTGAGGGTCGCGTACCTCGGGACGTCGACGTTCGCGGTCACGGTGCTGCGTCGTCTTGCGGATTCTCCTCATCGCCCCGCGCTCGTCGTAACCCCACCCGACCGCCCCCGAGGTCGCGGCCGGCGTCTCGCGTCGCCTCCCGTCGCCGAGGCCGCATCCGAGCTCGGGCTCAGCGTGCTGCAGACGGAGAGCGTCAACCTCCCCGAGGCCGCCGAAGGCGTTCGCGCGGCACGACCGGATCTGGGGGTCGTGTGCGCGTTCGGCCAGCTGATCAAGGACCCGCTGCTTTCGGAGCTCGAGATGCTGAACGTTCACCCGTCGTTGCTTCCCCGGTGGAGGGGAGCGGCTCCCATCGAGCGGGCGATCATGGCCGCTGACGAAGGGACCGGCATCTCGATCATCAAGGTCACCGCCGGGCTTGACTCCGGGCCGATCGCCCTTCAGGAGCCCGTCGCGATCGACGAGCGCGACGACTTCGGCTCGCTGTCGGCGCGTCTCGCGCAGCTCGCGGGCGAGCTGATCGTGCGCACCCTCGACCTCGGGGAAGCCGGGACGTTGCAGCTGAGCGAGCAGGACGATTCCAGCGCCACCTACGCCGAGAAGATCTCGACGGATGAGCGCCGGCTGGACCCGGGCCGTCCTGCGGCGGAGCTGGAGCGGACGGTTCGGGCCTTGAACCCGCACATCCGCGCCTACCTCGAGCTCGACGGAGGCGAGCGGCTCGGCGTGCGCGCCGCGGCCGCGGAGGCCGGGGGCGATCTGGAACCGAGACGGCTGGCGGCGAGCGACGGCACGCTTCGGCTGGGGTGCGCGGAGGGAGCGCTGCGACTCGATGTCGTGCAGCCGCAGGGGAAGCGGCCGATGGCCGCCGACGCTTATCTGCGCGGGCACGCACTGCCGTCGCTCGCGAGATGAGCGACACCAGGGCCGTCGCACCACAGCGTCGCGCGGCCTACGAGGTTCTGCGGCGGGTGTTCGAGCACGGCGCATGGGCGGACCGCGCCTTCCCCGCCGCTGCCGACCGGCACCGGCTGGACTCTCGCGAGCGCGCTCAGGCCCAGCGGCTGGCGTACGGAGCGGTCCAGCGAAGGGGCACGGCCGACCACCTGATCCAAGGCCTCGCCGACCGGCCACTGAGGCGCCTCGACCCAGCCGTCCTCGCCGCGCTGCGCCTGGGTCTTTACGAGCTCGCGTTCTCCGATGCGACCCCGGATCACGCCGCGGTGGATCAGGCGGTTGAGCTGGCAAAGGGCGGCGGCGGGCGGCGCCGGCTCGCTGGGGCGAAACTCGTCAACGCGGTGCTCCGTCGAGCCGCGTCGAGCGACGACCTCCTGGCCGGGCTCGATGACAGGACTCCGCAGGGCGCGGCGGCGCTTCATTCGTGCCCTGAATGGCTGGCCCGGATGTGGTGGGACGAGCTCGGCGCGGAGGTCGCGCGCTCGCTCCTGGCCGCGATCAACGAGCCGGCCGAGACGGCGGTTCGCGTCAACACCCTCAAGGTCCAGCCGCAGGAACTGGTCGACGGGCTGCTGGCATCCGGGGAGACCGTCGAGCGCCCGGGCTCCGGGCTGCTGGCGCCGCCCGAGGCCCTCGTCGTCCAGGGGCACCTGAGCGATGGGCTGCGGAGCCGGATCGCCGGGGGCGAGCTCGTCCCGCAGGCGCGCGCATCGCAGGCGGTGGTGGAGGCGCTCGATCCCCAGCCGGCGGAGCGCGTCCTGGACCTATGCGCCGCCCCGGGGATCAAGACCAGCGCGATCGCCGCCCGGATGCGCGATCAGGGGGAGCTCGTGGCGGTCGAGCGTGACCCCGGGCGAGCCAACCAGCTGCGCGACCTGTGTTCGCGATTGGGAGCGACCTGCGTGAAGGTCGTGGTGGGCGACGCGACCGAGGTCGACCTCGGCGACGGCTACGATCGCGTGCTGGTGGATCCGCCCTGCTCCGATCTCGGAACCCTCGCCTCGCGGCCGGATGCGCGGTGGCGCAAATCACCGGAGCTGATCGAGCGGTTGGCCGGGGTCCAGGGCGCGATCCTGAACCGCGCCGTCGACGCGCTCGACGCGGGCGGGAGGCTCGTGTACTCGACCTGCACCGTCTCGAGGCGCGAGGGCGAGGATCGGCTCCAGGAGCTACTCGCCACGGGCCGTGCCGTGGCCGTCGATCTCGGCCGGGCGTCGCCGGAGCTGGCCCACGGGCGCGATTCGCGGTTCCTGCAGATAAGGTCCGACCGCGATCACACGGACGGGTTCTTCATCGCCCAGCTGGAGCGGACGTAGATGGAGGCCGGGGACGCGACGCTGAAGCGCCCCGCCTGCCCGGGTTGCGGCGAGCCGTGGCTTCGGCCCACGCAGCTGCCCGGCCGTTATCGCTGCGTCTACTGCCTGCGCCGCTACGAGCTCGTCTCGCAGTGCCCCAACTGCGGTGAGCACCAGACGATCGTTCGCATGAGCACGTCGGAGGACCTGCTCTGCCAGCATTGCGGCAACTCGATGCTTCGTCCCGTCTGAACGCCCGATGGAGGCCGCGACCGAGAGATCCCCCGAAGCCGCGTCCCCCCGCGAGCTCTTCGGGGGGCGTCACGTAGCCCCTTCGGTCCTCTCGGCGGACTTCTCCCGACTCGGAGCGCAGGTCGCCGAGGTGATGGCTGCGGGAGCCCGGGTCATCCACGTCGATGTGATGGACGGCCACTTCGTGCCCCCGATAACCATTGGCCCGCTGGTGGCGGCCTCGATCGCCGATCAGGTGCATGACGCCGGGGGGGCAATAGACGTCCATCTGATGATCGAGCGGCCCTCGGACCACGTGGAGGAATTCGCCCGGGCGGGCGCGGACTGCATCACCGCGCACTTCGAGGCCGACCCGCACATCCATCGCACGCTCGGCTCGATCCGCGAGGCCGGATGCCTCGCTGGGGTGGCGATCAACCCTGGGACGCCCGCCGAAGCCGTAGGCGAGCTCGACTCGTCGGCGGACGTGATCCTCTGCATGTCCGTGAACCCCGGCTGGGGCGGGCAGTCGTTCATCGCCTCGTCCCCCGACAAGGTCCGTCGTATCCACGACCTTTCCCCGGCTCCGGTGATCGAGATGGACGGCGGGATCGATGCCGACACCGTGGGCAGCGTCGCCGAGGCCGGGGCCACGTTGTTCGTCGCCGGCTCGGCCGTGTTCGGGGATCCCGAGCCCGGCCAGGCCTTTCAGCGGATCGCGGCGGCCGCGGACGCCGGCTAGGAGCCGGGCCCGGTGCCCGACCGACAACCCGGGTCCGGGCGGCGCGCCATGGCTTCGAGCCTGGCCGATGCGCCGGCCGAGGTCCGGTTCTTCCTGCGGCGTCTGGCGCTTCTGGGCGCGTTGATCCTCGGGCTCCTGGCAGTCGGCACCGTGGGCTTCGCGGTCACCGAGGGCACGTCGCTCGGCTTCTCGTTCATCTGGACCCTGGACACGATCGCGACGATCGGGTCGATCGGGCTTCCAGACGACACCGTCGGACGGATCCTGGTCGTCTTCTTGATCATCTTCGGCGTCGGTACGCTCTTCTACGCCCTCGTCACGGTCACCGAGTTCTTCGTCGCAGGCCGGCTCAGCGGACTCCTCGAGGAGCGTCGTACACAGCGAATGATCGACTCCCTCTCCGACCATCACCTCATCTGCGGCTTCGGCCGCGTGGGGCGACAGGTGGCTCGCGACCTCCGGGTCGCCGGCCAGCGGTTCGTCGTCGTCGACGACACCCCGGAGAACCGGGAGATCGCGGATGACATGAACGCGACCTACCTCGAGGGGCGTCCCTCGGAGGACGACGTGCTGCGTCGCGCGGGGATCGAGCGCGCCCAATCCGTCCTCGCGTGCATGGACTCGGACGCCGAGAACATCTTCACGACGCTCAGCGCACGCGAGCTTCGGCCGGACATCACGATCGTCGCACGCGCGAGCGTCGAGGATTCCGAGAAGAAGCTGAAGCGAGCGGGGGCCGACCGGGTGATATCGCCCTACAAGGCCAGCGGTGCCGAGATGGCCCGCCTGGCGCTGCATCCCCAGGTAGCGGGGGTGGTGGACGTCGCGCCCGAGTACCGCATGGAGGAGATCGACGTATCCGAGGACTGCGACGGCGCCGGCAAGCGAATCAGCGAGGTACGTGGAACCGCCACCATCGTCGCGTTGCGGCGCACCGATGGCAAGGTCGAGCCGCAGCCGGCCGGCGATCGCCAGCTGCAGCCAGGGGACGTCCTGATGGCGATGGGGACGCGCGACGCGATGGAGCGCCTGGAGCACATCTTCGAGAGCCGCTCGGCCTCGGTCTCCCAACGGACGGGCTCGGGCTAGCTGGCCTCGTCGGCTGCGGCGAGCCGCGCCTCGATCTCCTCGGGCGAGCCCGGAGCGACCACGTCCTCGGGCCGCGGGACCTCCGGGGGATGGCGATAGAGCAGGTAGAGCAGCGCGCACAGCAGCGCGGCCGCGCCGGCGAAGCCCACCTCCACGCGCCGGAACTCATCGAGCACCGGGATCAGGTTCCACACGATGAAGCCCCCCGCGCAAACCACCCAGCGGGCCGCCGCGCTTCGTGCCTGGCCCTGGGCCAGCGTGGCCTGGTTCAGCGTCCCGGAGGCCAGATAGAACCCCATGCCGGCGGTCACGATCAACAGGCCGGCCCGGTCGTATGTGAACTTCTCCCCGAAGGCGAGCTGCATGAGCTCCGGCCCCGCAATCGCCACCACCAGGCCGACGGCCGCTGCGAAGCCTGCGATGGCCGCCACGGTGACGCGGATGGACATCCGAAACGCTCCGGCGTCCCCGGTTGCGGTGCTCGATCGCAGGCGCGTCAGGTGTGGCAGCAGGCTGGTCGCCACCGCCTGGAACAGGACCAGGGGCGCCCGGGCGATCATCAGCACGTTGAAGATGAATCCGGCCGCCGCGGCCCCGTCCGATGCGCGGACGATGAGCGGCCCGGCGTTCAGCAGGCTCTGCTCACTGACCATGATCAGGAGCACGGCCGCCGCGAATCCCCCGCCGCGCGCCAGGGTAAACTGCGTCCCTTCCTTCGCGGGTGTCGGCGGGACCCCCGAGCGCTTCGCCACCGCGCGTCCGGCGAAGGCGAGCGGCACGACCGTCAGGCTCAGCACCGGTGCTGCCACGATGCCGAGCGCGACAGCGGTCTGCCCGTGCGCGATCCCGACTGCGACGGCGAGCGCGAACGACATCCGTGCCGTCGATTCGGCCAGCAGGAGGGCGCCGTAGAGGACGAACCGCCTGCTGCCCGCCAGGAAGCCCCGAGCGAAGAAGCTCGCGCCGAAGGCGAGCACTGCACCGACGAGAATCCAGTACAGGGTGGAGTCTCCCGAGAGCAGGTCGTCCTCGAGCGGGCCGCGGAGGGCGAGCGCCGCAGCGGCGAACGCGACCGCCAGGCCGATCTGGATCGTCGCGCCGACCCGCAGAGCCTCGCCGATCGACTCGCCCCGGGCCTGCCGGGCGGCGATCGTTCGCGAGAGCAGCTGCTCGACCGGCCGAAAGAGGACCGAGATCGTGACGAAGACCGCCGACCACAGCACGACGACCTCGCCGTAGGAGGTCCGATCGAGATTGTGCGAGGCGAGCGAGAAGTAGACGTAGGTCAGAAGCCCGGCCGACCCGACGCCGATCGACAGCATCGCGGCGGACCGCCCGAAGCGCCTCGTCTCCGCCGCCGCTACCTCGCGCGCCATGCGCGGGGACCGTACCGGCGCCGGAAGCGCAGGGCCTCGGCGCGGATTCGCGTGGGCGTATGATTGGTTGACTGACCAGTCAATCGGGAGCGTCCACGGTGGCCACAGACGAGGAACGGCTTCACCTTCGCCGCGCGCTTGAGCTCGCCGCGGGCGGGCATGGCAGGGTGAGCCCAAACCCCATGGTGGGCGCGGTGCTCACGAGGGAAGGGCAGGTCATCGGCGAGGGCTTTCACGCCGAGCTCGGAGGCCCCCATGCCGAGGTGGCCGCGATCGAGGACTCGCGCCGGCGCGGGCAGGACCCCGCCGGCGCGACGATGTTCGTGACGCTCGAGCCGTGCGCCCATCACGGTCGCCAGCCTCCATGCGTGGACGCGATCCTCGACGTTGGAATCGCTCGTGTGGTCGTGGCATCGGACGATCCCACCGAGAAGGCCCGCGGCCGCGGGCCGGAGATCTTGCAGGGCGCCGGGGTGGCCGTGGACTTCGTGGAGGGTGATGAGGCAGATTCGGCCCGGCTCCTCAATCAGCCCTTCCGCAAGCGCGCCCGCACGGGTCGTCCGCTCGTCGCGCTGAAGTCGGCGGTTACCCTGGACGGCCGCGTGGCCACTGCGGGCGGGGACTCCCAGTGGATCTCGAGCGAGGCCAGCCGCCTCTTGGCTCACCGCTGGCGCGCCGAATCGGATGCCGTATGCGTTGGAATCGGGACGGCGCTGGCTGACGATCCACTTCTCACAGCCCGGGAGGTCGGCACCCTCCGCCAGCCCACCAGGGTCGTCTTCGACTCCGAGGCCCGCCTCCCGCCGGATTCGCGCCTGATCGCGTCCATCGGCCAGGCCCCCGTCGTGGTCATCGCCTCTCCGGCCGCCCCCGAGAACCGCGTGCGCGCGCTCGAGGCCACCGGGGCGACTGTCGTCATCTGTGACGGAGAGCCGCCGGATCGTGTGCGGGCGGGGCTTGCCGAGCTGGGGCGTCGCGATATCACGAGCCTCCTCCTGGAGGGCGGGCCGACGCTCGCGGGCTCATTCCTCGACGCCGGCGAGATCGACGAGCTGCGGCTCTTCGTCGCCCCGATTCTGGTCGGCGGCATGCTTGCTCGCCCGCTCATCGCGGGTAACGGGGCCATCATGCTTCCGGACGCCACCGCGGCCAACGCGATGGAGTGGGAACGCTCCGGGGACGACCTGCTCATCCGCGCCCGCATGAAGGAGTGGTGAGCGCGTGTTCACCGGGATCATCCGCGAGGTCGGTAGCGTCCAAAACGTCGAGCGAGCGCCCGCCGGAGCCCGCCTCCGAGTGCGGGCCGAGGTCGCGGACCAGCTGCCGGACGGGGACTCGGTATCGGTGAACGGGGTTTGCCTCACGGTTGCCGCCGCGGGCGATGCCGAGTTCGAGGCGGACGTGATGAACCAGACGCTGTCGGTAACCACGCTCGGAAGGTTGGAGGCGGGTGACCGCGTCAACCTGGAGCCCGCGTTGCGCGCTGGCGAGCCGCTCGGCGGTCACCTCGTCCAAGGCCACGTCGACGGCACGGCGCGGGTGACCTCGATATCCGAGGACGGCTTCGCCCGCCGACTGCGACTCGCGGTACCCGATGAGCTTCGCCGCTACGTCGCCGAGCACGGATCGGTGGCGCTCGACGGCGTGAGCCTGACGGTTGTGGAGCTCACCGACGAGGGCTTGGAGGTCTCGCTCATCCCGGAGACGCTCGAGCGCACGACGCTCGGCGATCTGAAGGACGGCAGCGACGTGAACATCGAGGTGGACGTCGTCGCCCGCTACGCAGAACGGCTCGTGCAAGGCTTAAATGCAGAAGGAAGGAAATCGAATGGCTGACCAAGCGACAAGGGTTTTCTCCCCGATCGAGGAGGCGATCGAGGAGATTCGCCGCGGGCGGATGGTCGTCGTCTGCGACGACGAGAACCGCGAGAACGAGGGCGACCTGACGATGGCCGCTCAGTTCGCGACTCCGGAGGCGATCAACTTCATGGCCAAGCACGGCCGTGGCCTCATCTGCCTTTCGCTGACCGGCGAGCGCTGCGACGAGCTCGGACTGGACCTGATGGCGGCCAAGAACGAGTCGCCGTTCAACACCGCATTCACGATCTCGGTGGAGGCGCGCGACGGCGTCACGACGGGAATCTCCGCGGCCGACCGCGCCCGCACGATCCAGGTCGCGATCGACCCGCATTCCCGCCCCGACGACCTGGTTCAGCCAGGGCACGTGTTCCCGCTGAAGGCAAAGGACGGCGGCGTCCTGGAACGCGCCGGCCAGACCGAGGCGGCGGTCGACCTGGCGCGGCTGGCCGGGTTAATCCCGGCCGGGGTGATCTGCGAGATCATGAACGAGGACGGCACGATGGCCCGCGTTCCGGACCTCGTGGAGTACTGCGAGCGGCACGGCCTGAAGATGATCACCGTCGCCGACTTGATCGCGTACCGGCGGCGGACCGAACGGCTGGTCGAGCGCGTCGTGTCGACCCGCCTCCCGACTGCATTCGGGGAGTTCGCGGCCGTGGGCTATCGCTCGCTGGTCGACGACAAGCACCACCTGGCGATGGTCAAGGGCGACGTCCGCGGCATGGACGACGTTCTGGTGCGGGTGCACTCCGAGTGCCTCACGGGCGACGTCTTCCACTCGCTTCGCTGCGATTGCGGAGAGCAGCTCGAGGCGGCTCTGGCGATGATCGAGCGCGACGGCACCGGCGTCCTTCTGTACCTGTCGCAGGAGGGCCGCGGTATCGGCCTGCTCAACAAGCTCCGCGCTTACAGGCTTCAGGAGGAGGGCCTGGACACGGTGGACGCGAACCTGAAGCTCGGACTGCCCGCCGACCTGCGCGACTACGGGATCGGCGCACAGATCCTGGTCGACCTGGGCCTCACGAGCATTCGCATCCTCACCAACAACCCGAAGAAGATCCACAGCCTCGAGGGCTACGGTCTGTCGGTCACCGATCAGGTCCCGATCCAGGCAATTCCCAACCCGCACAACGAGGAATATCTGCGGACCAAGCGCGATCGGCTCGGTCACACGCTTCACCATCAGGGGCTTCCGCTGGACGAGGAGCTGATCCACTCCGAGCAGCAGCGCCAGGCCGAGCGGGAGGCGCTCGGGGCAAAGGAGGCGGAGCCGGAGGATGGCTGACGAGGGGGCCGGCGAGGGGTTCTCCGGCCCCGAGCGGGAGCTGCTGGGTCGCCTGGAGTTCGCGATCTGCGCCGGGACCTTCTACGGCGAGCTGGCGGAGCGCCTGTTGAACGGCGCAGTCGAGGGCTTCGACGACGGCGGCGTCAGCGCCGCTTCGGTGGATCAGTACGAGGTCCCGGGCGCCTTCGAGCTGCCACTCGCCGCGAAGTGGTGCGCCGATGCCGGACGATTTGCCGGCGTTGCCTGCCTCGGCGCGGTGATCCGCGGCGAGACGGATCACTACGACTACGTGTGCGGCGAGGCGGCGCGGGGCGTTCAGCAGGTGCAGCTCGATACGGGCGTCCCGTGCGCCTTCGGCGTACTCACGTGCGAGACGATGGAGCAGGCTCTGGCGAGATCGGCCGGCGACGAGCGCGACCAGGGGAAGCGCGCCGCACACGCGGTGATGCGCATGGCGCTCGTGCGCCAAGCGCTCACCGGCGAGTAGGCCTGCCGCTACCATCCCGTGCCGCATGGCCAAGGTCTGTCACAGCTGCGGCAAGGGGCCCTCGTTCGGAAACTCCCGGAGCCATTCGATGGTCGCCACCCGGCGCCGGTTCGATCCGAACCTGCAGAAGGTCAGGATCGACGACGGCGGCCGCCCCCGCCGCGTGTACGTTTGCACGCGCTGCCTCAAGGCCAACAAGGTCGTAAAAGCCGCGTAATTCCTCCGGCGGGATAATCCCGTCAGCGATGGTCGACACCTCCATCGAGCGCTTCCGCAGGGTCGTCCAGGCCGCGTATACCCAACTCGCTGCCCGCCGGCAGGAGGTGAACGACCTCAACGTCTTTCCGGTCGCCGACGGCGACACCGGGGACAACATGGCGCTGACCATGCAGGCCGTGATGAAGGAGCTCGATCGGCTCGACGGGCAGCCGATTCCGGCCGATCGCGACGAGCTGGTCCATGCCGTGGCGCGCGCCGCGCTGATGGGGGCCCGCGGGAACTCCGGCGTGATTCTCAGCCAGATCGTTCGCGGGGCGGCCGAGGAGCTGGCCAGCCGGCCCGGCGAGCTGGTCGATCCCGTGCTGGTCGCCGCCGCCTTGGCCCGCGCGGCGGACGCCGCCTACGACTCCGTGCGTGACCCCGCGGAGGGGACGATGCTCACCGTAATCCGCGAGATGGCGCACGCGGTCTCAACCCATCTCGCCCACATGGACAGCCAGCGCCTGTCGGGCGTGGTTGCCGACGACGAGCAGGATCAGCTCCTCGCCGAGGTCCTGGAAGTAGCCACGCGCGCCGGCGAGCGGGCGGTCGAGCGAACGACCGACCAGCTCGACGTGCTGGCCGAGGCCGGGGTGGTGGATGCGGGGGCCCACGGCCTCGTCGTGATCCTCGCCGGCATCGTCGCGGGGCTGCGGGACGATGCCGACGCCCTCCCGGACCTGCCCCATCACGAGCCCGCGCGCGCCACCCGGCCGCATCACTTCGACAGCCGGTTTCGGTACTGCACGAACTTCATCGTCACCGGATCCGGGCTCGACGCTCGCTCCTTCGTCCCGCGGCTCGAGGAGATCGGGGACTCGGTGCTGGTGGTCGGCGACGAGGCGACTCTGAAGATCCACGTGCACACCGATGAGCCGGAGGTGGCGGTCGCGGTGTTCGAGGAGGCCGGTGACGTGCAGCGCCTGGACGTCGCGGACATGCGCGAGCAGATCGCCGCCCGAGAGGCGCGCCTACGGCCCGTGGTGACCGGGGCCGTGGTCGTGGCGGCGGGGGCTGGGATGAGGGCGCTGTTCGAGGGATTGGGAGCACACGTCGTGGACGGCGGAGCCACGCTCAATCCCTCCACCTACGAGATCCTCGCCGGGATCCACGAGGTGCCCGCGGAGGAGGTCCTGGTGTTGCCGAACTCGCCGAACGTGATCCTCGCCGCCCAAGAGGCCGCGAACCTCTCCGAGAAGCGGGCGTGGGTCATCCCCAGCCGCTCCCAGCAGGCCGCGCTGGCCGCGCTGGTGGAGCTGTCGCCAGAGGAGGAGGCGCTTGTCAATGCGGAGCGACTCGAGGCGGCCCTCGAGGAGATTCGTTCTGGGGCCGTGGCGCCAGCTGCGCGCGACGACCCGCAGGGTCGCTTCGTCCGGGGCGACGCGGTGGGCTTTGCCGGCGAGGAGGTCGTCACCTGGGGCGGCGCCGGTTCGACGCTGTCGGCGACGATCGAGAGAATTGCCGAGGGCGCGGAGATCGTCACCGTGATCGAGGGGGATGCGGCGCCGATCCCCCTCAGCCAGCTGCCACTCGAGCTACCCGATGCCCTGGATCTCGAGCTGCACCATGGCGGACAGCCCCACTATTGGTGGCTGATCGCCGCCCAGTGACGCTGCTGGACGACGCCCTCGAGGCGCACGGCGGCGCCACGCGCTGGCAGGCCGCACGACAGGTTCGGGCGCGCGCTCGTTCGGGAGGCTTCCTGCTGCGCACGCGCGTGCCGGGCAACCGCTTCGCGGACTACCGCCTGACCGTGGACCTGGACGAACGGCGGACGGTCATGGATCCATTCCCGGAGCCGGGCATTCGAGGCGTGTTCGATCGCGGCGAGGCCCGATTGGAGCGGGAGGGCGGCGAGGTTGTGGCCTCCCGGGGGGACCCTAGGAAGGCCTTCTTCGGCCGCGCCGGGCTGCGGCGCAACCTGCGGTGGGACGCGCTCGACGCGACCTACTTCGCCGGGTACGCGATGTGGAACTACCTGAGCTTCCCGCGCCTCCTCGTGCAACCGGGTGTCGAGATCACCGAGCTCGAGCCGTGGCGTTCCGGCGAGGCGGAGCTGCGCCGCATCGAGGTGAAGTTCCCCGAGAGCCTCGACACGCACTCGCGACGTCAGAGGTTCTATCTCGACGCCGGGGGACTGCTCGTCCGCCATGACTACGTGGCGGAGGTGGTCGGCGGCTGGGCGAGGGCGGCGCACCTATGCGCGGACCACGTCGAGGCGGCGGGCCTCGTGTTCCCGACTCGCCGCTGGGTTCGACCGATCGGGCCGCGGAACCGACCGCTTCCCCTTCCCACCATGGTCTGGATCCGCTTGGCGGACCTGCGGGTGGACACGGAGTAGATTGACCCGGTGAGCGACTCGAAGCCGGTTCTGTGGCACATCGAGATCTCGCACTACAACGAGAAGGCGCGCTGGGCCCTGGACTACAAGCGCATCGCGCACCGGCGGCGCGCCCTTCCAGGTGGCGCCCACATGCTGGCCGCATTGGGGTTGAGCCGCGGCCATAGCGCCACGTTTCCGCTCCTCGTGCTGAATGGTGAGGCGATCGGCGACTCGACCGCCATCATCGGCACCCTGGAGAGCCGCTGGCCCGATCCGCCGCTCTATCCGGAGGATCCCCAGAAACGCCGCCGAGCCCTGGATCTCGAGGACTACTTCGACGAGGAACTTGGGCCGGCCATCCGCCTGGTCGCCTGGCATGAGATCACGATGGATCCAGAGCGACTGGCTCTCCTGGTTCAGCGCTCTCTTCCTCCCTCACTGCGCGATACGGGGCCCGCATCTGCCGTGGCCGCCCGGTACGCGGAAGCATTCACAGGGCTCCGCTACGGGGTGAAGAGCGAGCGGGCCGCCGAGCGCTCGCGGGAGAAGGTCGTGGCGGCGCTCGACCGCCTCGAGGCCGAGCTCGACGGGAACGACTACCTCGTCGGTCAGCGCTTCAGCGTGGCCGATCTGACGGCCGCGGCCCTGTTCTATCCCCTGGTGCTCCCGGCCGAGGGTCCGCAGATAGGGGATCCACCCGAGGGCTTCGAGCGCTTCCGGGCGCCGCTCATGGAGCGGCCCGGCTGCGAATGGGTTGCGGCCATCTACCGCAGGCATCGGGAGCCGGCCGGTGTGGCAGCGCCGATTGCCGCCTAGCGCGCTACTCGACCTCTACGATCGCCTCGACCTCGACCGGGACGTCGAAGGGAAGCTCGGCCGCCCCGATCGCCGAGCGAGAGTGGTGTCCCGCGTCTCCCCAGAGCTCGAGGATCAGCTCCGAGAAGCCGTTGACGACCGCGGGCGTCTTGCTGAACCCCGGCGTGCAGTTGACGAGCCCGAGCGCCTTCACCCACCCCCGCACGCGGTCCAGGTCGCCCAGCTCCTGCCTCAGCGAGGCGAGGATCGAGAGCCCGGTCAGCCGCGCCGCCTCAGATGCCTCCTCCACCGTGACGTCTGCATCGACCTTTCCCTGGACAAGGACCCGGTCGCCGTCCACTGGAAGGTGGCCCGAGACGTACGCGAGCCCGCCGTGCACCCGAACGAGGTCGAACTTGAATTCCACGCCGGGCGGCGGCGCGAACGGCCGCGGGAGCGTCAGCCCGAGCTCCTCGATGCGGTCGTCGATCTTGCCCACGGCCGAACCCTAGCCCTCCGGCGCTCGGAGTTCCCGCCCCGCGCCGACGTAGCCTTGAGACGATGAGCCGGACGATGGCGCCGCCGCTCGAGGAGCGGATCGAAAGCGACCCTGCCCCACCGGGCGCGTTCGCCACCGGCGCGCCGCAGGACCGCCGGGCGCTGCGGGCCGCGAACCTTCGCTCGGCGCCGAGGCCGAGCCTGCTCGCCGCGCGGATCGAGTCGCTGCGCGGCGCGGGACCCAAGCTCGCCGCGGCGGCTGGGGAGATGGGGCTTGTCACGGTGGGGGACGTCCTTCGCCACGTTCCGCACTCCTACAGAGACCGGGCGACGCCGCGGAAGCTCGCGGAGCTTCGAATCGACGAGCAGGCGACAGTCGAGGTGGAGGTCCGCTCGGCGAGGCTTCGCCCCACGCGGCGACGCGGCTTGGTGATCGTCGAGGCCTCCGTGGCCGACGACTCCGGGCCCGCGAAGGCGGTCTGGTTCAACCAGGCGTGGCTCGTCGATCGGCTCACCCAGGGGACGAAGCTGCTTCTGTTCGGCAAGCTCGATCGCTCCGGTTTTCGCGTCGAGGCGCACGAGGTCGTCGGCGGCGCCGGCGGTGAATCCTCAGCCGGCATCCACACGACTGGAATCGTGCCGGTCCATCCCGCGTCGGAGCGCTTGCGAGCCCAGCGGCTTCGCGGCTGGGCCTGGCAGGTCCGGCCACTTGCTCGTCACGCGGTCGAGCCACTGCCGGCTGAGCTTCGTGCCCGGCGCCGACTGGGGCTCGCCGGCGACGCGTTGGCTGCCGCTCACTTCCCCGAAAGCGTCCCCGAGGCGGACGAGGCTCGCCGCCGGCTGTCGTTCGAGGAGCTGTTCCTCCATCAGGCGGCCCTTGCGGCGCGCCGCTCGGAACGCCGCGCGGAGCGTCCGGGACTTCCATTGGGCTCGCCGGGGGAGCTTGTCGCGCGCTGGCTCGAGTCGCTGCCGTTCGAGCTCACCGGCGATCAGCGGCGGGCGCTGAGCGAAATCGACGCCGATCTGGCGGCGGAGCGACCGATGCAACGCCTCTTGATGGGGGAGGTCGGGTCCGGGAAGACGGTGCTCGCCCTGTACGCGATGCTCCGCGCGGTGGATGCGGGTCACCAGGCCGCGCTGATGGCTCCCACCGAGACGCTCGCCGAGCAGCACGCGGCGACGCTGAACCGCCTCCTCTCGACTCAATCGATCCCGTTCACACTGCTGACCAGCGCGACACCCGGGGCCCGGCGCCGCGAGGCGCTGGGGCAGCTTGCCTCAGGTGAGCTCGCGATGGTCGTCGGGACCCATGCCCTCATCGAGCCGGACGTGGAGTTCGGGCACCTGGCGGTATGCGTAGTCGACGAGCAGCACCGCTTCGGCGTGCGCCAGCGCGCGGCCCTCGACGGCAAGGGGCCCGGCGAGCGCGCGCCACACGTCCTGCACATGACCGCGACCCCCATCCCCCGGACGCTTTCGCTGACCGCGTACGGCGACCTGGACGCCACGGTGCTGCGTGAGCTGCCGGCCGGACGGAAACCTGTGGAAACTTGGGTCGTCGGCGAGGAGAAGCGAGCCGGCGCGTACGAGTTCATCCGGGACCGGCTGCGCGAGGGTCGTCAGGCTTACGTGGTCTGTCCGCTGGTGGAGGGCTCGGAGAGCCTTGAGGCGAAGGCCGCCACGGAGGAGGCGGAGCGCCTGCGCGCGACCGAGTTCGCGGACTTCGACGTGGGCCTCCTGCACGGTCAGATGCCGGCGCGCGAGAAGCAGGCAGCAATGGAGCGCTTCGCATCGGGCGAGGCCGACGTCCTGGTCGCGACGAGCGTGATCGAGGTCGGGATCGACGTCGCAAACGCCACCGTGATGCTCATCGAGGGGGCGGAGCGCTACGGGCTCTCGCAGCTGCACCAGCT
>Ga0126305_10000442_pt1 | contig 17951 bp, 17 predicted proteins | sample Plot26_FD_92536 | JGI IMG/M metagenome (GOLD analysis project Ga0126305, IMG submission 92536) | Serpentine soil microbial communities from UC McLaughlin Reserve, CA, USA - Plot26 | ecosystem: Environmental > Terrestrial > Soil > Grasslands | place: USA: UC McLaughlin Reserve, Lake County... | reverse complement strand
TGCAGTCCGAGTACGAAAGCGGCGGCTACGGCAACTACACCTGCATCGACCACGGCGGCGGTCTCTCCACCTGTTACGCGCACCAGTCGAGCTTCGCCACCTCGGTCGGCGCCCAGGTGAGCCAGGGGGACCTGATCGGCTACGTCGGCAACACCGGCCACAGCTACGGCGCCCACCTCCACTTCGAGGTCCGCATCAACGGCGCCCCGACGGACCCGCTCGGCTACCTCTAGCTCTGCGCGTGAGCGCGAGGTGGTGTCGACTTATTGACCTCCCAGGACACCTAAGTCGACACGCCTACGGTTGGAGCCGTTGGTGCCCCCAGCCTTCCTCGCCCCGTATGTAGAGCAGGCGGCGGTGGAGGCGGTCGGGGCTGCCGTGCCAGAACTCGACGAGGTCGGGGTCGAGGCGCCAGCCGCCCCAGCGGGTGGGGCGGTGCAGGGGCTCGTCGCCGGTGAATGTCTCCGCCGCCTGACGCAGCGCCTCCGTGTCCTCCAGCGGCTTGCCCTGTTCGGAGGCAACGGTGGTCGCCTGCGCGTCCGGGGGCCGCTCGCCGAAGATCTCGTCCGACTCCGCCTCGCTCAGTCTCCGCACCGGGCCCTCGACCGTGACCTGTTGCAGCGTCTCGCGCCAGTAGAGCGTTCCCGCGGCCCGTGGATTGGCCGCCAGCTCCCGTCCCTTGCGGCTCTCGTAGCTGCCGGCGAAGACGAGGGCGGGCGTCACCTGCTTGAGCAGGAGGATGCGACTCGACGGCCGCCCCTCGGCGTCGGCGGTGGCGAGTGCCAGCGCCCGCGGCTCCCGCACGCCGCGCTCGTCGACGAGCCGCAGCCAGCGCTCCAGCAGCGGCAGCGGGTCCCCGGGCGGGTCGTCGAACTCCGGCAACTCCAGCGTCGGGTCACCCGAGAGCGTTTCGATCGGCTCCGCCACGCGGCCATCCTCCCACGAGGTGAATTCTCCCCGCATCCGGGTAAATAAACCGATGAGCCCAACCTGACGGAGGTGAAGGCGATGACCAAAGATCACGGCCCGAGCGTCAAGAACGACAAGCAGTACGAGGGGCTGCGCAAGAAGGGGATGAGCAAGGAACGGGCGGCGAAGATCGCCAACTCCCCCGGCGCCTCCAAGCGGGGCGGCAAGAACTCCTCCTAGAGCGCATCCGGGTCAGCCTCGGCCGGCCGCCTGCATAGGATGCAGGCGTGCCAGCCACCCCGGTACAGGGCGCTTTTGAGGTCGCGCATGGCGTCGTCCCGCAGGAGAAGATCGACGACGCGCTGCGGCTGCTTCACCTCGATCTGCTGCAGCGGGGCGCCTCGACCGAGGAGCTGAGCGATTGGCTCTGGGGGGCGCACTGGTTCCCCCACCTGCGGGACCGCGAGGAGATCCTCGCGCTGGCCGAGGCGCTGCCGGAGGAGTGGCGGACCGGGCGGATCTGCGAGCCGCAGATCCTGCTGCAGTTCCCGCACGAGGGGCCGGAGCCGGAGATCGCCTTCCACCTCGACCAGGAGCCCGCCTGGGCCGAAGGCCGGACCTACCTGCGAATCGTCGGGGTGCCGCTCAGCCCCTGGCGCGGGGACAACGGCGGCCTGCTGGTGGAGACGGCGGAGGGGCCGGCGCCGGTCGAGGCCGACCCCGGCGACGCGATCATGATGACGCCGGACCTGCCGCATTCCGGCGGCGTCAACTTCTCCGGGCGGCTGCGCTACGGCGTCTACTTCCGCTGGCTCGCGCCCGCGCCAGACGAGGGTTGAAGCTGCTGCTTTCGCTCGGCGGGCGCTCGGGTAGGGGTTGGGGATGCCGCCCCGTGTGGTGAATGAGACGGAGATCAGGGTCGTGGGGATGTCGCGCAGCGGCAACCACGCGATCATCAACTGGATCCTCGCCCAGGCTCCGGGGCGCACCTGCTTCCTCAACTGCGCCGAGCCCGGCTACAACCCGTTCGCAACGGCGCGGCCGCGGACGCCGGAGCTGCCGGGGTGGCGAGCGCCGTACGACGGCTTCGACGTCAAAGCCGAGCTGGCGGGGCGGCTGAGCCGCAAGGACCTGCTCGTCCATAGCTACGAGGACACCTTCCTCGGCCCCTTCAGGAAGCCGGAGAACGAGCGGCGGCACGAGGAGTGGGTCGGCCGTTCGTCCCGCCGGATCGACTTGCTGATCCTGCGCGACCCGCGCAACCTCTTCGCCAGCCGTCTCGCCTCCGGCTACGGCTGGCTCGACGACGAGCTGGTGGCGCGGATCTGGGCTCAGCACGCGCGCGAGTTCCTCGGCCTGCGCCGCAACCTGCGCCAGGAGCGGCTGATGGTGAGCTTCAACGATTGGGTCGCCAGCCGCTCCTACCGGCAGCGGCTGGCGGAGGCGCTCGGGCTCAAGTTCGACGACCGCGCCGCTCACAAGGTCCCGGCCGCCGCCGGCGGCAGCTCCTTCGACGGCACCGCCTACGACGGCCGCGCCGAGCAGATGCCGGTCCTGCAGCGCTGGCACAGCTTCCTGGGGGAGGCGCGGTTCCAGCGGATGCTGACGCCCGAGTTGCTGGAGCTCTCCGACAGGATCTTCGGCGCCGCGGCGATGCCGGAAGCCGAGCAGCTAGCCGCTTAGCCGACCTCCTCCAGCGGGCCTTTTAGCCCGGCTGGCTCGTAGTTCCGAAGGATGAAGCGCCCTAGAAGCGGCACTGCGAACGAGTACTTGCCGAACCGGTTCTTGTAGATCATCCCGCGCTCAGCCAAGCCCGCCAACATCTGGTTGGCGTTGCTAGGTGAGAAGGGCTTCGTCAGCAGTCGCTTGGCTTCCTCGGTCAGCTCCTGAATCGTGAATTCCTCCTCCGCGTTATCCAGCTGGGCGACGACCCACAGCAGTTCACGCTGCCGGTCGGTGACTTTGGCCCAGCGACCGGCGAAGAAGTCCGCGTCGAGCTTGTGCTGGATTGCCTCCCGCGGGACGAATTTCTTTTCGTCGTCGGCGTGCTGACGGATGAAGACGTCGTAGACCTCGCGGCAGATGAACTGGATGAAGTAGGGGTAGCCGGAGGACTCGTAGGTGATCACTTCCACCGACTCGGGCGTCAGCTTTACCGGACAGTCAGCGACCTCGATTGGTTTCAGGATTGCTTCTCGGCTCTGATCGGGGTCGAGCTTGGTGAGAGTCATGACGCGGAACATCCGCTCGGCATAGGTTCGGGCGTCGACAAGTTTCGGAAAGAGCGTGGGCAGGCCCGCCAGCACGAGCATGAACGGAATGCCTTTCTTCTGAATCGACTGGAATACGTCGAGGAGTACGGAGAGAGGAAATTGGTCTTTCGAAGCATGGTCGGCAAGGTTCTGCGCCTCGTCGTAAGCAAAGATCACCTTGTGTTCGCCCTGGTCCTTGAGGTGCTCCCAGGCGAACTCGAGCGTTGCCCTGATCTTGTCGGCCGTCAGGCCAGGGGTCTGGTTGTAAACCTCGACTAAAACGTCATGGGAGAGTGGGATCTCCTCCGGTTCCGCCGGCGCCGCAAAGCCGACGCCGTTGTCCTTGACGGGATTTACAACCGTCGCCGAGGAGGTGATCAACGCCAAGTCGGCCAAGAGACGTTGTGCGAGAGCGGTCTCGCTGATGCTGGCCGACTCGGAGAGATCCGCGGACGCCCAGAGCCACCCCGCCTTCAGGGCGATGGGCTTGAAGGTCTCGAGCAGAACGGTCTTGCCGACACCCCTCAACCCCGTCAGGACGAGGTTCTCGAGGATCTCGTCCTGCTTTAGGAGCCGTTCGAATTCGTTGTACTCGCTCTCTCTTCCGGCCAGATATGGAGGCATATGGCCTGCGCCTGGACGATATGGGTTCTTGAACTCTGCATTTACACTCATTTAGCCCCCACTCTTAAATTAGCTATGAAGCTAAATTTAGCAGCAAAGCTAACTGGAACTAAAACGCGTAGCGGCCCCCATCTCCATAGTCCGCAGATCCCGCGAATGGTCGTTCTCCTCGTCCCGCTCGCAGATCCAGATCTCATGCCCCGGCCGCTCGCCGATCCGCAGCCCGGACGAGCGGGCCATCGCTTCGACGCAGGCCGGGTCGGGCGCCCACCAGTTGGTCGGGTCGCCGGCGAGCCGGTGCTCGACGAAGGCGGCGCGGGGCCAGCCCGGCTCCAGCAGCCGCTTGCGCTCGCCGATCTCGACGTCTTCCGGCGTTCCGGGCGAGTCCTCGCCCGGCATCGTCAGCGTCTGCAGGACGAGCTTGCCGCCGACGCGCTCGGCGACGACGTCGAGCGCGAGCAGGGGGTAGCGCAGGTGGTAGAGGACGCCCATGAAGAGGACGACGTCGAAGCGCCCCGCGACCTCGACCAGGTCGTAGACGGAGCCTTGACGGAACTCGACCCGGCCCTCGGGATCGAGGAACTGCGAGGCCCAGCGGCCCTGTTGCAGGTAGTGCTCGTCGAGGTCGAGGGCAAGCACCTCGGCGCCGCGGGCGGCGAGCGCGAAGGAGTAGAAGCCGGCGTTGCAGCCGATGTCGAGGGCGCGGGCGCCGCTCAGGTCCGCCGGCAGGCAGCCTTCGATTTGGGTCCACTTGAAGGCCGGGAAGTCGCCGAGCGGGTGCTCGGGCGCCGTTTCGCGGCCGTCGGGCAGGTGCAGGTTGTGGAACCAGGGGCCGAGCTCGGCGATCGCGCCGGGGACCTCGAGCGTCATCGGACCATCACCCCCGCGACCTCTGCCTCGAGCTGCTCGGAGCGGCGCTCGGCGGTGTGCTCGGCGAGGACTCGCCGCCGGGCCCGCGCGCCGAGCTGCCGCCGCTCCTCCTCGCCGACGTCGCGGAGAAAGCCGACCACGTCCGCGGCCGAATCCGCGATCAGGATCTCATCGCCTGGGACGAAGAGCTGGTCGAGCCCGTCCCAGCGATCGCTGATCACCGGCACTCCGCAGGCGGCCGCCTCGAACAGGCGCACGCTCGGGGACCAGCCCGCCTCCCGCATCTCGGCGCGGGTGACGTTGAGGGTGAAGCGCTGGGCCGCGTAGAAGGCCGGGTGCTCGGCGGGGGCGACGTGCTCGATCCGCTCGACGTTCCCCGGCCACTCGATCGCCTCGGGGTACTGCGGCCCGGCGACCGCGAAACGGGCCTCCGGTAGTCGCGCCGCCGGCTCCAGCAGCAGGCGCTCGAGCACCGGCTGGCGGTCGTCGCTGTAGGTGCCGAGGTAGCCGAGGTCCCAGCGCGCCTCCTCCTCCAGCGGCCGGTAGGCGTGGGGGTCGACGAGGCAGTAGAAGGCGAGCGCCCGGCGGGCGCCGAGCTCCTCTTCCAGCACCCCCAGGGTCGGCCCGCCGGTGAAGGAGAGGTAGAGGTCGAAGCGGCCGACGAGCTCGGGCGCGAGGTACTCGCGGTCGCCGCGGCGCAGCTTGCCGAGCGTCACCGGCGTGTCGATGTCATAGAAGGCGGTGGCGCCGCCGGCGTGCTCCAGCGCCCATTCGGCGACAGCGACTCCCTCGGGGACGTATGAGCCGACGACGACGAGGTGGGCGGCGGCAACGTCGTCAGTGTGCTTCTCCGCCAGCTCCTCGACCGAGCCGTAGAGCGAGGTGCGGCCCCAGGGCGGCTCGGGCAGGTCGCGCTGCGATGCGTACCAGGGGACGTCGCGCTCGCAGAAGAGGACCTCGTGGCCGCGCCCGCTCAGCTCGCGGACCAGGGCCCGGTAGTTGGTCGCGTGTCCGTTCCCCCAGGAGGAGGTGATCGAGAGGCCACAGAAGACGATCTTCACGGCGCCGGCACCCCCTCGAGGATCGTCTCGACCTGCTCGGCGCGGCGGTCGTAGGTGTGCTCGGCGAGGACGCGCTCCAGCGCCGCCTCTCCGATTGCGGCGGCGCGCTCGGGGTCGAGGTCGGAGAGCAGCTGCGCGACCTCCTCGCCGTCGCGGGCAACCAGGACCTCCTCGCCCGGTGCCAGGAACTCCTCGATCCCGGCCCACTCGTCGGTGATCAGGCAGGCGCCGGCGCCGGCGGCCTCGAAGACGCGGGTGGCGGGGGACCAGCCGTTGGCGGCCATGCTCTCGCGGCTGACGTTGAGGACGGCGAGAGCGCTGCGGTTGAGGGCGTTGTGGTCGCCAGGGGCGACGTGGCCGAGATAGCGCACGTTGCCGAGCCCGGCGGCGCGCTCCTCCCAGCCATTGCCGCCGAGCAGGAAGGAACGCTGCGGCAGCGCCTCTACCGCTCTGAAGAAGAACTCCTCGACCCGAGCCTCGCGGTCGGGCAGCCGGTTGCCGAGGAAGGCGAGGTCGCAGGCGAGCTCGGGCCGCGGTGGCGCCGGGTGGTGGGTCTCGGGGTCGAGCGCGTTGTAGACCGGGACGCAGGCGCGGGCGCCCAAGGTCTCGTAGCGGTCGATTACCGGCTGGCCGCCGCCGTAGGTGAAGACGAGGTCGTAGCGGCCGATCAGCTCGCGCAGGGGGCTCGCGGCATCGGCTTCCATCGAGGCCAGCGTCGCCGGCGCGTCGACGTCCCAGAAGATCCGCACCGCTGGGCCCTCGCATTCGGCCACCGCCTCCTCCAGGACTGCGTCGTACACACCGACGCCGCTGGCCTTGACGATCACCTCCGCTCCGGCGGCGGCGTCGGCGACCACCTTTCGCACCGCCCGCTCGTCGCTTGGCTCGTAGACGAAGACCTCGGCCCACTCGGGGTTGTCGATGTCGCGATGCGCCTGGCGGTCGAAGGCATCCGGTTCGTAGAAGGCGACGCGGTGGCCGCGATCGTTCAGCGCCCGGACGATCCCGCGGTAGTAGGTGCAGGCGCCGTTCCAATAAGCGGAGACGAGGCTGGAGCCGAAGAAGGCGATCTTCATCCCGCCACCTCCATCTCCGCCGCGCCGCGCAGATCGGCGTCGATCGCGAGCAGCTCGTCGACCCGGTGGGCGCAGGTGTGGCGGGCGTGGATCGTCTCCAGCCCGCTGCGCCGCAGTTTCGCCGCCAGCTCGGGGTACTCGAGAATCGCCTGCATCGCCTCGCGCATCTCCGCCCGATCGCGCGCGACGAGGTAGTCCTGCTCGGCTCGGAAGAGCCCCTCGGAGTCGTCCCAGGGCGAGCAGACCAGCGGGATTCCGCATGCCATCGCCTCGAAGGGGCGGATCGTCGGAATCCCCGGCAGCGTCTCGACATAAGGGCGGCGGGGGACGTGGACCGTCAGCCGGTGGCGGGCGAAGAGGGCGGGGACGCGCTGGTTGGCGACCCAGCCGCGGTAGCGGAGCCCGGCGAGGCGGATTTGCAGGCGAGCCGCGCGTGGGTAGCGGACCCCGTGGATGGAGCCGCGCAGCCGCAGCTGTCGAGCCGGCCAGAGGAGGAACTCCCGCAGCTCGGCGCTGCGCTCGCCATCGCCCCAGTTGCCGATCCAGACGAGGTCGGCCTCGGGTTCCAGCCCCTCGACGGGATGGAAGACGCGGGTGTCGGCGGCCTCGTGCCAGGTCCAGGCGCGCTCGGCCCAGTCACGCTCGAGGTAGATGCGGCGGATCACCTCGCCGTAGGCAAGAACGCCGTCGTAATCGGAGAGGTCGTAGCGGGACATCTCCTCCGGCGCCGTGCAGGCGCGGTGGTGGGTGTCGTGGAAGAGCAGGCGGTAGCCGCCGTGGCGGGCGTGGTGGCGGCCGATCCGCGCGACCATCTCGGGGTCGTTCCACTCGTGGACGAGAACGAGGTCGGCGTCATCGAGCTCGTCGTCGAGGGAGAGGGACGCGGCGGTGTACTCGCGGGCGGAGAGGTCGGGAAAGGCGCGGGCGAAATCCCGCAGCGGCGCCTGCCCGTGCTCGCGGACGAGGCTCTCGCGGCTCCAGCCGTCGGCCGGTTCGAAGACGACGACCTGGTGCCCGCGCTCCTGCAACTCGGCGACGACGCCGCGGAGGAAATGCGCGTTGCCGTGGTTCCAGTCGGAGACCAGCGAGTGGGAGAAGACGACGACCTTCACGCCCGTACCTCCGGGCCGGACGCAGTTGTCCCCGGTATGCGGGGACAAGTACGTTCGCCTCCGAGTAGGCACTCGTAGAGGCGGCGATAGGCGCTTGCGGTGCGCTCGATCGAGTAATTCGCGGCATGGCTCCGAGCCTCTTCGGCGAGGTCTGCGCGCAGTCCGGGTGCGGCGATCAGCGTCTTGAGGATGTCGTGGAGCGCGCCGTGGTCGTCGGGTTCGACGAAGATCGCCGCGTCGTCCCAGATCTCGCGCAGAGATGGAATGTCGCCGAGGACGAGCGCGCAGCCGTCGCGGGCGGCCTCGAGTATCCCGAGGCCGAACGGCTCGTAGAGAGCCGGCGCCGCGTAGATCGAGGCGCGGCCGCGAAGCCCGGCCAGCTCCTCGGGCGGCAGCGACCCGGTCGCCGTCGCGTGCTCGGGCCCCTCGTCGCCGCCCAGCTCACCCGCGACGACCACCGGCCAGGGCAGCCCCGCCGCGGCGGCATCGAGCGCCGCCAAGTTCTTCGCCGCATCCCAAAACCGGCCCGAGCCGAGGACGAGATCCTGCTTCTCGGCCGCCGCCGAAGCACCACCGGTGCCGTTGTGGATGACGGTGGTGCGCGCAGGGTCGAGGTCGTGGTCGCGTTCGAGCTCGGCGAGCATCGCCCCGGTGATGGCGACGACGGCGTCGGCGCCGGCGAGTCCGGCACTCGCCCGCTCGCGGTAGACGTCCCACTCCGTTGGCGCCTCCTCGCCGTGGACCGCGCGCCACCAGGAGAGGACGCAGGAGTGGGCGACGAGGACCTTCGGCGCCGCGAAGGGGAGGGCGCCGTGGGCGTAGGAGCAGAGTTGGACGACGTCGGGACGCTCCTCCCGCTCGAGGCCGAGCAGCCACTCGCCCGCGGCGTCGACCTCCTCCCAGGGGTCGTCCATCCACTCCAGCCGGAAGCCGCTTTCGTGGATGGCGGCCGGCAGGGCTGCCCGCTGCTCGGGGCGGAGGCGCGGCCCCATCGTCGCGACGACCACCTCGTCGCCCCCCGCCTCCAGCGCCGCCGCCAACTCGGTCGTGTAGGTGAGGACGCCGCCGACGGTGTCGGTGGCGATCAGGACCTTCATCGCCCGGCCTCCGCGTAGACGTCGTCGAGGATGCTTGCCAGCAGCTCGAGCTCGTCGGTAGCCGGGTCGTAACCGCGGTCGTTGGCGAGCCGGGTCGCCCAAGCGCCGATCGCGCGGCCTCCCCAGGCGTCGGGGGGGTCGACCAGCGTCTCCGCCGTGGTTCCGCGCCAGAGCTCGGCGCGGAAGTCGTAGAAGGAGCCGCCGACATTGCGGACCGAGATGGCGCCGTCGGTCCCCCAGGCAGTGCACTCGAAAGCGCACTCGCCGCCGGCCGACTGGAACCAGGAGCAGGCGAGGCGTGCCCGCACCTCGTCTTCGCCCCCGAGGGATAGCTCGGCGGTCGCGTTGTCCTCGACCGCGTGTCCCCGCAGCGACAGCGTCCGCGCCGTCTCGACCCGGTACTCGCTCGCCCCGCTCAGCCACAGCGCCAGGTCGACCAGGTGGGTGCCGAGGTCGATCAGGCAGCCGCCGCCGGAGAGCTTCGGCTGCGTGAACCAAGGCTTATCGGGGCCGTAGGCGTTGTGGAAGACGAGGTCGAGCGAGTGGACCAGGCCGATCTCGCCGTCGCGGACGGTTGCCTTCGTGGCCTGCAGCGCCTCGACCTGCCGATAGGAGAGGTCAACGCCGAGGAGACGATCGGCCGCCCGGGCCGCCTCGAGCACCCGCCGCGTCTCCTCCGCGTCGCGGGCCAGCGGCTTCTGGCAGAAGACGGCGACACCGCGCTCCAGCGCCGCCACCGCCTGCTCGGCATGCAGAGCGCTCGGGGTCGCGATCACGATGCCATCGAGCTCGTGCTCTAGCAGCGCCTCGAGCCCGTCGGCCTGCTCGGCCTGCGGGACCAGCTCGGCCACCGCCTCGAGCGCCTCGGGCTGGGGATCGGCGACAGCCGCGACTTGCGCCAGGTCCTCGCGCACCAGTGCCTCCATCCGGTGGCGGCCGATCCAGCCGACGCCGAGGAAGCCGAGGCGGGGGAGGGTGGCGACGGTCATGCCACCACCAGCGCCTTGATGAAGCCGTCGGGCCGCTCGACCGCGGTGTCGAGCGCGGCGTCGACCTCCTCGAGCCCGAAGCGATGCGTGTAGAGGGGGCCGGGGTCAAGGGTGCCGTCGCGGACCGCCTCGGCGGCGGCGCGGATGCCCTCTACGTAAACCCGCGGGTCGCGCTCGTGAGCGTTGACGACGTCGAGGCCGCGCCAGTTCCAGAGCTGCATGTCGACCTGGCGCGAGCCGTCCTGGTGGAAGCCGGCGATCACCAGCCGGCCGCGGGTCCGGGTCAGCGGCCCGGCGACGTCGAGCGTCGCCTGGACGCCCGCGGCTTCGATGACGACGTCGCAGAGGTCGCCACCCGTCAGCTCCTCGACTCGCTCGGTCACGGGTTCCTCGAGCCCAATCGTCTCCCCGGCGCCCATCGCTGCCGCGGACTCAAGTGCCGAGTGCCGGCGCGAGATGGCGATCACCCGCGCTCCGGCGGCGGCGGCGAGCTGGACGATCACGCAACCGAGAAAGCCGGCGCCGACGACCGCGACGGTGTCGCCCTGCTTGATCCCGCTGCGGCGGACGACGTTGACAGCGCAGCCGAGCGCCTCGCCGGGGAAGGGGCCGGCGGTCTCCGGCAGCGGCACCAGGTCGGCGGCGCGGGCGAGGTCGTAGTCGGCGTAGGCGCGGTAGGTGAGGCCGGCGACGCGGTTCCCCTCCACGAGCCCGTCGACGCCCTCGCCGACGGCGTCGACGACGCCCCAGCCCTCGTGGCCGGGCGCGCCCGGCGGCTGCGGGTACTCGAACCAGGGCCGGCCGGTCCAGACGGCGAGGTCAGAGCCGCAGACCCCCGAGCCCTCGAGCCGCAGACGCACCTCACCCTCGCCCGGCTCGCGCATCGCGACATCGACCAGCTCGGCCGAGCCGCTCTCGCGGATGACGGCGGCTCGCGGCATCAGGCTGCGTCGGATCCGCGAGATCGTCCGGTTTCGGTCACGTACTAAGGGTGCTCCCCTTTGGTTCAAGAAGCAAAACCGGCCTCACCAGGCCAGCCCTCGCGCCGTCAGCTCCCCGTGCGCAGACTCGACCCGATCCTCGGCGGTCTGGTCCTGCAGCCACTCGGCCAGCTCGGCCATCCCGTCGTCCAGGGCGACCTGCGGTTCGTAGCCGAGGACCTCGCGGGCGCGGGAGATGTCCGCGAAGCAGTGGCGGATGTCGCCGACCCGGTACTTGCCGGTGACCTCGGCCTCGAGCTCCTCGCGTCCGGTCACCCGGGCCAGGCGGGCGGCGATCTCGCGCACGGTGACGCTCTCGCCGCTGCCGATGTTGAGCGCGCAGCCCGCCGCCTCGTCCCGTTCCAGTGCCAGGGCGCAGGCCCGGGCGATGTCGTGGACGCTGACGAAGTCCCGGCGCTGCTCGCCGTCCTCGAAGATCAGCGGCGCCCGCCCGTTCAGCAGCCGGCCGCCGAAGATCGCCAGCACGCCGGTGTAGGGGTTGGAGAGCGCCTGGTCGGGGCCGTAGACATTGAAGAAGCGCAGCGCCGTCGTCGGCACGTCATAGGAGGAGCCGAAGAGCAGGCACATCCGCTCCTGGTCGAACTTATTTAGCGCGTAAATCGATGAGAGGCTCGGGGTCTTCGTCTCCGGCGTCGGCTCGAACGTCAGCGCGCGGCCGTCGGGCGAACGTGGTTCCCATTCGCCGCGCTCGAGCTGGGCGCGGTCTCGTTCGACCGCCGGGGCGACTTCGCCGTCGGCGGTCCGGGCCAGCCCCTCGCCGTAGATGCTCATGCTGGAGGCGACGACGAGGCGGCGGAGGTCGCGCTCGAGCATCGCCTCGAGCAGGACGCCGGTGCCGACGGTGTTGACCGAGCAGTAGTCGGCGATCTCGTACATGCTCTGGCCGACCCCGACCCGAGCAGCCAGGTGGACGACTGCGTCGACGCCGTCGAGAGCCTCGGAGACAGCGGCCGGATCGCGGACGTCGCCTTTGATCAGCTCGACCTCGTCCTCCAGGTAGGCGGGGCGCTCGCGCTCGGGGTGGACCTGCGGGTCGAGCCGGTCGAGGGCGCGGACCTCGTGCCCCTTGCCGAGGAGACGCCGGGCAAGATGGGAGCCGATGAAACCGGCGCCGCCGGTGATCAGAATACGTTCCGTCAAGGGGGTGCCTCCTGGGGTGGATCAATGACTTGATGTACCCCCAGGTACCTTCCTGCTGCTGCGAGCAAACGGTTCTTCCTCCATTGACACCATGGACTTGTGAATGAGTCAAAGAAAGCGATTCGGGCGGTCCTGAGCGGCCGAGTTCAAGGCGTCGGCTTCCGCGAAGCGACGGTCCGGCGCGCCCGCGAGAGCGGCGCCCTCGGCTGGGTCCGCAACGCCGAGGACGGCAGCGTCGCGGTCCACGCCGAGGGGCCGGAGGCAGCCGTCGACGAGCTGCTCGAGTTCCTCAGGGAGGGACCGCCGGGGGGTGAAGTGAAGGAGGTCGAGGTTGAGCCCGCCAAGGTCGAGGGCCATGAGCAGTTCGCCGTCCGCGGCGTCAGCGCCGGCGCCTTCGTCGTCCAGGAGCACTGGGCGACGGCCCATCACTTCGACCTGCGGTTGGAGGTCGACGGCGTGATGCGGTCATGGGCGGTGCCGAAAGAACCCTCGATGGACCCGGCGGTGAAGCGGCTGGCGATCGAGGTCGAGGACCACGCGATCGCCTACAACGACTTCGAAGGCGAGATCGACGGCGGCAAGGTGAAGATCTGGGACCGCGGCAGCTACGAGCAGGGCGGCCGGGTGCCCTGGCCGGAGGCGCTGGAGCGCGGCCACGCCGTCTTCGTCCTCCGTGGCGAGAAGCTGCAAGGTGGCTTCGCCCTGCAACGGACCCGCCGCGGCGCCAAGCCGCAGTGGCTGCTGATCAAGCGCCGGGACAACTCAAGTCGCTAGAAAAAATCGCCGATGTGTCCAAGGTGGACAAGTCGTCTAAGCGATCCGGTCGCTCACGGATAGCAGCGCTCGGGCTCACTGGCTTGCTCGCCTGCGTGCTCGCCTTCTACGCCGCGGTGATCCTTTGGGAAGTCGGGGACGCCTCGTTGCAGGACGCGGTCGGACGCTGGGTCTATGACGCGGTCGTGCTCGGCGCCGCGGCGATCGTGCTCTTGCGCGCCGCCGTGATCGAGACCGAGCGCAAGGCCTGGCTCGCCCTCGGCGTCGGGATGCTGTTGTGGGCGCTGGGGCAGACCTATTACTCGGCCGTCCTCTACTACGCCGAACCGGCGCCCTTCCCGTCTCCGGCTGATCTCGGCTTCCTCGCCTTCTACCCCGCCAGCTTCCTCGCCTTGGTCATCCTGCTGCGGGCGCGGGTGGCGCAGCTGGAGCCGCTGGCCTGGGTGGACGGCCTGATCGGGGCTCTGGCCGTCGCCGGGGTCGCCGCCGCGCTCGTCTTCCCGCCGGTGCTCGAAGCCCTTGGCGGCAGCCCCCTTGGCGTCGCCGTCAGCCTCGCCTACCCCTGCATGGACGTCGTCCTGCTCGGGCTGCTCAGTGGTGCCTTTGCCGCCTCGAAATGGCGCACCGAGGGAACTTGGGTTCTGATCGCCGTCTCGCTGCTGCTGTTCGGTGCCTGCGACGTGGTTTATCTCTCGGTGGCGGGGCAGTCGACGACCGCCCTGAACCTCGCCAGCGTCGGCTGGCCGCTCGCTTTCCTGCTCCTCGGGCTCGCCTCCTGGCTGCCGGAGGCTGAGTTCGGAGCCGCCGTCCACCGCGCCGACCGCCGCCGCATCGTCGTGCCGCTGGCGATGGCCGTGGTCGGGGTCGGCCTTCTCGCGGTCGGCAGCTTCGTCGCGATCGGGGCGGCCGCGGTTGCGCTCGGGGTCGCCTGCCTCGGCGCCGTGCTCGCGCGTCTCGTCATCACCTTCAACCAGAACACGCGGATGCTCGATGCCAGTCGCGAGGAAGCGGTCACCGACGCGCTCACCGGGCTCGCCAACCGCCGGGCGCTGATGGCCGACCTCGAGCGGACGCTGGCCGCGACTCCGCCGGAAGCGATGGTCCTCGCCGTCTACGACCTCGACGGCTTCAAGGCCTACAACGACAGCTTCGGCCACCCGGCGGGCGACGACCTGCTGCGCCGGCTCGGCCGCCAGCTCGCCGAGGCGATGGCGCCCTACGGGCGCGGTTACCGCCTCGGCGGCGACGAGTTCTGCGTCCTCGCCTCGACTAAAGCGCTGCCGGCGGAAGCGATCTGCCTGCGGGCCGAGGAAGCGCTGTCGGAAACCGGCAGCGGCTTCTCGATCGGCGCCTCCTGGGGCAAGGTGCTGATCCCGGTCGAGGTCGTGAATGCGAGCGACGCGCTGCGGATCGCCGACCGCCGCATGTACTCCCAGAAGGGGAGGCGGGCCGACTCGGCCAGCAGCCAGACGCGCGGCGTCCTGCTGCGGGTGCTGCACGAGCGCGAGCCGGAGCTCGAGCGCCACCTCGATGGGGTCGCTCACCTCGCCGCAACCTTCGGGCGGCAGCTGCCGCTCGACGCCGAGGAGCTCGACGTCCTCGTCCGCGCGGCCGAGCTCCACGACATCGGCAAGATCGCGATCCCCGACGAGATCCTCCACAAGGGCAGCGAGCTGAGCGACGACGAGTGGCGGCTGATGCGCAAGCACCCGTTGATCGGCCAGCGCGTGCTCGACGGCGCCCCTGCCCTGGGCGAGGTGGCGAAGCTGGTCCGCTCGACCCACGAGCGCTGGGACGGCGGCGGCTATCCCGACGGCCTCAGCGGCCGCGAGATCCCCCTCGGCTCCCGAGTGATCCTGATCTGCGACGCCTACAACGCGATGACCGAAGGCCGTCCCTTCCGGGCGGCGCGCAGCAACGAGCAGGCGCTGGAGGAGCTGCGCCAGGAGGCGGGCACCCAGTTCGACCCCGAGCTCGTCAAGAGCTTCGCCGAGAAGGTGATGCCGGCGCTCCAGCGCGAGCGCTACGGAGCGTCGCCCGTTAGCCAGCCCGCCGGGTCGGCTGCGCCGTCGAAGTAGCGGTCGCGCGGGCAATGTCGAGTTTGTGGCCTCACGGTCCACAAACTCGACACGACCTCTACGGTCTCCGAGGTGCCGGTAACGCTTGACGAGCTGACGATCGCCGACGCGCCGGAGGTCTGGCGCGAGTGCGGCTTTGAGGTGGCGGGGGAGGAGTACGTCGTCGGCGAGGCCCGCATCCGCTTCGCGCCGCGGGAGGGCGAGCGCGGGATCGTCGGCTGGAGCCTGCGCGGCCTCGAGTCGACCGACCTCGACGGTCTGCCGACGGGCCGCAGCGAGGGCCGGACGCAGTTGTCCCCGCATACCGGGGACAAATGCGTTCAGGTCGCCCACCCGAACGGGGTCACCGGCCTCGACCACGTCGTCGCGATCTCCTCCGACCTCGATCGCACCGTTACGGCCCTGCGGTCGGCGGGGCTGGACTTGCGGCGGATCCGCGAGGAGCCGACTCCGGCCGGGGCGCCGCGCCAGGCCTTCTTCCGGGTCGGGGCGCCGGTCCTCGAGGTCGTCCAGGAGCCGGCGGAGGCGACCGCGCGGGGCGGGGGAGACCGGCCGGCGTTCTTCTGGGGGCTGGCGTTTGTCGCTCCCGACCTCGAGCGGACGGTGGCCTACTTCGGCGATCGGGTCAGCGAGATCCGCCCCGCAGTCCAGCCCGGGCGGCAGATCGCGACCTTGCGCCGCAGCGCCGGCCTCTCGTTTCCGGTGGCGCTGATCAGCGAGTCCGCGAAAAGCGTCGAATAGCGACACTCCTCGCGGACTCGCCGGGGCCGGCCTGCCATACCATTGATCGATGGGCGAGTTCCGCTACGAGGGGCACCGGATCAGCTACGACGCCTACGGCGAAGGCGAGCGGCTGATCGTCCTCGTCCACGGCCTGCTGATGAACCGCCATATGTTCGACCGGCTGGGCCCGGAGCTGGCGGAGCGCGGCAACCGCGTCGTCACCGTCGACATGCTCGGCCACGGTCGCTCCGACCGCCCGGAGGACCTGCGGCTCTACTCGATGCCGCTCTTCGCCCGTCAGGTGGTGGCGCTGCTCGACCATCTGGGAGCCGAGGACGCGGTGGTGGGCGGAACCTTGCTCGGGTCCAACATCGCCCTCGAGCTGGCGGTCCGCTACCCCGACCGGGCGCGGGGTCTGTTCATCGAGATGCCGGTGCTGGACAACGCGCTCTCGGCCGTCGCCGGCCTCTTCGCGCCGGTGCTGCTGGGCTTGAAGTTCGGCCGCCCCTTCTTCGAGGGCCTCTCGCTGGCGACGCGGGCGATCCCGCGGACCCATCACCTGGTCGACATCGGGCTCGACTGGGTGCGACAGCGGCCCGGTCCCTCGCAGGCCGTCTTCGAGGGGTTGTTGCTCGGCGAGACGGCGCCCCATCGCGAGGACCGGGTGAAGATCGAGCACCCGACCCTCGTCGTCGGCCACCCGCGCGACCCGCTGCACCCCTTCAGCGACTCCGGGATGCTGCTGGAAGAGCTGCCGAACGCGCGCCTGGTCGAAGCCAACTCGATCTTCGAGTGGCGCCTCAACCCGGAGCGGCTGAACGAGGAGTTGAGCGGGTTCCTCGATGAAGTCTGGGCGCCGAAGCTGCGCGCCGTCGCGGGCAAAAGCGCCTGACGGCACCACCCCCTGTCAGACTGACTGGCCGGTGAGCCAGATCTCCGACGACAAGCGGCGGCTGGAACGCGAGGCCGAGTTCTCGACGATCTCCGGACAGGAGATCAAGCCGCTCTACACCGAGTCAGACCAGGCGTCCGACCTCGCCGAGCGGGTCGGCGAGCCCGGCTCCTATCCGTTCACCCGCGGGCCCTATCCCTCGATGTACCGGGGGCGGCTGTGGACGATGCGGCAGTTCGCCGGCTTCGGCACCGTCGAGGAGACCAACGAGCGCTTCCACTACCTGCTCGACCACGGCCAGACGGGGCTCTCGATCGCCTTCGACATGCCGACCCTGATGGGCTACGACTCCGACCACGAGCGCAGCCTCGGCGAGGTCGGCCGCGAGGGCGTCGCCGTCGACACCCTCGCCGACATGGAGCGCCTCTTCGAGGGGATCCCGCTCGGCGGCGTCACCACCTCGATGACGATCAACGCGCCGGCGGCGATCCTGCTCGCCTTCTACGTGCTGGTCGGCGAGAAGCAGGGGGTGTCGGCCGAGAAGCTCGGCGGCACGATCCAGACCGACATCCTCAAGGAGTACATCGCCCAGAAAGAGTGGTGCTTCCCGATCGAGCCGGCGATGCGGCTGGTCACCGACATGATCGAGTGGTGCACCGAGAAGATGCCGCGCTGGCACCCGGTCTCGATCTCCGGGTACCACATCCGCGAGGCCGGTTCGACCGCCCAGCAGGAGCTCGCCTTCACCCTCAAGGACGGCTTCACTTATGTAGAGCGGGCGATCGAGCGCGGGCTCGACGTCGACGACTTCGCGCCGCGCCTCTCCTTCTTCTTCAACTCCCACATCGACTTCTTCGAGGAGATCGCCAAGTACCGGGCGGCGCGCCGGATCTGGGCGCGGGAGATGAAGGAGACCTACGGGGCGACGAAGGAGGAGTCGATGCGGCTCCGCTTCCACACCCAGACGGCCGGCGTCAGCCTGACCGCCCAGCAGCCGCTCAACAACATCGTCCGCACCGCGCTGGAGGCGCTGGCGGCGGTGATGGGCGGGACCCAGTCCCTGCACACCAACTCCTTCGACGAGGCGCTGGCTCTGCCGACCGAGGAGGCGGTGCGGGTGGCGCTGCGCACCCAGCAGATCATCGCCACCGAGACCGGCGTCCCGAACACGGCCGACCCGCTCGGCGGTTCCTATTTCGTCGAGCAGCTGACCGACGAGATGGAGCAGGCCGCCTACGGCTACTTCGCCAGGATCGACGAGCTGGGGGGGATGGTCGAGGCGATCCGCCGCAACTTCCCCCAGCGCGAGATCGCCGACGCCTCCTTCCGCTACCAGCAGGAGCTGAACGAACG